>SWCB01009603.1_pt1 | contig 83777 bp, 77 predicted proteins | sample 4692901 | NCBI WGS metagenome assembly SWCB01 (sample SAMN10267276, study PRJNA491770) | bioreactor metagenome | isolation source: DHS bioreactor inoculated with subseafloor sediment | place: Japan: off Shimokita Peninsula | collected 2006-08 | reverse complement strand
CGAGTACTCCCCCGTGATGGTCAACACAGCAAGCACTGCGATCGCGAGTTGACCCATCTGGTAGCCGGCACTCAGCAACTGAGCCGTGTTCATCGACCCCGAACCTGAGTTGAGATCCGCAACGGTGGATCCCCACGCCGCGAGCGTGCTGATGCCGACCATGACGACGACCAAGGATATGAGGGTCCAGACCGTGGACCTCACGGTCCAGAACTTGATCCATTCCGCGTGTACGGCTCGTGCGAACCACAGTGCGCGAGCATTGGTCGCTGGGACGGGTCCTGTCAGGACTGGTGTGTAAGTCATGGCGCTCATCGAGCTACTCCTTGGTTTGCTGGCACTGCGCCGGATACGGAAGATGTACCGACAGGGGTCGAGTGGTATTCGACCTCGTCGGCGGTCAGTTGAAGGTAGGCGTCCTCGAGAGAGCCTCCCACCGTGGTGAGTTCGTGGAGCGGTAGTCCCGCTTCGGCAGCGGCGTCGCCGATGTGTGCTGCTGTGCGTCCTGTGACCTCGAGCAGTCCAGACTCCAGCGCGACCACTCCTGCGCCGCCCCGACGCAAGAGCTCCTCAAGGCTGGCTGAGCGCGGGCTGCGCACCCGTACCTTGGATCCAACGCCACCCGCGACTACCTCAGCCGCGGAAGCATCGGCAAGGACTTTGCCGCGTCCTACCACGATGAGGTGATCTGCGGTGAGCGCCATCTCGCTCATGAGATGTGAAGATAGAAAGACCGTGCGTCCCTGGCTTGCCAGGTACTTGGTCAAGGTCCGCACCCACAGCACTCCCTCAGGGTCAAGTCCGTTGACGGGTTCGTCGAGAATGAGGGTTTGTGGGTCTCCTAGCAGCGCGGATGCGATGCCTAGCCGCTGACCCATGCCGAGCGAGAATCCGCCCACGCGCTTGTCTGCAACCGAGCCCAGCCCCGTCATCTCGACCACCTCGTCGACGCGCTTGGTCGAGATTCCATGTGTCGCGGCCATCGCCCGGAGATGATTGCGCGCAGTGCGACCCGTGTGCACCGCTTTGGCGTCGAGAAGTACCCCGACTTCCTGAAGAGGCGCCCTGTGTTGGGCATACTGGCGACCGTTCACAGTCACGTTGCCGCCGCTGGGGTGGTCGAGCCCCACGATCATCCGCATGGTGGTCGATTTCCCCGCGCCATTTGGTCCGAGGAAGCCTGTGACTCGCCCCGGTTGCACTGTGAACGACATGTGATCCACAGCCGTCGTGGAGCCGTACCTCTTGGTCAGCTCGTGTGCCTCGATCATTCGTACTCCTCGTTGTTGACTCGAATTGCTTCACGTTCAACGTAACGAGGAGTGTCAGGGCCCTGGCACCTCCGTGGGGATGATTCTGTTGGGAGGCGTCTCCCACTTATGGATGACCTCTTCACGATGCCGAGCCCACAAACGCAAAGGTCCCGCTGGCGATAGCCAGCGGGACCTTTGCTCAAAAACTAGTGATTAGCCGCGAACCTGCCCCACCTTGTGAACGAAGATGGAGTTCGTGGTGCCTGGAATGCCCACCGGCGTACCGGAGACGACGACAACGAGGTCGCCATCGACGGCCCTTCCTGTGTCCTTCAGCAGCGAGTCCACGATGTTGACCATGTCGTCGGTCGTGTCCGCATTGGGCACGATCTCGGCGTTTGCACCCCAAACGAGGGCCAGACGCTTCTGGGTGTCGGAGTTGGGGGTGAGGGCAATCATGGGTGTCTCGGGACGCAAGCGCGACATGCGCTGTGCCGAGTCGCCTGACTGCGTGAACGTCACGATGTACTTCACATCGAGCGTCTCGGCAATATCGGCAGCAGCATGCGTGATGGCGCCGCTACGGGTCTTGGGAACGGCCTTGTACGGCGCGATGCGACGGAAGCCCTTCTCCTCGGTGTTCTTGATGATGCGGGCCATCGTCTCGACCGTGATGATCGGGTAGTCGCCCACCGAGGTCTCCCCGGAGAGCATGACAGCATCCGCGCCATCGAGAATGGCGTTCGCGCAGTCCGACGTCTCGGCGCGGGTCGGAACCGGCGAGTGAGTCATCGACTCGAGTACCTGAGTGGCGACAATGACAGGCTTGGCCTGCGACCGGCACAACTCGATGGCACGCTTCTGAACGAGCGGCACGTCTTCGAGCGGGAGCTCGACGCCCAGGTCGCCACGGGCAACCATGACGCCGTCGAAAGCATCGACGATCTCTTCAAGGTTGTCGACCGCCTGAGGCTTCTCGACCTTGGCAATAACGGGGACGATCCGGCCCTCTTCGGCCATGATGCGCGCCACGTCGGCGTAGTCGGCTGCAGAGCGCACAAACGACAGCGCAATGAAGTCTGCGCCGAGCTTGAGGCCCCAGCGAAGGTCGGACTCGTCCTTCTCGGACATCGCGGGAACCGACACGGCGACGCCGGGAAGGTTGATGCCCTTGTTGTTCGAAACCTCGCCAGGAACGACAACACGTGTGACCACGTCGGTGCCATCCTTGACCTCGAGGACCTCGATACGCACCTTGCCATCGTCGATCAGCAGGGAGTCGCCGGGCTTGCAGTCTCCCGCAAGGCCCTTGAACGTGGTGCCACAGATGTCCTTGGTGCCCTCGACCTCACGCGTCGTGATCGTGAAGATGTCACCCACAGCGAGGTCATGAGGTCCGTCGACAAAGCGTGCGAGGCGAATCTTGGGGCCCTGCAAGTCGACGAGGACGGCAACGTTACGTCCGGCCTCCTTGGCCGCCTGGCGCACGTTGTTGTATACCGCTTCGTGTTCTTCTTCGCTGCCGTGGCTGCGGTTAATACGGGCAACATCCATGCCCGCCTCAACCAGCAACTTCATCTGATCCAACGACGCAGTCGCGGGACCGATGGTGCAGACAATCTTCGCGTTTCGCATGTTCTCCAACCTAGGTGTTTCAGGCCCGTAGCGAGAGGGTTCTCGCGGTAACGGGCGCCGGAAGCTCGGTGCCTCCGGTGAGGTATGTATCAATAGCCGCGGCTGCGGCACGTCCTTCAGCGATGGCCCACACAACAAGTGACTGCCCGCGCCCGGCGTCGCCGGCGACAAAAACGCCATCGACAGCTGTGGCAAAGGAATCGTTGCGGGCCACTGTGCCTCGTGGCGTGAACCCGATGTGCTCGAGTTGGCTCAAGGTGTCGCTCTCGGGTCCGGTGAATCCCATCGATATGAGCACGAGGTCCGCTGGAATCTCGGTGTCAGACCCGGGCGCGGGCCCACGTGAACCATCGGGCATGATCTGCGTTTGAGCCAATCGAATCGCCGTTACTTGTTCATTTTCGTCGGCGAGAAACTCGATCGTTGACGCGAGGAACTGACGCTCTCCGCCCTCTTCATGTGACGAAGATAGGTCGAAGAGCATCGGATGCGTTGGCCACGGCTGTGACCGCTGATCCCGGACTTCGGGCGGTTTCACACCAATAGCAAGAGTCGTCACCGATGCCGCTCCCTGGCGCAACGCTGTGCCCAGGCAGTCGGAGCCGGTGTCGCCGCCGCCGATGATGATCACGTGCTTGTCCTTTGCTGTGATCTGGCGCTCGACTATGTCGCCCGCAGCCACCTTGTTGCCTTGAGTCAGATAGGGCATCGCGAAGTGGATGCCTCTATATCGTCTCCCGGGAACAGGCAAATCGCGCGGGACCGTCGACCCAGTAGCAACCAAAACGGCATCAAAGCGGGCGCGTAGAGCATCCCACGTGATGTCCTTACCGATCTCGACACCGAGCCGGAAGCGAGTGCCCTCCGCTTCCATCTGCTCCACGCGCCTGTCGATGTGGAACTTCTCCATCTTAAAATCGGGCACTCCGTAACGCATCAGGCCGCCGATGCGGTCGTCACGCTCGTATACCGCGACAGTATGCCCGGCCCTGGTGAGCTGTTGGGCTGCCGCAAGACCTGCGGGCCCCGACCCGACAACGGCAATGGTCTTTCCGGTCTGTCGTGAGGCCTCAATCGGCTTGACCGTGCCGCGCTCGAAGGCTTCATCGATAATGGAAACTTCGATGTTCTTGATGGTGACCGCAGGTTGGTTGATGCCCAACACGCAGCTCGACTCACACGGCGCTGGACAGATACGCCCTGTGAACTCAGGAAAGTTGTTGGTCGCGTGCAGCCGGTCGAGAGCATCGTCCCATTGACCTCGGTGAACTAAATCATTCCACTCCGGAATGAGGTTGCCCAACGGGCACCCTTGGTGGCAGAAGGGCACGCCGCAATCCATGCACCGACTCGCCTGCCGCGTGAGCGCCTCCGGGTCTTTCGCCAGTTCGTCCTTGACGTACTTCCAGTCGAGCAAGCGCACGGCGACTGGCCGACTTGGTGGCAGTTCCCTGTCCCTGTGCTTCAGAAATCCCCTAAAGTCACCCACGAGTCACCGCCATAAATTCTTCCCATGCTCCAGGTCCCGACAGATCCTGTCCGTTGGCCTCCATTGTTGCCAAAACCTCGCGGACGCGCGCATATTGCGCCGGGAGTACGCGGCTAAACCGCAGAGCTGATTCGTCCCAGTTTGCAAGGAGCTCACGCCCATGTGGAGAATCGGTCTCAGCGACGTGTTGCTCCACTAAAGTCCGCACAATCACGGAGTCTTCATCGTCGAGTGCGCTCACCGTGAGTTCTCCGGAGGCCAAGGCCTCCTTGTTGAGCCGCTCGGGCCGAAGGTCAAGCACGTATGCAGTACCACCTGACATGCCCGCACCAAAGTTGCGCCCGATGCGGCCCAATACAACGGCAAGGCCCCCCGTCATGTACTCGAGCGCATGATCGCCCACGCCCTCAACCACCGCCGTGGCGCCGGAGTTGCGGACTAAGAACCGCTCCCCCACTTGGCCTCGCAAGAAGATCTGCCCGCTTGTGGCGCCATATCCGATGACGTTCCCAGCGATCACATCATGGGCATCGTTGAGCGCAGCTGAACGATCCGGCCTCACCACGATCCTGCCACCGGATAGGCCCTTTGCCACGTAGTCGTTCGCGTCACCCTCAAGGCGCAAGGTCACTCCTCTGGGCAGGAAGGCCCCAAAGGACTGGCCAGCAGAGCCGACACATTGCACAGTGATCGTGTCGTCCGGCAAGCCCGCGCCTTTGTAGCGACGGGTGACCTCATATCCAAGCATCGTGCCGATCGTGCGATGGGTGTTGCGGACATCGCGCTGGAGAACCACCGGCTGTCCCGTTTCAAGCGCGGCCTCTGCATCGGCGATGATGCCAATGTCGAGAGCATCGTCGAGCCCGTGTTCTTGAGCCACAGCGTGGCGCAGCGCGCTCCCAGCAGGTGGGACCGCCAGGATGCGAGTGAGGTCGAGCCCTTCGGCTTTCCAGTGATCGACGGCCGCTCGCGTGTCGAGCAACTCCACGTGGCCCACTGCTTCCGCGATTGACCGGAAGCCCAGCGCGGCGAGTTGTTCACGCACCTGCTGTGCCATGAACTCGAAGAATGTCTCGACAAACTCGGGCTTTCCGCTGAACCGCTCGCGAAGTTCCGGATTCTGTGTGGCAACACCGACGGGACACGTGTCCTTGTGGCACACGCGCATCATGATGCATCCGGACACGACGAGCGGGGCCGTCGCGAATCCAAACTCCTCGGCGCCAAGCAGCATGGCGACGATGACATCGCGGCCCGTCTTGAGCTGGCCATCGACCTGGACGACGATGCGGTCACGAAGCTCGTTGCGCACGAGCGTCTGCTGGGTATCGGCCAAGCCGATCTCCCAGGGGGCACCAGCATGCTTGAGCGAGTTGAGCGGGCTCGCGCCAGTGCCTCCGTCGGATCCCGAGATGAGCACGACATCTGACTTGCATTTTGCAACGCCTGCTGCAATGGTCCCCACTCCAACCTCAGACACGAGTTTGGTGTGAATGCGGGCCTTGGGATTTGAGTTCTTGAGATCGTGGATCAGTTGCTTCAGGTCTTCAATTGAGTAGATGTCGTGGTGAGGGGGCGGGGAAATGAGACCTACGCCTGGCGTCGAGTGCCTTGTTTCCGCGATCCACGGATAGACCTTCCCCGCTGGCAACTGCCCACCCTCACCAGGCTTTGCACCCTGGGCGAGCTTGATCTGGAGGTCGTCGGCATTCACGAGGTACTCGCTCGTGACGCCAAACCGTCCGGATGCGACCTGCTTAATCGCACTGCGCCGTTTCGGGTCGTAAAGTCGCTCTGGAGCCTCGCCACCTTCGCCGGTATTGGACTTGCCTCCAAGCTTGTTCATCGCGATCGCGAGCGTCTCGTGCGCCTCCTTGGAGATGGAGCCATACGACATCGCACCGGTGGTGAACCGCTTGTAGATCTCGCGCTGCTGCTCCACCTCTTCGATGGGTACTGGGGGCCTATCGGACTTGATCTCGAACAGGCCACGCAGTGTCATGAGACGTTTCGCCTGGTTGTTGACCCGATCCGTGTACTCGTTGAAGATCGCATACTGGCGTGTTCTGGTCGCGTGTTGGAGCTTGAACACAGTCTCGGGGTCGAACAGATGCTCCTCGCCCTCGCGGCGCCACTGGTACTCGCCGCCCACGTTGAGACGGCGGTGAGCAGGGCGATGTCCCGATGCTGGGTAGGCGTCGGCGTGCCTGTCCGCAACCTCACGCGCTATCACGTCGAGGCCAACGCCATCGATCTGACTTGGCGTGCCGGCAAAGTGACGATCAACCAGTTCTCTCGATAGCCCGATCGCCTCGAATGTCTGGGCGCCTCGATATGACGCGATCGTCGAGATGCCCATCTTCGACATGATCTTGAGAACACCCTTGCCAAGAGCCTTGATGAGGTTCTTGACGGCCGTCTCACCCGTGATGTCGGTGATGTACCCACGCGCGACGAGGTCCTCGACCGTCTCCATGGCCAGGTACGGATTGACCGCACCGGCGCCATAGCCAATCAGCAAGGCGACATGATGAACCTCACGCACGTCGCCGGCCTCGACCACGAGTGACACCTGGGTACGGTTTTGGTTTCTGACGAGATGCTGGTGAACGGCAGATGTCAGCAACAACGACGGAATCGGCGCAAAGTCAGCGTCTGAGTCCCTGTCCGACAAAATGAGAAAACTCACCCCATCACGGAGCGCCTGATCTACCTCGGCAAAGACCTCTTCGAGGCGCGCGTCCAGTCCCGCCCCACTGTCCTTGACCTTGTAGAGGCCCTGGATGCGCCGGGAGGAGAAGACGCCCTTGAGCCTGGCATCGGCATCGATATGAATAATCTTTGCGAGCTCATCGTTGTTGATGACGGGGAAATCGAGCACCACCTTGCGGGCGTGCTCGGGCGTGCCAACGAGAAGATTGGGCTCTGGTCCAATCGCACCGCCGATAGCCGTGACAATCTGCTCACGGATGGAGTCGAGCGGCGGGTTGGTCACTTGCGCGAACATTTGTGTGAAGTAGTCGAAAAGCAGCTTGGGCCGTTGGGAGAGTACTGCGATGGGTGTGTCGGAACCCATGGCGCCGATCGGCTCCACAGCAGCTACCGCCATCGGCTCTAACAGAATCTTGAGCTCTTCTTCGGTATAGCCAAACGCACGCTGCCTGCGAACAACGGAGGCACGCGAGTGCGTGACGTGCTCCCTGTCGGGGAGGTTTGACAGCCGCACCGCTTGGGCCTCGGCCCACTCACCGTAGGGGTGATCGGTCGCCAGGCTCGTCTTGATCTCGTCGTCCTCGACGATGCGGCCCGCTGCGGTATCCACCAAGAACATGCGTCCCGGCTGGAGACGCCCCTTACGGACGATGTCTGCCGGATCGATATCGAGCAGACCCACTTCCGAGCCGCACACAACGAGCCCATCGGATGTGACCCAGAACCGGCCCGGACGCAATCCATTGCGGTCGAGCGTCGCACCGATCACCGTGCCATCGGTGAAATGCAAAGCAGCGGGACCATCCCACGGCTCCATCAATGAGGCGTGGTACTCATAGAACGCCCGGCGGGAAGCATCCATTTCTGTGTTCTTCTCCCACGGCTCCGGCATCATCATGAGAACCGAATGCGGCAGGCTACGGCCCGCGAGGTGAAGAAGCTCGAGCACCTCGTCAAATGAGGCGGTGTCTGACGCAGAGGGTGAGCAAATGGGCGTGAGTGCTTGGATGTCGCCGAGCAGATGCGACTTGAGCCTCCCCTCCCGCGCAGCCATCCAGTTTCGGTTTCCGCGCACAGTGTTGATCTCACCGTTGTGCGCGACGAGGCGCAGCGGCTGGGCAAGCTTCCACGACGGGAACGTGTTGGTGGAGAACCGCGAGTGCACCAGCGCAAGTTCTGACACGAAAAGCGGGTCAAGTAGGTCGGGAAAGACCTGCTCGAGTTGGTACGTCGTCAGCATGCCTTTGTACGTGAGCGTGCGTGCCGAAAGCGATGCGAAGAAGGGGCCTCCATCGTGTTCGGAGCGCTTGCGCACCCGATAGAGCTTCCGGTCGAGGCCGAGCCCAGTGAGGCCGTTTACGGCAACAAACACCTGCCGGAAAGTAGGCGCCGAAGCCCTTGCGGACGGGCCGAGCGAGTCGAGTACGACGGGAACATCTCTCCAGCCGAGAACGCTGACTCCCTCCGCGTGCGCTGCCGCGTAGAAAGCCGCGACCTCTTGCGTTTCATTGCCTGGAGTGAGGAACGCGATGCCAACGCCGTAAGCTCCCGCTTCCGGAAGGTCAAACTGCGTGACGGACTGCAGGAACGCATGCGGAACCTGCGTGAGGATGCCAGCCCCGTCGCCAGTCTCGGTCTCTGCGCCTACAGCTCCGCGGTGTTCCACGTTCTTAAGCACCGTCAGACCCTTATCGACGATGTCACGCCCTGCATACCCGCGCAGCGTCGCCACGAATGCCACTCCACAAGCGTCGTGCTCGAACGACGGGTCATACAGACCTTTTGAGGTCCATTCATCCTCGCTGTGGGTCGCCATCGCGCCATCCTTTACCGTTCCGGCGTCAAGCCGAGAACCTCAGTGGTTTTTTTTGGGGCGCCGTTGTCCCGTGTACATAAGCCTTTCGAGAATAGCGCGCCCGCGTGCAGCGGGCTAGTATCTCAGTCCTTGACGACGTGGGCACGCGGGATTGTCGCGAGCTCACCACGAGGAACTCGGTCGCTCCGCTTTTGACGGGAACCGAGCAAGAGAAACATCACGATAGCCAGCGTCAGCACTGCCATCGAGACCCATACGTTGATCCGCAAGCCACCAACGCGCACCGCGGTGTCGATCCGGAGCGTCTCAATCCAGAAGCGGCCGGTGACATACACAATCACGTACAACCAGAACGTCCTGCTGCCACGCAGATCGAGCCTCTTGTCCAGATAGATGATGAGCGCCGCCCCAGCGAGGTTCCACAGCAATTCATACAGGAACGTGGGATGAAAGGTCGCGAACTGTTCAAAGCCATCGGGCCTAAACGCCGGCTCAATCTGGAGGGACCACGCAACATCTGTCGGCCGTCCGAAGAGCTCCTGATTGAAATAGTTGCCGAGCCTGCCGATGGCCTGCGCCACGAGGATTCCTGGTGCCGCGGCGTCAAGGAAGGTCACGAACGACACCCCTCGCCGCCTGGCGCCGATATACGCGCCTACCGTGCCGAGCGCGACAGCCCCCCAGATACCCAGCCCGCCTTCCCATATCTTCAAGGCATCGATGGGGTTGCCACCTTCGCCAAAGTACTGGCCCGGCGTGCTGATGACGTGATAAATGCGTCCCCCGATAATCCCAAAGGGAATCGCCCAGTAAGCGACATCGCCCACCGCCTCGGCATCGCCGCCCCGCGCGACCCAGCGCTTGGTCGTGAGCCACACTGCGAAAAAGATCCCCGCAAGAATCCAGAGCGAGTACGCGCGTATCGTCAGCGGACCCAGATGAAGTGCAGCCCATTCGATAGGAGGGCTGGGAAAGGACATACTCATCACAGCTCTCGCCTCACTCCGCGTGCGAGCTCGCGGGTCTTAAGTCGGAGCGCCTCAAGCGCCTCTTCCTCGTTATCGTGATCGATGAGGCAGCGCACCAAGGCTGAACCGACGATCACGCCATCCGCATAGCGAGCCACCTCGGCGGCCTGGACTCCAGTTGATACGCCGAGCCCTACACACACTCTTTGCGCCCCTGCAGCTCGGGTCGCGGCAACTAACTGCTCCGCTCCCCCGCCGACGGTGGCTCTCTCCCCGGTGACACCCATGAGCGATGCGGCGTAGACAAAACCAGTGGTTTCACCGGCCGTGAGGTGCAAGCGTTCATTGGTCGAGCTCGGTGCGACCAAGAAGACGGTGTCGAGAGAACGTGACCTGGCCACCTCAAGCCATCCCCCTGCGGCATCCGGCGTGAGGTCGGGAGTGATCACACCGGAGCCTCCTGCCGACGCGAGATCGTCCGCGAAGCGCTCGAGGCCGTATTGCAGCATCGGATTGAAGTAGCTCATGATGACGGCTGGGGCGCCCACGTCGACGACAGCACGTACCGCCGTGAAAGCGTCGCTCACCCGACACCCGCGATCGAGTGCGGTCTCTGCCGCGAGTTGAATCACGGGGCCGTCCAACACGGGGTCCGAATAGGGCAGGCCCACCTCGACGATGTCGACGCCAGCCTCGACCATGGTGGTCATGGCGCGTACCGAGCGTTCCACGGTGGGGAATCCCACGGGCAAGTACCCGATAAGGGCCGCACGTCCCTCAGACTTGATGGCGTCGAGGCGATCGGTGAGGTGGCTCACTGCTGGCCTCCACCGTCGAGGACTCCAAAGTACGAGGCTGCAGTCTCCACGTCTTTATCGCCGCGGCCGGACAGGTTAACGAGGATCGTCGCCTCGGGCCCGAGTTCCCTCCCCAACTTGAGAGCGCCTGCTAAGGCGTGCGCCGACTCAATCGCAGGCAAGATACCCTCGGTGCGGCACAAAAGCCTGAACGCATCCATCGCCTCGGCATCTGTGATGGGCCAGTACTCGGCCCTCCCAATGTCGGCGAGATACGCGTGCTGAGGTCCAACGGCCGGGTAGTCAAGGCCAGCCGATATTGAGTGAGATGGCTCAGTCTGGCCATCGCCGTCTTGCAAGACGTATGTCATGGCACCGTGAAGGACACCTGGCCGCCCGCCCGTGATCGATGACGCGTGCCTCCCCGTGTCGACGCCGTCACCAGCAGCCTCACAACCGATGAGCCGCACGCTAGGGTCATCCAGGAACGCGTCGAACATGCCGATGGCGTTCGATCCCCCGCCAACGCAAGCGAACACTACGTCGGGCAGGCCTCCGAGGGCGAGCATCTGCTCGCGTGCCTCGAGCCCGATCACGCGCTGAAAATCACGCACCATCTCGGGAAAGGGGTGCGGTCCCGCTGCGGTTCCAAAAATGTAGTTGGTGGCGTCCACGTTGGCGACCCAGTCGCGATACGCCTCGTTAATTGCGTCCCTCAACGTGCGCGAACCCGTGGTGACAGGCACCACCGTCGCGCCCAAGAGCCGCATACGTGCCACGTTGAGCGATTGACGCTCGGTATCCTCTTCGCCCATGTAGACCACGCATTCGAGGTCCATGAGCGCCGCTGCGGTCGCTGTGGCAACCCCGTGCTGGCCTGCCCCGGTCTCTGCGATCACACGCGTCTTGCCAATGCGCTTCGTGAGGAGAGCCTGTCCCAAAACGTTGTTGATCTTGTGAGAACCAGTGTGATTGAGATCCTCGCGTTTGAGCACCACGCGCGCTCCACCCGCGTGAGCCGCGAAACGTGGTACTTCTGTCACAATGCTCGGCCTGCCCGTGTAGTCCCTGGCAAGCCTGTCGAGCTCGGCCAAAAACGACGGATCGTTCTTGGCCTTGTCGTAGGCGTCGGTGAGTTCGTCGAGCGCGGCAACGAGAGCTTCGGGAACAAACCGCCCACCGTACGCGCCAAAAAAGGGACCGGCGGCGCCGGAGAGCGAACCGATCACGGGCGAACCGCTCGAAGCGCCGGGTGAGCTCCTGCCGCGACCATCTCCGCCACTGCGGTGCGAGGGTCCTTGTCTTTCACAAGTGCTTCGCCCACCAACACGGCATCGGCACCCATGCGCGCATACTCGACGACGTCGTGACTGTCTCGAATACCAGACTCTGCCACTTTCACAATTCCGTCGGGAATGTGGGGAGCGATCCTCGCGAAGGTACCGCGGTCGACCTCAAGGGTCTTGAGGTTGCGCGCGTTCACGCCGATGACACGGGCCCCTGCGGCCACGGCACGCTCGACCTCTTCTTCGTCGTGTACCTCGACAAGCGCGCACATTCCGAGCGAGTGCACACGTTCCACGAGGCTCTCAAGAGCCATCTGCTCGAGCGCCGCGACAATGAGTAAGACCATGTCGGCGCCGTGAGCGCGGGCCTCCCATACCTGGTACGGGGTGACAATGAAGTCCTTGCGCAGAATGGGGATGTCGACCTTGCCGCGCACATCGTCGAGGTCGGCAAGGGAACCGCCAAATCGGCGCTCTTCCGTGAGTACGGAGATGACACTTGCCCCACCCGCCTCATACTCGGTGGCGAGGGCCGCTGGATCGGTGATCTCGGCGAGGGCGCCCTTTGATGGGCTAGACCTCTTGACCTCGGCTATCACAGAGACTTCTGGCGTCCGCAACTTCTGAAGCGCGTCGATAGCACTGGGAAGCCGAGCCGCACGGGCCTTCAAATCGTCCATGGGCGTGGCCAACTCACGCACTGCGAGGTCGCTTCTTACGCCTGTAACGATGCCATCAAGAACGCTCATGCGTTTGCCACCTCCCTGGGTCAATGGTACCGCCGTCCTAGGACCCCAAGGGACGTTCCTTGTGAACCGTGGCTTAACCTACGGCGAGAGCAGCGGGGCGAGAGGGCCCACGTTGCGCAGCACGAAGAAGGCCATGATCAGCGCGGGGAGCGCGATTCCTGCCCACGTAGGAAAGGGCCACTCGCGCAACTTAACGCCGTGGTTTCTCACCACCCAGCGCACCCACAACACGATGAGAATGGGCACGGCGATGGTGAACAGCGGGTTCATGCTCAAGGCGCTCACCACATCGCCGTGAGCGAGGTCATAGACGGCGCGAGTCCCGCCACATCCAGGACAGTAGTAGCCCGTTGCCGCATAGAGCGGACACAAATAGGTGGCGCCTTGCAAGTGGGGATTATGGAGCGCGATATACGTCGTGCCTGCTACGCCGATGCTTGCGACAGCGAGTGGCCACGCGAGCGCTCGCCCAGACAGACGCAGACGCTTCGCCCTCCCATCAAGGGAGGACGAAGCGTCGCGAGGCTCCGCGATTACTGCGAGGTGCAAATCGCGCTATCGGGGTTGTCGTCACAGTAGGACTCAAGGCCTCCGCCAGTGAGGCCAAGGATAAGGATGATGATGCCAAACAGCGCACCCAATGCACCCGTGATGATGCCCGCGAGGGACATACCGGCGCCAACGCCTTGCTTGCGCGACAGCACACCAAGGACGACGGCGACGATCCCAGCAGGGATCGAGATGAACCAGTAGAGGCAAAGTGCCAGCGACACAATACCGAGCACGAGAGCGGCGATGGCCTTGCCCTTACCGGGGGTGGAGCCATACGGGGCGCCCATCGGTGGGCCTGCCGGCGGCATTGCTGGCGGCATCGCGGGGGGAGGCGGGATTTCGGTCATTCTTGATCTCCTTTGATGATGTGTAAGCGCACAGTGCGCCCCTTACTTGAGCGTTTGCCCGAACCCGAGCGCACGCAACGTCGCACCAACTGCCAAGGCGACGACAACTATTCCAGCTCCAACCCACGCCACGGGGATGTTCGGGATCATGAATCCGATCGCGGCAACAAGCGCACCGAGCACGATTAGGCCATTGGTGACCCACCCAGCGAGAGTGCGCCCGTGGTTCGTGGGAACCGGGTCGGGCAAGTTGTGGGCTTCGATCTGTGGGGAAGACATGATCACTCCTTTTGGGAACTGGTCGGAAGTCTAGCGAGAAGATGCAGGCACTAACAGATTTGCGCGAGAGACTGCCCTCAACATGGCTGCTGCCTTGTCGCGCGTTTCTTGGGCCTCGGAGGCTGGAATGGAGTCCGCAACCACCCCAGCGCCCGCTTGGACGTGCGCCACACCGTCCTTCACGAGGGCGGTGCGAATCGCGATGGCGAGGTCCATATTCCCCGCAAAATCGAAGTATCCGATTGCCCCACCATAGAACGCGCGGCGCACTGGTTCGAGTTCGTCGATGAGCGCTATCGCACGCGGTTTCGGGGCGCCCGATAGCGTGCCTGCAGGGAAGGTCGCGACGAAGGCATCGAGCGCCGTTGCAGTGGTTTCGAGCGTGCCGACCACCGTCGAGCAAATATGCATGATGTGGCTATAGCGATTGACCACCATAAATTCGACGACCTCGACCGACGTGGGCTCGCACACCTTCACGAGATCATTGCGAGACAGGTCGACGAGCATGACATGCTCCGCCGCTTCCTTCGGGTCGGCGAGTAGTTCAAGTTCGAGCGCCTTATCGAGCTCGGGAGTGCGCCCGCGCGGCCTTGAACCCGCGATGGGGAACGTCAAAACGGATCTGTCCTTGACCGTGACGAGCGACTCTGGGCTTGCGCCCACGATGGCGAAGGCCCGCGAGTCAGCGTCTTCGCACTCCAAGTAGTACATATAGGGGCTGGGGTTAAGTGTCCGCAGCACGCGATAGACGTCAAACGCGCTCGCGTGGCATTCGGCGTCGAAGCGCTGCGAAGGCACCACCTGAAAGACATCGCCTTCGCGAATCGATTCCTTGGCGTACTTCACCATTTTCTCGTACTCGCCAACCGCGGAGCGCTGCGTGATGTCGCCATCGGAAAGCTTCACGTCAAGCGCCATTGCCGGTAGCCGCGGCGAGCAAGCCAAGGCTGTCTCCATCGCGTCGATGCGCGCCACCGCGGCCCCATAGGCCTCGAGAATGCCGGTGGGACGGGCATCGGAGTTCACGGCGTTCGACACGAGCCATATTGACCCATCGATGTGGTCAAGAATCGCGAGATCGGTCGCGAGCATCAGGAGCGCGTCTGGGACGTCAATCTCCTTGGCCGCCTCGTGAGGCAAGGTTGGCTCCCACTGCCTGACGATGTCCCAACCGAGTGCCCCGACAAGCCCTCCAGTGAGCGGCGGCAGTCCCTCGATGTGTTCCGATGCCAATAACTCGAGGGCCGAGGCGATGACCTCAAGCGGTGCGCCATCCTCCAGACCACTCGGCACTTCTCCTGACCATCTGGCGTGGTCACCCGTGATCGTCAACGATGCTCCCGAACGCACGCCTACAAAGGAGTAGCGGGATCGTGTGCCATCCGGCTGGGCGGATTCAAGGATGAAGGTGCCTGGCCTTGACTGTGCCAAGGCTGCATAGACAGCGACGGGCGTCCAGCCGTCGGCCAGAAGACGTCTCGCGACAGGGACCACACGGTGCGTCGCCCCCAAGGCCACGAACTCGTCCTTTGTGGGCCACGTGTCGCCCCACTCGAGAGACGCCACTACGTGCGTCGGAACGGTCACGACAGCCCGCCCACAGCAACGGGCAATGGCCCGCCCTCATCGAAACACGAATTCTTGCCCGTGTGGCACGCGGCGCCGCTTTGCTCCACCTGCAACAGGATCGCGTCTCCGTCGCAGTCAATCTCGGCACTCACCACGTGCTGTACGTGTCCAGACGTGTCCCCCTTGCGCCACATCTCGTTCCTACTGCGACTCCAATAGACGCCGCGTCCCGTCTCGAGAGTCTCGGCAAGGGCGTCGTCGCTCATCCACGCCACCATGAGTACACGGCCCGTCGATGCCTCCTGGACAACAGCACACACGAGCCCAGCCTCGTTTCGCTTGAGGCGCTGAGAGACTTCTTGGTCCAGTGGCATGGCGCCTATCTTCCCATGTTCTAGGTTCCGGCCGCGCCTGCTAAGGAGGCGTTTAATCTCGGGTTTGGACGACCCACGCTTGGTGAAGCCGTTCATACGCGCCGCCCGCGACGACCAGTTCGGCATGCGTCCCAAACTCGACGAGTTCGCCGTGGTCCATCACCGCCACCAAATCGGCGCGTTCGGCCGTCGACAAGCGGTGAGCAATGACCACAGCCGTGCGTCCACTCATGAGCGCCTCGAGCGCGCGCGAGATGCGCACCTCTGTCGAGGGGTCCACGGCCGACGTTGCCTCGTCGAGGATCAGCACATCGGGCTGCGCTAGGTAGGCGCGCGCGATGCTCACAAGTTGTCGCTCCCCCGCGCTCAGCAGGTCCCCGCGAGTGCCGACCGGCGTGTCGAGCCCTGCCGACGTGCTCGCGAGCCATTCATCGAGCCCCAACGCCCTGAACGCCGCCAAACCCGCCTCACGCAACTCGTCGTCGGACACGTTGGGGTGGGAATAGCGCAAGTTATCGCCGATGGTGCCATCAAAGAGGAACCCCTCTTGCGGCACCACGGCGAGGCGCTTGCGTAACTCTGAGAACGACACGTCCCTCACATCGATGCCAGAGAGCGCGATGCGGCCCTCGGACGGATCGAAGAAGCGCGACATAAGCCGCGCCAGCGACGTCTTTCCAGAACCCGTTTGCCCCACGATCGCGAGCCTCTTGCCTGCAGGCACGGCAAACGAGATGCCCTTCAGTACCTCGTCATCGCCTTCGTACGTGAGGCGAATGTCTTCGACCGTGAGATCGAGGGTTCCCTCGGGCAACGTCAACGGCTCGTGGGATTCAGCGACCGTCGCCTCAGCGTCGACCAATTCGATGACGCGCTGCCAGCCCACAAGCGCGCGTTGCATCTCCGCGAGCATCTCGATGATCCACATGAGCGGGCCAGAGAACATGTAGACGAGGAGCGCAAACGCGGCGACTGTCCCCACCGACAACACGCCTCTCACTCCGAGCGCGGTGCCCACCACAAGCGCGGCGCCCGTGGCGAATGACTGCCCAAAGGCCGTCATGGAGAAGCTCGACGACGCTAGCCACGCGGCTCGTCGCTCCCGCTTGGCGATCCCGTCGATCTCGTCACGAAGCCGCTGGCGCATCCGGCCCTGGACTCCATAAGAGCGAATAGTCGATACGCCGACAAGTTGCTCGGAGGTGCGCCCAAGGAGGTCCGCCATGCGCGCCCGTATATCTCCGTAGGCCCTGCGAATGAGCGGCTGCACCCGCAACGTCACAGCAAGCAACGGCACGTAGCACCCCACCACGACGAGCGCGAGTTGCCACGAATACAGCGCCATCACGACGAGCACCACTGTGGACTCGAAAGCTGCCACGATCATCCCGGCGCCAGTCCACTGCATGAGATCTCTCATGGTGTCAACGTCACCCGTCACGCGCGACACGTATCGCCCGCGCTGTTCCGAGTTCTGTGTGAGTACCGAGAGCCGATGCACGTTGTCGAAAGCACTCTTGCGGAGCGTGGCCATCCCCGCTTCCGCGGCGATCACCATGCGCCTTCGCACCCGCCACTCGACCAGCATCGAGATCATGACCACAACGGCACCACCGGCAACGAGCATGTGTACCAGAGAGAGGTTGACACCATCGGGAGCGAGTAGGCCCTCGTCCGTCACCCGCTGCGTGAGATAGGGAATCGTGGCGCGAGCTGACGCAGCAACGGCGGCCAAGGCGATCGTGACACCGATCCCCTTGCGGATCTCTGGTGAGATCGCAAATCCACGCCGGAAGGTCTCCCGCAGGCTGATGCGCGCAACGAAGTCGTCGTGGCCCTCGCGTGTCAGGTCGATGTCAGTCATGACTCGGACCCCTTGCTTTCCTCAAGCCTGCGCTTGGAGTCCTGTTCGTAAGCGGTGACGAGTTCCCTGTAGCCGGCGTCTCTCGCGACCAGCTCGCTGTGCGTGCCCGCGTCAATGACCCGGCCGTTGTCGATGTGGATGATCCTGTCCGCAAGCATGATGGACGCAAGCCTGTAAGCGATGAGTAGCACGGTGGGTCCACCCCCGTCCGCACGGAGCGCCGCCAGAATCTCCTGCTCGACGCCTGGGTCCACCGCAGACGTGGCATCATCCAACACGAGCACTCGTGGCTCGCGCACGAGTGCGCGTGCGATGGCGATACGTTGCCGTTGCCCGCCCGAGAGGTTCATGCCCCGCTCCTCGAGCGTGGCATCGAGCCCGTTTCCGTGTTGGTGGAGCCCCGCGACCACGTCCGCTATCGCCGCACGCTTGAGCGCGAGCCACACAGCGTCGTCGTCAAATACGTCGCCGAGCGTGATGTTGTCGCGCACCGTCCCCGAGAAGACGAACGCTGTTTGCGGCACGAGTGCGACGTGGCTCCCGAGCGACTCGATCACTTCGATGTTGGAGTTGTCGAGGATCACCTCGCCTTCGAGCGCGCGCGACAACCGCGCGGCGGCGAGCGCTACCGTGGTCTTTCCCGCCCCCGTGGCACCCACGAGTGCAGTGACAGTGCCTGGAGCCAAGTCGAGGGTGACGTCACGCACGATCACCACGGGCTTGCCGTCACCATCGTCGGCGCCCACATGCGCACCCCTGAAACCAAGGTGCCCAGCGCCTGCGCGAGGAAGGACGACGTATCCAGGCTCGTCGACCTCGGTGGCTGCTGCGGATATGCGCGAAATACGCTGGAAGGATACGAGCGCAGAAGGCATTTGTCCCAGCACCCAACCGATGCCTCGAATAGGCACGGCGAGGAGCGCTAGCAAATAGATGGCGGCGACGACGTCGCCCACTGAAACTGCTCCCACGGCAGCCCTGTGAGCGCCCACGATCATGATGGCGAGTGAACTCAGCGGGACCATCGCGTCCATGAGCGGCTCGAACCAGCTCGACACAGCACCCACACGAGTGTCGGCATCGCGAAGCCCATCGACCTTCACCGCAAAGCGCTTGGCCTCGATGTCCTCAGCACCCAGCGCCTTCACGACGGTACCGCCCTCGAAGGACTCGTGAGCGATGGTCGAAACATCGGCACGCAGGCTTTGCCCAAGATCCCACAAGGGGCTGATGACGCGTTCATAGACCACGTTGACCACCAACACCGCTGGTATCACGACCATGGCCGTGATAGCGAGCCACGTATCCATGACGGCCAGACGGTAGCCTGCGGCAATCATCATCGTGAAGGAGCCGACGGTGAAGGCCAGAGGGTGCAGTGGGTTTGTCGCCGTCTCAGAGTCCGACGACATGGCGGAGAGCATGCGACCTGCAGGGTTCGACCGGTGCCAGCCGAGAGGGAGGGAGGCGATGGCGTCAGCGACCACAGTGCGGTGACGCGCACCCACTCCCGCGACGGCCCCTCCCTGCACCGCGCGACGAATGGCGATGAGGATTGCGTTGAGCAGCCCGATGGCAACAAAGATCGCGCCCGCGATAAGGACTGCTCTGGAGCCCGACTGAGTCTGCTCGCCAAACCACCCTTGGATGGGTTCACGCCTGATCGCTGGGATGATGACGTCGTCGACGATAACACCCAAGAGTGACCCGAAGATTACCGTCACGATGCCGAAGAGCCCCGCTGCGGAGATCGAAATTGCGAAACGGCGCGGCTCAGTGCGCAATGCATGACCGAGGAGCTGGAAGGTCTTCCCTACATAGGACCCGCTCAGTTCGTACTCGGCCCTCTTTTTCGCCTTCATCGGACCGCGATGTCGGCTGCCCGCATCGCGTCCTTGACCTCATGTATAGACAAGGTTCCAAAATGGAAGACGCTTGCCGCAAGCACTGCATCGACGCCCGCACGGGCCACCGCCACGAAATCCTCGACCCGCCCTGCGCCCCCTGAGGCGATGAGGGGAACTGACACCACGCGACGCACTTCCTGGATCATCTCAATATCGAAACCGCCAGTGGTCCCGTCTGCGTCCATCGAGTTGAGAAGAATTTCCCCGGCTCCTAGTTCTGCCCCGCGTCGTGCCCACTCGATCGCGTCGATTCCGGTGCCGCGTCGGCCGCCGTGCGTCGTGACCTCGTAACCCGAGTCCGTCACAGTGTCTCCCGTGCACCGACGAGCATCAACGGACAACACCAAAACCTGATTGCCAAACCTCTGTGCTATCTCGGATATGAGTTCTGGACGTGCGATCGCGGCGGTGTTCACTCCCACCTTGTCGGCGCCCGCCCTCAGCAGCTTGTCCACGTCATCGGGAGAACGCACCCCTCCCCCCACCGTCAAGGGGACAAAAACCTGCTCGGCGGTCCGTCTCACGACATCGAGCATCGTCTCTCTGCCGCCAGAAGACGCCGCGACGTCCAAGAATGTGACTTCGTCAGCACCCTCGACGCCGTAGCGCGCGGCCAATTCGACGGGGTCGCCTGCATCACGAAGGTTGACAAAATTGACGCCCTTGACCACTCGCCCTGCATCAACGTCGAGACACGGAATAACCCTGATCGCCACCCCCATGACTAGTCCCGATTCCAGACGTCAAGAATGTCGATGACGTAGATGATGGTGCCCTCGCCCGGGTACCCCCACGCCTCGGGGACGATCAGCATCACGCGCGAACCAACGGTCTGATCGAGGAGACCCTCGTCCCATGCCTTGAGCGACTTCCCCACGCCAATCTGTCCTTCAAACGGTGCCTGCTCTGGGGGCCACGTCGATTGCCGAGTGTCGCCCGCCTTCCACGATGTACCGTCCTTCTCACCATCCGTGGCGTAGATCGCCTTGAACTGCGCGACGATGAACGACCCTGGTTCGATCTGGATACCAGTGCCACGCATCAACACGGAAGTCTCGAGCGCGACAGGCAGCTCGTCGTTGACGTCGAGCACGATATTGGGTTCACCTGACGTGTCGGAATGCACGCGAGGACGGTCGGGCGCGAGAGGCATGGTTTCGCCATCGGCCACGTCAGACAGGACATCGATCACGATCACGATGGCCGGATCACCGTCTTCATCGCCTGTGGCTGGAGCGACGGACAGTACCCGCGTCCCTACCCGCGCCGTCGTCAAGATGGTGTAGATATCGTCGCCAAGCATCTCGGGTGCGAGGATCGTTGACTCCGGTAGGCCATCAAAGGTGTTCTCCAGGACCGCTCCTGAACTGAGCGATTGCACATAGACGTCGAGCAAGACCGGCTGCCCAGGCACAAGTGGAGCACCCTTGCCTTGCCACACCACCGTGGACTGGGCTTCGAGGAAGGGAAGTCCTTCTGGCCAGGTCACCTTGGGCGCGAGGGTATCGGACACCCCCACCGTGATGAGCGAGATATCCCCAACGGTGGGCGAGACGCTCGCGCCTGAACCGCTGCTGCCCGAGCATCCCGACAGCAAGAGCGCGGCTGCCATCACGGCAACGACCAATCGACTCATGACATCCTCCAAGGGCAGGCGCACCATTCTAAAGGGGCTCGCTATCGATCAAGCGCCGCGAGGAGAACGTCGACGCGTTTGTCAACGTTCCTAAAAGGATCCTTGAGAAGGACCGTACGCGGGGTGGCTCCCGAGAACTTGAGGTGTACCCAATCAACCGTGTAGTCAAGTCCCGATGCGAGCGCCTCGGTCACGAACCTGCCCCTCAGAGCCGCGCGCGTCGTGGCGGGAGGGTTCGTCATCGCCTCGACGATGTCGCCTTCTTTGACCACTCTCTTGACGAGCCCATCGGCCTGGAGCCTGTTGAAGACGCCGCGACTGGGCGACACATCGTGATACGCCATCTCGAGACGCGCGAGGCGGGGATCATCGAGCTCACACCCGAGCCGGTCACGATAGCGGTCAAGAAGCCTGCGCTTAATGGCCCACTCGATCTCGGTCTCGACGGCGCTCGCGTCTTGGGTACGCACGGCCTGGACACCACGTTCCCAGAGGTCCAGGATCGCCGTCACCTCATCGGTACGTTCGATCACCCCGTCGAGATGATCCCTCACAGCGTCAAGGCACGCCTCTTGGAGATCGGCACCCGTCATGTGCCTGCCGTCCGCGAGTTCGACGACGGCCGTTCCAGAGACATCGTGCGCGATAGTGCGAATCGCCTGCATCTCGTTCGCCAACGCAAGATCGGGCAGACTCATTCGGGCTTCAAGGATGCGCAAGAGAAGGTCGGTGGCTCCCACCTTGAGCATGGTGGTGGGCTCAGCCATGGTGGAGTCGCCAACGATCACGTGCATGCGGCGATACACGTCTGCATGAGCGTGGGGTTCATCTCTCGTGTTGATCATGGGGCGTGAGCGCGTGGTCGCGGAACTCATTCCCTCCCACATGTGGTCGGCACGCGGCGAGAAACTGTAATGAGCTCCTTGTGGGGTCCGCGTGATGCAACCAGCGCCAGTAACAATCTGACGACTCACAAAGAAAGGCAACAGTACGGACGCGAAGGCCTTGAAGTCGGCCCTTCTGCGCACCAAGTAGTTTTCGTGACACCCGTAGCTGTTGCCCGCGGAGTCGGTGTTGTTCTTGTACAGGTAGATGGTGCCCTCGACACCTGCGGCCCTCAATCGCTCCTCGCCCCGTGCCACGAGGTCATTGACGATGCGTTCGCCAGCCTTGTCATGCGCCACCAGTTGGCTCACCGAGTCGCACTCGGCCGAGGCGTACTCGGGATGAGCCCCCACGTCGATGTAGAGCCGCGCACCGTTGGTGAGGAAAACATTGGAGGAGCGTCCCCACTCGACCACCGAGTGGAACAAGTGTCCCGCTACCTCTTCTGGCGTGACCGCGCGAGAGCTGGGGGAATCGAAGTGCAAGCCGAATTCGGTCTCGAGCCCCAGAATCCGTCGCGCCGGGTCCACGCCGAGTGGCGGGGGAATCTCTCCAAGCATCATGTGGTGCTACTGCCCACCCTTTTGCACGAAAGATCTCACAAATTGGGTGGCATTCGTTTGGATGGTGTCGTCGATCTCGTCCAACAAAGAGTCGAGGATGTCGGTGTTGGCCTGAACGGATGGCGCTGCGGGGGCGTCTGGCGCCGGAGCGTCGTCTTCTAAGGACGATGATGAGGATGTGGTCTGGGGCATGAAAACAGCCTAGTCCTGTCGTGAGCCTTGAGCCTCGAGGGGTGGCTGGCGAAGCAATGAATCAAGAAGTTCATGGGTGGTGACCATGGGGTTGGGTAGGTTGACCACCTCAAGGTGTCCGTGGTCGGTATCCCTATCGACCACGATCGTCGACCATCCAGCGGCGTCGACGATGTCCGGCCGCAGCGCGACCATGCGACCACGAAGCCACGCCCGCGTCGTGGTGGGTGGGAGCGACATCGCAGATTCGACCTCGGCGTCTGTGGTCAACCGCGTGACGGCACCTGCCGCTGCCAGTTTCCAGGCGAGCCCAACACCCACTTCACTCCATTGGACATCGGCCGCCTTGAGCCGGTCGTCATCCCAAGCGGCGGGCACTTTCTCACCCTGCGCATCGAGCGATCCATATCGCTCCCTCATGCGGCCCATCAATTGGAGTTTGGCGACCCATTCGACGTCTCTTGCCGCAGAGAAGGGATCCCTCGCGAGTGCGTCGAGCACCGATTCCCACGTGGCAACAACGGCAGCATCGTCAGCGTCGGCCACATGGTCTTTCACGATGGTGAGCAAAGCCCGCTGGAGTTCGAGAGCCGTCGCCGATTCTCCCGATGCGAGCGTGAGCCTGTGACGCATCGTCACATCGTGCGAGACGGCCGAGACCTCCGCGACGGCATCGGCCAGAAGGAGGGCATCGAGCCTCTCATCCTCCGCCTCGATAGCCGTGAGTACCAGTGATGTGGTTCCCACCTTGAGAAAGGTAGGGACCTCCATACAGTTGGCATCCCCAATGATGATGTGCAATCGCCTCCACTTGGCGCGATCCGCATGTGGCTCGTCTCTCGTATTGACGATGGGCCTGCGCAAGGTGGTCTCTAGTCCCACCTCCGCCTCCATGTAGTCGGCCCTTTGCGACATTTGGAAGCCTGCACGCTCGCCGTACATTCCCAGGCCAACGCGTCCCGCTCCCACAACGACTTGCCTGCTCACAAGGTGAGGGGTGAGCCGCCTCGCAAGTTCATCAAAACCGATAGCACGCGACACCAGATAGTTCTCGTGGGTGCCGTAGCTTGAGCCCTTGCCATCGACATTGTTCTTGAACAATGCGACGGAGCCCCCGTCGGCTTTGAAGAACTCGGCCGCGGCACGAGCGATACGGTCACCAGCCACGTCCCAAATCACTGCTTCGCGGGCGCTCGCCACCTCGGGACCCGAGTATTCGGGATGGGCGTGGTCGACGTAGAACCGCGCCCCATTGCCAAGCACCGCGTTGAGATGGGAGGGGTCTTCCCAACTACCCTTACGCCTGCGCAGGGTGACCCCGCGATTTGCCTCTGAGTACTCAGGGCTATCTGTAAGAAGGTCCGCGGTGGCATAGCGGCGGTCGCGCCGCATGCCGCGCAAGTCCATCAGGGGGTCTTCGCCCCCGTAATCCCACCGAGTCGTCGCCTGGCCAGCGCCTTGCCTGCAGGCGTCAACGAGCTGCGATGACAAGAGCATCGGATTCGCTCCCGGATTGTGCGGATCCGTGATCCCGTATTCGGTCTCGATGCCGACGACGCGCATCAGTAGTCGCCAAACTCCCGCGCGGCAACCGATCGAGCCTCGACCAGTTCTTGGTCGCACGCGGCCACCAGGTGATGTGTCGACAGGCCGCGTTCGCCGCCTCCAATCACGTGCTTGATGGCGCGCGTCTTGGCCCTGTCGACGACGTTGCGGAGCAAGGCGCCAGACATAAACCTGCCCGCGTCGTCGGCGTGGAACAGCCGCTCGACGGATGCGGCGATCATGGCCTCGACGGTCGCTTGGCGGTCCCCTCCGTGCGCGGCGACCTCCGCTTCGTTGAGAGGAAGGGTGGGCGTTAAGTACTTACCCATAATGTCGATCGAGGCCTCGGGGTCTGGACGCAACACCTCGATCTTGACGTCAAGCCGCCCCGGCCGAAGAATCGCGGGATCGATCATGTCTTCTCGGTTCGAGGCGCCAATGACGATCACGTTGGACATGGACTCGACGCCGTCGAGTTCGGTGAGAAGTTGGGGAACGATGGTGGTCTCCATGTCCGAGCTCACACCCGAGCCGCGCGCCCTGAAGAGTGCATCCATCTCGTCAAAGAAGATGACCACGGGAGCGCCAGTGTGCGCCTGGGCGCGGGCGCGCTCAAAGATGGTGCGAATGTAGCGCTCAGTCTCGCCTACGTACTTGTTAAGAAGTTCGGGTCCCTTCACCGACAGGAAGAAACTGCGATCGGATCCGCTCGCCACCCCTAACGAGTGCGCCACGGCCTTGGCGATCAGCGTCTTGCCGCAACCAGGAGGACCGTACAACAAGAGCCCCCGCGGCGGCGTCAGCGCGTGTTCCTCGTACAGCTCAGGATGAGTGATTGGCAACTCAATCGCGTCCCGGATGCGCTCAATCTGAGAAGACAAGCCACCAATGGATGCGAAGTCGACATCGGGGATCTCTTCGAGCAAAAGGGCCTCGACACCTGTGCGCTCGACCCTTTCCGATGCGAACCCGGTGCGCGGATCGATGATGACGGTGTCACCCTCGTGAAGGCGAGCGTGCGCGTCCCCACCCATGAGCGTCACCACGCGCTCGTCCTCGCCGCGCGACACCACCAATATCCGCGCTTCATCGATCACTTCGCGCACGATCGCGGCCTGGCCGCTGCGCTCGGGCTCGGCGATACCCACCACCACGCTCATGGCGTTGAGGAGTACATCATCCCCTGGCGTGAGTCCCTGGCCGACCGTGGGCATCACAGTAACGCGCATCTTGCGGCCGTTTGCCACGATATCCGCGTGCTTGCCCGACCATTGCACAAAGGTGGCAAACGTCTGGGGTGGCGCCGATGCCTCGGCGAGCTTAACGCGCATGTCGCCCAACGAGTCGCGAGCGGATTGCAACAAGCGCGTCAGGTCCGCATTGCGCCTCTCGAGCGCCACGATGATGTCTTGAGGGTCACTCACGCTTACTCCCCTGCCTCGTCCGGCCGCCCGGCCGTCACGTCTCGTCTCACCCGCCGGATCTTCTTGTCCGACACGGGCCTTTCCCCGAGGTCTTCGGGGGTCCAATCGGTATCCGTCGGATACGAGCCCTTGGCCGGCCGCCGGTGCCGCAGCGGCGCGTCAACGCCAGGTGCCATCCTGCGCGACGTCAGCAAGAATCCAGTGTGTCCGATCATCCTGTGGTCGGGCCTCACGGCGAGGCCCTCGAGGTGCCACGTCCTGATGAGGTTTTCCCACGCTTGTGGCTCGGTGAAGTCACCCGTTGCCTTGAGGTCTTCTGCGAGCCTCGACAATTGGGTAGCCGTGGCGACGTACGCCAAGAAGACGCCTCCTGGGGCGAGCACGTGTGCCGCGGCTTCGAGGTTCTCCCACGGGGCGAGCATGTCAAGGATGACGCGATCGATTGACCCAGGAGCACGGGACAGCGCGCGATCCTCAAAATCTCCGAGAAGCAGTTCCCACGCAGGGTGGGGTCCGCCGAAGAACGCCTCGACATTTGCGCGCGCGATGTCGGCGAAGTCCTCACGGCGCTCGATAGACGTCAACGAGCCGCCGTCACCCACCGCACGCAAGAGCGACATCGTCAGGCCACCCGACCCAACGCCCGCCTCCATGACGCGCGCTCCTGGATAGATATCCGCGAATTGCACGATTTGTGCGGCGTCCTTGGGGTACACCACTGCCGCGCCCCGCGCCATCGACAACACGAAGTCGCTGAGCAGCGGCCGCAGCACGACGTAGTCAACTCCTGCGGTGTTACGAATTACTGTGCCTTCGGGCTTACCAATGAGGTCGTCGTGGTGGAACTGACCACGGTGCGTGTGGAAGGTCTTGCCCGTGACGAGGTCGATCGTGTGGTGGCGACCCTTCGGGTCGGTCAATTGGACGCGGTCGCCCGCACGGAGCGGACCACGGCGCTCGGCGGCGCCCACGGGTGCGGGGGGAAGCATGGGCGCCATTCTACGGGCCTAGCTCAGGGCCGCCACGACGTCGGAGAGCGTCAGAATCCCCACCACGGCTGTGCCCTCGACCACCACCAAGACGTCGGTCTTGCCCCACCATTCACGCAGTTCGGGGATCAGAATGTCGGCTTTTGCCGAGCGCTCAATCGCCGCACCCCGGGGAATTGGCGTGGTCACTGACTGCAAAGACGTGACATTTCTGTGTTCCGGTGGCACCTGCTCGGTGAGCGCTAACGGGAATCTTCCCGCGGGTACGTCGTCGGCACCCATCACCACAATCTCGGCGACTCCAGCGGCCTCCGCGGCACGCCGTGCCCCCTCGACGGTTACCGAGTAGTGGACACCTACCGCGGGCCTCATGAGCCCAGCCACCGTTAGGCCTTCGCGGCGAAGTGTCACTTGCGAACGCGTGATTGCCGAGGACGCCGCGGGCCACAAGATGGAGAAGACGATGAGCGTGCCGACGGCAGACAGCAGAGAGGGCCGGCTTCCATAGAGGAAGGGGACCCCGAGTACGTACATCACCATGCCCACGGCAAAAACGCGACCCACCCACGCCGCGTAGAGAGTGCCCTTGTGTGGGCTGCCAGTGACCCGCCAGACGACGGACTCGAGAACCCGTCCACCGTCCATCGGGAAGCCAGGCAACGCGTTGAAGATGGCCAAAACGGTGTTTGACCACGCCACGTACGCGAGTACTCGCCCAGTCAGTTCATTGACTGTTGTGACGTTGATGACGAGCGTGGCCGTACCCGCAATCACGAGGTTCATGGCAGGGCCGGCAATGGCAATCAGCGCGCTCACCAGTGGAGTGATTGATCTATCGTCAAAGGACGTATGGCCACCCCAGAGCGTGACCACAATTTCGCTTTCCTTGCGCCCTGACGCCCTCGCCGCAAGGGCGTGGGCTACCTCGTGCAAAAAGGCCGAGGTAAAGAGCGCAAGAGCGAAGAAGAGACCAATCAGCAACGACCTGCGAGTGACGCTCCCCGCCTGGAAAGCGAAGATATACGTCAGCAGCGCAATCATGACCAGAGTGGTTGGCTGCACAATGACCGTGGTGCCAAGCAACCGGCCCGCTACAAAGCCCGAGGTTCTACGCTCACTCATAGGTTTACGCTAGTCGCTCCCCGCCGCGTCACACTCCCGGCCTACCCTGGTAGGCATGCTCCCCCAACCCGGACTCTCGCCATCGCGAGCGAGCGACTTCGCCCAGTGCCCTTTGCTCTATCGCCTGCGCACCATCGACAAGTTGCCAGAAGCTCCCCAGAGGGCCACGACGCTGGGAACGCTCGTCCACGCAGTGCTTGAACGTCTCTTTGATCTGCCACCCGCGCAACGCACGCGTGACGCTGCGAGGGACATGGTGCCCACCGAATGGAAGAAGCTTCTCGACAACGAGCCCGACATCGCGGCTTTGATCGCGGATTCGGCAGATGCCTCGCAGTTCTTCGACGACGCTCGCGCACGCCTAGGAACGTACTTCACCTTGGAGAATCCCGAGCGGTTGGCTCCGGCTGGGCGTGAGTTGCGGCTCGACGCTTCTCTCGACGATGGCCCGGCTATCCGTGGAGTCGTTGACCGCATGGACGTTGCGGCCGACGGTGCTATTCGAATCATCGACTACAAGTCAGGGGCCACCCCACGGTCAGGGTACGGGCAACAGGCCGAGTTCCAGATGCGCTTCTACGCGATGCTCGTCCACAAGAGCCATGGGATACGGCCAAGTCTCATGCGCCTGCTTTACCTACGCGATGGGGGCGTGAAGGAGCTTGCCCCCACCGACGCAGACCTTGCCGCGGTCGAGGCACAAGTCCGCGATACCTGGGCGGACATTCAACGCCGCGCCTCCACGGGGACTTTCCCTCCCAAGCCATCACGCCTGTGTGGTTGGTGTTCTTTTCAGGCGATGTGCCCCGAGTTTGGGGGCGTTTTGCCCGCGCTGGATGTCGATGCTGTTGAGCGCGTGACCGGCGTGCGGCCCGTGGTGGTTCTCCCCAAGGACAAGGGATAGCCCGACTCGTCACGTCCCTCCAAGACGAGGCGTCGGCCACCAACCTGGGCTACCTCGCTATTGACGCCGCGTGCAGGGAGTAGATGCGCGCCAGTCCTTGCACACCCAGGCCATCGAGGCTCTTGAGGAGTGTGACGCCAGGGAGATCAGGGTCCGGCGTGTAGCGCGGGACGGCGATGGTGGCAGCGCCCGACGCGTGCGCCGAGCGGATCCCGACTGGCGAGTCCTCGATGGCGACACACGTCGTGGGGTCAACGCCAAGCCTCTGAGCCGCAAGGATGTACGCCTCGGGGTCGGGCTTTCCTTCCGCCACTTGGTCTCCCGTCACGACCGCGGCGAAGACGCCATTCGATCGTTCGACCACTTGCTCGACAAGTGCACCCATCGACATCGTCACGAGCGCACATGGAATCCCTGCCCTCACCACGTCGTCAAGCAATGATCGCGCCTCGGGGATCCACGGCATTGATTCGTGTGCCCGCGCAGCGACCTCATCCATCATCGAGTCGATGATCTCCGCGGAGGTGAGCCGCACTCCCCTGTCGATCAGGATCTGAGCCGACACATCGAGAGGATTGCCCACTAAAGAGAGTGCATCCTCGTGACTCCACGGTACGTTGAAGCGGGTAGCCAGGGCCCTTTCAGCGTCCATCCAGTACGGTTCGGAGTCGATCAGGGTACCGTCCATGTCCCACAAGACGGCCGCAGGCAACTGAGAGATTGTCACGCCGTGCAGTCTAGGCTGAGAGCATGAGTACTCCACCGTCGGCCCCCCAGGGCGCGCCTCTCGAGTCCATCATGATTGCGGCTTTCGAGGGCTGGAACGATGCAGGGAACGGCGCATCGCATGCGTTAGACCACCTCGCCGACGTGTGGGGTGCCCAAGAGTACGGGACGCTCGATCCCGAGGATTTTCACGATTTTCAGGTCAACCGGCCGGTGCTGACCCGACTACCGGGAGGCGAACGGGTAGTGTCCTGGCCCGGAACCGTGGTGTCCACATGCGCGAACGCCTCCACCCCCGACAAGCGTGTTTCTCTTGTCAGAGGCATCGAACCTTCGATGCGTTGGCGTCAATTCTGTGGCGAGATTCTCGATTACGCAGAAGATCTTGAGGTCACCACGCTGATCACGTGTGGTGCGCTGCTGGTTGACGTCCCGCACACGCGACCGCTCCCCACCTTTGTGACCTCTGAAGATGCCCACGCGCGCAAGCTGCACAACCTTGAATCCGCCGATTACGAGGGCCCCACCGGGATTATTGGCGTTTTGGGACACGAGGCCGCTCTGAGGGGCATCACAGTGCTCTCCATGTGGGTGGGAGTGCCCCACTACGTCGCTCTTCCACCCAACCCCAAGGCCACGCTCGCCCTCTTGAATCACCTTGAGCGATTTATCGGGACAGCGATCGACCTTGGCGATCTGGCAGAGGATGCCGACGCGTGGCAACGGGGTGCGGATGAGCTAGCGGATGAGGATGACGAGATCGCGGCGCATGTGGGCCGTCTCGAGTCGCTCATGGACGAGGCGAGCTTGCCTGAGGCGTCTGGAGACGCGATTGCAGCTGAGTTTGAGCAATTCCTGCGTAGGCGCGAAGGCGGCTCCGGAAAGGTCTAGCGGATCCCGTTCCCCGACCACTCAGATTGCTGGAATGGCGCCCGTGGCGACGAGCGTGACGATGAGCGCTGCGAAACCGAGTCGGTAGATGACAAACGGCATGAACGATCGCGTCGTGATGATCTTGAGGAACCAGACGATCACTGCGTAGCCGACCACGAACGAGACTGCCGTCGCGATGACAGTGGCGGCAATGCCCGGCCCCCCAGGCTCCGTTAGTTCACTCGACTTGGTGACTGCTTGCAACGCCGCTGAGCCCAGCACTGCGGGTATCGCCAGCAGAAACGAGTAGCGCGCGGCGGCTTCACGCGTCAGCCCGAGCCACCGGCCCATCGTGATGGTCCCCCCAGACCTGGAGACTCCGGGGACGAGTGAGCCAGCTTGAGCCAAACCCAACAGCACTGCATCCTTTGCCCTTAAGGTGGTCAGCTCCCTCGTGGCGGGCCGCACACGGTCAACCCAACCCAAAAGCACGCCAAAGATGGCGAGAGCCGCGGCGACGATCAGCAAGTTTCTCAGGCTTGACTCGATGGCATCTTTGAATAGCAAGCCAAGGACAACGATGGGGATCGAGCCGAGGATGACCCACCAGCCCATCTTCGCGTCGGGGTCACCTGCACCTAGACGCGATGCCCTGTCCTTGCCGTGTCGCCCGGCAAGTGCCGCGACCCACGCCGCGATGATTCTCGCGATGTCTTTGCGGAAATAGACCAGAACGGCCGTCTCCGTACCCAGCTGGATAATCGCCGAGAAGGCCGCTCCAGGGTCCCCACCATCGGGGAAAAGCGCCCCTATCACCCTCACGTGGGCTGAGGACGAGATAGGGAGAAACTCTGTCAGTCCCTGCACAAGTCCGAGGACAACGGCTTCCCACAAATTCATAACGCCCACACTAACTCCAGCGAGTCTCGCTTCTGGACAGCGCGAGCCCAGGTAGGTTCGCTCGCATGCAGGTACGACGGCTAGGCGCACGCGGCGCAGAAGTCTCACGACTCGCGCTTGGGACCATGACGTGGTCTCGGGACACCTCGGTCGACGAGGCTTCGCGGCTTTTGGGAACCTTCGTCGACGCTGGCGGCACGTTGATCGATACGGCGGCCACGTATGCGGACGGCGGCTCGGAACACGTGATCGGGTCGCTACTTGAGGGGTCCTTCTCCCGGTCTGACGTGCAGATTTGCACCAAGGCAGGCGTGCGGCGAACCCCACAGGGCGGAGTTGTCGATGCTTCGCGCGGTGCGCTCCTCGACACTCTCGATGCGTCTCTCAAGCGCCTCAAGACTGACCACGTCGACGTATGGCTCGTGCACGCCTTCGATCCCCTCACCCCGCTCGAAGAGACCATGCACGCCCTCGAGGTGGCTCTCACGACGGGGAGGGCCCGCCAGGTGGGCGTGTCCAACTTCCCGGGGTGGGCGATGGCTCGCGCGGCGACGCTCGCTCGACCGGGTGTTGGTCTCGCCGTGGCGCAAGTCGAGTACTCGCTCCTTGAGCGCGGAATCGAGCGGGAAGTTGTACCCGCCGCGAAGGCTTTGGGCATGGGGATCCTGGCCTGGTCGGCCCTTGGCCGTGGAGTATTGACTGGGAAGTACGCGCTAGCGATTCCCGCCGATTCACGGGCTGCGTCGGACCACTTGTCTGGTTTTGTGGAGCCCTACCTCAACGCCCGTTCCGCTGCGATTGTGGCGGCACTATCCACGGCATCGGAGGGGTTGGGCCGGTCTCCTCACGAGGTGGCGCTCGCCTGGGTGCGAGACGCACCGGGGGTGACGTCCGCCATTGTTGGCGCACGCTTCGCGGAGCAGCTGGCTCCAAGCCTCGCCGCGGAAGACCTCGTCCTGCCCGATCAGATCAGGTCTGCACTTGACGATGTCACGGCACCGCTGATGGGATACCCAGAACACCGATAGAGGACACGCGCTCACGAGACACCCAGGAAGGCGGCAAGGACATGCGTTACCGCAAGTCGAAGACCTCGATGTCGTCATCCATCTCGTCCTCGTCTTCCGTCGCGTGCCCGTCGAGGTCTTCGACAATGATGACGTCATCTTCTTCGTCATCGTCATCGTCGTCTTGTTCGTCGTCATCGTCATCGTCGTCTTGTTCGTCGTCGAGGTCGTCGTCGTCATCTTCTTGGTCATCGTCGTGGTCGTCGTCGAGGACCATGGGCAGCGACTCACCAAATCCGGTGTCAAGCGCATCGTCGTACCGCTCGAATGCCTCCGCTACCGCGTCGAAGGCGTCGTCGACCGCCGCATCCTCGGCGCTCCTGCGGGAAACGACGGCCTCGAGGTGTGCTTCGAGAGCTGCTGTCAGGTGTCGAAGGGCATCACGCGCTTGGGTGCTCATAGACACGACGTTACTCCGTAATTGCAGCCAGACGGGAGCGAGATGACTGCCCCCGCACGCATCGGCGCTGGACACATGATCAATCCCCGCACTGAGAAACCCGAGGCACGCGCTCACACTCAATGGCGGGTCGTCGACATTCCGCAATCCATCACTCGGTCAGAAGTGACGAAACTGCTCTCCGACCAGGCCGAGTACGGTCGCTGGGAACTTGCAAAGAGCCTGGTGTACATCGGGGGTGCGAGGCGCGTGTGGCTACGCAGACGCGCGATGCGGGTGGAGCGAACTGACGCCGCCTGACGCTGTACCGAACACTCTCCACTCGAGGGCTCGCAGCTCTAGCAGTCGAGCAAGAACTGCTCCATCACATCGGTTCCCACCTCGAGGCTCTCGATCGGAACGCGCTCGTCGATGCCGTGGAAAAGCGACGAAAAGTCGAGGTCTACCGGCAGTTTGAGCGGCGCAAATCCATATCCGGCAATCCCAATCGACGCGAGATGTTTGTTGTCTGTGCCGCCCATCATCATGTACGGAAGGACAGCCGCGTCAGGGTCCGCGGTGTGCAAGGCAGCGATCATCTTGTCGACAATAGTCACGTCAAACGGCAATTCCATCGCCCGCTCAGTGATGTACGGCTCCACCTTGACATGGGTGCCAGCGAGCTCCTCAATCGTGCGCAAGACGTGTTCCTGTTGCCCTGGTAGGAACCTGCTATCGACGTACCCCACAGCAGAATCGGGGATCACGTTGACCTTGTAGCCGGCATCAAACATGGTCGGATTCGAGGTATTTCTCACCGACGCACCGATCATTCCGCTCACGGGCCCGCATCCCGCCACGATCTGCGCTACACGCTCTTCCGTTGCTTCGTACTCGATGCCCAGAAGCTCCGCGGCCCCTGTGAGCAGGGTCTGCACTGTTGGCGACACATCGAGCGGCCATTGATGTGCGCCGATGCGCGCCATCGCCCCCGCAAGGTGCGCCACAGCGTTGTCTTGGTGGACCAGTGACCCGTGCCCTTGAATCCCGCTGCTGATGAGCCGCAGCCATTGGATTCCCTTTTCAGCCGTCTGTATGAGGTACGTGCGCCTACCGCCGATCTGGATGGAGAAGCCGCCGACCTCGCTCACCGCCTCCGTTGCTCCCTTGAAATCGTCAGGGTGCTCGTTGACCATCCATTTGGCACCGTGGGCGCCGCCATGCTCCTCATCGGCAAAGAATGCGAGGACGATGTCGCGCGCGGGCTTTCGACCCGACGTGATGAGGCGTCGCGTGGCTTCCAGGTACATCGCATCGATGCCCTTCATGTCCACGGCGCCGCGGCCCCAAATCATGCCGTCCTTAATCTCGGCTGCGAAGGGGTCCACTGACCAGTCCTGCGCGAAGGCTGGCACCACATCCAGATGTCCGTGCACCACGAGCGGAGGCCGCGAGCGGTCGGCGCCCTCCCACAAAGCAGTGAGGCTCGCGCGCCCAGGCGCAGACTCCCGGATCACAGGGTCAAGGCCGAGATCTGAGAGGAACGCTGCGACATACTCTGCGGCCGCGCGCTCCCCTGGTCCGTCCTGGTCCCCGTAGTTCGAGGTATCGATGCGGATGAGGTCTTGGGTGATGGAGGTCACCGATACGTCTGCCATGCGCACCAGGCTACCGCCGTGGCACCACAGACGACGCTGTGGCGCGAAGGCGCTCATTCGCCCTTAAGCGGCGCGCTGGAAACCCGCCGCGATCACGACAATGATGACCACAAGGCCCGCGAACGCCAAGAGATAGACAAGCCTTCGATAGCCCGCCTGGATGGACGCCATCACAAGGCAAGCAATGGCGCCAGGAATCAGGGTAAGTCCGTAGCGCCCCGTCGGATTGGGGAAGTATTGGGGAATCGCCGTATTCATGTACGCCTGAATTTGCACAGCAAGCGGGTAGAGCACTGCCCCGGTGCCAAGAAGCCAACCGAGAGACCTCCTGGCAGGCTCCTTCACGAAGGCGACCACCACGGCCATCATCGCCCCGATCACGAGAACGTTGAGCAAACGCGTCCACGTGACGAGCAATGCCACGTCAAGCGGCTGCTGCACGTAGTAGTCGGACGCGAGGTTGAACCCAACGAAGAGCGTCTCTATCCACTCCGACCCTGGCAACCCACGCACATCACGCGTGTTAATCCCCACGAGGGGGTTCTCCCACAACGGGTCGCCTCTGGGCGCCTGGACCAGCTCCCACACGATGTACGGCACGATGATCGCCGCCGCGACTGCCACGGGCAGGAGCCAATGATCTCGTCTCACGTTCTTGAACCCGTGATCACGCAGCGCCCTCGCAATAGCCAGAATGGCAAGAGCCACGAAGGGGATCGTATTGATGAACTTGAGCATCCCGATCAGCCCTGTAAACACCACAGGCAGTAGCCAGCGGTGATCGTCTTCAAGGAAGATCTTTGCCGCAAGCCACAGAGCCAAGGCACCGCCAAGCGTGGCAGTGGCATCGGGATTGATCGTGGTCGACGCGTGCAGCACCCTGGGAAATGACACCAGAAGCAAAGGCGCCACCATAGCGATGGCGGGGTCGACCTTCCATCTGCGCAAGGCCACGTAAAGCATGAGCATTCCCGCGGTGAGCCACGCGATTCCCGTCAGGCGTCCGGCCTCGACAAAGTTCAACGGGGTCATCGCGTCGATCGCCCGTGCAGGAAACCCCACCAATGCGTAGTACATCGGCGGATGGGAGAAGTTGTATTGGTCAGCGTCGTAAGGGAAAAGCCACGGCCATGGTGTGGTCCCACAGGTCGGCAAGGAGTATCGCTCTTGGCCCATGCACGCCCATATGGAGCGGATCTCGGGCGCAATGACGTCACCCTTGGCAGGGATATTTCCGTGAGACACCTGGTAGGCAAGATCCGCGTGCGTTGGCTCATCGATGCGCGACATCGCTGTGCCGCCCCCAAAAATCACAGGGACCACGATTGCGGTGGCGATGGCCAGGTAGACGAGCCCAAGAATGGCCCTGCTCCGCGTTGAGTCATCGAAACGAGCGGCTAGGCCCTCGAGCCGCACAATGGCGCGCCCGTGGACGCGTTCGCGAACCTCAAGGCGGCTCTCGCTTGCCACTTGGCCCCCTTGTCACGGTCTTACGTTTGCACCTGCCGCGTCACAGGAAAGAGTTTCAACTGCTTCGGTGTCCGAGGGGGGACTTGAACCCCCACGCCCTTTCGGGCACTAGCACCTCAAGCTAGCGCGTCTGCCAATTCCGCCACCCGGACGAGTGGGCCCGGAAGCCGTGGTGGGCTCCCGAGCGCGACCGCAATGCTAGCACGATCGATTCGGGTGTGGGATACCGATTGACCTGTCGGCCGGGTCCGCATCGGCGAACGCGCGACACAGGCAAGGACTTATGGCCCCACCGAAGCCGCATGTGTGCCCTAGCGTCACATGTGGCGCCACCATCGACGGGAGCAGACGTGTCCACCTACCTCTATCTGTCATTGATTCCCGAGGCTCTGGTGGCGTCGATGCTTCCCCCAGATGATTTTGGGCTCTACTACGCGATTGGCACCGCTAAGCGTTCAAGGGGCCAGGCCATCTTTTTCTCTATTGATAGAGACAAACTGTCCTCTGATGACTTTCCCTTGAGTGAAATTGAAGCGCGCTGTGTCCCGCACGCCGACGGTCGGCCCAAGACTTCGATCTACCTGTCCATTTACCGCGTGCTCGAGCGCGTCCCTAGGGACGCCCTCTTGGCGCTGCATCTCGCGACAGACGACGGGAGGGTCTTGACACTCGACCCCAAGCCATTCATCGCCGATGGCGAAGAACGGTCCCACCTCTATCAGGAGTTTTGTCCCGTCAACCCCCGCATCGTGTCCCGGCTCAATCCGGGCGAGTTCACGGACTTCATCACGGACGCCTCGCGCAACGTCACGCTGCCCCGCATCGTGTTTGCGGAGCTCACTCTGGGCAACCTCAAGAACGATCCTGACCACACGAACATCGACAACTTGCCGTACCCGAACATCGGGCACCTGCGTGATTGTCTGCGAGACCTGGCCCAGGCTCCGGTGCAGTCCACCAAGACTGTCCTGCGGCAAATGACTCAAGAGGTCCTCTATCGCACGATCCGCAACGGCTTCTTTGTGGGTGACGCGAGCGGGATCACGGCCTTCCCGCTACCGAGCAACGACGCATTGGAGCGCGAGCACTTGGCGTGGTGGCGCTCCGCCCAGACCTCTTTCGGCCACTAGGCCACTCCTCCTCCCCTCCCTACCGAAAGGTCTCGTCATGCCCGCCTGGTTCTGGCTGGTCCCCGTCGCTTCCATCGTGGCACTTGGATCTGCCTACGGCTTCTTCCGCGAAATGATGAAGGAGTCTGAAGGCACAGAGACGATGGCGCGCATTGCCGCTCACGTGCGGGCAGGAGCCGTCGCCTACCTCAAGCAGCAATACAAAGTGGTTGGTGCCGTCTTGGTGGCCCTCACACTCGTGTTCTGCGTGGTGGCCTATGTCTTTCACATGCAGAACCCGTGGGTTCCCTTCGCGTTCCTCACAGGGGGCCTCTTCTCCGGCCTCGCAGGATTCATTGGTATGCGCACCGCCACCTACGCGTCGGCACGCACTGCCAACGCGGCACGCACGTCACTCAATGCCGGCCTGCGCGTCGCCTTCCGATCGGGCGCCGTCATGGGCCTCACTGTCGTGGGTCTCGGCCTGCTCGACATCGCCGCATGGTTCCTCATCCTCACTCGCTTCTATGGCACTGACGACGCCCACCAGGTGGTCGTCATCACAACCACGATGCTGACCTTTGGGATGGGCGCTGCGGTGCAGTCCCTCTTTGCCCGCGTCGGCGGTGGCATCTTCACCAAAGCGGCCGATGTGGGCGCCGACTTGGTCGGCAAGATCGAGGTGGGCATTCCCGAGGACGACCCCCGCAACCCCGCAACGATCGCGGACAATGTGGGCGACAACGTGGGTGACGTGGCAGGCATGGGCGCCGACCTCTACGAAAGCTACGTGGGCGTCATCCTCGCCTCCGCGGCGCTCGGCGCGGCCGCGTATGCGACTCAAGGCGCAGACATTCAGTTGAAGGCCGTGGTCGCGCCTATGGTGATCGGCGCGTTGGGCACGCTGCTGTCCGTCGTGGGCGTCTTCTTTGTCCGCACAGACGAGAAGGCCTCGCAAAAGCAACTCCTGGGAGCACTCGGTCGCGGCGTCAACGGTTCAGGGTTCATGATCGCGGTGGCCTCCATCCTTGTGATGTGGTCGATGGGCCTGGACAACATGTGGGGCCTGTGGTTCGCACTCCTCACCGGGCTACTCACTGGCGTCGTCATTGGGCAAGCCGCCGAGTACTTCACGTCTCAGGGATACGCACCCACGCAGCGGATTGCCGCCGCCACCAAGACCGGCCCCGCGACCGTCATCATCGGAGGGATCGGCGAGGGCATGATGTCTGTCGCGATCCCGGTCATGGCAGTGGTGACTGGAACGGGCCTGGCATATTTCTTTGGGTCGGGATACTCCTTTGGGACCGACACCATGAGTCTTGGCCTGTACGGCATCGGCATAGCGGCGGTGGGCATGTTGTCCACCCTGGGGATCACACTTGCCACCGACGCGTACGGGCCCATCGCAGATAACGCGGGCGGCAACGCCGAGATGAGCGGGCTTGATCCAGAGGTGCGAGAGCGTACCGATGCCCTTGACTCCCTGGGTAACACGACCGCCGCCACCGGCAAGGGATTCGCCATCGGGTCGGCCGCCTTCACTGGCATCGCGCTCATGGCTTCGTATCTTGAAGAAGTCAAGATCGGAATCTCGCACGTGCTCGACCGTGGGAAGGATTACACATTCCCCGACGGTTCGGTCATTGCGGCGAACGCAGAAGAAACGCTGCAAGGACTCGATCTCATGGAGATGATGACGCGCTTCGAGGTGGTGCTCATCAACCCCAAGGTCATCATCGGCATGTTCGTCGGTGCGATGCTCGCGTTCGTGTTCTCTGGAATCACCATGAAGGCAGTCGGCCGTGCTGCTGGCCTCATGGTGGACGAGGTGCGCCGCCAATTCCGGGAGATGCCAGGAATCATGGCAGGCACTCAAGATCCCGATTACGCGCGGTGTGTCGAGATCTCCACCAAGGCTGCGCAAAGAGAAATGATGGTGCCCTCGGTCCTTGCGATCGCCGCACCCGTCGTCATGGGCTTCGTGTTCGGGGTGCCTGGTGTGCTTGGGTTGCTGGCCGGGGCCGCCGTTGCAGGATTCTCCTTGTCGATGTTCATGGCCAATGCCGGCGGCGCTTGGGACAACGCCAAGAAGTACATCGAAGAGGGACATCACGGCGGCAAGGGCTCGGACTCGCATAAGGCGGCCGTCATCGGTGACACCGTGGGCGACCCGTTCAAGGACACAGCGGGCCCTGGACTGAACATTCTGGTGAAGCTGATGTCGATGGAGGCCATTGTGGTGGCAGGCGTCACCGTCGCTGTCCACCTTGCCTAACTGAGGTCACTGGCCTCTCGCGTCTCTTGGTGAGGTGCCCGAGGACGAGCTATTGGAAGTCCCTGCTCTTGGCTGGCACCTTGAGACTCAGGGGTGCAAGGTGCTCGGCGATGAGGTTGGTAGCGCCATCGGCACGCTCGATGCGCCCCCTGATGACGAGTGCCTGTGCCCGTCGCGCTACAGCTTGATAGCGCCTCCATACGCCTTGCGAACAGATCACGTTGAGAAATCCGGTCTCGTCCTCGAGAGAGATAAACGTGACCCCCTTGGCGGTGCCTGGCCGTTGCCTGTGGGTCACGATCCCTGCGACACTCACCCGCCGCTCCGGCTCGTGTATGAGCACGGCCGCAACGGTCAGCACCCCGTTGCGATCGAGCCCGTCGCGGACAAAGACCGTGGGATATCTATCGACGGACACCCCATGGGCCCACACATCGGCCACCGCTTCTTCGACCACGGACATGGCAGGCAGGAGTGGCGCCTCAATGCCAGGAACCGTCCCTGACAGAGTGTCAGGCCCCTCAAGGGCGATGAGCCCCGCAGCCCAGAGCCCCTCGCGCCTGCTCACTCCGAGTGTCTCGAGTGCCCCCGATGTCGCGAGAGCCTCCCATTGGGCCTTGCTGAGTGCCTTCGCGCCCACATCGGCAACGGAGGGCAAGCCCATGTCCCTCGTTGCCTGCACCGCTTGCGTGTGGGCCCTCTGCACGGCCCCCCGAAAGCCTCCTTGTCGCACTCTGACGCGCCTCGCCATGTCGGTGAGTGAGACAAAGGGTCCCTCCGCACGTGCGTCAACGATTGCCTGGGCGGCGTCCACGCCAAGTCCTTTGACCGCTGCAAGCCCCATGCGGACGGCCAATCGCGGCTCAATATGGACGAGCGCCTTGAGGTCCGCGCGAGCCTCGTCTGGCGTGTCAAACGGCGTGTCGAGCCGTTCGACGTGGGCCAGGACCTCCGAGCGTGACACGCACGGCCGCAAGACGACTTGACCATGTCGCCTGGCATCGGCCGCTAGCGACTGCGGGCTATAGAAGCCCATCGGTTGAGCGGCCAGCAGCCCCGCATAGAAGGCCGCGGGCTTATGCACCTTGAGCCAGCACGATGCGTACACGAGGTAGGCGAACGAGAAAGAGTGGGACTCGGGAAAGCCAAAATCCGAAAAGGCCTTGAGCTTGTCGAAGATCTGATGCGCCACCTCGGCGGTGACGCCGCGCTCGTTGGCGCCCACCATGAACCGGGCCCGCAGCGCCTCCATGCGCTCGGGGCTGCGCTTGGATCCCATGGCCCGCCGCAACTGGTCAGCCAGAGATCCGTCAAAGCCCGCACAATCCATTGCCATTTGCATGAGCTGCTCCTGAAAGAGCGGCACCCCAAGCGTCTTTCCTAAGGACTTCTCAAGCAGCGGATGCAGGTACGTCACCTTTTCCCGCCCGCGGGCCCTATTGATATACGGATGCACGGACCCACCCTGGATGGGCCCTGGCCTGATGAGCGCCACTTCGATGACGATGTCGTAGAAGCAGCGCGGGCGTAGGCGCGGGAGCGTGGCCATTTGCGCACGGCTCTCGACCTGGAACACCCCCACCGTGTCGGCGGCGCACAACAAGTCGTAGACCCCTGGATCCTCTTGAGGCAGCGAGTGAAGACCAAACTCCTCCCCTTGAGTCACCCACACGTCACGAAACGCGTACTTGAGTGCAGAGAGCATCCCCAGTCCGAGCAGGTCAAACTTCACAAGCCCAGCGTCGGCGCAATCGTCCTTATCCCACTGGAGAACCGTGCGCCCGGGCATGCGCGCCCACTCGACGGGGCACACATCGATCACGGGCCTGTCACACAGCACCATCCCACCCGGGTGGATGCCAAGGTGGCGGGGCAAACGCAACAGCCTCTCCGCGAGATCGACAACGGGCCCCGGAATATGGTCGAGCGATTGCACTGGCTGCGGCTCGGGCCACATGGTGTCGCGTTGCCTTTCGGCCCACGCGGCCTCCGCCGCCTGATCGGTGCGCAGAGTGGACCACCTGTCGATCGACTTGGACCAGGCGTCTTGCTGACCGACGTCGTAACCCAGCGCCTTGGCCGCGTCACGCACCGCCGAGCGCGGCCGGTACTGGATGACGTTGGCCACCATGGCTGCGTTGATGCGCCCAAAGCGCTGGAACACGTACTGGATGACCTCTTCGCGCCTGTCCGACTCGATATCCACGTCGATATCGGGAGGCCCGTCGCGCTCAGGCGCGAGGAAGCGCTCGAACAAAAGGCCATGAGTCACGGCGTCCACTGCAGTCACACCCAGCGCATAGCAGACCGCGCTATTGGCGGCGCTGCCACGCCCCTGGCACAGAATGTCCGCCTTGCGGCAAAAGCTCACGATGTCGTGGACGATGAGGAAATAGCCTGGAAAGTCGAGCGCTTCGATCACGTTGAGTTCGTGTTCTATTTGCTTCCATGCCCCCGGAACCCTTTCGGCATCGGGTGTGCCATAGCGTTCCCGCGCGCCGCGATACGTGAGCTCGCGCAACCACGTCGCCTCGGTATATCCGTCTGGCACGGGGTACGGCGGTAGGTTCGGGGCCACCAGATGCAGGTCGAAGGCACACTCCGCTCCCAACCTGGAGGCAGTGGTGACGGCTTGAGGGTGGCGCCGATGCCTCCACATCATCTCCCCCGCGCTGCGCAAGTGCGCTCCTGGGCTTCCAGGGAGCCAGCCATCCATGTCATCGAGCGATGAGCGCGCCCTCACAGCGGCCATAGCTGACGCGAGGTCGGCATCGCGTGGCGTCGCATAGTGCGCGTTTGTGGTGGCGATGAGCGGCAAACCCGAGTCAAAGGCAAGGTCTGCCAACGCATCGTTGATCTCGGAATCGTACGGCTGCCCAGTGTCGGTGATCTCGACGGCGACACCCTCACGCCCAAAGAGGGACACGAGTCTGTTCAATTCCACCCGCGCGGCTCCTACCCCATCACGCGTCACTCCTCGTGCGTGAGCTGCCGTGCCAACTCCCGGTATGCCAATGCCCGCGAGAGCGCGGCGCACGGAGCCCTTGCGGCATCCCGTCAACACCAGAAACTCCCCAGCACCTGCCTCGGCGATGCCCTCGAGCGTGTAGTGCGCCAGCCCCTTCTCGCCCGCCGCAAGGTGCGCCATCCCGATCGTGCGTGAGAGCCTCGCATAACCGGTGGCTCCGCGTGCAAGCACCACCAGGTGGGTCCCGCGTGGGTCTGGGATGCCCGTGGGCGCGTCAAGAACGGGGGCTCCCGCCTTGCCGTCCGGCGCAGGCAAGTGCAGCTCCGCCCCGAAGATGGTGGGCAGGCCCACCTCACGTGCGGCATTGGCGAAGCGCACCACCCCGTACAAGCCATCGTGATCCGTGAGTGCCATCGCCGATAGCCCCAGGCGCCCAGCCTCCGCTGCCATCTCTTCGGGCTGGCTCGCGCCGTCAAGAAAGCTAAACGCCGAATGAGCGTGGAGCTCGGCGTAATCAACACACTCAGTCATGGCCGGATGTCAGTCATAGACGGCCTCGAGCATCCAGCGACCCTCGTGGAGCGCGATAAGAAAGGCCGTGCCTCCGTACCCCGCCTCGCCGCGAAGTGCGACCTGCAGAAACGCCCTCCTGGAGGCGTCCCCTGACCACCAACGCTCGACGATGGGCCACGGGCCCGCCCAGGCCTCGACAGGAAGCGGCGTCGCCCACACGGGCCCATCATCCCCGCCCACGTGACCGGACGATGGGTGCCGATGCGCGGCACGCGCCACCTTGTCGCGGGGGTCGGCTTGCAACCGCACCCAAGTGGGAGGGGCACTCACCGCGAGCCTTCTGTCCACCCGTACGGGGCTTCCCCCTGCATCAAGAACATGGATCTCCAGCGGGGATGCGAGGACGGTCGCCGGGGCGGGGTCAGGGATGTGCCCCGGCCACGGATGGCTGACCCGCCTGAGAGGCTCACCCTCTTGACCCCATGCGAGCACATGGATCCTGTCGCGGGGCGTGCGTCCACCTTGCTCGCTCACGGCCAGTACACCGTCAACGCCCAAAAGCCCTTGTACCCTCTCCATGGCCCGATGAGCCCTCGCATCGGCGCCCGAGGTGCCACCCCACAGAAACGCCTGCTCCGCGCCTAGCGGCACCACGTCCTCGGCCGTGAGCATGAGCGCCGTCAACGGAGCAGGTTGTGGTCCCGTTGCGGTGCCCGATAGCCACCCCTCGAGTTGCCAGCGCACCCTATCCGCCATGTGTTTGGTGAAGGCCCCCGAGCGGCTTCCCACGTCGGTGCGCCACACCCTCACAAGTTCATCCCCCGTCACTGTGCGGGCGCCGATGCGCACCCGTGCACATCTGGACGCAGCAGCCAACAACGCCGAGTCAAGCTGCTCCGCCACATGAACCGCCACGAGGGCAAGTTGTTCGATTCTCTCCGCAGGTTCCTCGAACACGTACTCGACGGCGATGTCGCCTTCGGCCCTGCGCAACACGGGAGGCGCCACATCCTCCCCTCTCGCCATGCGCTGCGCCCACGCACCCACCTGCCCAAAGCGAGCCATGACGTCGGCCGACGGAAGGGCGGTGAAGTCCCCCAGTCTGGTGAGACCTAGCCGCACCAACACGCTCACAAGGGCGTCCACCTCGGTGCGCTGGGTACGGCCCATCGTCGCGTGGACCAAGGTGTCGATGGGTAGGGGCGCCAAAAAGTCGTGCGACTGACCGCGCTCAATGAGGGAATTTGCTCGCGCTGCCATCACCGCGGCCAACAGTCCATCCGCAATACCAACGGAGGACTCGTAGCCGGCGTCCTCCACCACTCGCGTCACGAGTGCTTCCGCTAGCGCTTGCTCGGAGCCATGGAAGCGCGCCGCGCCCTCCGAGGGAATCATGAGCAGCCCCGGGCGCGATATCTCTACCCCCGACACCACTTGCTCCGCGGCTGCGGCGACGGACTCGAACTCACGGGCGTCACGGCCCTCATCATGGGCGAGGATGGTGAGGTCAGGGCAGGCCCGCTGTGCCAGGCGCTTACGCATCCCGCGACGGACCCCCGCTGCCCTGGCAGCCGCGGAGACGGCAAGCATTCCCCTTCCGTGGAGTACAGCGGCGGGTGCCTCGACTCCCAGTCCCGCTTGCGCCATCGCCGCGACCACAGGCCAGTCAGGCACCCACAAGACAACACGGCGGACGGTATCCACCGTCGCATCACGCAAGGGGGTCTTCATGCTGCCCCCTTTTCGAGCGCCTTGTCTTGCATGGAGGCGCGCTTGGCAGCGGCTCCAGGCCCCGCCGAATGAGTGTCCTCATCAAGGCAGATGACGATGCTCCTGGCGGTCCCCGTTGAGCGCCCTGTGATGGCGACGCTCACTTCCCGCTCGCGCAGCCGCCCCTCGCCCGCGCCAAGTCCAGTCCAACGCGAACCGTTGACTGTCAGTTGGAGGTGAGCCCCAGGCCATTGACCCGCGGCCACGACCACGCAGCCGCTTTCCCTGGCCCGAGCGGCGAGCCGCCTACGGTCCGCATCGGACAGGGCGAGCCCTTGGCCAACCATGACGATGTCGATGTCATCGATGCACGCGCCCAGGGCCGCGGGAGCCTGGACCCCCGGGTACGGGATGAGCGCCACTCGCGTGAGGTCCAGCCCGCGCCTTGCCGCCGCAAGTACGCCCACATTCGACATACCCACCATGACCGTCCAGGCACCCTCGAGAGAGGCGCGCGCCACGAGCGCCACCATGAGCGACGTAGATCCCTCGACCGAGATCACCTGACCCCTGCGCAGTCCGCGAGGCAACAACGGCACGAGCGCCTCTTCGAGGGCAAGCACGGGCCCTTCTTCCGCCTTGCGGTCGGATCCCATCCGCGCCTCGACTGTTCTCAAGGCGGCGCGGGCGGCAGCCAGGCGAGTACCTTGCGTCTCCACGATCACCTCCCGAGCGGTCGCCTACAGAGGGGCGGGTTTTCCACACCTCATTCGAACACCTGTTCGATTATCGCAGTAAACGCCGACATCGGCGAGCGGTCAAGCCGGAGGCCCCTTCCGTAAGGCCAATCGCTTGTCACTGTGTTATGCAAGCGCTTACACTGCACGAGACGACCCAACGGAGGATCTCGTGACCCAGCGCCCGCGCATTCACCCCCGCAAGCGCGCCATGCTCGCCATCGCAGCCATCGCCCTCGTGGCAGTGGGAGTAGGCGCGGTGGCCTTCATCAACCACACGGGAAGCGAGAGTCCCCACGCGATATCCCCCAATCGCGCAGCGGAGACCGACGAAAACTTCTATTTCGTCATGGCCGACCGGTTCGCAAATGGCGATGCATCCAACGATGAGGGCGGACTCGGGCCCGACCCCTTGGTGTCGGGCTTCGATCCCACCGATATGGGCTTCTACCAGGGAGGCGACCTCAAGGGGCTCACCGACAGGCTCGACTACATCCAAGGCCTCGGTACCACCGCGCTGTGGCTCACCCCCAGCTTCGCCAACAAGGCAGTGCAGCTCGAGGACCAATCCGCCGGCTATCACGGCTACTGGATCACTGACTTCACTCGGGTAGACCCCCACGTGGGCACCAACGAGGACCTCACCGTTCTTGTGGACGCCGCGCATGAGCACGGAATGAAGGTCTACTTCGACATCATCACCAACCACACGGCCGACGTGATCGGCTACGAGGCGGGCGACCGCACCGCCTACGTCTCCAAGGATGAGAGTCCCTACACGGACGCCGATGGTCAGCCTTTCGACGACCGCACCTTCGCCGGCACCAGCGACTTCCCGACGCTCGACGCCGCCACGTCGTTCCCCTACGTACCGGTGCTCGCCCCTGGAGAGGAGAACGCAAAGACCCCCGCTTGGCTCAACGACGTGACCCTCTATCACAATCGCGGAAACAGCACGTTTACCGGGGAGGACAGCCAGTACGGCGACTTCTCAGGACTTGACGACCTATCCACCGAGAACCCCGCCGTGGTGGACGGCATGATCGACATCTACACGATGTGGATCAAGGACTTCGGCATCGATGGCTTCCGCATCGACACCATGAAGCATGTCGACGATGCCTTTTGGCAGCGCTTTGGCCCCGAGGTTCTCGACTTTGCCCACAAGAACGGCAAGGACGACTTCTTCATGTTTGGGGAGGTCTTTGACACCTCGCGCGAGCTGACGTCGCACTACACCACCACGGGCGAGATCCAAGCCGTGCTCGACTTTCCCTTCCAAGACGCAGCCCGCGCCTACGCCTCCAAGGGCGGCTCTGCGCAGGCCCTTGCCGATCTTTTCGAGGGCGATGACTGGTACACCGATGCAGATTCAAATGCGTACCAGCTCCCCACCTTCCTTGGAAATCACGACATGGGTCGCATCGGCGGCTTTATCGAGGCCGACAACCCCACGGCCACCGAAGCCCAGAAACTGGGCCGCGATCAATTGGCGCACGCCCTCATGTACTTCTCACGTGGTAACCCCGTGATCTATTACGGTGACGAGCAGGGCTTCACCGGCGAGGGCGGCGACAAGGCGGCCCGCCAGCCGATGTTCGCTACTCAGATTCCGGACTATGTGTCTCAAAACCTCATCGGCACCGACGCGACGCAAGCGGAAGACGCGTATGACACCTCCCACCCCCTCTACGCGACGATCAGCGATCTAGCCCAGGTCACAGCGGAATATCCCGCGCTGCGCGACGGGGCCCAACAGGCGCGCTACGCCGACGCGGGGGCCGGGATTTACGCCTTCTCCCGCATCGACTCGGCAGACAACCGCGAATACCTCGTCGCCGTCAACAACTCGACAGAGGAAAAGACAGCGCAAGTGCCCACGTGGTCACCCTCGACCACCTTCGACGCCGTGTACGGGGGCGGCGAGCCCATCACTACTGACGATTCCTCTTCCGTGAGCATCACAGTGCCGCCGCTCTCGGTTCTCGCATACCGGGCGGCCGATCTCATGCCGTTGTCTGCCGCCGCACCAGGGGTGACGATCGCCAGCGCAGCACCCGCGAAGGGCGCCCCCGAGCGGATGAACGTCGTCGCCTCCGTTGACGCCGATGCCTACGCAGAGGTGTCCTTCTGGGCCAGGTCAGGGAACACCTGGGAGCACATCGGCACGGACGATAATGCCCCTTACCAGGTCTATCAGGACGTCACGTCTGCGGACCCTGGTGTTGCCGTCGAATACGTCGCTGTCGTTGCGGATAATGCCGGGAACACGGCCACATCGGCCGCGCTGACCGCGACGGTGCCCTCTCCGTCGATCTCGATGACGAGCCCCCACGTGGGAACGACGCTTGGCTCATCCCCCGTCATCTCCGCTTCGGTCGCGCCAAACAGGCCAGGTACCTCGGTGTCATTCGAGCGTCGGGTGGGAGCCGGGGAATGGGAAAACATCGGTACCGACACCTCCGCTCCCGCGTACACCGTGACGGACGACACCTCAGCAATCGCGCCGGGAACGGACGTCCTGTACAGGGCGATCATCACCCAAGCAGGCACCACAGTGGAGTCCGCCGCCGTGTCAGCTCGAGGAGGCGCAGCGGCGCAGCCAGACGAGGTAGCCCTTCCTGGCACCGTGAACTCGGCGATGGGTTGCGGCGAGGACTGGGCCCCGTGGTGCGACCAGGCGCAGATGACGCTCGACCCCGCCACCTCTACGTGGTCGATCACGGTGGACCTACCCGCTGGCGACTACGAATACAAGGTCGCCATCGATCGCGCCTGGGACCTGAACTATGGAGCGGGCGGGGTCCCCAATGGACCAAACATCACGCTGAGCCTCACCAAAGCCTCGACAGTGACGTTCACGTACGACGACGAGTCCCATGTCGTGACGGTGACGGGCGCAGGCTAGCGACGGCGCAGCTCCCACACTGCAACGGCCGATGCCGCGGCGACGTTAAGTGAGTCGACTCCCCCAGCCATGGGAATGGTGACCACCTGGTGGGCCGCAGCGACCGCGTCGCGAGACAGGCCATCTCCCTCGGTGCCCATCACAAGAGCAATGCGCTCGTGCCCGGCAGCCGCGAACTCGGAGAGGGACATCGCATCGTCCGCGAGGGCAAGCGCCGCGACGGTGAAGCCAGCATCACGCAACTGGCCCAGGCCCTGTGGCCACGGCTCGATGCGCGTCCACGGGACCTGAAATACTGTACCCATCGAGACCTTGACGGAGCGCCTGTAGAGCGGGTCAGCGCATGTGGGCGAGACCAGCACCGCGTCGGCGCCTAGCCCCGCTGCGGAGCGGAACACTGCACCCACGTTGGTGTGGTCAACGATGCCTTCGAGCACCACCACAAGACGGGCGCCATGCACGATGTCGGCCACGGATGCCAGCGCCGGACGGTTCATCGCGGCGAGCGCGCCCCTATGCACGTCGTATCCAGTGACGGACTCGAGCAAGGAGGCGGGGGCAACGTAGACGGGGACCTCGGAATCAACGAGGGCCTCGACGGATTCGAGCCAGCGCTCGGTCACAAGGATGGACCGCGGCCGATGCCCCGCCGACACCGCTCGAGCGATCACCTTGGCGCCCTCAGCCATGTAGAGGCCGTTGGCGGGCTCGATGCGACGCCGTAGCGCCACATCAGTGAGGTTGCGATAGTCGGTAAGCCGCTCATCGGCGGGATCGGCTACGGGGATGATCGGCATGCGCTCATTGTCGCAGTAACGACGAAGGGCCCCCGGGATGACTCCCAGGGGCCCCGCTTCGTTCGCTCGCTATGCCTAGCTGGGCTGCTGGCCCTTGGCGACATTCGGGTCAAACGCGGTTCCGCTGCCCGTCCCTGCGGACTCGGCATCGGCGCTCACGCTCTCCGCCATGCGTCGCGCCTCTTCGAGTGCAACACGTGGGTCGGCAAGAACCGAGGTGATGGAGCTCCTGCGCTTGGCACGCTCGGGGTCACGCTTGAGCGGCTCGGGGTCTTCCTCGCCACCAAACGCTGCGCTCACTGACTTGAGCGCACCGGTGAACTCGGTGGGCACAAACCAGATCTTGTTCGAGTCTGTCTTGGCGATCTCGGGCAGCATCTGGAGGTACTGGTACGCGAGCAGCTTGCTATCGGCGTCGCCCTCGTGGATGGCGTCGAACACCTGCAAGATGGCGCGGGCCTCACCCTCGGCACGCAGGATCTTGGACTGAGCGTCACCTTCGGCCTTGAGGATAGCTGACTGCTTCTCACCCTCTGCCGTCAGAATTGCCGACTGCTTGACACCCTCTGCCGTCAGGATCGCGGCGCGGCGGTCACGCTCGGCGCGCATCTGCTTCTCCATCGAGTCCTTGATCGAGACGGGCGGCTCAATGGCCTTGATCTCGACGCGGTTCACGCGGATACCCCACTTGCCCGTCGCCTCATCAAGCACACCGCGCAGGTGTCCGTTGATGTGGTCACGGCCCGTGAGAGCCTGCTCGAGGTCCATGGTGCCCACGATGTTACGCAGTGTGGTGGCGGTGAGCTGCTCGACACCGATCCAGTAGTTGGCGATCTCGTAGACCGCAGCACGGGCATCGGTCACCTGCAGGTAGATGACGGAGTCGATGTCGACCACCAGGTTGTCCGACGTGATGACGGACTGCGGAGGCGTGGGGTAGACCTGCTCCTTGAGGTCAACCTGGGCGCGCACCTTGTCGAGGAACGGCACCAGAAGGTGAAGTCCTGCGTCGAGCGTCTTGCTGTACCTACCCAGTCGCTCGACGAGATAAGCCTTGGTCTGACGTACGACCACGATGGACTTGGCAATGGCCGAGATCACAAAGATCCCAACGATTCCCAGGACGACGAGCCCTGCTACTTGTACTGGCGTCATAGCGACGTGTTCTCCTTTGCTGGGGCAACGATTGCCGTCGCCCCATCGATCTTGACGACGACAACGTCGGCGCCTTCGGCAATGATGTGGGACCCCTCTTCGGTGCGCGCGCTCCACACCTCTCCACGCAACTTGATACGTCCTCCGGTGGAGGAAACCTGTTCCAGGGTGCGGCCTTGCATGGCGATGAGCGCCGCCACATTGGTTTCAGGTAGATCCACTCCCCTCTTGCGCATTGACCGCAAAAGCCACGGGCGCAAGGCAAACAGAAGGAGCGAAGAAACCATTGCCGCGACGACAACGGCAAGAATGACGGGGCCGCCCAGAAGCATCACCGTTCCACCGGCGATCGCGCCCCCCGCGAGCATAAGCAACGTCAGATCGAGGGTGAAGATCTCGACGACACCCAAGATTGCTGCAACGATAAACCACCACATGAACTGCATGGCCACTCCCTTTCTTGATAAACCTATCAGGACGCGCAAAGCGGGGTATCGGTCTCTCGGCGGATTCGAGAGGGTCATCCTTGCGGCGGATGAGGTGTCGGCTCCATTCCCAAGGATGACGTCACGCTGCCGCCTCTTCCGCTACGCCTGACGGGCCGTCCAGCGGCCCTCATGGGCAAAGAGGTTGATGGGCAATCCATACGTTTGTGAGAGGTTGGCGCTGGTCAAGGTATCGGCGAGAAGACCTTGCGCAACCGACTTGCCGTCTCGTAGAAGCAAGACGTGCGTGAAGCCCACAGGGATCTCTTCCACGTGGTGGGTCACCATCACCATGGCAGGGGAACGACGATCCCCCGCGAGTTCTGTGAGTGCTCCCAGTAGTTCTTCGCGCCCCGCCAAGTCGAGCCCCGCCGCAGGCTCATCAAGCAACAGCAACTCTGGGTCAGTCATCAAAGCGCGGGCGATCTGAACACGCTTGCGCTCACCCTCGCTCAACGTCTCGAAGGTGCGATCCGCGAAGGCATGCATTCCGAATGCAGCGAGAAGGTCATCGGCCCTCGTCTCGTCGACGCTCTCGTATTCCTCACGCCAACGCCCGGTAATTCCGTATGCGGCCGTCATGACGAGGTTTCGCACTGTCTCACTGGGAGGAATTCTGTCGGCAAGCGCCGCGCTCGCCAGGCCGATGCGAATGCGTAGCTCTTGCGTATTTGCCTCGCCCAGCGGTTGGCCAAGCACCTCGACAGTGCCGGTGGTGGGGTGTGCACGCGCTGAACACAGCGTGATCAAAGACGTCTTGCCAGCGCCGTTCGGCCCAAGGATGACCCACCTGTCGCTGGGAGCAACGCTCCATGAGATTCCGTCGAGAACCTGGTTGTCGCCTCGACGCAGCGTGACATCGTCCAACCGCAAGACATCGTTCATAGGCGCCAACCCTAACGGAGAACGCTGTCGTACACAGCGAGCGTGCGTTCCGCGATTGCTCCCCACGAGAAGTGCTCGGCGGCGCGTTCCTTGCCCCGTGCGCCCATGGCCTTGGCGGCATCCGCGTCTGCCACCATCGCGGTCATTGCTGCGGCAAGATCGGAGACGTATTCCTCTGGGTTGGTGGGAGTGCCCGTGCCATCTGTGGCCTGGTCGATCGGCACCAAGACACCAGTGACCCCATCGACGATGACCTCGGGGATTCCGCCTGTGGCTGTGCCAACGACGGGAAGACCCACGGCCATTGCCTCGAGGTTCACGATGCCGAGCGGCTCGTAGATCGACGGGCACGCAAAGGCAGTGCACGCGTCAAGCACGGCAACGAGTTCGGCCCTGGGCAGCATCTGCTCGATCCAGATCACGCCCTCGCGAGTTTGCTGCAGCGCCGCGACGGCGGACGACACTTCGAGCGCGATCTCTTTGGTGTCTGGCGCGCCTGCGCACAGCACCACCTGAACGTCCTTGGGGAGCATCGCGACGGCCCTCAGGAAGTACGGCAGGCCCTTTTGCCTCGTGATACGGCCCACGAAGACGACTGCTGGGCGCGAGGGATCAATCCCAAAGCGCGCCACTGTCGCTGCCGCTGCGGCCCGCGCCTCGTCAGTGTGGGGCGCTGCCCACGCATCGACATCGATTCCGTTGTGCACCACACGCACCTTGGTGGAGTCGACGTGCGGGTAACAACGCAACACATCGGCACGCATGCCCGCGCTCACGGCGATGATCGCGTCTGCGTTCTCGTAGGCAGTCTTTTCGATCCAGCTCGATACGCGGTAGCCGCCGCCAAGCTGTTCGGCCTTCCATGGGCGCAGCGGCTCAAGCGAGTGCGCGCTCAGCACGTGAGGAATCCCATGGAGCTGGGACGCAAGGTGCCCTGCCATATTCGCGTACCACGTGTGCGAGTGAACGAGGTCCGCACCAGCGCAGTCTTTTGCCATGGGTAGGTTGTGCGCCAACACGTCTAGAGACGCGTCGCCGACACCGCCCCCCAGTGCCCAATAGCCGATGACGCCGTCCTCATCGCGAGGCCCGTCGAAGGCGCGCACGCGCACATCTGCGTGGGATCGCAGCACCTTGGCAAGCTCTGTCACGTGGACGCCGGCGCCCCCGTAGACGTGGGGCGGGTATTCGCGAGTGAGTATGTCAAGGCGCATACCCCCACCGTAATCGCTTTATGCGTGGCGTGGCCCCTTTCCCGTACGCGTAGCGCCCCGTATGCTGGTGAAATGTCAGCGCCGAAGGTACTTGCCATCGTCCTCGCGGGAGGTGAGGGCAAGCGTTTGATGCCCCTCACTGCGGCCCGCGCCAAGCCCTCTGTCCCGTTTGGGGGCACCTATCGACTCGTGGACTTCGCCTTGTCCAACCTGGTGAATTCGGGATATCTCCAGATTGTGGTCCTGACCCAGTACAAGTCCCATTCCCTGGACAGACACATCGCGCGCACGTGGCGGATGTCCCCCCTCTTGGGCAACTACGTGGCTCCGGTGCCCGCACAGCAGCGTCGCGGAAAGCACTGGTACCTGGGAAGCGCAGACGCTATCTACCAGTGCGTCAACATCCTCGAGGACGAGAAGCCAGACATCGTCGTGATCGTGGGCGCCGACCACGTCTACCGCATGGACTTCTCGCAGATGGTCGAGGCTCACATCGCCTCCGGCGCCGAGTTCACTGTGGCGGGCATCCGTCAACCCATCGAGTTGGCCAAAGAGTTCGGGGTGGTCGACGTTGACCCCACTGACCCCACCCGCGTGAGGGCCTTTCTCGAGAAGCCGACGTCGCCCGATGGTCTCCCCGATAGCCCCATGGAGATTCTCGCGTCGATGGGCAACTACGTGGCGAACACCGATGCCCTCCTTGAGGCCCTCGCTTCCGATGCGTCCCTCGATGACTCGAAGCACGACATGGGCGGCGACATCGTGCCTTACTTCGTGAACAAGGGCACGTGTGGGCTGTACGACTTTGTGTACAACGATGTCCCCGGATCGACGGACCGTGACAGGGACTACTGGCGCGACGTGGGAACAATCGACTCGTACTACGACGCCCACATGGACCTCATCGCGGTACTGCCCATCTTCAACGTGTACAACCACCACTGGCCTCTCCACCAGGGCCTCATCGTGCACCCTCCGGCCAAGTTCATTCACTCCGAAGAGGGCCGGGTGGGCCATGCAGCCGACTCGGTGGTCTCGCCAGGAGTGATCGTGTCTGGGGCCACCGTCACCGGATCAATTCTGTCACCAGGTGTGCGCCTGCACTCGTGGGCGACCGTCTCTGACTCGATCTTGCTTGACGACGTCATCGTGGGGAGGCACGCGCAGGTTCACCGGGCGATCCTTGATAAGAACGTCATCGTGGCGGAGAACGCACGCGTGGGCATCGACCGCGAGGCCGATATTGCGCGCGGGTTCACCGTCACCGATTCTGGGCTTACCGTCGTTGCCAAGGGCACCGTGATCACTGGATGACCCGCGGCCGGCTCCTCGTCCTCGACGTCGACTCGACCCTGATTCAGCAAGAGGTGATCGAACTTCTTGCGGCGAAGGCAGGATCGCGCGCGCAAGTCGCCGATATTACCAATCGTGCGATGCGCGGCGAGCTCGACTTTGCCGAGTCCCTCAAAGAGCGCGTAGCGACTCTCGCAGGACTCCCCGAATCTGTATTCGCCGATGTAGCCAACGAGGTCACGCTGACCCCTGGCGCGGCGGAGCTCGTGGCGAGGGCGCACGAAGCCGGGTGGATAGTCGGGCTGGTCTCTGGCGGGTTCGAAGAGGTGGTTTCCACCATTGCGGCACGAGTCAATGTGACGCACTTTGTCGCCAACCGGCTCGAGGTATCCGATGGAAGACTCACGGGGCACACTGCTGGCCCCGTGATCGATCGGAACGCGAAGGCGGTCGCGCTCGTCTCGTTTGCCCGCGCCACAGGAGTAGCGGTGGAGGACACCGTCGCGATCGGCGATGGCGCCAACGACCTGGGCATGATGGATGCGGCAGGGATCTCTATCGCCTTCTCGGCCAAGCCGCTCGTGAGGGAACATGCTGACATCGTCATCGATGGACCGGGGCTTGAGAGCGCGTGGGCACTCATCGAGGAACACTCAACGTCGTAGGCAACGGCCGCCGAGGCTAGGCGTCAGCAGCGAGCCTTAGCCCTGGCAATCCGTCGAGGCTTTCGGCATTCTTGCGCGCCCAATAGTCCCTCACGCCGTCTGGCCCCTGTGAGTCGGCCCACCGGTCAAGACCATCCCGATCGCCCTCGAATGCCATCAACGGCACTCCCATACCGCACGAGTCCGAGATCCGCTCCGCCGTGACCACGACGACAGCACGGGCGCCCGCGTGGGGAGGAAACAGAGCCACCCACTTATCCCAACCTTCGGCGCCGTTCTCCACCACCCCAGCCGTGCCGTGCACCCTCACGATCAGGGGCTTGCCTTCGAACGCGCACCACATCAGCGTGATGCGGTTGAGGTGGCGCGTCTGCGCGATCGTCTCCACTCCGGAACCCGTCAAGTCGAGGAATGCGACGGTGTGCCCATCGACAACAACAAGCGTCCCCGTTCCTCCCCTGGGCGACACGTTCACGAGCCCCGACTCGGCCGCGGTCGCTACAAAGAACATGTGCTGGCGCGCGATAAAGTCACCGATGAAGCCGTCAAGGCTCGGATACAGAGTTCCCATCGCGCCAGGCTAGCCGAGTCAAACCAGCCGCGACGCACACATCGCGCACCGCTATTCGTGCACGCGGCCCTGTGCGGACAAGGCGAGCAGGGCGAATGCCTGAGCCTCCGCCGACGTCCCTTCGCGATCAAAGTGCGGAGCCCCGCACACCCCTCGGACAACGCCAGCCGCGTCGACCTTTGCCAATGAGGCCGTGATCCATCTGCCAGCAGCGTGCGCGTACTCCCGCGGCAACCATCCGTCGGCCACGCCCGTCAGGGCTGCGTACGCCAACATCAAGCCGGTGGTTCCGTCCGTAAACGTCGCGGGGTCGTCGAGGATGTTGTAGAACCTGCCATCCGCGCTCTCCCATGCTGCCACCGAGTCAAGCAGTTCGCGGGTCTGTCCTTGCCAGCGCGCCCGCATCTCAGGCGGCACGCCGTCACCGCCGATGTGTAGCGCTCTGGCGAGGCCCGCTGCGACCCAGCCGTTTCCTGAGGCCCACGCCTCACGGCGCACCACCTCGCCCGTCGTGGGATTCGCGCGATGCCAATAGAGCCCAGTTTCATGGTTCCACAGATGTCCGCGATGCATGCGATATTGCATATCGGCCGGGGCAAAATCTCCCGTCACAGCAAGCGCGGGAAGCACCATGTAGATCGTGTCCACCCATACCTCGGCCACGCCGGCTAGATGCAGGAGCACTCCCGAATCTGGCCGCGGCGCGTAGCGCAGGAGCCACCACCGTTGGAGTTCCACCGCCGTTGTAGCGTCGGCATCCCCCGCGCTTGCGGCACACGCTACTGCCTCAAGGAGCGCGCCTCCATTGACGAGGCTTGTGTCGCCCGTCGCTCCCAAGCGTCCGTCGGCGTCTTGGTGGGTCATCGCATCGTGAGCGATTGCAAGCGCTAGGTCGCGATTGCCCTCGTCGAGTGCCGCGTGAGACGCCACGCCTTGCTCCCACGAAAGCCTCTGCATTGCGAACAAGGCCCGCCACAGGGTGTCCCGCTCGGGCGAACGGAGCTCTGCCACTTCTCGCCTCGAACCTACGAAGCCTTGCCGTCAATCACGCCGATAAGACGCGCTGAGCGGCTGCTGAGTTCGCTCCACTCGCCGTCGAACTCGAGCACGGCTGCGCCGGACGTGGTGAGCCCCAAGGCAACCTTTTGCAACGGCTTCTTGAGCGAGTCGGTGCCAGCAAGCAAGGCCGCGATGTGGGACGTCGTGGGCTCGTGGCCTACGACGAGAAGTACCTGCGCATCGCCCGCGCTGTGTAGCACCGACAGGTAGCGCTCACCCGCTGACTCGTACAGATCGTCCTCGATGCGCAAGGCAGCGTCTCCCAAGACCGTCGCCATCCGCTTGAACGTCTGCATCGTGCGATTGGAGGAAGACACGAGTGCGAGATCGGGCACGATACCTGCGGCCTTGAGCCGCTCGGCGAGCCGCACGGCGTCTTCCCTGCCTGCGACACTCAAGGTGCGGTCATGATCGCCCAGCCCGGATCGCGATGTCTCTGCCTTTGCGTGTCGAACGAGGACGAGAAGGCGCATTACTGCCCCATCGCGTGCACGCCGCCGTCGACGTGGATCATCTCGCCTGTCGTGGCGGGGAACCAGTCGCTCAGCAGCGCAGTCACGGCCTTGGCAGCGGGGACGCAGTCTTCGGAATCCCAGCCGAGGGGTGCGCGCTCGCTCCACTTGCTTTCCATCTGGTCAAACCCTGGAATGTGCTTGGCAGCGGTGGTCTTGAGCGGGCCCGCTGAGACGAGGTTGCAACGGATCCCGTGGCGGCCAAGATCGCGCGCAAGGTACCTGCTAATGGCCTCGAAGGCTGCCTTGGCTACACCCATCCAGTCGTACACCGGCCATGCGTATCGGCCATCGAACGTCAACCCAACGATGGATCCGCCGTGTGTCATGAGGGGCAGCGTCGCGCCAGCAAGCGCCTTGAGTGAATACGCCGAGATGTGCACAGCAGTGGAGACGTCTTCCCATTCACCTGCCATGAAATTGCCGCCCAGGACTGCCTGAGGCGCAAAACCGATCGAGTGCACCACGCCGTCGAGGTGTGGCACGTGCTCACGGATCGAGTCAGCGAGGGTGGCCAATTGCTCGGGATTGGTGACGTCCAACTCAACGACTGCGGCCTCGACGGGAAGCCTGCGTCCCATGGTCTGGGTGACCTTGAGCGTGCGGCCAACGCCCGTCAACAGCACCGTCGCGCCCTGCTCTTGGCACAAGCGCGCCACATCGAACGCGATCGACCCCTCCGTGAGTACCCCGGTGACCAAAATGTTCTTGCCTTCAAGAATGCCCATGATTCCTCCGTGCGAAAGACTACGTGATCGAGGTCCCTGTCTAGGGAACTCAGTGGCCCATGCCTAGGCCGCCGTCAACCGGCAATACTGCACCGGAGACATAGCCTGCCGCATCAGACGCCAAAAACACCGCAGCCGCGGCGACTTCGGATGCCGAGCCGAAGCGTTTGGCGGGGATGCTGCCCTCGTATTGTTTGACGACGTCATCCCCGAGTTCCGCCGTCATATCGGTCGTGATGAATCCAGGCGCGATGACATTGGCCGTGATTCCCCTGGATCCGACCTCCCGCGTGATCGACCGCGCCATACCAACAAGCGCCGATTTGGACGATGAGTAGTTCACCTGACCGGGGTTGCCCATGAGGCCAACCACAGAGCCAATTAGCACGATGCGCCCGTACTTTTCGCGCATCATCGAGTTCACCGCGCGCCTCACAGTGCGAAACGTGCCGGTGAGGTTGACGTCGATGACCGCCTCAAAGTCCTCATCCGACATGCGCATGAGCAATCCGTCGCGAGTGATTCCCGCATTAGCGACAAGCACCCGCACCCGCCCGTTGACCGCCTCAAGCTCGTCAAAAGCCGCGTTGACAGCATCGGTGTCAGTAACGTCGGCGATTGCGCCGGTCACCCCCTCTGGGAGGTCTCCCCCGCGGTAGATCGTCGAGACCGCATCCCCATTTGCCACAAAGGCCTCGGCGATAGCGCGTCCGATGCCGCGGTTGGCTCCCGTCACCACTACGTGTCGTGTCATGCGCCCAAACTAGCGGATGCTCCGCGCAAGCGGCGCCTCGCACCGCCCGTACCATCGGGAGTGTGACCGCCACTCCCGATCGTGAGTCCCGCACCCATGTGCGCCCAGCCGCCTATTCGCCTGGCCGAATCGCGCTCACATCAGTGCTCGTCCTCGCGTTCATGGCGCTTGGCCTCATCGCCGGCCAATGGCAATGGGGACGCTACGAGACCAGGTCCGACGCTCTCGCCGCCCAGGATCGCGCGGCAGGCTTGCCCACTGTTCCTCTCGCGTCGGTCCTCACGACGGACGATCCCGATCCTGGTGACGCAAATTGGCGCACAGTGACGGTGTCAGGAGTGATCGACCCGACCGATATCGCTGAGCTGCGCGGTAGGGCGATCGACAACACAGCGTCGATCCAGTACCTCGCCTGGGTCCGCACGCCCGCCGGTGAGTCAGTGCTTGTGAACTTGGGCTGGACGCCACGGGCCGAGCCCATCCCCCTCACCATTCCCGCAGGCACGATCACCGTGACGGGGACAGTGCGCGCTTTCGAGGCCGATAACGGCAAGCGGGGTACCCGCATCAATCCCGTGCAGATGAGGGGCATCGACGGCACAGTGTTTCAGGCGTATCTGATGGCTGATTCAGTGTGTGGCGACGACGGCTGTCTCGCGGACGTGGAGCCTGTGCCGACGCCCCAGCTATCGACTGGCCCGCACCTCAGCTACGCGATGCAATGGTGGCTCTTGCTCGTGGCCGCGGCGCCCATCGGCGTCTGGCTTACCGTCCGTGACGCGCGCCACGAGCGTGAGCGTCTCGCGGCCCAGAACGGATCGCCGGTCGTGGATACCCCAAGGGATTCCCCCAAGCCGACGCGGCGTGCGTCGTCCAAGAAGGAACTCCCCAGCGACGAGGACGTCGAGGACGCTCTGTAGTACGCGCCCTAGGCGAGCGAAATGAGGTCCATGTACGTGGGATTCCACAGGTCTTCCATGGCATCGGGCAAGAGCAACACCCTGTCGGGGCTCAAGGCCTCGACGGCGCCCTCGTCGTGAGTCACAAGGACAACGGCACCCTCATAGGTTTGCAGCGCCCCAAGAATCTCCCTGCGACTCGCGGGATCGAGGTTGTTGGTCGGCTCGTCGAGAAGAAGCACGTTCGCCTGGCTCACCACAAGAGTTGCCAAGGCCAGTCGAGTCTTCTCACCACCCGACAGCACGCGCGCGGGCTTATCAACATCGTCACCTTGGAAGAGGAACGAGCCGAGCACCCCGCGCACTTGCGAGTCGTTGAGATCGGGGGCGGCGTGCCTCATGTTTTCAAGGACCGTCTGCTCGAGGTCCAACATGTCGTGTTCCTGCGCGTAGTAGCCGAGCTTGAGCCCGTGGCCGGGCTGCACCTCTCCGGTATCCGCGCTCTCCACGCCGGACAGCAAGCGCAGCAGCGTGGTCTTCCCCGCCCCGTTGAGGCCAAGCACCACCACGCGCGATCCCCTATCGATCGCAAGATCGACATCGGTGAAGACCTCGAGTGAGCCGTAATTCTTCGATAGTCCAGCGGCGCGGAGTGGCGTCTTTCCGCACGGCGAAGGCGTCGGGAAGCGCAGAGCCGCCACCTTGTCTTGCTGACGCTGTCCCTCGGTTCCTGCAAGAAGTCGTTCGGCACGCTTGGCCATATTCTGCGCGGCCACAGCTTTTGAGGCCTTTGCCCGCATCTTGTTTGCCTGATCCATGAGTGCCGATGCCTTCTTCTCGGCATTGTCGCGCTCGCGGTGCCTGCGCTTCTCGTCGTCCTCGCGTTGCTTGAGGTAGAGGTCCCATCCCATCGCGTACTGGTCGAGCTCTCCCCTATTGGCATCAAGATGGAAGACCTTGGTGACGACTTGGCGGACAAGTTCGACATCGTGCGAAATGACGATCAGTCCGCCCGGATAGCTTGAAAGGAACGCCCTGAGCCACACCACCGAGTCGGCATCGAGGTGGTTCGTCGGTTCGTCAAGGAGCAGGGTCTCGGCATCGGAGAAGAGAATCCTGGAGAGCTCGACACGGCGCCGCTGCCCTCCTGAAAGGGTCCCGATCGGCTGCCCGAGTACGCGATCATCGAGGCCGAGGTTAGCGGCGATGCGCGCGGCCTCAGACTCTGCGGCGTAGCCGCCAGCGGCACGGAACCGCTCCTCCACCTTGGGGTAGCGCTCCATCGCCTTTTCGGCGATCTTGGGATCGCTGCTCGCCATGCCATGCTCGGCCTCGCGCAGTTTTGCGATGATCTCTTCGAGGTCCCGTGCGCCAAGAATGCGGTCGAGCGCCAGTTGGTCAAGATCGCCTGTGCGCGGATCTTGCGGCAGATACCCCACCGTCCCCTTGTGCGTCACGGTGCCATGGGATGCAAGGCCCTCGCCCGCAAGAATCTTCGTGAGGGTTGTTTTACCTGCCCCGTTGCGCCCAACCAGGCCCACACGATCACCGTTACCAATGGTGAAAGTACTGGGACGGAGCAGCACGCGAGCGCCGATTCGCATCTCGACCTGCTGGGCGACAATCACAGTAAATCCTTACGACAGAGGGAATTGGGAGGGTTGGGCGGGTATCGTTGCCGCCGAACCATTATCCCAGGGAGTCCCCATGCCAATTCGTCATGCCCTTTCCACGACCAACATTGCCCTTGTCGCCGTCTTTGCCGGCTTGATCGCGGCCTCGACCCTATGGCCGGGCGCCGAGCTCGTCTCCGGTGTGCCCATTACGCTGCAAACGCTCGCCGTGCTCTTGGCCGGCGCAGCCCTCGGCCCTTGGCGCAGTGCCTCCGCCGTCGTTCTGTATTTGGCCGTTGGTACCGCTGGTGCGCCGATCTTTGCCGGACGGATGGGTGGATTTGGGGCGTGGGCGGGCCCCACGGCAGGGTTCCTTGGGGGATTTGTGGTCGCTGCGTTCGTGACGGGCTGGCTCGTGCGGCGCATGCGCACTCGCGGTCAGTTGACGACCACTGGAATCGTGGGCGCGTGCGCCGTCGGTTCCCTCGTTGTCCTCAACCTCATTGGCTGGGGCTTCTTTGCTGTGCGGCTCCACACCTCGATTCCCGCGACAGCGGCGATCGCGTCACCCTTCTTGGTGGGTGACATCATCAAGGTCTTCATCGCGGGCGTGGCGGCAGCTGCGGTGCACCGCGCCTATCCCCAACTTCTTGGGTCAGTGCGCCGGTCCGCGCACACCGCGGAGGCACACGTTGCCGATAGCTCAGAAAGCGACGTCACCGCGGGGGTTGGCGGCCACGCCGTCTCTTAGCGCCTAGCCTTGTCACCATGATCGAGTTCAAGGAAGCTGCCGTTGTCGCGCCCGACACTGGGGTGCCGATTCTCAATCCAACGACGCTGACGCTCGACGAGCAACGCATCACTATCATCGGCGCCAATGGCTCGGGTAAGTCCACGTTGGTACGCCTCATCAACGGACTCGCTTTACCCGTTTCCGGCTCGGTCCATGTGGACGGCCTCGATACACGCAAGCACGGCGCTCTCGTGCGGCGCAAAGTGGGGTTCCTGTTCACAGATCCCTCGGCTCAACTCATCATGCCCACGGCGCTTGAGGACATCATGGTGTCGCTCAGGCGAGTCATCCGGTCCAAGAACGAACGCGTCAAGGCGGCCCTCGCTGCACTCGAGGACATTGGGCTTGGCGGCAAGGGTGATGTCTCCGTCAACGCGCTGTCAGGCGGCCAGAGACAACTTCTCGCGCTCGCGGGAGTCCTCACAGCCACTCCCCTGATCGTGGTCGCAGATGAGCCGACGACGCTGCTCGACTTGCGGTGGAAGGCCCACGTGGGCGCGCTCTTGCAAGCACTTCCCATCCAACTCATCGAAGTGACACACGATCTTGAGGCGGCCACCAAGGCCCAGCGCACTCTTGTCGTTGACGAAGGCTCGGTCGTCTTTGACGGCAGGCCGGCCGACGCCGTGGCCCACTATCGCGACCTCATGTACCGGAAGACCACGGAAGTACGCCCGTGAACCCCACGCTTGGCGCCTACCGCGACGGGGCCTCTCCCTTGCATCGGCTTCCCGCGTGGTCCAAAGTGCTTGGGCTCTTTGTGTGGGCGGTGGTGACGGTGATCATCACGGACCCCGTGACGGCCATCGGCTTGTGCGCCGCTGCGCTCCTCTTGCTCCTCAGCGTCCAGCCTGCACTCCGGCCCACCGTCAAGGGGCTTGTCTTTATCCTCTTGATTGCTGCCGCTACTGCTGCGTACCAGGTATATCGCGGATACCTGGAAGCAGGGATCGATATTGCGGCCGACCTGGTGGGGCTCTTCTCTCTTTCTCTCGCCGTCACTGGATCTACCTCGATGAGCGAGATGCTTGACTTCACGGCGCGCATGGCACGCCCCTTCAGACGCATCCTTCCCCCCACAATCCCAGGGCTCATGTTCGCGATCATGCTGCGCACCATTCCGGAGATTTCACGCATCATGCGGGAGTCACGGGACGCCGCACGGGCGCGAGGCATTCGGCGCAACCTCACGGCGCTCATGATTCCCACGGCTACGCGTACCGTCGGGTTCGCCCTCGACCTCGGCGCCGCGCTGCACGCACGCGGGATAGGCGACGAGGCTGTGCGGGATATCCCCAAGAGCCGACGGATGAGCCTCGCGGCACCCGCTCATACAGACTAAATTAAGGGCCATGGAGGCGACATGAGTTTCAACGAGGGAACCAGGCTTGACCCCAATCGCGTTCAACGACGTGGCGCTGGCGGAGCCAAGGGCGGCATGGCCGTCGGTGGAGGCTTCGGAGCGCTCTTGATTGGCCTCTTGTTGTGGGCGCTGACGGGCAACGCTGACTTCGCGCTGGGAGGCCTCGACACCAGTGCCCAGGGAGCCGGCACCTCGGTGCAAGACGACACTGCTCAGCAAGACTTCAACGACCGGTGCGTGACAGGGGCATCCGCCAATGAGTACGCGGATTGCCGAGTTCTCGCGGTGATTGAGTCGCTCGACGTGTATTGGGCTGATGCGCTCCCTGCCGCAGGATTCACCCACGAGCTTCCTGGCATAGTCGTGTTCGACCAATCCACCTCGTCAGCATGCGGCACGGCAACCTCGTCTACTGGGCCGTTCTATTGCCCCACCAACCAGACCCTTTACGTCGATACGACGTTCTTCGATTCACTGTCTCAGTTCGGCTACCAAGAAGGAAACCTAGCCGAGGCCTATGTGGTAGCCCATGAGTACGGCCATCACATCGAGTATGAACTGGGAATCTTCGACATTGCTGACCGCTCTGCGACGGGGACGAACTCCGATTCCGTCAAGGTCGAGTTGATGGCGGATTGCCTCGCTGGAGTGTGGGTGGGCCACGCCGCAACGGAACCGGATCCTGAGACGGGTTTGCCCTTCTTAAAGCCAATCACTCAAGAGCAGCTCGACACCGCCCTCGCGGCAGCAGCATCGGTGGGTGACGACAGGATCCAGCAGGCCATCCAGGGCGAGGCCGATCCCCACACGTTCACTCACGGGTCATCCGAGCAGCGCACCGATGCCTTCACCATTGGATACAGCAACGGCACCGTCGCGGCATGCGATGCGTTCGGGGTACTGGACCGCTAGCGGCAGCGTCACGGTTCGGCCGCTCCACACGAAGCGAACGGCCGGGACAACCGTGATCCTGCCTTCAGGCGATCGCTCGCCGTCAAAGTCCTAGACGTTAAATCCGAGCGCCCGCAACTGCTCGCGGCCGTCATCGGTGATCTTGTCGGGGCCCCACGGCGGCATCCACACCCAGTTGATCCGGAAGCCATCGACAATTCCCTCGAGGCATTCGCGCGTCTGGTCCTCAAGCACGTCCGTGAGCGGACACGCCGCTGACGTCAGCGTCATGTCGATGATCGCGTGCTGGTTCTCATCGAGGTGTACCCCGTAGATGAGACCCAGGTCCACGACGTTGATTCCCAGCTCGGGGTCGATCACATCGCGGAGAGCCTCCTCGATGTCCGCCACGTTCGCTGGGGTCGTTGTTTCTGCCATTGTCACGATCCTTCCGTGCCGACGGTGGCTCGCGCGATAGCGTCGCGCAATGCCACCCAACTGAGTAGCGCGCACTTAATGCGCGCCGGGTACTTTCCCACTCCCACAAAGGCCGTGGCGTCATCCAAGAGATCGTCTCGCTCGTCTCCGAGAAGTTCTCCCTTGTGGTGCATGAGGGCCTTGAAGGCCTCCATCGTCTCATCGGCCTGACGCAAATCAACGCCATCCATGAGTTCCGTCAGAATCGATGCGGAAGCCTGGGAGATGGAACATCCCTGGCCTTCCCACGAGATCGATGCAAGGCGGTCGCCATCGAGCGCAACCCGCAACGTGATCTCGTCGCCGCACGTGGGGTTGACCTGATGCGACTCCCCTACCGCGGGGCCGTCAAGGGTCACCAGGCCTGCACCATGGCGAGAGCGCGCATGGTCCAGAATGACCTGCTGATACATCTGTTCGAGGTCGCTCATGAGCTCATTCCAAAGAAGGGTCGCACCGTGGCGAGGGTCTCGACAAAGAGCCTAGCCTCGTCCTCGGTGGTGTAGACGTGTGCGCTTGCGCGAGTCGAGCTGGGGGCTCCTAGCCGGCGGTGAAGCGGCTGGTTGCAATGGTGACCTACGCGCACTGCGATGCCTGCATCGTCAAGCACTTGTCCCACATCATGGGAATGCACGCCATCGACCAAGACGGCCGCGACGCCAAGGACGTCGCGAGCATTGGGGTCCCCCACGGGCCCCAAAAGTCGCACACCAGGAAGCTCGCTCGCACCCTCGCGCAAGATGTACCCGATCCGACGTTCGTGTTCGGCCACATTGTCCATGCCGAGCGCCATGAGGTACTCGGCTGCCACGCCCATGCCCACGGCTTGGGTGACGGGTTGGGTACCCGCCTCGAAGCGGTAAGGCGCGTCCATCCAGGTGGTTTCCTCAAGAGTGACAACCTTGATAGTGCTCCCTCCAAAGATCGACGGCGGTAGCGCGTCAAGCAGTAACCCGCGACCCCACAGCGCGCCAATCCCGGTGGGGCCAAGCATCTTATGACCGGAGAACGCAGCAAAATCAACGCCTAGCGCGCTCAAACTCACGGGAAGGTGCGGCACTGACTGACACGCGTCGAGGAAGGTGAAGGCGCCCACCTCGCGCGCGCGCTCAACGAACGGCGCGACGTCAGTCACTAGCCCTGTGACGTTGGAGGCGTGGGTGAAGGCAACCATCTTGGTTGTCTCGTCGATGACGGTGGCGAGCTGATCGAGGCGCAAGCGCCCGTGGTCGTCTACCTCAATCCACTTGAGCGTCGCGCCCGTGCGTGCGCACAGCTGTTGCCAAGGGATGAGATTTGCGTGGTGCTCGGTTTGAGTGACCACGATCGAGTCGCCTGGACCCACGCGGAATCGAGCGGAATCGGAACCGCCGATGCCAGCGGATGCGTTGGCCATGCCGTTTGCCACAAGATTCACGGCTGCCGTGGCATTGCCTGTCCACACGATTTCGCGGTCCTCGCGCGCGCCCACGAGTCTCGCGACGGATGCGCGCGCCTTCTCAAAGGACTCGGTCGCTTCCTCCGCGAGCAGGTGCGCCCCGCGTTGAACCGCGCCATTGTGCCTCGTCTCAAAGTCCGCCATCGCATCAAGCACCTGTTGGGGCCTTTGCGACGTCGCAGCTGAATCGAGGTACACCAAGGGCTTCCCGTTCCGCACATTGCGGGTGAGGATCGGGAAGTCCGCCCTGATGTCGGTGAGCATTGGCATCGTGAGGCTTAGGCCTCCACGAGGAAGCGGTCGTAACCCTCGGCCTCGAGCCTGTCTGCCAGCTCCGGACCGCCCTCCTCAGCGATGCGTCCGTTGACAAACACGTGCACAAAGTCGGGCTTGATGTAACCAAGGATGCGCGTGTAGTGAGTAATCAGCATGACGCCAAGGCCAGTGTTCTCCTTGACACGATTGACACCCTCGCTCACGATGCGCAGCGCGTCGACGTCGAGCCCAGAGTCTGTCTCATCGAGAATCGCGATTTTGGGGCTCAGGAGCTCCATCTGCAATATCTCGTGGCGCTTCTTCTCACCACCGGAGAATCCCTCGTTGACGTTGCGCTCGGCGAACGAAGGATCCATCCTGAGAGCTTCCATCGAGACCTTGATGTCCTTGACCCACAAGCGAAGCTTGGGGGCCTCGCCCGTGATGGCGGTCTTGGCGGTACGCAAAAAGTTGGAAACCGACACGCCTGGCACCTCGACCGGGTATTGCATGGCGAGGAACAGTCCGGCCTTGGCGCGCTCATCGACGCTCATTTCTAGGACGTCTTCGCCGTCGAGCGTGACTGAACCCTGGGTCACCGTGTACTTGGGGTGGCCCGCGATCGAGTAGGCCAGGGTCGACTTGCCTGAGCCATTTGGCCCCATAATCGCGTGCGTCTCGCCCGACTTGATGGTGAGGTCCACGCCCTTGAGGATTTCCTTGACGCCCTCGGGGGTGTCAACTGTGACGTGCAGGTTCTTGATCTCCAGGGTGCTCATGCGTTCTCCTTGATTCCAGAAGTAATGGGGTTGTCGACGTCTACGAGCACGCGCTCGCCGTCGATACGAAGGGGGTAGGCCTCGACAGGGTCGATGGCTGGCAGTTCCGTCACTTCTCCGGTGCGCAGGTCAAACCGCGCGCCATGCGCCCAGCACTCGACCTGGCATCCGATGATCTCGCCTTCGGAAAGGGATACCTCTCCGTGGCTGCACACGTCGTTGATGGCGAAGAACTCTCCATCAAGCGTGCGAGCCACCGCGACGGGAACCTCGCTGCCGTCGGCCGCTGTCAGGAAAGCCTGGACAAGCGTGCCAGGCGTGAGGTCTGCGACGGTGCATGCGAATTGCTCGCTCATGTCACGCCACCTCTGTGCCAACGTGCTCGCTGGAAACCTGCTCCAGCTCTGCCTCGATCGCGGCCATGAGGCCCTTCTCGACGGACTCGACACCAATCTCGCGAATGATGTCTGCAAAGAACCCACGCACCACGAGCCTGCGCGCCTCGTCCTCGCTGATCCCGCGCGAGCGTAGGTAGAACATCTGCTCGTCATCGAAGCGACCCGTCGCCGATGCGTGTCCCGCCCCAGCGATCTCACCAGTCTCGATCTCGAGGTTGGGCACCGAGTCGGCGCGGGCCCCGTCAGTGAGAACCAGGTTGCGGTTGAGCTCGTACGTGTCTGTGTCCTCGGCGGCCGCGCGGATGAGCACGTCGCCAATCCACACAGTGCGGGCCTTGGCGCCGGCAAGCGCGCCCTTGTAGGTGACACGTGACGTGCAGCGGGGTGCAGCGTGGTCAACGAAGAGCTGGTGCTCTTGGTGCTGGCCCGAATCGGCAAAGTACAAGCCAAAGAGGTCGATGCGAGCACCTTCGTCGGCGAAGGCCGCGGACGTATTGAGCCGCACCACCTTGCCGCCGAGCGTGACCACAGAACCGCGTAGCCTCGCGTCGCGGGCAAGCTTGGCGACAACTTCGCTGACGTGTATGGCATCGGCGTCCCACTGCTGCACCAACACGAGGTTGAGGCCCGCATTCTCACGCACGTCGACCGAGACGAACTCGCTGTAAGTAGCCGTGCCGGTACGGGTCACCACAATGGTGGCCTCCGCCCCTGCCCCGATCTCGAAGAGGAGGTGACCGCGCACGTCTTCGCCCTGACCCGACATCCCGATGACGATCGGCTCTTGGACCTGAGTGCCGGGGGCGATGGTGAGCACCATGGCACCTGCAGAGAGGGCGACTGCCACTGCTGATGCGCGGTCGCCTGGGGCTCGCACTGACCGACGCTCTGCGTCGCTCGCCGATACTTCCTCGAACGTCACACCCTGGGGAAGCTGTGAGACTTCCCAGGTCAAGTGGCCCTTTCCGCCGTCGAGCGACAGCAGTGGGGCGATGGCGCGCATCGGCGCAAAGCGCCAGTTTTCTTCGCGACCGTTTGGCACACCGAAGGCTTCTGGGTCAAAAGACGTGAGCCGTTCGGCGCGCGATTTGTCGGGCATCGACGTGCTGTTGTACGTCTTCCCGTGACTGTGCGCACCGTCGGCGGTGGCCTGCGAATGGTCTGTCGAATACGACTGATCCGTGATGCTCAACCGACTGATCCTTCCATCTGAAGTTCGATAAGGCGGTTAAGTTCGAGCGCGTACTCCATTGGCAGTTCTCGCGCGATGGGCTCAACGAACCCACGGACGATCATCGCCATTGCCTCGAACTCGTTCATACCGCGAGACATGAGGTAGAACAGCTGGTCCTCGCTCACGCGGGACACCGTGGCCTCGTGGCCCATGCTGACATCGTCCTCGCGCACGTCTACGTAGGGATACGTGTCCGAGCGGCTGATCTGGTCAGTGAGCAGTGCGTCGCACAGCACGTTGGACTTGGAGCCCTTGGCGCCCTCGAGCACCTGGACAAGACCGCGGTACGACGTGCGTCCACCTCCACGTGCCACCGACTTGGAGACGATGCTCGACGACGTGTTTGGCGCGGCGTGAACCATCTTGGCGCCAGCATCCTGGTGCTGTCCCTCGCCCGCGAAGGCGATCGAGAGTGTCTCGCCCTTGGCGTGTTCGCCGACGAGGAAGATGGCGGGGTACTTCATCGTCACCTTGGAGCCGATGTTGCCGTCGACCCACTCCATGGTCGCGCCCTCGTGGGCCACGGCACGCTTGGTGACGAGGTTGTACACGTTATTGGACCAGTTCTGAATCGTCGTGTAGCGCACGCGGGCGCCCTTCTTGACGATGATCTCGACCACCGCGGAGTGCAGGGAGTCCGAGGAGTACACGGGGGCGGTACAGCCCTCGACGTAGTGGACGTAGCTGCCCTCGTCGGCGATGATGAGCGTCCGCTCAAACTGGCCCATGTTCTCCGTGTTGATGCGGAAGTAGGCCTGCAGCGGGATGTCGACGTGCACGCCCGGTGGGACGTAGACGAAGGATCCGCCAGACCATACGGCCGTGTTGAGGGCCGCAAACTTATTGTCACCAGGGGGAATGATGGTGCCGAAGTATTCCTGGAAGATCTCGGGGTGCTCCCGCAACGCCGTGTCGGTGTCGAGGAAGAGGACGCCCTGCTGCTCGAGGTCCTCACGGATCTGGTGGTACACCACCTCGGACTCGTACTGGGCTGCAACACCTGAAACCAGGCTCTGCTTCTCGGCCTCGGGGATCCCCAAGCGGTCGTAAGTGCGCTTGATGTCCTCGGGCAGGTCTTCCCAGCTGGTGGCCTGCTTCTCGGTAGACCGGACAAAATACTTGATGTTGTCGAAGTCGATCCCTGTGAGGTCGCTTCCCCACGTTGGCATGGGCTTTTTGCCAAAGAGCCCAAGTCCCTTCAGGCGAATATCGAGCATCCACTGAGGCTCGGACTTGAGCGCAGAAATGTTGCGCACCACGGCCTCACTCAGGCCGCGCTGGGCGCTCATGCCCGCTGCGTCGGAATCGTGCCAGCCGTACTCGTAGGTGCCGAGCGTCGCGAGGGTCTCGTCTTGGGTCATGGGGGTAGCGATGGGGGTATCCGTAGGGGTGCTCATCGTCATCCTTCCTTGAGGGCGGGTGTGAGCGGAATGGTGGTGGTGCAGACGTGCGCGCCCTGGGCGAGCGTTGACAAGCGTTGAACATGAACCCCGAGCACGCGAGAGAAGGCCTTCGTCTCCTCTTCGCACCATTCGGGGGTGGCCTGGGCAATCTCTTGAACGGGACAATGCCCCTGGCACAGTTGGAGGGTGTAGCCGCCTGGCCCTGGGCGCACTGAGGTCGCGTACCCCATCTCGGCTAGGGCGTCGGAGAGGGCGCCGACGCGGGCTTCAATGGGGGCTGCGTGGTCGACATGCGCTGCAAGCGTGTCTTCCAGGCGCTTCCCATGGTCGGCGACAAAGGCGTCAAGCTCTCCCCTGTCCCTCAAGAACGCCATGGCATCCTGAGCAACATCGGAGTAAGCGGACTTGAGCGCGAGTTGACCCTGGTTGGTCGCCACAAAGGACTTCGCGGGCCTGCCGCGACCCCTATCGATTGGCACCACGACGTCGTGGTCCGCGATGAGGCCGTCTTCGATGAGCGCGGAGAGGTGTCTGCGTACGGCGGCGGGCGTGAGTTCGAACTTATCGGCAATCACGGCTGCGGTGATGGGGCCTGCGGACACGATCAGACCAAGCACTCGCTCGCGCGTGGTGTCTGTCGCCATGGTCGTCTCCTTCCGGCAGTGATTTCCCACGCGTTAACTCGCTCTGAGGCGCTCGGGAGTGGGTCTAGATGATTAAACAACAGTGTCGTGCCGAAAATGCCCGAGCGCAAGCAAGGGGAGCCTTACTTGGCCTTGCTACTCATAGACTGGCGTGGTGAATACCGAAGCACTCGCGCAGCCCGCCCCATTGCTCCTCGCCCGCTTCCGTCACTTCCTTGGTCGCCACACGCGTGCCCTCACGATCGCCAACATTTTCGCGCAAGCTGGCATCATTGTCACCGGTGGCGCAGTGCGACTTACAGGCTCGGGTCTCGGTTGCTCCACGTGGCCTCAATGCGAGCCAGGGAAGTTCACCCCCGAGGTCTTCAACGAGTCGTCAATCCATCCCTTCATCGAGTTCGGCAATCGGCTGATCACCTTCGTGCTTCTGGCGGTGGCCATCGCCCTTGCGACAGCGATCTGGAACAGCAAGCGCGAACTCCGTTGGTGGGGACTGGTCCCGCTGCTCGGCGTGATTGGCCAGGCCATCCTGGGCGGAATCACCGTCCTCACCGATCTCAACCCGGCCGTCGTCGCCCCACACCTACTGCTGTCGACCGCGCTCGTGTGGCAAGCGGTGTGGCTCGCCCTCAGGTATCGCGACGCTCCGCGCCGGGTAGGCGCGTGTATCAAGAAGCCCTTGCGTACCAGCGTGATCCTGCTTGTCGGGCTGCTCGTGCTGGGCACTCTCACCACGGGGGCTGGGCCGCACTCGGGCGATGCAGGGGCCACGCAGCGCCTGGGTCTGGACCCCGCCGAGATCTCCAGGGCGCACGCGCTCGCAGTATGGCTATTCGTGGCGATCGTGGCCTACGTGATCTGGAAGGTCCGCAACGACAGATCGGAAGGCGCGCGTGACGAGGTTCGCAAGGCATGGATTGTCCTGGTTGTCATCACTCTTGCCCAAGCAGCCATCGGCTATGTCCAGTACTTCACGGGCCTGCCCGAACTCATCGTGGGCGCTCACCTAGCGGGAGCGGCGGCTCTGACCGCTGCGCATTCTGCTTTCTCTTACCTACTCCGCCGTGATCGCCGCACGGTCATGGCAGGCTGACCCCGTGCGGATACACGACGTACTTCCCGTCATCCTCGCCGTTGCACTAGCGGCCACGGGCTGCACGGCGAGCGACAGTGTGGCGAGCGTTCCATCGCCCACCCCCGCTGCCGACGTATCTTTCATGGTGTCGAGCGCGGACTTTGTCGACGGCGGCGCGCTCCCAGCGTCGGCCAAGGCGAACGCCTTCGGCGGCCAATGCACAGGAGACAACGTCAGCCCTGAACTCTCGTGGTCGGGCGCACCCGCCGGAACCGTCGCGTACGCGATCACGATGATCGACGCAGATGCCCTCGACTTTGTGCACTGGACCAAGGCCGATATCCCCTCGTCGATCACGACGATTCCGTCGGGGGGCGCCGATGCTGTCGAGGGCGCAGGCGGCCGTACCGGGATGACGAGTGGCACCTACTTTGGACCTTGCCCGCCCTCGCCCGACCACCACTACGTGTTCACCGTCTACGCGCTCGATGCGCCACTCGAACTTGAAGCGAACTACAGCATCGACACACTCAAAGAAGCTCTCGCCCAGCACTCCCTCGCCGAAGCGAGCGTCACAGGGGTCGCAGGGCCGTCGACGTAGGGCGAATCCAGCGCGACCGGATACGCCTGAGCTATGACGAGACGCTGAACGGCTCGTCAGCGTCACGCAGCGTCGCGAAGCCGTTTCGAATCGCGGCGTCGAGGGAGTAGGCGCCCACCGTCGTGGTCGGTCCCCCAACGCGGCCTGCCTGAATTGCGTCGATCAGCTCGGCGAGCTTGACCCAGCGGCCCTCCATGTCAAGCTCTTCGGCCTCGCGCTCAAAGCGCTCGTCCTCGGCAACTGGCGTGAGATCGCGCGCGAGGAAGATGCGGATGCGTTCGCTCACGCCTCCTGGCGTGGTGAAGAAGTCGCCGAGCGTGTGCCACGTCGAAGCCCTGAGGTCGGCCTCCTCCCACAGTTCACGCTTGGCAGCCTCGACGGCGGGCTCTCCGTCCACGTCAAGCAGACCCGCAGGCGGCTCCCACAACTCGCGGCCAACGGGGTGCCGGTACTGGCGCACAAGGAACACCTCCCCGACGTCGTTGAGCGCCATGACAGCGACCGCTCCTGTGTGACGCACGTAGTCACGAAGGACCACTCCTCCTGCACCAAGGTCGACTTTGTCGGTCACGACGTCCCACACGCGGCCCTCGAACTGCATTGTGCGGCTCACCACAGGGCGAGGCGCGACCACGTCGGCTAGCGGGCCCTCCTGGATCGCCTGGGCGTCCGGTCGTGGCTCAACCGTGTTGGTGTCAGGCTCGCTCACGCGAGCGACGCTGCGGTGGACGCATCGGCGTCCGTCTGCGCCTGTGCGACCTCGACCGCCTCGCGTTGGCGCTCGATTGCCGCTCCGATCAGTCCCGCGAAGAGCGGATGAGCCTTGGTGGGCCTTGACTGAAACTCTGGGTGAGCTTGCGTGGCAACGTAATACGGGTGCACATCGCGAGGGAGTTCGATGAACTCGACGAGTTGCCTATCGGGCGACTCACCGGACACCACCAGGCCGGCGGCCTCAAGCGGCGCCCTATATGCGTTGTTGAACTCGTAGCGGTGGCGGTGACGTTCGCCCACAGTTGTCGCCCCGTACGTCTGCGCCACCACGGAGCCTGCCTGCAACACCGCTTGGTACGAGCCAAGGCGCATCGTGCCGCCCAAATCACCCTTGCCATCGACGATGTCGAGTTGCTCCTCCATCGTCGCAACGACGGGGTGCGGCGTCTCTGGATCAAACTCGGAGCTCGAGGCGCCAGCGAGGCCCAGAATCGTGCGCGCGTACTCCATGACCATGACCTGTAGCCCGAGGCAGATGCCGAGCGTGGGCACCTTGTTTTCGCGAGCCCACCTAGCGGCACCGATCTTGCCGTCCACGCCGCGCACGCCAAATCCGCCTGGGATCAGCACCGCGTCAACGCCGCCAAGGGCGCTGTTGGCTCCCTCCTCGGTCTGGCACGTGTCAGAGGGCACCCACCGGATGGTGACCTTCGCGTTGTGGTGGAATCCTCCGGCGCGCAGCGCCTCGCTGACAGACAGGTACGCGTCGGGCAAGTCCACATACTTGCCGACGAGCGCCACCACAACCTTCTCTGCGGGGTGGTGCACGCGGCGCAATACGTCGTCCCATGCACCCCACTGCACGTCCCTGAACGGCAGATCGAGCCTGCGCACCACGTAGGCGTCGAGGCCCTCGGAGTGAAGCACCTTGGGGATGTCATAAATGCTGGGTGCGTCGACGGCGTTGACAACGGCCTCGACATCGACGTCGCACATCAAGGCGATCTTGTTTTTGAGCGCCGCTGGCACTGTGCGGTCGGAGCGGAGCACGATCGCGTCCGGCTGGATGCCGATGCTGCGAAGTGCCGCCACCGAGTGCTGCGTGGGCTTGGTCTTGAGTTCACCCGACGGGCCGATAAACGGCACGAGTGAGATGTGCAAGAAGAACACGTGGTCGCGCCCTAGCTCGTGGCGCACTTGACGCGCCGCCTCGAGGAACGGCTGCGACTCGATGTCGCCCACGGTGCCGCCCACCTCGGTGATGATGACGTCCACGTCGGGGCCCGCTTGGGCGCGCATGCGGCGCTTGATTTCATCGGTGATGTGCGGGATGACCTGCACGGTGTCGCCCAAATACTCGCCACGGCGCTCCTTGGCGATGACTTGCGAGTACACCTGGCCCGTGGTGACGTTCGAGGTAGCAGAGAGCTTGACATCGAGGAATCGCTCGTAGTGGCCGATGTCGAGATCGGTCTCAGCGCCGTCCTCAGTAACGAAGACCTCGCCGTGTTGGAACGGATTCATGGTGCCTGGATCGACGTTGAGATACGGATCCAACTTTTGCATCGTCACGCGTGTGCCGCGCGACCGCAAGAGGCGGCCGAGGCTCGAAGCCGTCAGGCCCTTCCCCAGGGACGAAACAACGCCGCCTGTAACGAAGATGTGCCGGGTGACATGGTCCGCACGGGACTCAAAACGAGATCTCTCCACGGGCTTCGACAGTACCACCCCTTGGACCCCTCTGGGCGAGCAGGCGCGCTAGGGAATGGCAACAATGGCGAGTCCGGCGGCCGTTCCGTACGTACCGGTGCCTCCCGTGGCTTGCTCTTTGAGCGCCATCACAATTTGCACAGAGGCGAGCGCCGGATCGGACAAAACGACCACGCTTGGGCGTGTCGCAGCCGGCGAGTCGGATCCAGCCGCAATCGCGTCGCTTGCGGTGACAGGCAAGGTTCCCGACGCCGCCCCCGCTGTGGCGCTCGCTTTCGACGCAACGACGATTCCCGTGGTGCTCAAGTATTGCTCCCATACGGAAGCCGATGCGTTGACTGCCGCCCCTGCGCCCGCAGGCCCATCTCCCGTCACGATGACAAAGGCATCGACGCCATCGATCGCAGTGCGGTCGAGCGTGAGGATCTCTGCGCGGGTGAGAACCTCGAGCAGCACCTCGTGGTTCGACGTACCCTCCGCGAGATCGGCTGCTGGCGCGCCGAACCCGCTCACGGCAACTGCCCCGCGCGGAAGAGCACCAGGCACCATCGCCTGAACGATGGCGTGCTCGAGCACTTGCGTCGATCCGAGTCCGTCGACACCCACCACAGAGCCGGAAATCTGGCTCGCCAGTTCACCTCTGAACGAGGATCTGCTGGGCTCCCACCAATCCGCCCCTAGGCGTGCAGTCACTGCTACCGTCGCGCCGCCTAGCGAGAGCGCCGCCGTCACCTGATCCACGGCATCCTCTGGCGTCCCATCGGTGATGACGAGTGCCACCCGTATCCCCTCCAAGCGACCAGATGTCGCCGATTCAGCGATTGCTTCGACCCATTGGCTCTTTGTCGCCGCGTCGGCCACCAATTGAGCGTCTTGAGCACCGGGTGAAGCGCCGACGTCCGCCGTTTGCTTGCCGTTGGGCGCCGCAAGGCCTACCACGACACCCACGCCTAGCGCCGTGGCTACAAGCGCGCCAGTGACGATCCTGCCGCTCATGAGCCACCCACCAGCTGCTCGACGGCGTCCCTCACCACTGGGTGAAGACTCAGCGCTGCCCCGAGGGAGAGCGCCGCGATGGCGACCAAGAGCCAACGCTGGGTCCGCGACCATGGGGATCGGTGCAACCGCGCCAACATCCTGCCGTCAATCCAGGCAGGGCCAGCAGCCAGCCGCGCCAACACCGAGGATGCTCCACGATGCGAATCAATGAGGTCGGCAAGCGATGACTCGATCCCGACCGTTGCGATCATGCGGGCTCCCCCCGAAGCCGCGATCGCGACAGCCAGGTCTTCGGAGGACAATCCCGAATCGCTAGCGACGTGGCGGACTCCGAGCGAGCCCAAGCGCGTCACCGTGACGGACACCGACTCGCCATGCACAACGACGTCGACTGCCTTCGCAAGCACCTCGTCAGATACCGCGTCAAGAGGGCCGACGATCACGTCGATGTCGGTGTACTCAGCCACTGCGTCGGCCGCGTCCCCCGTCACGACGACCACCAAGTTGAGGTCTCGAATCGCGCGCTTGAGCGCCTTTAACTGATCCCGATAGCCGGGCCCAGCGGTCACCACGAGGGCATCCCTCTTGGTCAGGTCCACATCGAGTTGTGGCACCGATCGTCCCTCGACCAACGCTGGGCCGTCCCTGTGAATCAGGTCAAGCGCGCTCGCCGCGAGAGACGGGACGCGGAGGCCCGCTCCGGGCAGGGCCGAGGCAAGACGTTCCGCGACGACTTCCTCATCAATCACGACGCCTTCGTACGTGGTTGAACCTATGGTGACAGTGGCGCCACCGTGGGTCGCCGCCAGATCGATGGTGACAGTGTCACCGTCCGTCGCGGCAAGCACGCCCCTGTCATCGATGTCGACAAGGGTGACGGATCGGGACACCAAGAGCTCGGCGCCCCTCGCCTGATACCGGCCGGTAAGTGAAGGGCTCGCGTTGACAATGCAAGCGGGCGAGCGATCGGCGAGCATTCCCGCCGACGCGGCGTCGAGGTCGGCCCTATCGATGATCGCGATGTCGCCCTTACGGAGCCTGCGGGCAAGCGTGCGCGGATCGTGGCCGATTCGCACAACACCGGAAACGGACGACGCGCTTGCAGAGAGACGGGAACGCTTCATGCCCTCATCGTGTCACGCGGGCGGCGTCAATGAGCTCAAGCGCGTGGGCGCGCGCGGTAGCCGACTCCTCTTCGCCCGACAGGAGGCGCGCTACCTCACGCACCCTGTCCTCTCCCTGAACTTCAATCACCTGGGAGACAGTGACGGCCCCATCGGAGGCTTTGGTGACCACGATATGCCTATCCGCGTACGCGGCCACCTGGGCTAGGTGCGTCACGACAATCACCTGATGGGTGGTGGCGAGAGACGCGAGTCGCTGGCCCACTGATTGCGCAGCCTTGCCGCCAACCCCCGCGTCGACCTCGTCAAAGACGAACGTGTGGGCTCGTTCACCTGCGCCCGCGAGCGTCACCTCGACGGCGAGCATGATGCGAGATAGCTCGCCCCCTGATGCAGCATCGGCAATGGGCCTGGCAGGCGCTCCCGGATGGGCCGCGAGAAGCCAAGCAACGTCGTCGGCGCCATACGGCCCCGGTTCCTTGTCGGTGACGCGCACTTCCATGGTCGCGGCCGGCATCGCAAGTTCTGAGAGCTCGGCGCCCACCGCGGCAGACAAGCGTGTGGCCGCCTCGCGTCGCCCCTTGGTCAGCCGCGCGGCGTGCTCGAGCAAGGCGACGCGCGCCGCCTGCTCTATGGCTCGGGCGTTGCCGATGACGCCATCCCAGTCGGCGCCTTGCGCGAGGTCCGCGTCGATGCGCGCGCGTAGAGGGACAAGGTTCTCGGCGCTGCACGCAAATCGCCTCTCTAGCCCCGCTATCGCTGAAAGCCTCGAGTGCAAGGCATCAAGTCGCGTTGGATCCGCATCAAGCCTGTCAATGTACGACGCGAGTTCCTGGGCGACATCAAGGGCGCCATACGCGAAATCCGCCACACGAACGGCGAGTGCTCCCAACACTGGGTCGTGGTCTCCCCCATCCACAAGTGCCTTGCGCGCCACCTCTAATGCCGACGCAGCAGTGACAGCAGCGTCGCCCGTCAGTGCGTCGTGAGCCATCGCAGCGTCGGTGCGGAGCGACTCTGCATGAGACAAGACCTCGGCGTCCGCCGCGAGGGAGGCCTTCTCGCCCTGTTGGACATCGACAGCTTCGAGCGCCGCGAGGTCGGCTTGCAACCGTTCTAAGCGCTCCCTCTCGGCGCCTTCGGAATCTTCGAGTCTTTCACGGTTTTCAGCGGCGTCGCGCCACAACGCCCACGCCGCGCGGTACTCGCCAATGACCCGCGCATGGGAAGGCCCAGCGTAAGAATCAAGTGTCTCGCGTTGCTTGGCAGGCGTGCGCAGGCGCACTTGGTCCGACTGTCCGTGCACGGTGACCAGCTCTGCGCCTACCTCGGCAAGGAGTGCTTGAGGCACCGTGCGCCCGCCAAGGATCGAGCGCGACCTACTCGCCGCACCCACCGTGCGCACCACAGTGACGGAGCCATCGTCGTCGATGGTCGCACCTGCGTCGAGGGCCGCGATACGCGCGCTTGTGCCTTCGGGGAGATCGATCACGGCTTCTGCCGATGCCTCCGTCGCCCCGGTGCGCACAGCGTCTGGAGTTGGCTTGCCTCCCAAGATGAGGTGAAGACCAGTGAGGATCATCGTCTTTCCAGCGCCGGTCTCACCCGTGACAACGGTGAGACCACCTCCCAGCGTCACCCGTGCGCTCTCGATCACCCCTAGCGACGTGATGGATAGCTCATGAAGCATGAATTACACCCCCATGGCGCGATTGGCGCCGCGCCAGCCCTCAGTGTCCAAACCGAACTTGCGCACAAGCCTCTCCGTAAACGGGGCGTCCGTCGTTCGCGCGAGGCGCACCTTCTCGCCGCCTAGCCTCACCTCGATACGCGCGCCCCTGCGGGCCACAATCGTGTGGGCGCCATCGAGCACCACGAGCGCATCGACGGCTGACCTCTCCAGCACCTCGACGGTGAACCACGATGCCGGACCCACCACGAGCGGGCGGGCGAAGAGCGCGTGTGCGGCGAGCGGAACCATGAGAAGCGCGTCGACATCGGGCCAAATAACCGGCCCTCCAGCAGAAAACGCATGAGCAGTCGATCCTGTGGCGGTCGAGATCACGACGCCGTCGCAACCGAAGCTCGACAGCGCTCTCCCGTCGACGCCCACCGCAACGTCGAGGGTGCGCAAGGACTCGGCTCGCTCGACGGCGGCCTCGTTGAGGGCCCAGCCGCTTTCGATGACGCCGTCGGGCTGTCGCACGACGACCTCGACGGTACGGCGTTCGTCCACCTCATACTCGCCCGTCGACAACTTATCGACAGCTCTGGACACTTCCTCGCGATCGAGTTGTGCCAAGAATCCCACGTGGCCCATGTTGACCCCGAGCACAGGAGCGCCCGTGCCATGCACGGCGCGCGCCGCCCGCAGCATCGTGCCGTCGCCGCCGAAGACGATCGCCGCTTCGATGTCTCCGTCGCCCCTTTCGGTGCACGACTCGATGCCACGTGCGCCGAGCGCAACGCGCGCCACTTCGGCGGCCTCGAGGGTCTCGGGCCTGTGGGGGTTCGCGACGATCAGAATGCGGCGAGTCATGGTTTTCCTTTAACAACGGCGGCGATTGCCTTGGCCAACGCACCATCATCGAGCGCTGGCTGTTCCGCCACGCCCCTAGCCTGCCATGACCGGCGGACCCACACGAAGAATTCCACATTCCCACTCGGTCCAGGCAGACCGCTGCGTTCGAGGGCGACAATCTCGAGGCCCTCTTTCCGCGCCGCCGCGCACACCTTGCTCACGGCCGCGGACCTGTCAGCTTCCCGCGTCACGACCCCATTCTTGTCAAGCCTGCTGCGGCCAACCTCAAACTGCGGCTTGACCAAGAGGACGAGGTCGCCATGCAGCGCAGTGACCGCGACGAGTGCTCCGATGACAAGAGTGAGCGATATGAACGACAAATCGGCGACGACAAGGTCCGCATTCGAGCCTGGAGACCCAGGTTCAAGTTCACGGACGTTGACTCCCTCGATCACTGTGACACGGGGGTCCTCACGCAAGATGTCGACCAATTGGTCGTGGCCCACATCAATCGCAGTGACGTGTGTAGCCCCCCGTTCAAGCAGAACCTGGGTAAAGCCTCCCGTGGAGGCCCCAGCATCCACGGCACGCTTGCCCGCGACAACAAGCCCCAGCGGGCAGAAGGCGTCCAAGGCCCCAGCTAGTTTGTGTGCGGCCCGTGAGACATAAACGTCCACACCGTCTACGAGCGCGACCTCGGCGTCGTCGGCAATGACTCTCCCTGGCCGACGCTCACACTCTCCGTCGACCAGGACCTGACCCGTCGTAATGAGGTCATGGGCGTGCGAGCGTGAGCGCGCCAAACTCCGCGCGGTTACCGCGCGGTCAAGCCGCATGGGGGCTCGGGCTCAGGACTCCTCGCGCAAGCGCGAGGTCAGTGAGTGCTGGATCTTATCGAAGAACTCGGCCTGCGCTTCAAGGTCCTCGGGGACCTCCGTTACGGCCTCGAGCGCCTTCTCAACCTCTGGCGGATAGTGGACCTCGCCCAGGGGCTCGCGGTACTCATCGAAAATGGTCATGCTACGAGCCTACTCCGAAGTCGGGGATGCTTCCAACGTCAATGGCGACACCGATATCGGCGGAGGCCCACGCCGCTGCGCACGCCGCCCTCACAGCATCGATTCCTTCTCCGTCGACATTCAACGTGCGACCGTCGACGGAAGCCGAAGCCTCCCCCACTGTCCACACCGTGCCCACGCGCCTGGGGGTAGGATGCGGCTCGGCAAGGCAAGACAGATCCTCACCGATATACGAGGGACGTTGATCTGCCACGGCCATCACGGCATCTTTCGCGGAAGAGACCCCAGTAAAAACAAGCAGTCCAGGCATTCCCGCTGCTCGAGCTCCCTTAAGGTCCGTGTCGAGCCGATCGCCGATCGCGAGCGGCCGCTGCGAGGCCACAGATGCAGCGGCAAGGTGGAACATCGTTGGCTCAGGCTTGCCTGCCGCGGTGGGACGCACGCCTGTCGCATTCACCACACAACCGACGAGCGCGCCATTCCCTGGTGCAATACCCCGCTCGTTGGGGAGGGTCAGGTCAAGGTTCGAGGCAAAGAATCGGGCACCACCCTGGATCGCGTACGACGCCTCGGCGAGCTCCCTCCATGACAGATCGGGAACGAAACCTTGCACGACAGCGTCTGGGTGGTCATTCGCGGAGCCGACCAAGACAAAGCCGTACTCGACGAGCGCCGATCGCAGACCCTTGCCCCCCACCGCCAAGACAGTGGCGCCCGGGTCCAGATCCGCAGCCATGAGTCGAGCCACCGCTTGCGCAGCGGTCAGAATCTCATCAGCACCCGTGGGGATGCCCAGGCTCGTCAAATGATCCGCAACTTCGTAGGGCTCGCGGCTCGCGTTGTTCGTGACATAGACGAGACGCATGCCCGCTGCCCTGGCACCGTTCAAAGCGCTGGGTGCAGTGGGAATGGCATCCGGCCCGCGATACGCCACGCCGTCAAGGTCGACCAGTGCCGCATCAAAGGCCAACTGGAGCGCCTGAGTGGAGCCCTTCATCGACGTTTCACTCATCCGGCTCATCCTCGAGATCGTAGACAAACACCTCTTCGTCAAAGGCGTCAGGAATATCGGCCGTGCCGCGCAGTGGCTCGGTCTCGCTTACCGCGCTCGGATCCATCATTTCGACGACGAGGGCTCTTGCCGCGGATACTCGATCAACCATATCCGCGTTCACTCCCGAGATCGAGTCGAGTGCGTGCAGTGCCGCGTCGTATTCGCCCATGTCTGCGCGTGCGCCTGCCACCACGATTTGCAGTTCGGTTTTGGGGTCGCCAATGAGGCTCGCAGCCTCCGGTGAGGCAGCGAGCTCGAGAACGCGAGCTGGGCGACCTAGGCCCCTCTCGCAATCAGCCATGAGCGGCAGATGCTCGATGGTGCCGTTGAGTCGAACCACTGTACGGAACTCACGCAACGCTTCCGCGTATCTCCCTGTGGCGTACGCAGTAATTGCAGCCGCTTCACGCACGATGTCGACACGACCACCTCGAGCCAACGCCACCTGGGCGTGACGATATGCACGTTCAGGGTCATCGTCGATCAGGCGTCCGGCCATCACCAAGTGACGCGCTACATCATCCGCGTTGTCCTTGGAGAGCGTGCGTAGCCTTCCCCGCGCGTCGGGATCAAGTTCCGATGCCAGAATCTCTTCGGGGATCTCTGGAGCCTCAACCCTCCGCACAAGCCGCTCGACCCGCGGAGCCCTATCCCGATCTACGCCACCACGATTGGATGCGGGGCGTCCCGATGCGGCGCGATCGCCAACGGGCCTGCCGCCTCCCCGGTCGCTACTGCGACCTTGGCCGCCGCGATCAGCGCCTGGCCGGCCGCCACCACGTTCGCCACCCCTGCTGGGGGAACTGGCGCGATCGCCACCATAACTGCGTCCGCCTGCCACTGACCCGGACCGATCTGAACCGGGCGCGCCAGAATATCTCGGCCGAGAGTCAGCGCTTCGAGAGGGACCATCGCCGGTCTCGTTCCGTGCACCCGACGGGCTAGCCGATCTTGGGTTCCAGTTACCGCGAGGCGCAGATGCCCGCGGAGTCGAGGTACTGCCGGTCCGATCGTTGTACGAGCCTCCGACAGCTCCGCGGCCACGCCCCGTGCTTGGGGAAGAGTCTCGGCGGGGTGACCCGCTACGCGAATCATTGTCTCGAGCGGGACGTCCGTCTGATCGGTCGTCACCTCGGGAGGCCTGTCCAGTCTCCTCGCTCACGTCATACTCCTTCTTGCCAAGGCGTTGTTGCCTCCGCGGAGCGTTCTCGCGCGAAGAAGATGAACACAAAATGCGCGTAGGGGCCTCCCAAATTGGGAGGCCCCTCGCGAAATTATGTCCGGCAGCGTCCTACTCTCCCACACCATCTCCAGTGCAGTACCATCGGCGCTGAGAGGCTTAGCTTCCGGGTTCGGAATGGAACCGGGCGTTTCCCTCTCGCTATGGCTGCCGAAACTCTATGGAGATATATCGGTTTCCCGACCGTATCTCGGGAACCGCACAGTGGACGCGTAGCAATGCAATGAAATCTTGAATGTTAGTTAAGTTATCGGCCTATTAGTACCGGTCAGCTTCAAGGGTCTTTAGTCCCCTCTTCCACGTCCGGCCTATCAACCCAGTGGTCTACTGGGGGCCTTCAGGGCAATGCCCATGGAAACCTCATCTTGAAACAGGCTTCCCGCTTAGATGCTTTCAGCGGTTATCCCTTCCCAACGTAGCTAACCAGCCGTGCTCCTGGCGGAACAACTGGCACACCAGAGGTTGGTCCACCCCGGTCCTCTCGTACTAGGGGCAGCCTTTCTCAAGTTTCCTGCGCGCGCAGCGGATAGGGACCGAACTGTCTCACGACGTTCTAAACCCAGCTCGCGTACCGCTTTAATGGGCGAACAGCCCAACCCTTGGGACCGACTTCAGCCCCAGGATGCGACGAGCCGACATCGAGGTGCCAAACCATCCCGTCGATATGGACTCTTGGGGAGGATCAGCCTGTTATCCCCGGGGTACCTTTTATCCGTTGAGCGCTGGCGCTTCCACTTGCCACCAGCGGGTCACTAGTCCCGACTTTCGTCCCTGCTCGACCTGTCAGTCTCACAGTCAAGCTCCCTTGTACACTTGCACTCGCCACCTGATTGCCAACCAGGCTGAGGGAACCTTTGGGCGCCTCCGTTACTTTTTGGGAGGCAACCGCCCCAGTTAAACTACCCACCAGGCACTGTCCCTGATCCGGATTACGGACCGAAGTTAGATATCTAGAGCGATCAGAGTGGTATTTCAACAATGACTCCACCAATACTGGCGTATCAGCTTCAAAGTCTCCCACCTATCCTACACAAACCGCACCAAATACCAATACCAAGCTATAGTAAAGGTCCCGGGGTCTTGCCGTCCTGCTGCGCGTAACGAGCATCTTTACTCGTAATGCAATTTCGCCGAGCTTGCGGTGGAGACAGCGGAGAAGTCGTTACGCCATTCGTGCAGGTCGGAACTTACCCGACAAGGAATTTCGCTACCTTAGGATGGTTATAGTTACCACCGCCGTTTACTGGGGCTTAAATTCG
>SWCB01000222.1_pt1 | contig 84590 bp, 75 predicted proteins | sample 4692901 | NCBI WGS metagenome assembly SWCB01 (sample SAMN10267276, study PRJNA491770) | bioreactor metagenome | isolation source: DHS bioreactor inoculated with subseafloor sediment | place: Japan: off Shimokita Peninsula | collected 2006-08 | reverse complement strand
GCACGGCTCCCGCCGCCGCGCCCGAGCCCAAGGCCGCCACGCGCGGCAAGGGCAAGGGCACGGATGACGGCCAGCCCGCTTCCTAACCTGGCAGACCCCGAGCGCCTCGCAAGGGCGCTCGGGGTCCCCGCCACGAATGACCGCCTGCTCGACGTGCTCGCGCAGGCATCGGGACGGTTCCGCGGCGACACCAAGCGCACCATCACGCGCGTCGACAACGACACCATCACCATCGACGGGACGGGAACCGCGAACCTCTATCTCCCCAACGCGCCGATTCATGGCGCGCCGGAGGTCGAAGTCCAAGGGACGCCGATGGTGTACGGCGAAGACTTCACCGTCTCAAGAGCCAAGGCGATCCTTCGCCGCTCGCTCGGCCACTGGCCCGACGAGCTCGACGCGATCGAAGTGACCTACTCACACGGCTACCCCGACGACGAGATCCCCGAGGACATCCAAGACGTCGTGCTCGAGCGAGCGGCGATGCTCTTCAACGTCCGCGCGGGGGTCTCCTCCTACACGGTCGGCGGCGAAATGCTCCAGTTCGGCGGGGCATCCGTCGGCACCACGGACGCATGGCGCAAGGCGATCGAGCGCTACAGCATCGAGGGGGCGCGCGCGTGATATTCACCCACTCCGTCACCGTCCGCGAACCGGGCACGCGCACGCTCGCGGGCGGTGACGCCGTGGATGACTGGAGCACCGAGGCCGTCACCGAGACCACCATCGACGGCGTCTCCGTCCAGCCCACGTCCACCACCGAGACCATCACCAGCGCCGAAGACACCGTCACCGACACCCGTGAGGTCTACACCAAGCCAGGCGAGCCCGTCACGGTCTCCGAGCGCGCACGGATCGTCTACGAAGGCCGCACCTACCGCGTCGTCGGCCGAGTCGCCACCTACAACGACCCCATCACCGGGCAACCGCACCACACCCGATGGACCATGACCAGGAACGCCGGAGCGCAATGAGCGGCGACGAAATCGACGTCCAGATCGACACCGAAGGCATCGCCGAACTCCTCCGCTCGCCAGGCATGGCCGCCATGGTCAACAAGGCCGCGCAGGACATCGCCGACGCTGTCGGCCCCTCGGCCATGGTCGCGAAGTACACCACCGACCGCCGCGCCGCCGCCGTCACCGTGCCCAAGCGAGAGCAAGTCGAAGACGGAGTACTCACCCGCGCGGCCTCATCGCTCGGCCTCACCGTCGTCGCGAAGGGAGACGCATGACCCTCCCGCGCGTCACCTTCCCCGACCCAGGCCCCGCCGCCGCCGCGATCCTCCGCACCGCGCTCGCGGCGAGCGATCCGGCTCCCACGGTCACTATGTCCAAGCCCACCAGCCCCGCCGCCGAGCGCCCGGCCCCACACCTCCAGGTGGCCGACGACGGCTCCAACACCAACTACATCGTCTCCCGCACGACGCTCCTACGCGTCGTCGCGTGGGCGGGCGACCGAGACGCAGCGCGCGCGCTCATCGAGGACGCCCACTCCCACCTCCTCGCCATTCAAGGCGGCGAGGTCATCCGATCCGTCGAGCCGGTCTCCGGCCCGCTCGACGACGTTGACAGTCGACTAGGGGACTCAATCTCCGCCGTCGTCGTCCGCGTCGTGACGCGCCCTCAAAGCGCGTAGCCCAAGGAAACGGCGGCAGTCGCCGCAACCACTCCAGCACCGAAAGGACTGCCATGTCTGGCGACCCCACGAAGGTCCACATTTGGGACCGAATCGAGGCCTACAAGGCCCTCATCGCCGAGCCGACCATTCCCGCGGACGGCGCGACCGACCTCGCCGCTCTCTCCTGGGGCCTCCTCGGCCTCATGGACCCCGAGGGCTTCGAGGAGTCCGTCTCGTCGAAGTCGACCGACGTCTTCGAGTACAGCGGTAACCTCATCCGCTCCGTGTCCACCGACTTCGTCCTGCAGCACTCGTTCACGTGCCTTGAGCAGAACGAGATCGTTCGCGGCGTCGCGTGGCCGGGCTCGACCGACGAGGTGATCGTCGTGCCCAAGCACGCACCGTTCCCGCTCGCCCTTGAGTTCTACGACGGCACCCACCGGGAGCGTCGCATCACCAAGGTCGGCGCGCAGGTCACCGCCATCGCTCCGGCCAAGAAGACCCGCACCGGAGTCGACTCCGTCAAGGTCACCGTCAAGATTCTCGCCGCCGCCAACGGCGAGCTCTTCACGCGCCAGATCGGCACGGTCGCCGAATGAGCGCGGCCGTCAACCTCGCGGCCTACATCGAAGCCGCGACCGTCGATGGTGAGGAGCGTTCGTTCACCATCGAGCTCGGCGAGGGCGAAGCGCCGATCAAGGTGCCCGGCCCCCACCTTTGGTCGGATGCCGTGCTCGAGGCAGTCACGCCCCACCCGGTCAAGGCCGCCAAGTTGCTCCTCGGCGAAGCCGAGTACGCGCGCTTCGCCAAGGCGGGCGGCACGGCGACCATCCTCTGGCGCATCGTGCGCGAGAGGAACCAGGCCTCCGCGGGGGAATCCAAGCCCTCCGCCGCTTCCTAGCGAAGTGGTGGAGGGCGGTCGAAGTCGACTGCCTCCGCATCGGCATCGACCTCCCTCGCGACCTCGGAACGCCTCGGCTCACGTGGGGCCGCCTCTACGGCCTCATCACGTACGTCCGTGAGGGCGATGCCATGTGGCACGCCCTCACGGACGGCGCGCCGACGACGCTAGAGCGTCTCGGCCAAGCCACCGAGGTCGCCGTGCGCCGACTCCACTGGGCGGTCGTCACTGAGGCCGACGACCCCACCCCCGCACCCGAGCCCATCCCCATCGGCAAGGAAGCCGCCGAGCACAAGCGACGCATGGCCGAGGCCGATGCGCGCGAAGCCCGGCTCGTCGACCAACTCATCGCCCGCACGCGCGAACTCGCCGAGCGCGCCGCCATGACTCAGGACGGAGGCCAGCAGTGAGCGAAGGTCTCGTCACCGCCGGATACGCAGCGCTCCAAGTCGTCCCCGTCATGAAAGACATTCAAGGGACCCTCGCCTCCGGCGTCGTCGGGCCGTTCACTCAGGCCGGCGGCTCCGCCGCCGCAGGCTTCGGCGGCGCGTTCGCCACGACCCTCGGCGTCGGCGCGGTCGTCGCCGGAGCGGCCGTCGCCGCCGGAGCCGCCTTCTACAAGATCGGCGAAGTCTTCGACGACGTCACCGACACGATCCGCATCGGCACCGGAGCGACCGGCGAGGCGCTCGAGGGCCTCGTTGACGTCGCCAAGGATGTCGGCGACCAGGTCCCCGCATCCTTCGACGCGATCGGCCCCGTCGTCGCCGACCTCAACACCCGCCTCGGCCTCACGGGCGACACCCTCACGACCGTCGCCAGCCAGTACCTCGAGGCCGGGCGCATCCTCGAGGAAGACGTCGACGTCCAGGCGACGTCCGCCGCATTCTCCGCCTTCAAGATCGAAGGCGACGCGGTCTCCGGCGCGATGGACCACCTCTTCCGCGTCTCCCAGGCGACCGGCGTCGGCATGAACGAGCTCGCCGGAGCGGCCCAGGCCATGGCCCCGACCATGCAAACCCTCGGCTTCTCTTTCGAGGAGACCACCTCGCTCGTCGGCTCCCTCGACAAGGCTGGCCTCAACGCCCAGCAGGTCATGGCGGGAATGCAACGCGGCCTCGTCAACCTCGCCCGCGACGGCGAGGAGCCAGCCGACGCGTTCCGGCGCGTCACGGGCGAACTCGAGGGCTTCATCGCCAGCGGCGACACCGCCGCCGCCATCGACCTCGCGTCCACCATCTTCGGCACACGTGGCGCGGTCCAGATGGTCGGCGCGATCCAGTCCGGCACCCTCGCGCTCGAGGACCTCGTCGGCGCGGCTGGCCTCACGGGCGACACGATCCTCGGCGTCGGCCAGGACACCATGGACGCGGCCGAGAAGTGGGACATCCTCAAGAACCGCGCGCTCACCGCGCTCGAGCCAATCGGCTCGGCCATCTTCGGCATCGCAGGCGACCTCCTCTCCGCCTTCATGGACTCCGGCGCACTCGACTCCGTGCTCGGCTGGGTCTCGTCGATCGGCGAGGGCCTCGCAGGCGTCGACATCGCAGGCATGCTCTCCGGGCTCGACGTCGGCGGCCTCATGGCGCTCCTCAACCCCCTCGGCACGCTCCTCAAGGACGTCCTCCTCCCGATACTGCCGACCATCGGCGACGCCTTCATGCAAGTCGGCAGCGCGATCGGCACCGCGCTCCTCGCCGTCCTCCCCGCACTCAGCCCACTCCTCGGCGCGATCGTCGACGCCCTCATCGTCGTCGCACCCATCCTCGGCGACGTCGCCAGCCTCGTCGCGGGAGCCCTCTCCGGCGCATTCACCCAGATCGCCCCCGTGCTCGTCGAGGTCGTGGGCATCCTCGCCGGAGCGGTCGCGGAAATCCTGCCCCAACTCACCCCCCTCCTCGAGGTCGCCGCGACCGTCGTCGGCGCACTGCTCGACGCCGTCACCCCCCTCATCGAGCCCCTCCTCGGCGTCGTCGAGGCGCTGCTCCCGCTCGTCGAAGTGGCCGGCGAACTCATCGCCGCGATCCTGCCGCCGCTCTCCGAACTCCTCATGGCGATCCTGCCGCCCATCGCGGACCTCGTCGGCATCCTCGTCGACCTCCTGGTGCCCGTCGTCGAGTGGCTCGGCGAAGTGCTCGGCGTCATCGTCGGCGTCATCACCACCGTCATCGAACAGTTCATCGGCCTCATCGACGGCAGCGTCTCCCTCGGCGAGGCGTGGTCCGTGGTGTGGCAGGCCGTGCAAGACGCCTTCATGTCCATCTGGGGCGGCGTCATCGACTGGATCAAGGGCGTGTGGGAGACCATCCTCGGCAACGCCCGCGACGCATGGAACGGCTTGGTCGACTGGGTCCAGGCACTCCCCGGACGGATCATCGACGCGCTCGTCGAACTCAACGGCAAAGTCCTCACCTTCGTCATCGAAGCCGTCATCGGAATCAAGGACTCCGCCGTCGCGAAGTTCACCGAGCTCGTCGACTGGGTCAAGGGCCTCCCCGACCTCATCGTCGACGCGCTGGGCGACCTCGCCGACCTCCTCGTCAACGCGGGCAAAGACATCATGACCGGCCTCCTCGACGGCCTCACCGACGCATGGGAAGACGTCCAAGACTTCGTCGGCGGCGTCGGCGACTGGATATCCGACCACAAGGGCCCCAAGGCATACGACCTCGCGCTCCTCCGCCCCGCGGGCGGCTGGATCATGACCGGCCTCCGCGAATCCATGGAAGACGAGATCCCCGCGCTCGAGCGAACACTCCAGCGCGTCAGCGGCGTCATCGCCGGGGGAGTGGGAGCCACCGCAGGCGTCGGCACCCCAGGACGCGGCGGCAACGTCAGCGGCTCCACCACCAAGGTCCTCAACTACTACGCCGCAGACGGCACATCCATCGGCTCCGAGGAAGACCTCTGGGACGCCGCTAACCGAGCGAGAATGGTGGGCTGGTAGTGGGCATCGCGGTCATCCTGGCAACCGCCGCAGGCGACGAACTCGACCTCCGAGCATGGGTCGACCCCACGGCCCCCACCGCGCTCGCGGGCCTCTCCGGCTTCGGCCTGCCCCCCGTCGACGTCCAGTGGACCGAGGGAGTCACCGACGGCGCGACCCTCGCCAACGTCCGCGTCAAGCCCCGCGACATCGACCTCCCGCTCGCCATCTTCGCCAACGACCGCGCCGACCTCAAAGCGCGGCTCGAGCGACTCACCCCCGCGCTCACCCAAGAGGCCACGCTCAAGCTCGCCGACCCGGCCACCTCCGAGACATGGTCCGCCGCCGTCATCCGCATCGGCGGCGGCGACGCCGCCCTCGGCATCGACACCGACGCCGAAACCTACTGGCAGACCGTCGTCACGCTCCGCGCAGGCCGCCCCTTCTGGATCCGCGACTCAGCCGAGCAATTCACCATCACCCCCGGCGGCGCAGGCCGGAGCCTGCTCCCACGCCTCGCGAACCTCCGCCTCTCCTCATCGCAAGCCCTCGGCACCCGCGACGTCACCAACCCAGGCAACGCCACCGCCTACCCCACATGGATCATCAACGGCCCAGGCACCACCTTCGCCGCGATCGACGAGGACGGCAACACCCTCGAGTGGGAAGGCACCCTCGAGGAAGGCGACACCCTCACCATCGACACCGCCGAAGGCACCGTCACCGACCAAACCGGAGCCGACCGCTACGACGGCATCACGAGCCCCACCATGTGGCTCCTCCGCCCCGGACTCTCCACCGTCACCGTCGCCCTCGACGGCGCAGTCGCCGGCCAATCCTCCGTCGTCTGCACCTACCGCCCCCGACGATGGATCGTCCTCTAGTGCGCGCCGACACGTACACCGTCGAGGTCCGCGACATCAACCTCCAGCGCCGCGGCCTCATCCGCCCCGCCGACATCATCGACCTCGCCATCGTCCCCCGCCACAACAACGTCGGCACATTGACCCTCCAACTCCCACGCAAGTCCCGCCTCGCCACCACCCTCGCCACCCCCGGCGCGGGCATCATCGTCACCGACACCAACGGCGTCGTCACATCCGGCCCCGTCACCGGCATCACCCGCAAGCGATCGATCGCCAACCCTTCCGGCCTCGTCACCTTCACCGGCATCGACGACAACCACGTCCTCGCCGACGCGCTCGCGTACCCCACGCCGACCACCGCAGACGTCTCCGCGCAGGCCAACGACTACGACACCCGCACCGGCCCAGCCGAGACCATCATGCGCGCCTACGTCAACGCCAACATCGGCCCCGGCGCACCATCGGCGCGACGCAACACCCGCCTCACCCTCGCCGCCGACGAAGGCCGCGGCATCCCTCTCCGCTACCCCGCCCGCTTCGACAACCTCGGCGAGCTCCTCAACAAACTCGCCACCCTCGCCGGGCTTGGCTTCCGCGTCGTGCAAATCGGCACAAGCCTCGAGTTCCAGGTCTACGAAGTCACCGACCGCACCGACCGCGTCCGCCTCTCCGTCGACTCCGGCACCCTCGACTCCGAAGAGGTCCGCATCGCGCCCCCGCAGGTCACCCGCGCCATCGTCGCCGGCCAAGGCCAGGGAGCCGACCGCCTCTTCGTCGAGCGCACATCCACCGACGCGCTCGCGGCCGAAGCCACATGGGGCCGCCGGATCGAAGTCTTCAAGGACCAGCGCAACGCCTCCGAAGTGGCCGACCTCGAGCAAGCGGGCGACGAGGAGCTCGCCAACGGCGCGGCCGTCACCACCGCCATCAAGGCCACCCCCGTCGACGCGACCACCATGCGCTACGGCCGCGACTGGGGCCTCGGCGACCGCGTCGGCGTCATCGTCGACGGCCAGCCCACCGCGTCCACCGTCACCGCCGCGATCATCAAGGTCAACAAAGACGGCGTCCGCATCGGAGCCGCCATCGGAGACGTCACGGGCTTCGATGCCGACGCGGCCCTCGGCGCACGCCAAGCAAAGACAGACGCTCGCGTCTCCGCACTGGAGCGCACCGCCGAGGGCGGCGGCGGCACCATCCAGGTCATGACGCCCATAGGCGCGCCGATCCCGTGGCCCGTCGCCGGGACGATCCCCGCGGGCTTCACCGAGTACGACGGCGGCGTCGAGTCCCAGACCGCCAAGCCAGCGCTCTTCGCCGTACTCGGCACCGCCTACAACACCGGGGGAGAAGGCGCAGGCAACTTCCGCAAGCCAGACTGGCGCGGCGTCGTCCCCGCCGGATACAAGCCCGGCGACCCAGTCTTCGGCGCGGCAATCGGCACCAAGATCGGCGCGGCGACCCACACCCTCACCCTCGCCGAGACACCTAACGCCCCCATCAACATCAAGGCCTACGTCGGCGACGCCAACGACTACCTCGGCGGCTCGGCCAACGCGTACGGCGTCGCGTCGCCGTGGTCGGCAGGCGGCTCGCAATACAACATCGCCCAAACCGGCGGCGGCGACCAGCCCCACAACAACGTCCAGCCCACCGTCATCGCCCGATGGATCGCACGCTTCGAGGACGTCACCACCGCACCCGCAGGCTCCACCGCCTCAATTGCCGCGACCCCCGCCACGGTGGCGCTCCGCGACGCCGACGGCCGGTTCCAAGCGACGTCGCCCAGCGTCGCCGCCGACGTCGACACCATGGGCGCACGCGACACGGCGATCACCGCAGCGGTCACCGCGCGCGTGTGCCGCCTCACGAAGTCGTCCGCGCAGAGCACGCACGCAACGCCCGGCACGCCCGTCGACGTCACATGGAACGCGGACACCTTCGCGACCGGCATGTGGACCGCAGGGCAGTCCGCACGCATCTACCCCAACAAAGCGGGCAAGTGGCGAGTCAAGGCGCACATCCGAGGGGTCGCCGGAGCCGACAACGCCTCCATGTTCATCCAAACATGCCTGAACGGAGCCGACAACTCGCCATCCGAAGACCTCACCGCCAACGGCACCGCAGGCGGCTACCTCAAAGCCGAGGACGTCTTCAACGTCACGACACCAGGAACCGACTACTTCACCGTCAAGGCGCGCGCGCTCGCGGGCTCGCAAGCCATCACCCCTGCCAACTGCCTTTTCATCGCCGAGTACATCGGCCCATAAGGGGGAGACACGTGAGGCCATACCGCATCAACGTCGACGGAACTATCACAAGGCTCCACGACGACTACACCTTCGACGCCGCCGACGAGGACGCCTGGGACGCCTACCAGTCATGGACTGACCACGGAGGCATCCCAGAGTCAGCCGACGAGCCAGCGACCACGGCGCTCGCGTCAGCCGCCGCCAAGATCGCCGCCGCCGCAGGCCTCGACCCAGATGAGGCCGAGGCCGTGTTCCCAGCCACAACAACCCCGGAAGGACCGTAACCATGGCCATCACCGCAGGCCCCTTCGACGGCGTCGACACGTCCGAAGCCCAGTACGCGCTGCTCGTGCGCGAGTTCCAGGACTCCGGCGTCGTCGGCTCACCTGGCGACACCACGCTCAAGGTCTCAGGCGACTCGACCGGCATGAACGTCAAGGTCGCCGCAGGCCTCGCGATCACGCGTGGAGGCTTCGTCGCGTCGTCCGCCATCGAGACCGTCACCATCGCCCCCGCGAACACCAACCCTCGCATTGACTCCATCGTCGCCCGCTTCGACCCCACCACCAACAGCGCCAGCATCGTCGCACTCACCGGAGTCCCTGCATCGAGTGGCGCGGTGGCCGCACCGATCACTCAAACCGACACCGGGATCCACGACGAGCTCCTCGCAACCGTCGCGGTCGCGGCGGGCACCGTCACCATCGCCCCCGCAGCGGTCACCGACGCCCGACGGTTCGTCTCCAACCGCGTCGGCCGATGGGGCAACAGCACCCGTCCGGCGGCCCCCCGCAAGTACGCCCTCGGCTACAACTTCGACCTCCCCGGATGGGAGTGGCACAACGGAGCGGCATGGGTCCCCCTCGTGCCAACGTGGGCAACACTCACGGGCAAGCCAACTACGTCGACGCTCGACGGACGGAACATCTTGGTCCTCTCGTCAGCGCCTACGGCGGGTGACGGCGTCGACGGCGACATCTGCCTGGACCTCTCCTAATGGCCGAGACCGCAATTCAGTGGTCCGCGACTAGCGGCCACCTCCGGGTCGGCATCAAGTACCGATGGGACGACATCGGCGCGGGCACCGCCACGACCCACGTCTACGCGGACCTCTACGCCCAGTCACAGTCCTACGGGTACGCCGACAACCAACGATGCACCGTCAGCGGCTCGGCGTCAGCCGTCATCGACTACTACATGTCCGCCCCGAGCTCGTCGACGACCACGGTCTACATCGGCACCATCGACCTCGGCGTCGTCGCGACCTCCTACGGCGGCGGCCCGACCTTCACGCTCACGGCGGCCATTTCGCTCGCCTTCGACGGATCAACGCCGTCGAAGACGGCCTCCGTCAGCCTGCCCGCACGCCCAGCGTCCGCGCCGTCGGCCCCGGCCCTGCCGACCGTCAGCGCGATCGGCGCGGATCGCGCCACAGCCGCGTGGGTCGCCCCATCATCGAACGGCTCCGCGATCACGTCCTACGACGTCCAGACGGCCCTAGACGACGCCTTCACCGTCGGCGTGGCCACGGTCAACGTCACGGGATCGCCCGTGCCCCTCACCAAGATCATCACCGGGCTCCAGCCCGGCACCGCCACCCGCCTACGGGTGCGCGGCGTCAACGCCGTCGGGAATGGCACGTGGTCCGCGACCCGCACGTTCACGACGCTCACCGCCGCATGGGTCAAGGTCGCCGGAGCGTGGCAACGCGCGAAGGTGTGGGTCAAGGTCGCCGGAGTCTGGAGGCTCGCCAAGGTGTGGAAGAAAGTGGACGGCGAATGGGTCATGTGAACAGCGTGCTCATCGGAGCCGCCTCCGTAGCGGGAGCCCTCCTCACGTTGCTCGCGTTGTGGAAGGCCACCGCGCCCCTCCGCCGCCGCGTCCGGCACGTCGCCGAGCGCGCCAACCGCGCCCTCGACGTCGTGCTCGGCACGCCGGCAGTAATCGACCCCGACACCGAAGACGTCGTCATCCCTGCCCGGCCAGACATCGGCGTCCGCATGACCCGCACCGAGAACCTCCTCACCGAGGTCGTGCTCGGCGCGGTCGAAGACGCCCGCCGATCCGCCGCCGCCGCGGAGGCATCCGCCGCCGCCGCACGCGACTCCGCCGCCGCCGCCCGAGCGATCGTCGAGCGCGACCACAAGCGCCTCGACACCCTCGAGGGAGACATCAAGGCCCTCCAGGCGGCACCACGCCGAGGAAAGCCATGACCACGGACGACGTCTAGTCCACCACCCACTAAGGCCCCCAGCACCCGCCGGGGGCCTTTCGCATACCAGGAGGAAAACCATGGGCCGCAACCCCAAGAGCACCCCCGAGCTCGACGCCGAGATTCAGGCGCTCGAGCACACCGCGCAGGCCGATCCCGACGACCCCAACCGCGACGACGTCTCCCAGGACCCCAACTGGGTCCCCGAGCACGTCACCGACGTCGACGGCCCCATCGGCTCCGACGTGGATGGTGTCGCGTGAGCGCCGTCACGGTCGACCGCGTCCTCGCGCTCGCGCGCGCCGAACTCGGCTACGTCGCTCCCGCAGGCGGGTCGAAGTTCGGCCGGGAGTACGGCATCGGCGCGGGTGCCTGGTGCGCCGCGTTCGTGTCCACGATCCTCAAGAAAGCCGGGCTCACCCCCGGCAGCGACTTCCCGTGGCACGCCTTCACGCCCAACGGCGTCGCCTGGGGCAAGCGCCTCGGGCGCTGGCACACCACCAACCCCCAGCCGGGAGACCTCGTCTACTTCATGTGGCCCGACGTCTCCGCCAACGGTCGCGGCACTCCCCCCGTGTGCCACGTCGGCTTCGTCGAGGCGGTCCAGGCCGACGGCTCACTCATCACCATCGAGGGCAACACCTCCTCGACCGTCAACGGCTCCCAGTACAACGGAGGCACCGTCGCCCGCCGCGTCCGTCGCGGCTACGTCGTCGGCTACGTGACCCCCAACTACGGCGGATGGTACGACGGGCCCCTCGGGTCCCGCCAGATCATGCCCGGCGACCGTGGAGACGACGTCAAGGCGTGGCAAGAGTGGCTCAACGAGCACACCGACTTCACGCCGGAGCTCGACCCGGACGGCGAGAACGGCCCGCTCACCCAGGGCAGGACCACCGAGTACCAGGCGAGCGTCGGCGCGAAGCCAGACGGCATCCCCGGCCCCGAGACCTTCGGCAAAGCAGGGATCACCTACAGCCCCGCCACCCCCGCGCCGAAGCCCACCCCGACCCCCAAGCCGGAGCCGAAGCCGCCGACGCTCCAGACCACCGGACGCCTCGACGAGGCCACCATTCGCGCGCTCCAGCACGCGATGGGAACCGACCCCGACGGCACCATCAACGGCCTCAAGATCACCGCCGGCCGAGTCCACAACGAAGGCGCGGACTCGCCCCTCATTCGTGCCCTACAGAGCAAGTTCGGCACCCCGCAGGACGGGTGCATCAGCTACCCGCGCAGCACCCTCGTCGCCACGATGCAAAGGGTCTACCGACTCGGCACCGTCGACGGCTACATCACCGCCGGATACTCCGCGCTCGTCGCACACATCCAGCGGCTCCTCATCAACGGCAAGTTCTAGGAGGCCCCTCCATGTCCACCCTCAGCCCGCGCAAGCGGGCCATCCGCACCGCATTCCAGGCCGCCGTCGCGGCCGCCCCCGTGCTCCTCATCATCATCCCCATCATCCTCGACGAGGCCGCCAAGGTCCTCAGCCCGAGCGCGCTCGCGTGGCTCGCCGGAGCGCTCGCGTTCCTCGTCGCGCTCGCGGCGGCCATCGCGCGCATCATGGCGCTCGAGCCCGTCGAGGCGTGGATCCGGCGGTGGGTTCCGTGGCTCGCCTACGACACCGACGAGGCCCCCGCCATCAAGCGGTAGACACTGACGCAAGACCAAAGCGCCCCGCCATCCCGAGAGGGAGGCGGGGCGCATTGTTGTGTCTCCAGGGCCCGTTTATGGCCCGGAAACGAGCGGAGCGGCCCGGATACGATGGGACTGGGCGGGAATCGTGGCACCCGCCTCACGCTCAAACTGGGACTGTATGGGACCGACCAGGACGCCCCCGGACCACGATGCCTAGACTCCGTCGGTCGTGGGTTCAAGCCCCACCTGGCCTACTTTGTGCAATAGGTCGCGCGCATGACTGTCTGCCTGGCTCGGCAATGGGGATGCTAAAGAGAGGTGGGAAAGATGCACTCGTGGGTCTGGTTCGGGTTGCCATGGATCGTCTTAGCCGTCCTCTTCTGGTGGGCGGGCCGTCGCCCGGTCTTCAGGGCGCGGAAAATCCTCAAGGAGTGGAACACCACCCCCGCCACCATCACGTTCTCCAAGAAGATGGCCTTTGACTCCGCGCTAGTGCCCAGGGGAAAGTCCGGATTCGCCTTCGAAAGTGGCCCAGGTGGAGATGGGCCCGGCGCCGCAAAGTGGCTAGCGCAGATTCGCTACGAACACTCCGTTGCCGGTGTGAGGATCGAGTCTGATCGAGTGACGCTGCACGTCGAGAGCAGGGAGCGGGAGGTAGAACAGCTTGTTGCGACGTTCCCTGTGGGCGCCCGCGTCTTTGCGCGGGTGAATCCGAATGATCCTCACGATGTTGTGCTCGCTCCTGAGTGGAGCCTCCACCCGGCGCCTGTCAACCTTGTGCCGCTCGTGATCATGGGTGTGGTGGGGGTAGGGACCATCGTGATGGGGCTCAGCGGGTTGGTGACCTCATAAGGGGCCGGGCACGGCGCTGTCACGTCGGCCCATGACGTATCAGTTCGCGGGCGAGCTCTACCTATGGAGCGCGCGCACCGACTCGTGGGTGTTCATCAACCTGCCCGAAGACGTGGCGGACCAGATCGAGGACGCCGCTCCCGAGCCGCGCAGGGGCTTTGGTGCGGTGCGGGTGGAGGTCGCGGTCGGCGCGAGCACGTGGCGCACGTCGGTGTTCCCGTCCAAGGAGGCCGCCACATTCGTGCTGCCCATCAAGAAGGCGATCCTCAAGGCGGAGCGGCTTACGGTCGGAGAGACAGTGTCCGTCAGCCTCCGCACAGTGTGACAGGTGCTGTGGCTCAGCGAGCTGCGCTCGTGCGCGTGGCGGGCGGGTAGTGCTCGCCCGGTGCGAGTCTGACCCGTACCGGCTTCTTGCCGCGATAGGCGGCAGCGTCGATGACGAAGCGTTCGGCCTCTTCTGCCGAGATATGCCAATACATCGCCGAGGTCACTGCGTCGATGGCGGCGTCGAGCGAGCCAGGTATCCCCAACCGTGCGTCTCGTTTTGCAAGATAGTGCTGGGACAGGGCCAGGTCGGCCTCCGCGGCTCCCCACCGTTCAAAGGCCGTGGGGGAGGGACCCTCTTTAGCGCCGGGGGCCTGGCCCTCGTCTCGCGCTTTTTGGAGGTCGCGGGCGCGCTTTTTCTCCCGGTAGGCGACACCCTTGAGGTACTTTTCCCTCGCCGCCGGGTCTTCGCTGTCGGATGACACGGCTAGTGGCGCAGGGGCCTTGAGACGAGGCACGATCGCCCAAATGGACAGACCTGTTCCCGCCGCCACCAAGGCCCAACCCACAACCTCTGCCACTGGGGAATCAACGAACCGTGCGAGGCAAATGCCGACCACCAGCACCAGGCTCGAGCCAGCAAAACGCCAACCTGGACTAAAGCCGATGTTTCCCACCGCAGTCCAGAGACGGGTCGACGGCGTATCGACGACCGCCTCCAGTACTCTCCCTCTCCCTGAACCGACCAAGCGGCTCAGGGTTTTGTCCCTGTTCGACCCACTCAACGCCTGGCCGGTGAACACGAAGCCAAGCATCGCTTGCGAGAACATCCACCACGGCGCAATAGCGAAAATCCAGGTCCAGACGGGGATGCCGATCGCCCAGGTGAGCGGGTTCTGCAGCGTGCCTGCGTTGATGGGGTAGTCCCGGATTGGGCCAAGCACCGTGAACCATACGAAAAAGAGGATGGTCACTGTCAGCACGAGCCACATGAGGCCGTAGAGGAAGAACCCTAAAGGGCGGATGGCAACGGTGATGGGGTGCGGCTTCACTGGGCGATTATTGCAGGGGAGCCTGAGAGGTGGACCAAAAAGCGGCGGTACCGCTATGACGCGCCAAGCAGTAACTCAGCGATTACCGCAGGCAGGGCATCGGCGATGTCGAGCGCGACGATGGGCCCGCCGCCGGACGCGGCCTCCGCCGCCCGCGCGTGGACCCAGGCGGCTGCCGCACCAGCATCGGCCGCCGATAGCCCCGCCGCGAGAAGAGCGCCCGCGATGCCAGCCAAGACGTCCCCAGAGCCCGCTGTGGCGAGCCAGGCCGGGGCCTGCTCGAGCTCCACCACCCCGCCACCAGGAGTCGCGATGATGGTGCGCGATCCCTTGAGAAGAACGGTCGCTCGCGTCGTTTCAGCGAGAAGCCTCGCGTGACCCGCCCTGTCGCGTTCCACGTCGGCCAGGGTGGCTTCGTGATGAATCGCCGCAAGTGCGCGTACAAGTTCCCGCGCGTGCGGAGTGAGGAGCACACGGTCGGGAGGAGTCTGCCTAGCTCCAGCGGCCCGCGATCGCACGCAGGCCTCCAGCGCGCCGGCATCGGCCACGAGCGGCGTCCCTGAGGCCAGTGCGGCGCCAATCACAGCGTCTTGACCGGGGTGATCCGCAACGCCGCTGCCCACGATCCACGCCGATGCTGAGGGCAAACGATCGGAGGCGTCCGCGGGATCATGCACCACCACTTCGGGCCGACGCGCAAGAACGAGGTCTTGGACGCGGCGCGGCCCCACGTAGCGGACAAGCCCCACCCCCGTACGGGCGGCTCCGCAGGCGACCAACACGGCAGCGCCAGGGTAGGCCTCGGAACCTGCGACGATGCCCACGACGCCGCGCGAATACTTGTCATCATGAGCCTGGGGGCGCGGCCACACCGACGCTACCCAGGCCCGATCCACGGTATCCATCTCCCTAGCGTGGCACGCCTCGCAGTTTCAAGGAACCTGAGCGGCCCCGACGTTCCCCGTGACGTGAAACAATGTGCCCATGGCCACGCGAGAAATCAGAGTGGTGGGCGACCCTGTGCTGCGCACCCCCTGCGAACCGATCACCGACATCACCGACACCGTTCGCGCGTTGGTCGAGGATCTGCTTGAAACCGTCGATCACGACGGTAGAGCGGGACTTGCTGCCAATCAGATTGGCGTGAGCCTCAGGGCGTTTTCGTGGAACATCGATGACAACATCGGCTACGTGCTCAATCCCAAGATCGTTGAGGTTTCCTCCGAACTTCAGGAACTCGCAGACGAGGGTTGCTTGTCAGTGCCTGGCCTGTGGTTTGCGTGCGAGCGCCCGCTCTACGCGAAGGCGATCGGCACCGACCTCGACGGCCACGAGGTCATCGTTGAGGGCGAGGACATCTGGGCACGCCTGATCAATCACGAGGTGGACCACCTCAATGGCAAGCTGTACCTTGACCGTTTGGCCAAGGAAGAGCGGCGCAGGGCCATGAAGGAACTGCGCGCGCAGATCGAGGTCTAGAGCTTCACGCTCGGGCAACCGCTGCTAGACGGCGTCGACGCCCACGTCTGCTACGACGATGCGGCCAGCGGCCTGGGACGCAGGCGCAGTGACGAGGCACCACGTGGGCGCAGTGAATGCCACAGTGACGTTCGCTGTGACGTGACTTCCCGTCACCTCCCCGCTATCCGCGCTGAGACCGCTCGGCAGGTCAACGGAGACAATGATGGTTCCCGCAGGAATCCGATCCACCAAGTGATCGGCGGGTGACCGGAGGCCCGCGGTGCCCCCTATGCCAGCGATTCCGTCGATGACGACATCGGCCTCCGCTAGAACCGCATCGGCCGCACGAATGCCCGATTCGGCGACGGCGCTGAGCGGCCTGCCTCCCGCGGCGTCTAGGGCCTCTCTTCCGCGTGCGTGCGCGGTGACGGTCACCTCTACGCCCGAAACATCTGCGCCCTCCGCTGCCAGCAAGGCGCCCGCTAAGAGGGCATCGCCGCCGTTGCGGCCTGATCCTGCCAAAACAACGATGTTTGCGTTGGGTACTAGCCGTCCCGACCTCGTGAGTTCGTCCTTGACCACGCGGGCCACGGCCCTTGCGGCGCGGTCCATCAGCGTGTCCTCGGAAGCGTGAGACAGCGCTACCGATTCGGCTTCCCTGATCTGGGCGACGGTCATGGGGGCAGGAAGGGAGCCGCTGAACGCGGGGACTACGTCATCGTCGGTCACAGTTCTAGGGTGCCACGTCAGCACGCATGCCGCACGGTCCGAGCAGGATGAGAACGCAGAAGGGACCAGGCAGAGGGTGTCGACAGACGGCTCACCAGGGAAAAACTGGCGCTTTAGGCCCGCCTGAGGCACGATAGAGGTACACCCGGTTAGCCGGACACCTCGATAGGTCGTAGGGGAAGACGCACCTATCAGAAGGAGGGGTCATGGCCGCCATCACCCGTGGTGTACTTTTTGTGCACTCAGCATCTCGAGCAATGTGCCCTCACGTGGAGTGGGCGGCACAATCAGTGCTGGGCTCACGCGCCACATTTGACTGGACTGACCAGCCTGCTGGCACCCACCTCTTCCGTACCGAGGTCGCCTGGCAGGGTCAGCAAGGCACGGGTGCGCGGCTCGCCTCAGCGCTTCGTGGCTGGGAGCACTTGCGCTATGAGGTCACCGAAGACCCATCATTTGGATGTGACGGCGCCCGCTGGTCACACACTCCTTCGCTCGGCATCTTCCATGCCGTGACCGATGTGCACGGCAACATCCTGGTACCCGAGGATCGCATCCGCGCGGCAATCGAGGATGGCGGTTCCATCACTGAGGTGAAGCGCGCCATGGACCTCGCCTTGGGCACGGCATGGGACGACGAGCTCGAGCCCTTCCGCTACGCGGGACAGGGCGCGCCCGTGCGGTGGCTCCACCGCGTGGGTTAACACCTGTGTGAGGGGTGACAGTGACGCGCGTGTGAGGCCTTGAACCCAGGCGCGGGCTATCGACCGGAGCGCACCACGAGAGGTGCGCCAAGCACCACGGTCTCGAATGCACGCGCAGGTTCATGTAAGCGTGCGAGCACGAGGCGTGCGGCCTGACGCCCCATCTCCTTGCCATCGGTCGCGACCACCGTGAGGCCCAGGAGTCGGGCCCACTCGACGTCATCAAATCCCACCAACGCAATGTCTTTGTGCTGGGTCTGAGTCTCTTCGACGACACCAGCGAAGACGCGGTTGTTGCCAGCAATAATTGCGGTAGGCGGCGTGGGTCCAGTGAGCAAGGCGCGTACCACGTGACGCGCAGCCTCGCCATCGTGGACATCGAATACGGCGTGAAAGGCCGTGTTGTCTCCGAAACGCTCATGAAGAGCGGCAAGCACTCCTGCGAGCCTTGCGCGTGAGGTGGGGAGCCACTCATAGTCCCCGATAAAGGCGATCGAATGGTGCCCGCCATCGGCTAGGTGGTGCGCGGCGGCCTTGCCCGCCGATTCGTCGTCGAACACCACGGTGTCAGCTTCGACTCCATGCGGCGGTCGGTCGATAAACACGACCACCACTTCGCGGGCCATCAGCGCCGCGTACGAAGCGTGGCAATCGGCGGAAGACGCCACGACGATGGCTTGAGCGCCGGCGTCGGCGAGGCTTGCAGCGAGCGATAGCTCACGTTCGGGCGACTCGGATGAGCTTGCGAGCATGAGAGTCAGGCCGGAGGAACGGACCTCGTCCTCAAAACCTTGCGCGATCGCGGAGTAGAAGGGATTCGTGAGGTCGCCGATGATCAGGCCCACCGTCTGCATCCCGCGCCGCTGGGCGAGCAGGCTAGCAGCGACGTTGCGTCGGTAGCCAAGTTCGCGTGCAGCGGCGAGCGTACGAGCCATCGTCTCCGCACTGACGTTTGGCTCCCCGCGCAGCACTCGCGACGCCGTCTTCAGGCTGACTCCTGCCCGCTCGGCCACCTGTTCGAGCGTGGCCGATCGGCGCGGTTCAGCTCCGGGGTTGACGGGTTCCTCCATGTCCCCATTAAAGGGTATTGAAGCCGAGGCGGAGCCTTTCCTGGCCCGCTCAGTGCCTTCTCGACACGCTCGCAGCAAATTTTGGGTGACGTTGAACCGGTTCCTCTGCTATCTTCTCTCGTAGTGACAGCGCTGTCATGGGTGCGGCGAACGTACCGGTGAGACAGCTGTCACGACACGCCTCGTCACTTAGCGGACCGATCGCCAGGAGAAATACGCATGACTACTCGACCGATGCACTCGCCCCATGGCCTGATACGCGCAGCCGTCGCCGCTCTTGCGGTGCTGGCAGTGGCGACGATGACACTGGCAGTGGCGCCCTCTGCCAGGGCCGCTACTGGAGGCTTCGCTACCTCGTTCGAGTCGTCTGACGCCGCTCCGCTTGAGACCACCGCGTATGCGCCGTCGACAAACATCACGGGTCAGGCATTCGGCGCGGGCAGCCTCTTGCCCGTCGTCACAGCCGTGACTGCCTCCGCTCAAAACCTGCCAAACGAGGGAGCAGTCAGGGCGGCCGATGGTGTGAAGACCACCAAGTGGCTGGCCTTCGCCTCAACGGCGTGGCTTCAGTACCAGCTGTCCGCACCCAAGGCTGCGGTGTCCTACACGTTGACCTCCGCGGATGACGCGCCCGAACGCGACCCACGCGACTTCACGGTGTCGGGCTCACAGGATGGCGTCACGTGGGTGGTGCTCGACACCCGAGCAGGCGAGTCATGGCAGTCAGGCGGGAACCAAAATCGTCAGACCACACATTCGTTCACCATCGCTAACACCGACCCCTACGTGTACTACCGCCTCACGATCTCGGCAAACAACGGCGGTGGCCTCATTCAGCTCGCCGACTGGGAACTTCTCGAGGACAGCGACGGCACCATCCCTCTCACGCCCATGGTCACAGCAGTGGGCAATGGCCCTGTCAGCTCTCCCACCGCGAAGACCGGGATGGGATTCACAGGCCTGCGGTCGCTGCGCTACGCGGGACAGGTGGTCGCCGCCGGTGCTGGATCGGCACAAAACCTGCTCTACCAGGGCATCGGCACCACGATCGAGCCCGGTGACCAACTCAGTTACAAAGTCTTCCCGGTGCTCGATTCGGGCCTGACGTACGCGGCCACGTATGCGGCGGTCGACCTCGTCTCCACGGACGGAACGCGACTTTCTGCGAGCGGCGCCATGGATGCGTACGGCTTCCCTGCGACCGCCCAAGGGCAAGGTCAGGGCGATATTTTGATGCCTGATCAGTGGAACTCCGTGACCGTCGACCTGTCAAGCATGGTGGGCAAGGAGATCAAGGACGTTGTGTGGATGGTCGACGTGCCATCCGTGGCAGCTGGCACGTCCTTCGTGGGTTGGGTCGATGACATCACCATCGCCTCGGCCCCCGTGCGTGACACCTCAGATGGTTTCGTCTCCTACGTGGACACGCGTCGCGGCTCCAACTCGTCCGGTTCCTTCTCGCGCGGCAACAACTTCCCAGCCACGGCAGTGCCCAACGGCTTTAACTTCTTCACGCCGTTCACCAACGCCAACACAGTGGGAACGCTTTACGAGTACTCGAAGGCGAACGACGCCAACAACTTGCCCAGGCTTCAGGGAATCGGCATCTCGCATGAGCCGTCGATCTGGATGGGTGACCGTAACCAGCTCGCGTTCATGCCCGCGGCCACTGGCACACCTACCTCATCGCTCAACGGGCGTGCTTTGACCTTTAGCCACGATGACGAGGTCGCAAGGCCGGAGATGTATTCCGTCCTCTTCACCAACGGTATTCGCACCTCGGTGACGCCCACCGACCACGGCGGCATCTACCAGTTCGCGTTCACCGGATCCGCTAGCTCCGTGCTGGTGGACAAGGTGTCGGGCGATTCTGGCCTCCAGGTTGCAGCAGATGGAACTGTGACCGGATGGGTCGATGGAGGTTCCGGTTGGCCAGGGCGCACCCGCATGTTCGTGCACGGCAAGTTCGATGCGATGCCAACAGCCGTAGGTGCGACGACGGTGGGCGACCGCAATGGCTCCGCCCGCTACGCGGCGTTCGACACGTCTTCAGACAAGACTGTCGAATTGCGCCTGGCGACGTCCTTCATCTCGCTTAATCAGGCGCAACACAACTTCGACCTCGAGGTCGCGGCAGTGTCCTTCGCTACCGCTCACACGGCGGCGAAGAATGCCTGGAACTCCCGGCTGGGCGTCATCGACGGGCTCGTAGGGGCCACTGACACGCAGAAGGTGACGCTCTACTCGAGCCTGTACCGCCTCAACCTGTACCCAAACTCACAGTTTGAAAATGTGGGCTCAGCGGCCGCCCCCGAGTACAAGTACGCGAGCCCCGTGTCCGCGACAGCGGGCGCAGCAACGGCCACCACGACCAACGCCAAGATCGTCGACGGAAAGATCTACGTCAACAACGGATTTTGGGACACGTACAGGACCGCATGGCCCCTGTACTCGCTCCTCTACCCAGACGTGGCCGATGAATTGGTCGACGGCTTTGTTCAGCAGTACCGCGATGGTGGCTGGGTCGCCCGATGGTCGTCACCCGGTTACGCAGACCTCATGACGGGCACGAGCTCGGACGTGGCCTTTGCCGACGCGTATCTCGCTGGCGCCTTGGGCTCCGATGGTGACATCACCGAGGTGCTCGATGCGTATGACGCGGCTCTCAAGAACGCGACGGTACTGCCAGCCACGAACGCCGTTGGCCGTAAGGGCCTCGATCAGGCGATCTTCCTCGGGTGGACGCCCGAAAGCACCCACCAGAGTGCGTCCTGGGGCCTTGAGGGTTACATCAACGATTTCGGCATCGCCCAGATGGCAGCAGCTCTCGCAGCCGACCCGCGCACACCGGCTGGCCGAGTGGGCCAGTTGAATGACGAGGCCGCGTACTTTGAGGCGCGTGCCCTCGATTACGTCAACGTGTTCAACCCCGAGGCGGGCGTTTTCACCTCGCGCAACGCGGACGGCACATTTGCTGATGGTGCCGGATTCGACAAGAAGGCCTGGGGCGGAGCCTTTACCGAGGCGAGCGGCTGGACGTTTGCCTTCCATGTGCCTTATGACGTGGACGGCCTTGCCGCGCTCTACGGCGGCAGGTCTGGACTTGTCGCAGAGCTTGACGACTTTATGGCCACTCCCGAGAAGGCCGCGTACAGCGGCATTCACGAGGCCAAGGAGGCGCGTGACGCGCGCCTAGGCATGCTCGGCATGAGCAACCAGGTCGCTCACCACATTCCGTATATCTATGCGGCGGCGGGTAAGCCTTCGTCGACCCAGGAGATCGTGAGGGAAGTCACGCAGCGCTTGTATGCGGGATCCGACATCGGCCAGGGATACCTCGGGGACGAAGACAACGGCGAAATGTCGTCGTGGTACGTCTTCTCCGCGCTGGGGTTCTATCCCCTGCAGGTGGGCTCAGGTGACTACACGATTGGGTCTCCGGTGTTCGACCAAGCCACCGTGCACCTCGCGAGCGGTGACCTCACGGTCAGCGCACCGGGAGCGTCTCAAGGCAAGGTCTACGTGAGTGGTGTGACGGTTGACGGGCAGCCAGTGAACTACGCCGAACTCGACGGCGACCTGCTCCGCAACGCCTCCGCGCTGACGTTCTCCATGAGCTCCACTCCCACTGCGTGGGGCACGAAGGACATGGGTGAGCCTCTCGAGGTGCCGCGCACCATGATCGACGCGACCTCGCCTGCATTTGGGACCCTGACCGCGAGCGATGGAACCAACGTGGGGGCACTCGTGGATAACAAGTCGACCTCCACGGTGTCCTTTCCGGGTTCAAGTGCGGTCCTCACGTGGGATTCCTCGACGGGACCTGTGGCGCTGACCCGATACACCTTGACAGACACCTCTGGCGCGGCAAACACCGCTCCCGCGGCATGGACGCTCGAGGGATCGAACGATGCCGCCACATGGACCGAGGTAGACCGTCGCACCGGTCAAGAGTTCCCTTGGGCGACACAGACGCGTCCGTTCTCAGTCACCGCCGGTCATACATGGGCCCACTACCGGCTCACTGTCGCATCAGCGGGCGGCAACCTCCAGCTTGCGGAGGTCGAGTTGATCGCGGTACCCACCGAGGGAGGCCAGCTAGCGCTCACCCCTCGAGACGGCCTCGCAGCCACCGTCGACGCACCCTTTGGGACCAGCTTGGCTACCCTGACAGGACCCGTGAGCGACGCATCGGCGTATGAAGCGACGGTTGATTTCAACGACGGAGCTGGCGCCCAGCCTGCGACGCTCACACCCAATGGCCTAGGTGGAATGGCCATATCAGCCCCCCACACCTTCACCTCGGCCGGCGTATTTACCGTCACGGTGACGGGACGTCAGGTGGCGCAGCCTGGGGCCGTGATCGCGCAAGTGACGGTGTCAGTGACCCGTGACCTGACTCTTAGCGGCGCATTCAACAACGTGTGCCTAGGCGACCTGGGCACCCAGGCAGGCAACTGTGATGGACAGGGCTATAGCTTCTTCCGTGACAAGTTGGCGGCTTCGGGATTTGTGCAAGGGTCGACGGTGACGGTCCCTGGCACGGGCCTGAGCTTTGACCTCCCCGCGATCGCTCCCGGTCAGCCTGACAACGTGGCGCATGATGGTCAGACGATTTCGCTCGATCTGGGTGCCGGCGCCACGGCCATATCTTTCATAGGCACCGCAAACGAGGGCGCCCAGAACCTGACGGCCCTGTTGACCTTCAGCGATGGAACGACCCAAACGGTGCCCCTTCAGTTTGGGGACTGGGTGGGAGCGTCTCAGGCCCCGTCCTTCGGGAATATTGTCGTCGGCTTCTCCAACGGACGTCTCGCTGGCGCAGCGGCAGAAGGCGCCGTCAAGCCGTCGGGTATTTTTGCCACGGCTCCCGTTCTGCTCGATACCGAGGCGGGTGTGGCCAAGACGGTGGTGAGTGTGACGTTGCCTGTAGCAACTGGTGCGCTACGTGATGGCAGGGCGCACATCTTTGCCGTCGCATCGGACGGTGACCGCTCCTTGGTCACGCCACTCGCAGTGACGGCAGCCACGGTGCCGGACCAAAGAATGGGTCAGGCGTTCTTTACTACCCTCGCGACGGCTACGGGTGGACATGTCGATGCCGCGACGACTGCGGTGGTCAACTGGGGTGACGGCACCGCGTCAGACACGGGGGTTCCGCTCGTTGCCGGGGCCGTTCGTGCTGGCCATACCTATGGTGCGGCGGGAGTCTTCATGATCTCTGTGACAGTGGACGACGGAGTGCAGTCGAAGGAGGTCGCGTTTGAGGTGACGGTGACCGACGTCGCAGTGGTCGCTCCTTCGTTGGCCTTGTCCACCACATCGTCCACGCCTGGAGGCACGTTGACGGTGACTGGACATGGCTTCGGAGCTGGAGCAACAGTCCAGGTGGTGCTCCATTCTGATCCGGTGGTGCTGGGAACCGCTGTGGCGGATGGTGCGGGCACCTTCACCCTTCCCGTGACGGTCCCCACAAGCGCAACACTTGGGGCGCACACCATCGTGGCAACGGCCGCGGTGAGCGGGATTACGGCGGATGCTCCGTTCACAGTGACGGCGAAGCCCGGCACCGGGGGAGGGCTCGCCTCTACTGGTGTGTTGGCACTGGGCGGGATTGTCGGAGCAGCCATCATGTTTTTGCTGGTGGGTGGACTGATCCAGTTCCGGACCCGCCGCTCCACCACCGCGTAACCACAACGCGAAGGCCCGGCGCCTCCTACGAGGCGCCGGGCCTTTGCTGTACAGCGGGGCGAACCGACTACGGCGTGGCAAACACCAACGCAACGTTGTGTCCGCCAAATCCAAACGAGTTGTTGATGGCAGCGAGGTCGCCCGTAGCAGGCAGGGCGCGCGGCGTGTCACGCACCAGGTCGACTTCAAGCTCGGGGTCTGGGTTGTCGACGTTGATGGTGGGCGGTGCGAGGCGGTCGCGTAGCGCGAGAATCGTGAACACAGACTCGAGCGCACCGGCACCGCCCAACAAGTGACCCGTCATCGACTTCGTGGCGCTCAGGAGCACGTTGTCGCCGTGAGACCCCATGATGCCGCGGATCCCGCGGGCCTCCACCATGTCGCCCGCGACAGTTGACGTGGCGTGCGCGTTGACGTGGAAGATATCGCTTGGAGCGAGACCAGCGCGCTCGAGCGCAAGTTTCATGGCGCGGGTCTGGCCAGCACCTTCCGGGTCGGGAGCGGCGATGTGATACGCGTCGGAGGTCATTCCGAGGCCGATGACGCGTGCGTAGATACGAGCACCACGTGCACGAGCGTGTTCTTCTGACTCGAGTACGAGAATCCCAGAGCCTTCGCCCAGGACGAAGCCGTCCCTGCCCATGTCGTAGGGGCGCGAGGCACGAGCGGGGTCGTCATTACGCTTAGAAAGTGCCTGCATCGCGGCGAAAGCCGAGATCGGAAGGGGGTGGATCGCGGCTTCCGTTCCTCCGGCCACCACCACGTCTGCACGGCCCGATTCGATCATCTCGAAGGCCATGCCGATAGCCTCGGCGCCCGATGCGCAAGCGGAGACGGGGGCGTGGGCACCCGCGCGCGCGCCCACCTCGAGCTCGACGTAAGCGGCGGGGGAGTTGGGCATCAGCATGGGCACCGTCATGGGAAGAACGCGCGAAGCACCCTTCTCCTTGACGGTGTCCCATGCCGAAAGCAAAGTCCACACCCCGCCGATTCCCGAAGACACCACGGCGCCAAGGCGCTCAGGATCAACCTCGGGCGACCCTGCATCGGCCCATGCCTCGCGCGTGGCGACAATCGCCATTTGCGCAGAAGGGTCCATGCGCTTGGTCTCGGGACGGCTCAGCACCTGGTCAGTTGGCACTGCCAGCTGGCCCGCAAAGTTCACGGGCATGCCGTACTTCTCGGCCCAGTCGTTGTCGAGAGTGCGTACGCCTGAACGCCCCGCAAGGGCACCTTCCCACGTGCTAGGAACGTCTCCGCCGAGCGGGGACGTGGCGCCAAGGCCTGTGACGACGACTGCCATGGTGATCCTTAAGTGTTGAGGGAAGGTGTGGTTGGAAGGCTTGTTAAGCCTGGGCCGTCGTGATGTACGAGACGGCGTCTCCCACGGTGACGAGGTTCTTGACCTCTTCGTCGGGGATGCGTACGTCGAACTTCTCTTCGGCAAGCGTCACGATGGTCATCATCGACAAGGAGTCGATGTCGAGGTCATCGGTGAACGACTTGTCGAGCTGTACGTCAGCGGTGTCAACGCCGGTTTCTTCGACCACGATTTCGGCGAGGCCTGCGAGGACTTCCTGCTCAGATAGAGCCATCTGATTTTCTCCTTGATATGTGTGATGCCGCTGTGGCACCGGGACTAAGGGCGAACGTCTACCGAGGGTAGCGCCGCATGGCCCACCGTTATGGCAGGACGATCACTTGCGCGGCATACACGAGGCCCGCGCCAAATCCGATTTGAAGGGCAATATCGCCGCTCTTGACGGCGCCATCACGATACAAACGCTCGGTTGCTAGAGGAATGGACGCCGCGGAGGTGTTGCCCGAGTCCACGATGTCCCTCCCGATGGCGACGGTCGCCGGTAGCCCGATTTGCTTGACCATTTGGTCGATGATGCGCATGTTGGCCTGGTGGGGGATAAAGGCATCGATGTCGGCAGGAGTGAGGCCCGCCGCTGCGATCGCCTTGAGTGCCACGGGGGCCATGTCGAACGCGGCCCACTTGAAGACACTCGGTCCCTCTTGGCGAAGGGTGGGGAACGATGCTCCGTTGCGCACCTCGGTCCACGAGTGGTTTTGGCCGACGAGGCCAGCTCCCGCCCCGTCCGAACCCCAGATCGTTGGGCCGATGCCAGCGGTATCGGACGGGCCGATCACGACGGCGCCAGCGCCATCGCCAAGCAAGAACGAGATCGACCGGTCTGCCGGGTCGATGTAGTCGGACATCTTCTCGGCTCCAACGACGAGCACGTACGTGCTCTGCCCAGAGCGCACCAAGGCGTCCGCTTGGCCGATGCCGTAGCAATAGCCCGCGCACGCGGCGGAGATGTCGAATGCCGCAGCAGGCGTGGCGCCCAGCCGGTCGGCAAGCACGGGTGCAGCGCCTGGGGTGATGTGCGGGTACGTGATGGTCGACACGATGATGGTGTCGATCTGGGACGGATCAATCCCGGCGTTGGCGATCGCCTCACGCGCGGCGCGCTCGGCGAGGTCAATCATCTCGGTGCCCTCGGCCGCGCGGACGCGTGTGACGATGCCCGTCATCTTGCGGATCCACTCGTCTGACGAGTCGATGGGCCCCACGATGTCGTCATTCGGGACGATCTCTTCGCCCCGTGCGACTCCGAGTCCCCACACGCGTGAGAACTCAGGACCCTTGGTGATACTGATCGTGCCTGTCATGCAACTCCCCTTGAGAGTTCGAGGGCGGCCTCAAGGTCGTCCGGGGTCTTGAGCGCCACGGAGGGGACGCCCTTCATGGCGCGCTTGGCGAGCCCTGTGAGGACGCCTCCAGGCGCAAGCTCAATGATGCCGCTCACGCCCATGGCAATGAGGGTATCCATGCACATGTCCCATCGCACAGGTCGAGCGATTTGTGCGATGAGGCCCGCAACGACATCGTCTCCCGTCGCCACCTCACTGCCATCTGCGTTGGTGAGAATTGAGACCATTGGATCGTGGCGGGCCACGTTAGCGGCTGCCTCCGCAAGTACGGGCACTGCGGGGGCCATGAAGCGGGTGTGGAAGGCGCCTGCCACCTGCAGTGCGATCACCCGCGCACGGGCAGGGGGGTTCGCCACGAGCTCCGTGATCGCAGCGGCGGTGCCAGCGGCGACCACTTGGCCGCCGCCGTTCATATTGGCGGGTGTGAGGTCAAGGCGCATGAGGGCCTCCGCTACCCCGGACTCTTCCCCGCCAAGGATCGCTGCCATAGACGTGGGCTCTGACGCGGCGGCGGCCGCCGCCATCGCTACCCCGCGCGCACGCACAAGGCGCACTGCGTCGGCGGGAGACAGCACCCCTGCGAGGGCCGCAGCTGAAAACTCGCCGACGGAGTGCCCCGCGACCACCCCGGGCGCCACACCATCAAGTGTGGCGAACGCTGCCAGCGCGGTGGCAACGAGGAGGGGCTGGGCTATCGCGGTATCCCTGATCGTGTCGGCATCGGCCGTCGTTCCCAGGGCGATCAGGTCAAGGCCGGAGGCGTCCGAGGATGCTTCGAGGGACTGGCGCGCCGTGGCGAGCTCGAGCCAAGGGGACAGCATTCCAGGGCTCTGCGCGCCCTGGCCGGGACAAACGATGGCAAGCATGTGTCAAGACTGCCTTACGTGCGGCGGTCAACCGCGATTTTGGGGTACCGACTTGGGGCGTGGATATTGTATGAAACCTACAACAAGACGCGCCCCGCATCCCTCAAACGACCCAGCGCAAAGGCCGTCTCAAGGACGTGGGCGTCTCGCGTCGACAGAACGTCCCACCCGGTGAGTTCAGCTACCTTTTTGAGGCGGTATCGCACGGTGTTCGCATGCACGAACATCGTACGTGCGGAGAGCTCAAGTGAGCGCCCACAATCCAGAAAGGTGGCGACAGTCTCTTGTAGAGAACCTCCAGCACGAACGATGGGGTCGTAGGCGATGGCGATCAAGCGATCCCTCGCCCCCGTATCTCCCACGAGCACGCGCTCGGGCAGAAGGTCATCGGCAAATACCGGACGCGGAACTATCGACCAAGCGGGAGCAGCGACCACACCCGCGAATGCTGCGCGGGTGGACCTGGCGACCTCCACGAGGGTAATCGCTGGGGGCCCGACCACCACGGGGCCAGGTCCAAAGCTCTCCATGATGCTCGACGTCAGTTCGCGGTGATCCTGGTCCGAACGGGCGATGACGATCAGGTCCTCACCGTGGATCCCGACCATGGCGCCCGTCGCGGCTCTGCGCATCGCGCGCCTGAGGTCTGCAGACTGGTTTTCTCCAAGCGGCCCGTTCGTACGGCCGACAACCACAAGAGTGGGGCCAGGCTTCCAGCCAAGCGCCGCAGCCCGCGACGGAAGGTCATCGTCCACCTCGCCCCGGACGAGCGCGTCGACCACGAGGGCCTCGAGCCGAGCGTCCCACGCGCCCCTCGTCTCGGCGGCGCGCGCGTACACCTCTGCCGCGCTGAACGCGACCTCGCGCGAGTACCGAAGAATCGCTTCGCGTAGGTGTGCCTCTCCGCCAACGGCCGCGAGTTCATCCGCGTTGTCCTCAACCACCTTGACCACAGTTCGCACAATGCTCAGGGTGTGTTGCAGGGATACGGATCTGGTGAGTTCAGGGGGAGCGGCCGCAAAGATCTCGAGGGCTCCCCGATAGGCGCCGCTCGGGTTTGCGTACCACGACACGAACGACGTGATTCCGGCTTGAGCAACGGTGCCCACCCACGAACGTTCTTGCGCGGGTAGCTCGCCGAACCAGTGGTAGTCGGAATCGAGTTCTCGCAATGCTGCGGTCGCCAACTTCCCCGTGCCCGCCTTCAGCCTGCGGAGGGTTTCGTGCCGGATGTCGACTGTAGCGACCATCCGGACAGCATAGGGCTCTGTTGTGAGAATCGCACAATGAGGTGCCCCCAGAGTTGGGGGCACCTCATTGGCTAGAAGAGTCAGGCGCGAACTGGCTACCTGTTTACGACAAGCCGCCCGAACTTCCGGACGTTCCCTTGGTGACGTCATGCAATTCGTAGCGCTCGATCGCCTTGGCCGTTGTGCCTGACGGCACCTCGCCCTTGAGCTCGAGTCGCTGCAACACGCGGGCGGCCGTCGAGGGCCCGTCGATGTTGAAGAACCTCCGCGCGGATTGGCGGGTATCGGAAAATCCGTAGCCGTCGGCGCCAAGCGTCGCGTAGTCACCTGGAATCCACGCACGAACCTGATCGGGCACGAGGTGGTCGAAGTCGGTCGTCGCTACGAATGGGCCTTGCGCTCCAGCGAGCCGCTGCGTGATGAACGGGGTGCGAATGGGCTGTTCGGGGTACAAGAACGCGTCGCGTTCACAATCCAGTGCTTCACGACGAAGCTCGGACCACGACGTGACCGACCAGACTGTAGCGTGGACATTCCAGTGGGCCTCGAGCAGCTCCTGAGCCTCAAGAGCCCAGGGAACTGCGACGCCTGACGCAAGGATCTGCGCTTGCGGTCCCTCACCCGCCGCGGCATCGGCGACCTTGTGGATGCCCTTGATGATGCCTTCTACGTCTACGTCTTCGGGCTCGGCGGGTTGGAAAATCGGCTCGTTGTAGACGGTGAGGTAGAACATGACGTCTTGGTCACGCCCGTCACCTGGCCCGTACATCCGCTCGATGCCGTCGCGCACGATGTGGCGAATCTCGTAGCCGTAGGCGGGGTCGTAGATGACCATGGCGCGGTTGGTGCCGGCCAGGATGGGGGAGTGCCCGTCGGCGTGCTGCAAGCCCTCGCCTGTGAGGGTGGTGCGTCCGGCAGTCGCGCCGATGATGAAGCCGCGGGTGAGCTGGTCGCCAGCAGCCCAGAACTGGTCGCCAGTGCGCTGGAACCCAAACATCGAATAGAAGATGTAGACGGGAACCAAGGGGAAACCATGCGTGGCATAGGAGGTGCCGACTGCCTGGAAGGCGGATGCTGAACCGGCCTCATTGATTCCCGTGTGCATGATCTGACCTTGCTCAGACTCCTTGTAGCTGAGCATGAGTTCGCGGTCTACGGGGAGGTAGTTCTGGCCCTGGGTGTTGAAGATCTTGGCACTGGGGAAGATCGCATCGAGCCCGAACGTACGGGCCTCGTCGGGGATGATGGGCACGATGCGGTGCCCAAAGTTCTTGTCCTTGACGAGGTCCTTGAGCAAGCGGACAAAGGCCATGGTGGTGGCAGCCTCTTGCTTGCCGGATCCCTTGGCGAGGTTGTCATAAACCGTGGGGTCCGGAAGTTCGATCGGATCGTGGGTGACACGCCTTTCGGGAACAAATCCGCCCAAGATCTTGCGACGGCCCAGCATGTACTGAATAGCAGGGTCATCCATGCCGGGGTGGTAGTACGGCGGGTTGTAAGGATCCGCGTCAATTTGCTCATCTGTCACGGGGATGTTGAACGTGTCCTTGAGGACCTTGAGGTCCGCGGCGGCAAGCTTCTTCATCTGGTGAGTCGAGTTGCGTGCGGCGAAGTTGGTGCCCAAGCCGTAGCCCTTGATGGTCTTCGCGAGGATGACCGTCGGCTTGCCGTTGTTTTCCGTCGAGGCCCTGGCATACGCGGCATACAGCTTGCGATAGTCGTGTCCACCGCGCTTAAGCGCCCAGATCTCGGCGTCTGTCATGTCGGCGACAAGTTCCTTGGCACGGGGGTCGCCCCCAAAGAACTGATCCCTAATGAACGCACCTGACTCGGCGCGGAACGTCTGGAAGTCACCGTCGGGAACCGTGTTCATGAGGTTGACGAGCGCACCCTCGTCGTCACGCTCAAGCAGCGGGTCCCAGTTACGGCCCCAAATCACCTTGATGACGTTCCAGCCGGCGCCTCTGAAGAAGGCCTCGAGTTCCTGGATGATCTTGCCGTTGCCTCGCACAGGTCCGTCGAGGCGCTGCAGGTTGCAGTTGACCACAAAGGTGAGGTTGTCGAGCTTCTGGCTGGCCGCGTGCTGCAGCATTCCGCGGCTCTCAGGCTCGTCCATCTCGCCGTCGCCAAGGAACGCCCACACGTGCTGTTGGGAGGTGTCCTTGAGGCCGCGCATGTGCAAGTAGCGGTTGGTCCACGCCTGGTAAATGGCCGATGAGGGGCCAAGTCCCATTGACACGGTGGGGAACTCCCACACATCGGGCATGAGTCGCGGGTGCGGGTAGGACGACATTCCGCGGCCGGGGCCCGACTTCTCTTGCCTGAAGGAGTCAAGGTCTTCTTCGGTGAAGCGACCCTCGACAAGCCCGCGTGCATAGACGCCTGGCGCCGCGTGTCCCTGGAAGTAGATGTGGTCGCCGCCGCCGGGGTGGTCCTTGCCCCTGAAAAAGTGGTTAAGACCCACTTCGTAGAGCGTCGCGACGGAGGCGTACGAAGAGATGTGGCCGCCAACACCCTTGTGGGGCGCCTGGGCGCGCGTGACCATGACCGCCGCGTTCCAGCGAATCCATCCACGGTATCGACGCTCGAGTTCCTCGTCGCCGGGGAACTCGGGCTCGTCGTCCACGCTAATGGTGTTGACGTAGGGCGTATTCAGGCTGAGGGGAACGGAAAGCTGTTTGGACGCGGCGTGCTCGACCATTCGGTCGATGACGAATTCGGCACGTGTCGCTCCGCCGTCTTCGATCAGGCCGTCGAGCGACTCAAGCCACTCGTTAGTCTCTGCAGGGTCCTTATCAAGCGCGCCGTGTTGTGCCACTGGGGACCTTTCGTATGGGCGCAGGGTGTCGCGCCACGTCATGAGGATTCGTGGTTGCGGGGATTCCGCGTACCCCAACATTCTTGCCACATACAGCGACAATGTCACGCCAGGGTGGGCCCGACGACCCGGGAAAGCGCACCAAACTCCACGAATAGGTTGGTCCGGCCCGTTGCGACGGCACATCATCGCCCCGTACTGTGGTGCGCACGAGCGCTATTCAGGGGGCTCCCAACGAAAGAGGTACGCAGGCCGTGGCCACCACAGAGGGCTCGGGAACGCTTGACGTTTCCGTAGTGTCACGACTTGGGATCAACCCCGGCATGGTCGTGCAGGAATTTGGTTATGACACCGACGTGTGCGAAGCATTGCGGCTTGGCATCGAGGCCGTTGCTGGAGAGAGACTTGTTGACGAGGACTTTGGGGACGTCACCGACGCCGCCATTGTGTGGTTCAGGGAGGGCGACGACGATCTCGCGGATCTCTTGATGGACGTTCAGTCCCTTCTCGATTCCGGATCTCAGGTCACGCTGTTGACTCCCAAGGCGGGTCGCACAGGACACGTCGCATCGAGCGAAATCCAAGAGGGATCGTCGCTTGCAGGGTTGCACGCCACATCGACGTTTGTGGTCGACTCTGACTGGGCGGCCACGATGCTTGTGGAAAAGGGTCACTCAAAGTGACCCACCCCCTGGTGGGCCAACCGGCCCCCGATTTCAGCCTTTCCGATCAAGACGGCGTACCACTATCGCTAGCGGATCTGCGCGGCTCTGACGCCCTGATCGTCTTTGTGCCGTTCGCATTCTCACCCGTGTGCACCTACGAACTGGAGCAATTGCGAGACGCGACCGACCTCACCGCAACGGGAGCCCGCATCGTCATCGTCAATTGTGACTCCCCGTACGTCAATCAAGAGTGGGCCTATCTCAACAAGTTTGAGGGCACCATGCTGAGCGATTTTTGGCCGCACGGTGTGGTGAGCGAGAGCTTTGAAGTGTTCGATGCTGAGCAAGGCCGCTCCAAGCGCGCCACCTTCCACATCGACCCAGAAGGCACTGTCGGCTGGGTCCTGGTGAACCCCACCGGCGATGCGCGTGACCTCGCCGAATACCGCAAGGTTTTGGGAGTTTCAGCGTAGTTGAGGTGGCAATCTTGGGCTGTGCGCTCCCTGGCGCCCTCCCGATAGTGAAGAATGGTCAAGGGCCCTTAGCTCAGTTGGTTAGAGCACTGCGTTTACACCGCAGGTGTCATCGGTTCGAGTCCGGTAGGGCCCACTCGAGTGCAACAGGTTGGCCGCGCCTCACGCGGTCCCGGTCAGGAGTGGCGCATGACAACGGTCGCCGATGTGGTTGCTTGGGCCGATCGCCGATATCCGCCTCACCTTGCCGAGGACTGGGACACCCCAGGGCTGTCTGTGGGGGATCCGCAGCGCGAGGTGCACCACGTCCGCTTCGCCGTTGACCCCACCATCGCGGTGGTGCGCGAGGCGATTGACGCAGGCGCGGACATGCTCATTACCCACCATCCACTCATGCTGCGTGGTGTCACCACCGTTGCAGCGAGTACCGCCCAGGGCGCTGTCGTTCACGCGCTCATCGAGGGTGGATGCGCGCTGTTCGCGGCGCATACCAACGCTGACGCAGTCGAGGGTGGAGTCGCCGAGGCGCTCGCCTTCGCGATCGGCATGAATGTCGAGGGCCCCCTCGTGCCAGTTGAGCCAGGTTCGGTCGACGGGACCGGGCGCATCGGTACCATCGCGTCGACGTCGCTGAGGCTTTTTGCCGCCAAGGTAGCAGGGGCGTTACCGGCGACGGCGGGGGGAGTCTTGTACGCAGGCGATCCCGACGGCATGGTCTTGAGCGTTGCCGTGGTGGGTGGTTCGGGCGGCTCGTTCGTCGGCGACGCAGTAGCGGCTGGCGTTGACGCCTTTGTCACGGCAGATATGCGCCATCACCCCGCGACCGATGCGCGTGAAGCGGCAGCACTCAACGGCGGTCGGCCATACCTTGTGAGCGTGTCGCACGCCGCCTCGGAGTCGCTCTGGCTCGACGGCGCGGCTGCTCAACTAGCCCGAACTCTCGGAGTAAAGACGTCGGTGAGTACGCTAAGCACCGATCCATGGACAGGCCGAGCGCCGTCCACCACGTGAGGAGACACAGTGCCTAAGGCCCCAGCAGCGGACCAACTGCGGTTGCTAACCGTTCAGGAGCTCGACACACGCGCGGCTCAGGCCCTCCACCGCCTCGAATCGCTCGATTCACGGGCGGATTTGGCCAAGCTTCTTGAGCGCGAAAGCGAACTCAACGGGCGCAGGATCGAGGCCGATACCGCGATCTCTGACCTCAAGCGCGAGGTGACCAAGGCCGAGGACGACGTCCAATCGGTGCGCGCCCGCGCCAAGAGGGACAACGAGCGGCTGCTCTCAGGCAACCAGACCCCCAAGGATTTGCAGAGCCTCCAGTCCGAGCTCGAGGTCTTGACAAAGAGGCAATCTGATCTCGAGGAGATCGAGCTCGACGCGATGCAGCGACTCGAGGACGCGGAGTCTGTGGCCGATGGTGTGGTGGCCGAGGCTTCGGTCATTGCAGCCGGACTCGCCGAGGTCAAGGCTCGCCTTAAGACAGAGTCTGCAGCGATCGAGGCAGAGCTTGCCGAAATCGCCAGGGATCGAGTCAACGCCGCCTTCAACCTCGATGAGTCGCTCGTCGCGCTGTATGAGAAGCTACGTGCTCAATACGGAGACTCGGGTGCGGCAGCACTGACGCGCGGTATGTGCCAGGGGTGCCGTATGAGCCTCAACCCCTCCGATCTCGCGATGATCAACGCGGCCCCTGCCGACGAGGTCATCAGATGCGAAGAGTGCGGCAGGATCCTCGTCAGGGGAACCACGGCGTGAATGGTGAGGCCGTTGCGCCGCTCGACGCCCCCACGTTACGCCGAATGGCTCACTCGGCAGGGCCTGATCTGATTGAGCCGCTGACGCTTGTCTTTGTGAGACATGGCGTGACGGACATGACGGTGACTCACCAATTCTCCGGCGGTGCTGTGGCAGGGCCTGGCCTCAATGCAGCGGGCCGAGTCCAAGCCGCAAAGGCCGCCGATGCCGTGTATGCGATCGGCCGCCGGTCATGGAAAGATCTCCCCAAGGTCTCGCGCGTGATCGCGTCACCGTTGACACGGACCCAAGAGACGGGCGAAGCCTTAGGCCGCAGGCTTGGCGTCAAGGTCGAGACTGAGCCGCTCATTCGTGAGGTCGAGTTTGGCGCGTGGCAGGGCCTCACAGGTGAGGAGATTGTGAGCCAGTACGGCGATGCAATTCATGAGTGGCGTTTTGGGGAAGCGGCGCCGCCAGGCGGCGAGTCGATGGTTCAGGTGGGAGTGCGCCTGGACGAGGCATTGCGAGGGCTCGCTGCTGAGCACGCCCGGCTGAGCGCCGCAGGGGACGATGGTGAAAGGGCCTGGGCCGCGGTATCGCACGCAGTGGCCATCAAGTCAGCAATCGGTGTCTCCCTTGGGGTTGACAGTCGCTCGTGGGGTGCGATGTGGCCCCAACCGGCTTCCCTCACGATCCTGCAGCTGCGGGTGACGCCCGAGGGTCACATCGCCGAGAGGCACCTGATGTGCCTCGGAGCGCCTACACATTAGTGAGTCGCCCGCTTCGTCGGGGCTCTAAGGAGGCAGTTCATGTCTGTTGCGTGGATGGCACCTTTGCCGGTGTGGAAGGAACCTTTGTGGGCTTCGATTCTCCGGGTGTTGGGAAGGCTCGCTCTTGTTGCGGTGTGGGTGACGGCGGCGTTGCTCGCACCGTGGTGGGGACTCGTAGTTCTCTTCTGGATTCTCGGGGCATTCAGCCTCTTCCACACGGTGCTAGCGATCGCCAATCGCATCAGGAACAAGGGCGTCTTGTTGCAACTGATGGGTACAGGCACGCTCGAGTGGCCGCAGTCTTTGCAAGAAAAGTGGCTGCGTAGGCCCGTCGATTGGGTCGACGGCTCCGCGATCGAGGTTGTTACCGTGGAACCGCTACCGTTGCGCGCGCCCGCAGCCCCGCATGTCACGCTGACGGGCGCGAGCCACAGTGTGGAACGCTTGCCGCTCTACCGGCGCAGCGTGGCCGAGTTCATGAGCGAGGCCAACACGATCCTTGCCCCTCGGGGAGTCGCGCTCGTTGCCGTGGGAACCGTGAGAAAGCCCCGCGGCGGTAAGGGCTGACCTAGCCGCCGATCACAAGAGTGAGAAGGTCTGGTCCCTTCGGTGTGGCCACGAGGGACAAGTCGACAAGGTGCGTGCCGATCATGGTTGCGGCGGCATCGGCGACATCCGAGGCCGTGTGAGGCGCAGTATCCAGCGTCAGGAGGTGCGCCGTCAGGAGCCCCCGCGTGTGTTTGGCCATGTGACTCACCACTGTGCGCGTGCCTCCTTGGTCTCTCAACACCTTGACGGACACCCAGGGACAGCCGGTTGCTGGCCACGCCGCGACGTACGCGCTCGATCGGCAGTCGACAACCACGCCGTCGCCCGCCAAGGGTCGCAATACAGCTTCGAGTTCCGGCCTCCATATCGCGGCAAGTCCGCCCAGACGAGGCATCTTTGTCGTCATCGAGAGGCGATACGCGGGGATCTTGTCGGCGGGGCACAGGGCTCCCCAGAGGGCCGAAATGATGCGGACGCGCTCGTGGGCCCTGGCGAGCATGCGTGCGTCCCACTTGGCCGCCTGAGACGCGTCGTAGAGCACTCCCGTGTAGACGCTCGCGGCGGGTGCGGCTGGGTTGCTCCACAGCGTCACGTTGTGCCGCACGTCGTCGGCAAGCGAGGCACCCACCCCAAGAGTGGTCAAAGCCGAGCGAGTCCCACTGACCTTGACCAATGCGTCGCCAACGAGGCGACGAGTATCCGAGAGTTCGGGGTGGCTCAGGGCGCTCAAGGCGACGGGGGAGCCCGTCGTGGGGGAAGACTTGCCCTCCGAGGGAGGCAAGAGAATCAGCATGTGCCCAGGGTAGTGACGATGCGCACGGGCGCTTCACCGCGTACAGTAAAGGCGGATGAGTTGGCCAGGCGGCCGCGTTACGGGGAAACCCGTGCCGAGGAACGTCCGGGCTCCACAGGGCAGGGTGATGGCTAACGGCCACCCGGGGTGACCCGCGGGAAAGTGCCACAGAAAGGAAACCGCCTCCGGCTTCGGCCGGGGGTAAGGGTGAAAGGGTGAGGCAAGAGCTCACCGCGTTCCTGGTGACAGGAACGGCAAGGCAAACCCCACCCGGAGCAAGGTCAGACAGGATGCGTTTGAGGGCGGCCCGCCCGAGCATCCGGGTAGGCCGCTAGAGGCGTATGGCAACGTACGTCGTAGATGGATGGCCGCCCGTTACTTCTTCGGAGGTAGCGACAGAACCCGGCGTATCGGCCAACTCATCCGCTTTCAGGCCCAGGCAAGACGTCGCATCAGATGCAGGTGGCCTGTCTCGACTCGCCCGGACACTCCACCCGGAGTGTGAGCCGCTTCAGGATGCCAGTCTGCGCCGCGGGTCATGCGGCGCGGCGGAGCCTCCGCCGGGGACTCGTTGCGAAGTGTCCCCGCGATACGCCGAGGCGACCGGCCAAGACCCAACGGCCGTCGGAGAGCAACCGCTGCGACGGGCAATATGTCTGGCGGACACTGCCGGCGGTGGCGTTCGTCACGTTGTCGCTATTCGAGCAAGACAATCTCACCGTGGTAAGCAATACACGATTCTCGGACTCAACCATATCGACGTGAACCTGACATTCACGTATGCTCGCGACAGGGGCTCCCGCGTGAATATGGTTGAGCGCCATCTTTTGGAGCGGCGCGGGCCGCTGCCAAATTCCATGCAGTGGGGGAAAGGCGAATCGCATGACGGGCGTGATTATTTCGGTATTGGGACTAGTCACCATGATCGTCTTCTATGCGATTGGCACCGCGCGCAACCGCAGCCGGGCGAACGACAGTCACGCGGCGGCAGTACAGCGTCTCATCGACGAACAGAACGAGCGACCCGATGGTGCTGATGCCTCGGGAAACGAGCAGGTCTAAGGAGACCTGACCTCACGTGAGCCGACCAAGGGGAGTAGGAAATGGCAAAACCAAACAAGTTCATGTGGACTGGAGTGGACATCAAGACCACGCTTGGTCTTGACGAGATCCGTCGCGCCGCGCTGGAACAAATCGCCGACTCCAAGGGACGGATCGAGCTCGCGGCGGACACTCCTCTCGTTCTTGCGTGCGAGATTGTTAGCTTAAAAGGAACTGTGAAGTTCAATTTACGCGGTAAGAGCAAGCCGTGGGTGAGTTTCGATGTGCAGATCTCCGATGAATCGGGCGGTTGGCGGGCCGTACGAACGCACATTATGCAGGCGCTCCTCACAGAGTCGTCAGTTCCCTTTGCACCGGCGAAAATGACCGGATACGACCCATACATGGCTTTTGTGCGCGGCCTTGGGGCCCGCATTTCCGCGCGGGACGGTTCCGCCAAGGTGACCTTCCGTGAGGGCGCTATGCCGCCCGGCTTCGCGCTGGGAACACTTTCGAGTCGCGTCGCCCCTCCTGCTTAGACGTTCAGCCGCGGAGCGTTCGTCCAGCGCCGCGCAGGCAGTTTCTCCCTGCCAGTGAAGTGCCGTCACGTCAATCTCGTCGACTTCTTCGCTCGGAGCGCTTGCCGAAGCGGAGCCTGTCTCCGACGTTGTCGATTGCTGTCTCGATCTTGCAAGAGCTCGTTCGATCTCGCTGAGGGGGATCATTTCAAGGCGCCATACTAAGTGGCGCATGTGACCTTCGTGCCACAGCGCCGCCCATGCGACGGGATCTCGCACGGTGGGCTAGTCGACGCCCTCGGCGATCAGCGCGTCCGTGAGAAGCCCGATGAGCGCCTCGAGCTGCACCGACGTTGACGACGCGTCGTCCTCATCCGGTGCCCCATCCAGTGCCCTGGCAGCGAGCCCCGACTTGCTGTCGATGAGCTCGGCAATCCTGGAGTCGATGGTGTGGGCGGCGACGATGCGCCACGCGGTAACGGGCTCGGCCTGGCCGATGCGGTGAATACGGTCGATGGCCTGGGTCTGTTCGGCGTAGGTCCAGGACAGTTCCGCAAGCACGAGGTTGGACGCCACTTGCAGGTTGAGCCCCACACCCGCTGCCATGAGCGAGCACACCACGATCGAGACATCGGGATCGTTCTGGAACGCCTCGATGTTCTTCTCGCGCACCTTGGGCGTCTGGTCACCGCGAATCGACGCGTAGCGAATTCCGCGATCGGCGAAGGCCTGTTCTGCCTGATCCATGACATCGATGTGCTTGGCAAAGAACACCACCTTGCCCACGTTGCGAGCAAGTTGCGCGGTGTAGTCAGCGGCTAGACCTGCCTTTGCCTGCCCGATGCGGCGCACCATGGTGAATACGCTCTCCGCACTGCTCTGAGCGCTCGATTCCTTGAGCTCGGATGCGGCGATTTTGCGTACTAATCCGTGGTCGATGCCCTCCATCTCGTTGGTAGTGGTGCGTGCCTTCAAGGCGGACTGGTAGCGGCTCACGAGCTTGCTTGCCAGTGCGGCCTCGGCCGCGCGAATGGAGCGACCTGCCGCGCCGTCGAGTTCCACTGGAAGATCCGCCACGCGGCGCGCGGGGATGTCTGCGGCCACGTCCATCTTGCGGCGGCGCACGATGCCCATGTCGATGACGCTCTTGCGAGCGGCGGAATAGAACCCCGGATCCACTGGGGTGAGGCCCGTCGTGTCCAGGGAGGTCATGAGCGTGCCTAGCGGCTTTGTCTCGTCAATCCAGCCCAGGAATTGCCAGATCGCCCTGAAGTCCTCGATGTCGTTGATCAGGGGAGTTCCCGTGAGGGCCATCATGAGCGGCCGCGCGGTGCGCGTGCGAATCCGTTCCGAGAGCGACAGGATGTGCTTGGAGCGCTGCGAGCTCTTGTTCTTGATGAAGTGAGCCTCGTCGACCACCATTCCGCGAAAGCCCAGGTCTCCCAGCCACCCCACGTGGCGGTCCAGGAGTTCGTAGTTCACGATGACGATGTCCGCGAACCCGTCGACTCTGTCCCCGTCTCCATGGACCACGGTGGCCCTGCGGTCTGGCGTCCACAATTGGACCTCGTGGTCCCAGTTTGTCTTGACGACGTTGGGCGCCACGACGAGCAGCGGATAGGCGTTGGCCGCTTGTGCGGCGAGCAGTGCCTGGGCGGTCTTGCCCAGCCCAGGCTCATCGGCCAGGAGGAATGTCCGATGCCCAGCCGCCGCGGCCGCAACGACTTGCGCCTGGTGGGGCATGAGTTCGCGCCCGTGAGGGGCGAGTGTCAGCTTGGCATGTGGCAGCGGCATGCACGCGGGTTCCCCCGTGGCGCCGTGTTCAAAGGACCTGAAGAGTGGTTCGAGCAGTTCCCAGCCGGCAAGGCGACGAGCGCGTCCGGCACTGCGCGCGGCGGCGGCCTCGAAATCTGGTGCAAGGAACGGGTTCGCGAGCTGGCGGGACACCACGGATTGTGGAACCACCTGGTTTTCATTGCTGGGTGCAGCGACGACCGGAGCCTCGGGCTCGGGCTCTTCAGGCGGCTCCAAGCCGCCTGCCCGCATCAAGTTCACCTTGAACGCGCGGGCCGAGTCCGACACCACGGCGTCCTCTGCGAGAAGTGCCAGGAGTGAGGTGTCGCGGGCCGTCGTCCTCGCCAACAAGGTGGCAACGGCATCGAGTTGCTTGAGTTGCTTGGCTCGTTGGGGCTCGCTTGGCCCCTCACTGGACTTGACCCTGGTGCGTTCCTCACGGACGAGAAGTGCCACCACCTGAAACTTCATGCGCACCGACGGCAGCGTGGGGGGCTTACGCACGGCGCGCTCCACCTCCCGAGCGACCTCCTCGATCACCGAGATGATGCCTTGAGGGGCTGACTGGGGACGGCGGCGCTGGTGGGAGCCGCGGTCGTTGCGTGCTGCGCCCGTCCGGGGTGCACCGGCGCGCGTGCCACTCGATCGGCGTTGGCCTGCTCGTGCCACCTTTACTCCTTCTCAGCATTCCCTTAACAACAACACCCCGCTAGTGCGGCGCATCGAGCCACGGCGAGCCAGCCAAGGCCGTGCCGGGCATCGGGCCCTTGGCCCTTACCGCTGGCACGTTGCGCCAAGCCGACGAGACCGTGTGCCAGCAGACGGTGCGACGCCCTCACCTGCGCACCCCGCAAGACGGCAATCATGTCGATGGTGTCACGCCACCGGGTATCTCCGTGAATAACGGCGGGCCACTACCTCGAACCTACTCACCGAAGGCCAACCCAGGCCCAGCAGTCGAATAGCGCGACGGCGGGCCGTTAGAAGGTGATCTTACGGGAAGTCGGCGAATATGCCGCAGTCACGGCCGTCTCGTCTACACAGAGCTGGCAAAGTGCGGCAAGGTTGTGGCATGAATGACTTTAATCTCAGTGGCAAGACGATGGTCATCACTGGCGCTACGAGCGGCATCGGCCGGGGACTTGTCGACTACTTCCTCGACCGCGGCGTCATGGTCGCGGCGGTTGGCAGCCGCGAATCTACCGCCGAGCAGCTTCGTGATGAGTTGGAGTCAAGCGGACGTTCGGCTCGTACCTATGCGGCTGACCTCAGAGATGCCGCAAGCATCGGCCCACTCTTTGACTCGATTGCTAGCGATCTTGGTCACATAGACATTCTTGTCAACAACGCGGGTATGGGGCGCCCCATCCCAGCCATCGACGTCACGGTCGAGGACTGGGACACAATGATGGACCTCAACCTGCGTGCGGCATTCTTCTGTGCGCAAGCGACTGCGCGGCACATGCTTCCGCGCGGATATGGGCGCATCATCAACATGAGTTCGCAGATCTCCGTCGTGGCCAACCAAGACGAGGTGGTCTATTGCGCCTCCAAGGGTGGGCTCAACCAAGTGACGAAGACGCTGGCGCTTGAGTGGGGTGGGGCAGGCGTCATCGTGACCGGCGTGGCGCCTACCTTCACGTACACCTCCGGGACGGCCGAGCGGCTCGACACCCCAAGCTTTCGTGACGCGGTGCTGTCCAAGATCCCCGTCGGCAGATTCGCGTCGATCGCGGACATCGGTGCGGCTGTGCAGTATTTGGCAAGCGACGTAGGCCAGATGGCCAATGGCTCGACGCTCATGGTCGACGGCGGTTGGACCATCGTCTGAGTGACTCCGACGCCACACCCACTCGCAAGGTGGGGCTCGGAGAGCGCGCTATTCCGGTGCCCGGCCCGCTTGCTTGCGAAGGTACCTCTTGTCGTCGTTGGCATACGCGTAGTAGTACCCAATGAGGAGGCCGCCGCCTACGAAGTTGCCAACCAAGACGATGGCCACATTGCCCAGAGCGGCGCCGATATCGATGCCGTTTTGCAGGCCAACCATAGTGAAGAGCACCGTATTTGCTACCGAGTGCTCGAAGCCGAGGAATGCGAACACAAACACGCTCATGATCATGGACAGGGACTTGGTGAAGTCGTCCTTGATGCGGCCGTTGTAGACCATCAGCATCGCCAGGTTGATCATGAAATTACATAGGATGGCCCGCATGAAGAGGTCCGAGTAGCCTGCGAGGCCCCCTGCGAGGTACGAAAGTTTGTGATCGACGGCGGTCTGCATCTGATCGCCAATGGCGCCATCACTCAGGGTGCTGCCGGCAAGCATGAGCGCCACCACGAGCCCCCCAATGAAGTTCCCGACGTAGCACAGCCACAAGATGCGAAGGGCCTTGAGCGGCGTGGTGCGGCGATGGTAGGCGCCTATCGCCACGATCATCATGTTGGATGTCAACAGCTCGGACTTGCTGTAGTAGATAAATACCAGGGCAAATCCAAAGACGAGGGCACCCAGCATGCGGCCGATGCCCACGAACTCGCCGTTTCCGATCTCGCCAAACGCGGCAACCACGCCAAAGTCGGCCAGGTACATCACTCCCGCTAGCCCGCCGGCCATCGCGGCCCTCATGAGGTAGATGCGAGACACGCCAGCACTCATGGCCGTCTTGGTCTCGAGGGAGTCAAGAACGGTCGAAATGAAGTACCTACCGGGAAAGAGCCCGTTCTGATCGGTCATGGAGATAAGGCTCTCACAGCGCCTTGGACACGAGGTATGTACGGCGCGCGTGCGCGGCTTGTGACGGCCTTGGGGTTAGCCTCGCGGGGTGACCAACTCAGGGGGCAAAGACAACCACGGTGATGTGGGGCAACCGCAAGGACAGCGGCGCCCCATGCCGCCTTCGATCACCCCTCGGAAGGCCGGCCAGTCGGGCGCTCCAGTCGTTCCGCCAACCGATGGTGCGCGTCGCCCGGCCGACGGTCCGCAGCGTCGGTCCACGCGCGATCCTGCCGGACTCCGTCCACGTGCTGAGCCCTCTGGTCCCGCCACGCGTGCACCCGGTGCGCAGCCGACCCGCACCAACCGCCAGCGGCCCGGGTCGGTGCGCCCGCCCGATGGGCCTCCCGCACGGCCTGTGCGCCCGCCCGATGGGCCGCCCGCACGGACCGCACGCGTCGAGCGTGGCACACCTGACTCGCCCGTAAGGTCCACCACGCGGCGCCGCCCCCGTGGGCGCCGCGTGCGCAGGGGACTGGTGGCGTTGGTCGCAATCCTTGTGGTTTCCGCCATTGCGATGAACGCCTGGGTTGAGAGTCGGATCACGCGTGTCGACGCCTTGAGCGGCGCCGCCAACACGCCGGGCCAGACGTATCTGATCGTCGGCTCGGACTCCCGCGACGGGTGGATGGATGACGGCACCGAGGGTGCGCGCACCGACACCATCATGGTCATGCATCAACCTGTGAAAGGGCCCACAGCGCTGATCTCGATACCCCGCGACTCACTTGTAGACATCCCCGGCTACGGCCAGAACAAAATCAATGCGTCCTTCGCCTTCGGCGGGCCACAACTTCTGGTCCAGACTGTGGAGGTTCTGACCGGGCTCACGATCGACCGCTATGTCGAAGTTGGGTTCTTGGGGGTCGAGAATGTGGTGGACGCACTCGGGGGCGTGGAACTGTGTTACGACGCCAACGTCAACGACCCGTACAGCACACTCGTGTGGGAGGCCGGATGCCATCAGTCCGACGGCGCCACAGCACTCGCGTTCTCACGCATGCGCTACGAAGACCCGCTGGGCGACATCGGCCGTACCCAACGCCAGCAACAGGTGGTGTCCGCAGTGGCAAAGAAAGGGATGAGCCCTTCCACGCTGCTCAACCCCTTCAAGGCGAAGAAAACGGCCGAGGCGGGCCTTGGAAGCATGGCGGTGAGCAACGGAACGCACACCCTTGATCTTGTGCGCATGGCGAAGGTTTTCAGTTCCGGAAGGGGGGCCGATGCGGTGACGGGAACGCCGCCGATTGCCACCATCGATTACCGGGTGGAGGGCGTCGGCTCCTGCGTCTTGCTCGACCCCGACACCATTGATGACTTCTGGATCCAGATCGCTACCGGTGCGTATGCGCCAGGCACCGCGGTGGGCGGATTGGGCTAGCGCGCCCGTGGGACCGCAATTACAGCGTGGGGTAGTCGGGAAGCGCTGAGCTCAGTCCCCAGCGCACGGCCTTAGTCACCAAGGCTCCGCGTTGGTCGCCCGTCCAGCGCCGCCAGCGGCTATTGATCTCGAGTTCTTCTCTGGCCCATGTGGGGAGAAGGGAAATGGCGCCTGCAGTCATGAAGGAGTACGGCCCGCGAGCAGGCCACGGCAACGGAGGCTCCTTGAGCAGGAACCTCGCGGTGTCTCGCGCGGCCTCCGTACTTCCTAGTTCAGGTCGGTATCTGTCGAACGCCTCCGCAAGTTCTGCCACGGTGGTGGGCACGTCCGTGCCGCCCAATGCGACTGCCACCCGTGCGGACTGAGCCAGATACGCATCGGCTCCCTTCGCGTCCAGGGGCCGCGCGCCATAGCGCTGGTGCGCCCTCAAAAAGGAGTCTGCCTCGGCGATGTGGACCCACGTCAAAAGGTGTGGGTCGCTCGCCCGGTACGTCCGGCCATCGGGCGCCTTGCCGCGAACTCTTTCGTGGACCGCGCGGATGCGGTCGATCATCGCCTGGGCATCGTCGGCCGCGCCAAACGTCGTGTAGGCAAGGAATGTCGAGGTGCGCTCAAGTCGCCCCCACGGATCCCCGCGGTAGCCCGAGTGCCCGGCCACCCCCGCCATCGCGAGGGGGTGCAGCGATTGGAGTAGCAGGGCGCGCAACCCACCCACCCACATGGACGCATCGCCGTGGACCCTACGAATCTCAGATCCCTTGGGGTACCACCGTGGCCCTGGAGTTCCGTGAACCAGCTTCCTCGCGTCGTGACCGTTCGGTCCCGCGACGCGCGAAAACAACTCCTCGCCCACGCGCGAGCGCAAGCGTGCCACGGGGTTTGCGGAAGGCTTCACCCTCCCAGTATCACCCGGAAAGTCAGGCGTTCTGGTCGATCGGCCGGGCTTTCCAGATGCGGTCGAGGTAGTCCTGGATCGAGCGATCCGAAGAGAAGAAGCCGCTGCGAGCCACGTTGAGGACAGCGGAGCGGCTCCACGCCTCGTGATCTGCGTAGGCAATTTCGACCCTGGCCTGGGCGTCCACGTACGAACGGAAGTCGGCGAGCGCCATGAAGCGGTCACGCTCGGTGAGGCTCGCAAAGATCGACGTCACCACACCCGAACGATCGCCATCGGTGAAGGCGCCAGACGCGATCATGTCGAGTGCGGCCTTGAGGTCCGTATCAGACTCGTAGAACTCGCCAGGCTGGTAGCCGCGTTCCTGGAGTGCAGCCGCGGCGGGCTCGTCCATCCCAAACAGGAAGAAGTTCTCGTCGCCAACGAGCTTGCGGATCTCGACGTTGGCGCCGTCGTCGGTCCCGATCGTCAAGGCGCCATTGAGCGCGAACTTCATATTGCCGGTACCCGATGCTTCCTTACCCGCGAGGGAAATCTGCTCCGAGAGGTCGGCGGCGGGGATGAGGACCTCGGCAAGGGTGACGTTGTAGTTCGCGGGGAACGCGACCTTCAAGCGCCCCTTGAGAGAGGCATCGGCGTTGATCGTGCGGCCCACAGCGTTGATGAGCTCGATGGTCTCCTTGGCGCGCACGTAGCCAGGGGCTGCCTTGGCCCCAAAAACAAAGGTGCGCGGCGTGACGGTCTCGAGCGGGATGCGACCCGAACGGATTCCCTCGTAGAGCGACACGATGTGGAGCAGCTTGAGGCTCTGTCGCTTGTACTCGTGGAGGCGCTTGACCATTGCGTCGACCATGCCGTCGCCTGCGAGCTCTATCCCGTCCCTCGCAGCGAGCACGTGTGCGAGTCGCGACTTGTTGGCCGCCTTGATCTCACGGAATTTGAGTCTGAACTCGGCGTCGTCCGCGAGGGGCTCGAGTTGGCTCAACTGGCTGAGGTCTGTGACCCAGCCGTCGCCGATGGCCTCGGTGATGAGGCCAGACAGTCCGGGGTTGGACAAGCGCACAAAGCGGCGAGGCGTCACACCGTTCGTCACGTTGGTGAACTTCTCGGGCCACATCTGCGCGAAGTCGACCAGGAGCTTCTCCGCAAGGAGTTCCGAATGCAGGGCCGCGACTCCGTTGACCTTGAACCCCGCGACAGTGGCGAGGTGTGCCATGCGGATGGAGCGGACGGGTTCGTTGGCGACGATCGACATGCGCCTCACGCGGAGTTCATCTCCGGGATAGGCGACGCGAACCTCTTCCAGGAACTCCTCGTTGATGCGGTAGATGATCTCGAGGTGGCGGGGGAGGAGCTTGCCCAGAAGGTCGACTGGCCACACCTCGAGCGCCTCGGGAAGCAGTGTGTGACACGTGTAGGCGAAGACCTGCTGCGTGACGCCCCAGGCCTTGTCCCACGTCCAGCCCCTCTCGTCCATCAGGATGCGCATGAGTTCGGGCACCGCAATGACGGGATGGGTGTCGTTGAGTTGCCAGGTGATGCGATCTGGCAGGTTCTCGAGAGGATAGTCGGGCGGCAACGTGTTGGTGACGAAGTCCTTGAGAGACGCGGCCACAAAGAAGTACTGCTGCTGCAGACGAAGCTCTTTGCCTTGAGGCGTCGAGTCTTCGGGGTAGATGACCTTGGAGATGTTCTCCGCGACAGTCTGGGCCCGCACAGCCTCTTCGTAGTCTCCGGCGTTGAAGATCTGAAGGTCAAAGGCTTGGGTTGCCTTGGCGCTCCACAAGCGAAGCGTATTCACCCGACCATTGCGGTATCCGGGGACCAAGTAGTTGTAGGGGACGGCCAGGACCTTCCAGCCGGGAACCCACGTGCGTGCACCATCGGCGCCATTGGTGGCTGCCTCGGTGTGGCCGCCAAAGTGCACCTCGACAGCGTCCTCGGGGTGAGCGATCTCCCACGGTGAGCCGAGGCTCAGCCACGTGTCAGGCTGTTCAACTTGCTTGCCATCAACGAAGGTTTGGCGAAAGATCCCGTACTCGTAGCGAATCCCGTAACCAATCGAGGGAACGTTGAGAGTGGCGAGCGAGTCGATGAAGCACGCTGCGAGGCGGCCCAGCCCACCGTTGCCAAGACCTGGCTCGACTTCGAGGTCGCATAGCCCGCGGATGTCGATACCGAGGTTGCGCAAAGACTCTTCTGCGATGGTGTTGAGATCGGCCGCAAGCATGGCGTTCTCGAGCTGGGGGCCGAGCAAGAATTCTGCCGAGAGGTAGGCGACGCCCTTGGCTTGGTCGCGGTATTGGTTGCGAAGGGTCTCGAGCCACCTCGTGGTGAGGTAGTGGCGCACCGTCGTCGCGAGGGCGAGGTATTTGTCGTTGTCCGACGCCCTGTCCAGGTCGACTCCATGGCCAAAGTTGAGCTCCCTCAAGAACTCCTTGGTGAAGCCTTCGACGGTCTGCTCGGGTGCCGCAACGGGCGGAGTGTTCTCATTCACAACCATGAATGTAATCGCTTGCGCAAGGAAAACGAACTCGGTGGCCGCCTGGTCGCGTGTCCGCCATATACCCGCTGGAAATCTAGCACTATTGGACAAAACAGACGTTGACAACGACTACATCGCGATATATCGTGAGGGTATCGCTTCAAGGAAGGGAGAGCCTCATGAGGCATTCATCACGACACCATGGTCCCCGTGGAGGGGACGAGGACGGCCTGCAACGCGAGTGGAGCCGTCACGGCGCGTTTGGCGACCACGACGGAGGCTTTGGGCCACGCGGCGGCGGTGGCCCTCGCGGGGGCGGGCCACGCGGTGGCCGCGGCGAGAGCGGACACAGGGACGGCGAGCGGGGACAAGGCGGCCGTCGAGGCGGCCGGAGCGGGCGCGCCCGCGGAGATGTCCGTGCTGCCATTCTGGTGTTGCTCGCGGAGCAATCGAGTCACGGCTATGACTTGATGAGGGCTATCGAGGATCGCAGCGGGGGACTCTGGGCTCCGAGCGCTGGCTCGATCTACCCCACATTGCAGGCGCTCGAGGATGAGGGTCTCCTCACAATTGAGACAGTCGATGGGCGTCGGAACGCGACTCTCACGGAGCATGGGTTCGCTTGGGTTGACGAACATGCGGAGCATCACCAGACCCTCTTCCAGACGGAAGGAACGGGCGATGCGGCGGGAACGTTGCGCGCGGAACTCTTGGATCTGCGACACGCTGCTATGCACGTCGCGCGCCGCCGCGGCGGAGAAGACCTCGCTGCCGCAGCGCTCGAGATCCTGGTGAATGCCCGTAAGGACATGTACAGGCTTCTCGCGGAAGACGAAGGCTAGTTTCGTCGCGTTCTATTCGAAGAGGGCGCTGACGGATTCGCCGCTGTGAATCCGCCGCATCGCCTCGGCGAAGGCTGGCGCAACGGTAATGACGGTGAGCTTCTCGTGTGCAAACTCGGCGGCGTGTGGCACCGTATCGGTGGTCACGATCTCGGTCACCCTGTCGTTGCCAGCGAGCCGGGGGAGCGCACCATTCGCAAAGATGGCATGTGTGCACGCGATCCTGATGGTGCGCGCACCCCTGTCATCCAGGAGCCCCACGATCGCATCGACGGTGCTGCCGTTGGCGATCTCATCGTCAAGCACGATGATGTCGCGGTCCTCGACGTCGCCAATGATGGAGGTGATGCGGACCCTGTCGTCTGGGAAGCGTTCTTTGGCGCCCGCTGCAACAGGCACGTCCAAGAGCTTTGCAAACCGTGTTGCGGCCTTGGCGTTGCCCAGATCGGGAGACACTACCGTCGTGTTGGACAAGTCGAGGCCAGAGAAGTGTGCCGCAAGTTCACGGTGAGCGTGCAATTGGTCAACGGGGACCCTGAAGAACGCGTGCACCTGAGGCGCGTGCAGCGCCATGGTGAGAACACGGTTGGCACCAGCCGCCGTCAGCATGTCTGCCACCAGACGTCCACCGATGGAGATGCGAGGGGCATCCTTCTTGTCTGACCTCGCGTAGGCGAAGTGGGGGATGACGGCCGTGATGCGCTTCGCAGACGCGCCGCGGGCGGCATCGATCATCAAGAGCAATTCGACGAGGTTTTCTTGGGTGGGCGCCACGATGGATTGCACCAGGTACACGTCGCGTTCGCGACAGTTGTCGAGCAATTGGACTTGAAGGCAGTCGTTCGCGAAGCGGTCGGTGAGAGACTCACGCAGGGGGATGCCCAAGTGGTCGCACATCCTCTTGGCGAACTGTGTTCCGCCTTGGCCAGCAAATACCCGGATGTCATCCACGTTCAGAATTCTATCTTCGCGAAGGCCTCGACGTGGCGCCGGGGGTCCCAAGGGCCGCGTTGAGGAGGTCACCCATCGGATCCGTGCGCGCTATTGCTCACCGCGCGGGTAGATCTCGCTGACAACATCGGCAAAATGCTCCACCACAACCTTGCGACGCACCTTCATCGACGCCGAGAACTCACCCTCGGCCTCCGTGAGCGGGCGCGGCAACACGCGGAACTTGCGGATCGACTCCGCTTTGGACACCGTCGCATTCGCTCCGTTTACAAGGCCCTTGAGGTGGGCCAAGACGTCGGGGTGGGCCCCGGCCTCGGTCACCGTCATCGCAGGGAGTCCGCGTTGAGTCAACCAGTGACGAAGCATCGGCTCGTCGAGAGCGATGAGTGCCGCGACGAACGCCTGGCCGTCACCGATGACAACGACCTCTTGAACGATCGCGTCTACCCTGATCGCGTCTTCAAGCCCCGCGGGCTGCACGTTCTTGCCAGCATCAAGGACGATGATTTCCTTTTTCCTGCCGGTGAGAGTCAGGTAGCCGTCCGCGTCGAGCGAGCCAAGGTCGCCAGTGGCAAACCAGCCGTCTTGCAGAACCTCGGCAGTGAGCTCGGGGGCGTGTCGGTACCCCGCGAAGATGTTGGGACCCTTGAGGAGCACCTCACCGTCATCGGCAATGCGGACGGCAGACCCTGGAAGAGGCTTGCCCACAGTACCGATGCGCGAGGCAAACTGCGGGTTGCACGTCGTGGGCGCGGACGATTCGGTGAGTCCGTAGCCCTCCAAGACGGAGACGCCCAGCCCCGTGTAGAAATACCCGAACGTGGGGGAGAGCCTCGCCCCTCCGCACACGATGAAACGCATCTGGCCGCCCATGGCATCGCGGATCTTGTGCAACACGAGCTTGTCGGCAAGCGCCAGCTGGACGGAGAGCAGGGGGCCCATGCGGCCCTCTTGGCGCGTCTGAGCCGCTTGGCGAGACACCTTCGCCGCCCAGTTGAAGATCTTCTGCTTGGCGCCTCCTCCCGTCTTGGCTTCGGCGGTGTTGTAGAAGGCCTCGAGGACGCGCGGCACGGCGATCATCCAGTGCGGCTTGAACGTCTTGAGGTCGGATGGAAGTGTCGCAGGCGACGGGGCAAAGCCGATCGTCATTCCCGATGCGAGGGCCAGGATCTCCAGGTGACGCGCCAGGACGTGGGCGAGCGGCAAGAACAACAGGAGCCGGTTGCCTGGTTTGGTGACTTCGTGGAGGTCGGGGTATGCCGCGTTGTTGAGGGCGTGTTCCACAAGGTTGCGGTGGGTGAGCTCGACGCCCTTGGGGTTACCCGTTGTGCCCGACGTATAGACCACAGACGCGACGTCATCGAGGCGTTGGTGGGCAGTGCGCTCAGCGAGATCGGCATCGGACAGGGAGGCGCCGCGCTCGATCAGGGTCCCAACGGCTCCGCCATCACCATCGATCGTGAGGATGTGGGGGACGTTGGCGACTCCCGCGGCGACGGCCTGGTTCTTGGCCGTCTCGACGATGAGCAGTTGGAGCGCCGCATCCTGAACGATCCATTCGATTTGCAGCGCAGAGGAGGAGGGATAGATGGGCACCGTCATTGCCCCCGCAGCCATGATGGCGAAGTCAAAGAGCGCCCACTCGTAGCGAGTTGATGCCTGTAGCCCTACACAGTCGCCGGGTTTGACGCCCGATGCGGCGATTCCCTTGGCGACGGACTCGACGTGCGCGCGGAACTCGGCAATGGTTACCGATACCCATTCGCCGCCCTTGTCCTTGTACTCGCAATACGGGCGGTCCGGATGCTCAAGCGCTCTGTCGCGCAGCAACGCGATCACCGTGTAGTCGTCGTCGATCGAGACGAGGGCGGGAAGAGAGAATTCTGAAAGGGCGTCTTTGTCCACACCCCGAGTCTATGGATGCGAAGTCCGGAATCCCGGACAGGGGTCCCAGGAATTGCGTGTCCGGCCGTGTAATGGGCCAGGTGGGCAACGGACCTCGTGGATCTAGTGCTGAGCGCCCGTTGCCTTGCCTGAATTCTTAGACGCCTTCTTCTTGGCTTTTTTCTTCATGGCATCGGCGCGTTTCCTGGCATGTGCAGCGCCGGCCGCAGCGCCCACGATCCCCGCTCCATTGAAGAGTTCAGCGGGCACGATGGGGGTGCGCAGTGTGAGCTTCGGCAGGAACTTCTCGTGCTCCTTCGAGACCCCGCCACCCACAATGATGAGGTCGGGCCACAAGAGGCGTTCCACCTCAGAGAAGTACTTCTGGAGGTGCACCGCCCACTGATCCCAGTCGAGCCCGTGCCGCTCTCGAGCCGACTCCGCGGCAAATTCCTCTGCATCGAGTCCATCGATGATGAGGTGGCCAAACTCCGTGTTGGGGATCACCTCACCGTCAGCGATGAGCGCCGAGCCAATACCGGTGCCGAGCGTCGCTAGGAACACCACGCCATCGCGTCCGTGGGCGGCGCCGTACAAGAATTCCCCGTAGCCCGCAGCATCGGCGTCATTGATCGTATGAACCTCGCGGCCGACGTACTTGCTCATCACCTCGTCGACGTTGACGCCTACCCACGATTGATCGACGTTGGGCGCAAAGCGCACGATGCCTTGCTGAACCACGCCTGGGAACGTGATGCCGATGGGGGTCTTCTTAGAGGGCTCGAACTTGGCGACAACCTGTGCGACGGCCTTGCCAACGGCGTCGGGGGTCGCTGGCTGCGGCGTGAGGACGCGGTATCGCTCAGACGTGAACTCGCCCGTCTTGAGATTGACGGGCGCCGCCTTGATTCCGGAACCGCCGATGTCGACGCCGATTGCGAGGTGTTTGCTCATGGCGCGGTCAGAATTTCGTAGCCGTCGGCCGTGATGAGCACTGTGTTTTCGAATTGGGCGACCCACGAACCGTCATCGGTCGCGACAGTCCAATCATCGTCCCATTCGTGGTTGCGTTGGGAACCTGCGACGAGCATTGGTTCAACAGTGAAGACCATGCCTACCTCGATCAGATCGGAGTGATGCGGCGCCGCGTCGTAATGAGGAATGACGAGCCCTGTGTGGAAGGCGGGACCCACGCCGTGTCCCGTGTAGTCGCGCACCGATTCAAAGCCGTGGCGGGAGGCGTACTTCTCGATCACACGGCCGATGACGTTGACCTCGCGGCCAGGACGTGCGGCCTTGATGCCGCGCATCATTGCCTCGTGGGTGACCTCGACGAGCGTCCGCGCCTGTTCAGAGCCCTCGCCCGCGATGAACGAGCCGCAATTGTCTCCGTGCACTCCGTCCTTGAACGCTGTGATGTCGACCTTGACGATGTCGCCTTCGTGGATCACAGAGGAGTCGGGGATGCCGTGGCAAATGACTTCGTTGACAGAGGTGCACAGCGACTTGGGGAAGGGCTTCTTGCCGGCCGATGATGGGTATCCCAGCGTCGAAGGGTACGCGCCGTTGTCGACGAGGAACTCATGACCGATGCGGTCGAGTTCGTCAGTCGTGACGCCTGGCTGAACGTGCCGGCCTACCTCGGCGAGGGCCTGCGCGGCGATGCGGCCACTCAGGCGGATGCGTTCAACAGTCTCGGCATCGGGGACGTCTCCGCCCTTCCAGCGAGCGGCGCTCTTCTTGCCAACGTACTCGGGCGCAGTGATTGTTGAAGGAACCCCCCGCCTCGGAGAAACGACACCCTTAGCGATACTTTCTCTCACCGGTCCCATACGTGGCAGTCTAGACGGGGAGGTCAACGCACATGGAACCGCATCACGACAAGGTTGAGTACTACTTCAACACTGCGACTGGAATGGTCGAGCAGGGCAAGAAGAGTTCGTGGGAAAACTTGCTGGGTCCGTTCGCCACGTTCGACGGCGCCGCGCGAGCGCTTGAAACAGCGGCCGAGCGATCAGACGCGTTTGATGAAGAAGACAAGGCGTGGCGCGGCGAGGACTAGCGCCGAGCGCGCGTTTGGAGGCTAGGCGTCGAAGGTGTGGCTCGCGTCGGGGAAGGTCACGGCCTTGACCTCGCCAACGTACGCCGCGGCAGCCTCGCGCATTGCGCTACCTACCTCGCCAAAGTGCTTGGCAAAACTGGGGCTCCAGTCGCCCATGCCCAGCGCGTCGAGCCATACCAATACTTGGCCATCGGTGTGGGGCCCTGCGCCGATGCCGATCGTGGGGACATCGAGCGCTGCGGTGAGCTTTTGGGCCACGGGCGAGATGACCATCTCGAGCACAATCATGCACGCGCCTGCCTCTTGGAGCGCGAGGGCATCGGCGAGGATTTCCTCGTACGCTCCGTCGCCGCGACCCTGAATTCGGCGACCACCTAGCATGTTCTCGCTTTGTGGAGTGAACCCCAAATGGCCAACGAACGGGATACCAGCGTCGACAACGGCCTTGGCCTGGGCGGCCACCCGGCGCCCACCCTCGAACTTGATGGCGTGAGGCTGAGCCAGCTTCATCATGCGGATCGCGGACTCCACGGCTTGCTGAGGCGACACCTCGTACGTGCCAAACGGAAGGTCGGCCACCACGAACGCCTTCTGAGCGCCGCGAGAGACCGCACGCGCAAACGGGATCATCTCGTCCAGAGTGACCGCGCCCGTGTTGTGGTTGCCCAGGATGTTGTCGCCCAGGGAGTCACCCACAAGGAGGACGTCTACGCCCGCCTCGTCGAACAACTTGGCTGTGGGGAAGTCGTAGGCCGTGAGCATCGAAATCTTCTCGCCGCGGGACTTCATGTCGCGGAAGTGATGGATGCGTACCTTCTTGCGGTCGGTCATGACTCCACTTTCTCACGGATAGGGGACGTGGCAACCGCGTTCCCAGGGCGCCGGTCTCGTTTGTGGCGCTGGTGACCATCCAATCGCATCGGATGGTCCCTACGTGGCGCTGGTGACCACTCACAGGCAGGGTGGGCCTCCTATGTGGCGCGGGGAACCGCTCGTCGATTGCGAGCGGGGCCGTCACCCTCGCCGAGTGGGCGCCAACGCCACAAGGGACGCAAACGAGCCTCAGAAGTGGTCACCAGCGCCACACTGTGCGCATCGCGCGTGTTTCAGGACTTGTGACGGCGCGCATTTTGGTCACGAGTGCCACACGGGGCATGAGCGCCGACTCAGACGTACGAGAGGGAACGTGTCGAGGACGAACCCTTGGACTAGTTGAGCTCGCGCCAACGGCTCGTGATTGGTAGCCGCCGGTCACGACCGAACGCGAGCGCCGTGACCTTGGGGCCCGGCGGATACTGGCGACGCTTCCATTCTGCCCTATCTACAAGGGACAACACCTTGTCGACGACGATGGGATCAAATCCGCGTGCAAGAAGCTCGGCCCGGCCCTCGGCATGCTCGATGTACGCGTCGAGCACCTCATCGAGCAACTCGTATGGCGGTAGCGAATCCTGGTCGAGTTGGCCGGGGCTCAGTTCCGCGCTTGGGGGCTTGTCGATCGAGTTTGTAGGGATCGGCTCGATCTCACCAAGCGCGCGGGCCCTTGCATTGCGCCAGCGAGCGAGGTCCCACACCCTGGTCTTGTCGATGTCCTTGAGCGGTGCAAATCCGCCGATGCTTCCCGCGTCGTAGATGGTCGCGTAGCCGGTAGCAAGTTCTGACTTGTTCCCCGGCGCGATCACCATGTGGCCCTCGCGGTTGGAGATGGCCATCAGGATCACGCCTCGCACGCGTGCCTGGAGGTTTTCCTCGGGAACGCCCGTGAGCGCTAGATGCTCCTGGAATGCGGTGACCACAGAGGCGATGGGCTGCACGCGGTAGTCGGCACCCAGACGCTTTGCCAGGTCTTGAGCATCGTCGAGAGAGTGCTGCGATGAATACTCGGAGGGCATCGCGACTCCCACCACGTTCGCGCCGCCGACCGCGTCGGCCGCAATGGTCGCTGTGAGGGCCGAATCGATGCCGCCAGAAATGCCGAGCATCACGGACCTGAATCCGTTCTTCCCCAGGTAGTCCCGTAACCCGGTCACGACGGCTTGATAGACCTGCTCATCGTCCGATGCAAAATTAACAACTCTCGACCGCTCGGGTGCGACGCCTGGGGCGGGAAGAGTCCACGAGAGGACATCGTCGGCGAAGCCAGGGGAGTTTGCCATCCATTCGCCGTCCGCCGCGACGATGAACGAGTGCCCGTCAAACACGAGGTCGTCTTGGCCACCCCACAGGTTGACGTACGCGAGGGGAGCGTCTACCTCGGCCGCGCGCCGGCGAGCCAAATCAGTGCGCACCCTGCCCTTGCCCTCCTCGAACGGGGAGCCATTCAGGACGAGAAGCAACTCGATGTCGGCCGCCGCCATGAGGGAAACGGGACCACCGTCTTGCCAAATGTCTTCACAAATGACGATGCCTATGCGACGGCCCTCGACGGTGATGACACATGGCTCAGTGCCTGCCGCGAAGATGCGTCGCTCGTCAAATACTCCGTAGTTGGGCAAGTGGTGCTTGGTATAGCGGGTAACGATCTGGCCGCCCGTGATGACCACTGCATCGTTCGTAGGGAGTCCGTCAGCGTTCACCCCGAGGGTGCCGAGCACCACCGTGAGGGAGGCCAGGCCGTCGGACGCAAGATCGGCCGCCAAGGTCCTCACTGCGTGCTCGGCCGCGCGCTGGAAACTCTTCCTTACCGCGAGATCTTCGATCGGATATCCGGTGATGACCATTTCTGGGAAAACGACGAGGCGGGCACCCGCATCCGCAGCCTCTCTGGCTCGCAAGCGCACGAGAGCGGTATTACCAGCGATGTCGCCCACGCAGGGGTTGACTTGGGCCAGGGCAATGGGAAGGCCAGACATGGCGCCAGCCTACGCGGCGCGCAACCCAGGGTCACGTCACACGATCGTCATGTTCATGCGGCAGTATAGGGAGCATGGATAAGCAGCAAGAGTATGTGCTCCGCAGTGTCGAGGAGCGCGACATCCGCTTCGTTCGCTTGTGGTTTACCGATGTGCTCGGGATCCTCAAATCTGTCGCGATCGCACCCGCAGAGCTTGAAAATGCCTTTGCCGAGGGCATCGGCTTTGACGGCTCTGCCGTGGAGGGTCTCACGCGTGTCTATGAGGCGGACATGCTCGCGGTGCCAGACCCAACCACCTATCAGGTGTTGCCGTGGCGGGGCGATCGCCAAGGCGCCGCCCGCATGTTCTGTGACGTTCACCTCCCGGACGGCGAGCCAGCGATGTCGGACCCGCGCCAGGTACTGAAGCGCACTCTCGACAAGGCATCCGAGCAGGGTTTCACTTTTTACACGCATCCCGAGATTGAGTTTTACCTCTTTAAGCCGCTCAAAGAGGGCAAGCTGCCGCGTCCCGTGGATCAGGCTGGCTACTTCGACAATGTCCCTCGCGGCACAGGTCACGAATTCAGGCGCACGGCCATCACCACGCTCGAGGAGATGGGGATCTCGGTTGAGTTCTCCCATCACGAGGCGGGCCCTGGCCAAAACGAGATCGATTTGCGATACGCCGATGCCCTCACCACAGCGGACAACATCATGACGTTCCGTACCGCCATCAAGGAAGTGGCGCTCGAACAGGGCCTCTACGCCTCCTTCATGCCTAAGCCACTCGCCGCGTCGCCCGGTTCGGGTATGCATACCCACTTGAGCCTCTTTGAGGGCGACAGGAATGTGTTCCACGACCCGGCTGCGGAGTTTGGACTATCGACGGTGGCGCGCCAGTTCATGGCTGGGTTGCTCACTCACGCCCCCGAAATCACCGCGGTCACCAACCAGCACGTGAACTCCTACAAGAGGCTCTGGGGCGGCGCAGAGGCCCCCAGCTACGTGTGCTGGGGCTCCAATAACCGTTCCGCGCTGGTGCGCGTCCCCATTCACAAGCCGGCAAAGGGACAGTCGACCAGGGTGGAGTATCGCGCGATCGATTCAGCGGCCAACCCCTACCTCGCTTTTTCGGTCATCCTCGCCGCTGGGCTCAAGGGCATCAAGGAGGGTTACGAACTCCCCGATGGTGCAGAGGACGACGTCTGGGAGTTGAGCGCTGCGGAGCGCAAGGCGATGGGATACGAGCCCTTGCCTTCGTCCCTTGCCGAGGCAGTTGCCGTCATGGAGAAATCAGAGTTGGTCGCTGAGACCCTCGGAGAGAACGTCTTCGACTTCTTCTTGCGCAATAAGCGCGAGGAGTGGACCGCGTATCGTGCCCAGGTCACGCCGTTTGAGCTGGAGCGCTATCTCGGCGTGCTCTGAGCGCGCGAGCAATTGTGCGCTCAGCACGGTGAGCAGTCGGGCGTTTAGGGTGAATGCGTGACAAGCCGCGAACTGAGTCCCGCCGCACAAATGCGGCGCTCTGGCGTGCGGGATCCCGAGCGGGCTCTGCGCCTCATCTCTGAGATCGAGGCCATCGTTGGCGCGACGATTGACGATGTCCCACGGGCGTTGTCGTACTTTGCAGATCCCGATGGCGGGCTACTCAACTTGTTGCGATTGGCCGAATCGGCGCGCGATCAGGGAATGCTCGACTCCCTAAGAGACCTCAGGGGTACGACGGCCGGCAACATGCTAGGCATGCTCCTCGGCGCGTCAAGCGCGCTCGCCGACTTCTTGGTGAGGCACCCCGATGTTGCACTCGACGCTCCCTCGTGGGTTCACGACCTCGAGCCCAACGCCTCGGGCGCACGCGCAACGCTCTTGAGGGCGGTGGGAGCAGATCCCGATTCCCTGGCGCCTCTCGCAAGCATCGTCGGCACCGCGGGAGTAGACGCGATGAGGATCGCCTACCGTCGAGAGCTCGCCGAAGTGGCGGCGATCGATGTGGCATCCCGCGACCCGATCGAGATTGAGCCTGCTGTGAGTGCTGCGCTCGCCGACCTTGCAGGAGCTGCTCTTGAGGCGGCGCTCGCGATCGCGAGAGCAGAGACGCCTGGCCACGAGTCTGTCCGTCTCGCGATTATGGGCATGGGTAAATGCGGCGCTCACGAGCTCAACTACGTGTCGGATGTTGACGTCATCTACGTGGCCGAGCCGCGGGATGGGTGCGAAGAGGACGCGGCAATGGCTGTCGCGACGGCGCTCGCGTCACGTGCCGCCTCGGCCTGTTCCGCACCGTCGTCCGAGCCGCCGCTGTGGCAAGTCGATCCCAATCTGCGCCCGGAGGGCAAGGATGGAGTGCTCGTGCGGCGCGTGGAGTCTCACCGCGCGTACTACGAGCGGTGGGCCGAATCATGGGAGTTCCAAGCCCTCCTCAAGGCCAGGACCATAGCCGGAGACCTCGAGGTGGGGCAGGCCTATCTTGACGCGGTGTGGCCGTTCGTATGGACTGCCGTCGAACGCGAGGGCTTTGTGCAATCTGCACAGGCGATGCGAAAGCGTGTGGAACTCCACATCCCCGTGAAGGAGAAGGATCGCGAGATCAAGTTGGGACCAGGTGGCCTTCGCGATGTCGAGTTCACCATCCAGCTCATTCAATTGGTGCACGGCCGCTCCGACCCTTCACTACGGGTCCGCGGCACCCTCGAGGCACTTCTTGCCCTCAGGGACGGCGGGTACGTGGGTCGCAAACAAGCAGCGTCTCTCGACCGCGGATATCGGCAGCTCCGTGTGTGGGAGCACAGGCTGCAGCTGCGCAAGTTGAGCCGCACGCACCTCATGCCAGACTCCGAAGAGGGCAAGCAGATCCTCGCGCGAGCATCGGGATTTGCCACGGTTGCTTACATGGAGAACACGTGGTCGGATGTGCGCCGCGACATACGAGCCATGCACCTGGAGATGTTCTATCGGCCCATTCTTGGAGCCGTCGCCCAACTGAGCTCTGGCGAGGCAACGCTCGCAGACGAGCCAGCGCGGGCACGCCTCGCGGCCATCGGCTTCGCCGACCCAGCAGGCGCCCAGCGTCACATCGCGGTTCTCACGCAAGGCATCTCGCGACGTGCCGCGATCCAGCGGCAACTCTTGCCTGCCATGATCGGGTGGTTCGCGGCGGGGCCGGATCCAGACGCGGGGCTGCTCGCCTTCAGGCAACTGTCGGAGCAACTCGAGCAGAGCCAATGGTTCCTGAAGTTGCTGAGGGACTCCGGCACTGCGGCCGAGCGCCTTGCCATTCTCTTGTCGACATCCGGCTTTGTGACCAAGGCACTCTTGACGTCTGCCCAGCACATCACGTGGCTCGATAACGACGATGACCTCGCTCCAGTGCCCGTCGAACGTCTTGACCGTGAAGCCGAGGCCATCGTGGGCCGCGCAGACGATGAGGACAAGGTCATCACCGCGCTGCGAGGCCTGAGACGGCGCGAGATCGTACGTACCGCTGCTGCGAACGTGCTCGCACTCCAGGACTCGGTCACGGCGGCAGCTTCCGTGACGCACGCGTCGGACGTTTTGGTGAGAGGGGCGCTTCACGTTGCCCATGTCGTGGTCGCTCACGAGCGGGGCTTTGAGGTTCCTCCCGCGGACGTGGCTGTGGTCGCCATGGGGAGATACGGCGGCAGGGAGATGGGCTACGGCTCCGATGCCGATGTGCAGTTCGTGTTCCAGGCAAGGGAGGAGAGCGAGGACGCCGCGCCGTTTGCTCTTGCTGTCGCATCCAAACTGCGTGACCTCCTCCAACGGCCAAACTCGCAGCCCTCGCTTGCGGTGGACGCCGATCTTCGCCCCGAGGGGAAGAACGGCCCGCTCGTGCGGTCCATTGATTCTGTGGCGGAGTACTATCGCCGCTGGTCCGACCCGTGGGAGGCTCAGGCTCTCCTCAGGGCGCGCCCTGTTGCCGGTCACGTCGAGTTGTGTGAGCGTTTCGAATCCGCGATTGCCAGCGTGAGGTATCCGTCGGAGGTGACGCCCGCGGCTCTTAAGCAAATGCGGACCTTGAAGGCCCGTATGGAGGCCGAGCGGTTGCCTAGGGGTATTGACCCTCGCCGTCATCTCAAGCTGGGGCCAGGGGGGCTATCGGACGTCGAGTGGACGGTCCAGTTGATGCAGTTGCGCCATGCGAAGAAGCACTCGCACCTGCAGACCACCGAAACTCTCGGGGCGATCGCTGCGGCGCTAGATGTAGGGGCACTGTCCGAGCATGACTCACGGGCCCTGACCGATGCATGGAGGCTTGCCACCGACTTGCGGGGAGCGATCGCGCTTCGCGGCAAGACCGGTGATGCAGATGTGCTTCCTGGCGATTCGGGTGAGTTGAAGGTGCTTGCGTCCATCATGGGTAGCCACGAAACTGGACAGGCGCTCGACGAGCGGTACGCGCGCACTGCACGCCATGCCCGCGTCGTCATGGAACGCGTGTTCTTTGAGTGGGAGGAGTCATCATGAAAGCCCTACGGACATTCATTGCGGCCGTCTCGATCCTGACGGGCGCGGCCCTCGTGGTGGCGTGGTGCGGCGCATGGCTCTTGCTGACAGCCGTCGACGACGGCGTGGTCGCAGGCACCATGGCGCGGGCCGCGTTGTCGACACCAGCGGTGACTGACCGCATTGGTGACGAAATCACGTCGCGCACCACGGACTCATTGGCCGAGGTTGGTATCGATCTCAGCATCATCGGCGCCGACGTCGCCCTCCGCACAGCGATTCGCGATTGGACGAGCTCGGAAGAGTTCAGGCAGCTGGTTCTGGATCAGGTCGACAACGCCCGCGAGCAATTGCGCGCGGAACTCGTCGTGAAGAACCGTGCGCCGGGTCCCTTCGAGGTGGCGATCGACGTGAGTGACGCGGTCAATCAACAAGTTGACGACATCCCGTTTGTTGGTTCACAGATCCCCGATGTCGCCGTCGCGCCGGTCCGCGTGGAGGTTGCCTCGGCCGACAGCTTCAGCAAGGCCCGCACCGCCTATTCGCGCCTCGATTTCGCAAAGACGTACTTCCTATGGATCGGAGCGGCCCTCGTGGGTCTCGGCCTAGCGGTCTCAACAAGGCGACGCTTTGTCATCGCCAAGTTCCTGATAGCGGTGGGGACGCTGGCCCTCCTCCTTGTGGGAATACTGACCCTCGCGACGCCAGCACGGCTCGCGGATCGCTTGCCTGGCGGCGATGAAGGCACGTGGGCCAAACTTGCTATCGAGGCCTTCCACAACGCGGCGCTACCTGGAATGCGACTCACGATTGCGATCATCGGCCTATCCACGTTGCTGGCGGGCGCGCTCATGGCAACAATCCTCAAATCGCTCAGAGCATCTCGCGAGCGATATCGACATTCTGCCGAGTAGTTCCCTGTATTAAGGCGCAATCGGTTGCGGCTTTGCAGCCGTGAGCGAGCCCCGTTCAACAATGGGGCCAGGGAAGCGGATGATCTCGGCGCCCCTGCGCGGATCCGCAATGATATCCAACAAGATTCGCGTGGACTCGGTCACGATCTGCTCGAGTGGTTGGCTGACTGTGGTGAGACCAGGCACCGCGTACTGCGCGTAGTCGATGTCATCAAAGCCTGTCACTGACACGTCCTCGGGAACACGCAGGCCGCGCTCGCTCAGAGCCTTCATCGCACCTACCGCAATGGTGTCGCACATGGCGACGATGGCCGTTGCGTCGAGCCCGTCCTCAAGGGCGCTACGCATCGTCTCGTAGCCGTTCTCCATCGTGTAAAGCCGCTGAGGAACCGCGGCTGTCAACACACGGACGCGGACGGGTTCTGGGAAGTTTTCGACGGCGTCGCGAAAGCCCGCCACGCGGAGGGCCCACACCTGTTCCGCGTCTCCGGGGTCACCCGCACCCAAGAAGGCAATACGCCGGTGCCCCTGCTCCAAAACCCGGGTGGTGATCGCCGCTGAAGCGGCGCGATCGTCGATAGAGACGGAGGAGTGAGGGGAGCGCGAACCCGAGAAGTCCGAGGTCATGCAAAAGACGATGGGCGTGCCCATCTCCGAAAGGCGTTGACTGGATAGGGCGCCCTCGGCCTTGTCGCCATACCTGCCCAGAAAGATGACGCCGCTCACCTTGCGATCACGAACGGCACGCGCGACGCCGCCCGCTTCCGCGTCTTCATTCGAGATGAACAGCAGCATGAGCGAGAAATTGGAGTTCTCGATTTGTTTCTCGAACATACGGATCATCGGGAGAAAGATCGGGCTTAGTTCTCCCTGAATCAAGACGGCGATGACGTTGGTGGAGCGCACCTTGAGACTGCGTGCAGAGGCGTTGGCGACGTAGTCGTATTTCTTCGCCATCTCGATAATGCGTACTCGTGTTTCGGCGCTGACCCCTGGATCTCCATTGATGGCGCGCGACACCGTCGATACCGCGACGCCGCACAGCGCAGCAAGCTCACGAATGGTTGTACCAGACATCATTTCCTCGCCATCGAAGGTAGCAGAGCACGCGCGCGGGTCCCGTAGCCACTTAGCCTACGGTAGGCGCACTCTCCCCGTCTGCGCGTCAATTACGGAAACGGTTCCGTTCGCGATACGCTTGGCCTGTCGCATAGGCACGTCCGCCTCGTGTCGCGACACAAGGTGACGCGTACTGTGTTCGCTGATCGCCGCAATGGAACGGGAGAATCCACATGGCCCACCTCTTTGATGTAGACCCATGGGTCGTGTCGACTACCGATCTTGACCCTCAAAAGATCCGGCTCATCGAGAGCATCACGTCGATCGGCAACGGGTACATGGGAATGCGGGGCAACTTCGAAGAGGGCTACGGAGGCGACAGTCACCTCGGTACGTACCTGGCGGGCGTGTGGTATCCCGACCCCACCAAGGTGGGTTGGTGGAAGAACGGTTACCCCCTCTACTTCGGTAAGGCCATCAACGCCGTCAACTTTGCCGCTATCGGCATCGAGGCGAACGGCCAGGCGCTCGATCTCTTCACAGTGCCATTCACCGACCTGAATGTCAGTCTCGATATGCGCCGCGGACGGCTGACCCGCTCGTTCACGTGCGAGGTCGGAGGGGTCACCCTGCGTGTCAACGTCGAGCGGTTCCTGAGCATTGTCACGCAGCAACTGTCGTTTCAGAAACTGTCGATCGAGATCGTGAACGGCCAAGGATCGCTGCGCCTCATCCCGTCCATCGATGGGGCCGTACACAACCTTGACTCCAACTATGGGGAACAGTTCTGGCACGAGGTGGGCCGCTCGACGGCGCCCGCGTCGCTGAGCATGCGCACCAATCCCAACCCCTTCGGGACACCGCAATTCACGGTGACTGCGGCGATGGCATCGGCCGTCGTTGGGCTCGACGCCGAGGGAGTCCAGTCGCAGCAGCTTTTGGTCGCCGATCCGTACACGGCGACTATTTCACCCGGTTCCGTCGTCGAACTGGTCAAGACAGTAGCGGTGGTGACCTCTCGCGACATCGACGACGCTGACCATGAGTCACACGCCGCGGCGCTTCTGACCGAGGCCTCCGCGAAGGACTATGAGCAGCATCGTGCGGAGCAAGAATCAGCGTGGGCACAGCGGTGGGAACAAGCGGATGTCGAGATCGACGGAGATGCACCCGCGCAACAGGGGATCCGCTTCAATATGTTCCAGTTGCTGTCGACGTACTACGGGGAAGACGAGAGGCTCAACATCGGGCCCAAGGGTTTCACCGGCGAGAAGTACGGTGGCGCCACCTATTGGGACACCGAGGCAGTTCTTGTACCGCTCTACTTGGCGGTATCGCAACCCGACGTTGTCTTGTCGTTGCTCAAGTATCGCCACCGTCAGCTTCCGCAGGCTCGCCACAACGCGCGCCAGCAGGGTCTCGCAGGAGCGCTCTATCCGATGGTGACCTTCGACGGCGTCGAGTGTCATAACGAGTGGGAAATCACCTTCGAGGAGATTCACCGCAACGGCGCGATCGCACACGCCATTGCCAACTACACGTCGTACACGGGGGACCGGACGTACCTTCTCAACGAGGGCATTGAGGTCCTCACCGAGATCGCGCGTTTCTGGGCCGACAGGGTGCATTACTCCGAACGCACAGGTCAGTACATGATCCACGGTGTGACTGGGCCTAACGAGTACGAAAACAATGTGAACAACAATTGGTACACCAACTACCTGGCACGATGGGTCCTGAGCTATACGCGAGACGTGGTTCTCGAGCTCGATGAAGAACGCCGTGCCACGCTCGACATCAGCGATGCCGAATGCGGTCATTGGGCCCATATCGCGGAGCACATGTATCTTCCCGAAGACGCAGAACTCGGTATCAAGGTCCAACACGACACGTTCCTGGACAAGGAACTCATGCCAGTTTCAGCGATCGACGCCGCAGATCGGCCGCTCAACCAGCACTGGTCGTGGGACAGAATCCTGCGCTCTTGCTTCATCAAGCAGGCAGACGTCCTGCAGGGCATGTACATGTTCGAGTCGGAGTTCACGCCGGCGGAGATTCGCCGCAATTTCGAGTTCTACGAGCCGATGACGGTGCATGAGTCCTCGCTCTCGCCCTCCCTGCACGCCGTGCTTGCCGCGGCCGCTGGGCTGCATGACAAGGCAGTTGAACTGTACGAGCGCAGCGCGCGTCTCGACCTCGACAACTACAACAACGACACCGAAGATGGGCTGCACATCACATCGATGAGCGGTTCGTGGCTTGCCATCGTGCACGGCTTCGCGGGAATGCGCACGGGCGACGGCCTGCTGAGCTTCTCACCATTTTGCCCCGAGCGGTGGCAACGCTACGCCTTCTCGATCCGCTACAGGGGCCGTTTACTGAAGGTGCAGGTCACTCCCGAAGGCTCGGCCTTCGAACTCGTGGAGGGCCACCCGCTCACTGTGCAGGTATGCGGAACGGCGTACGAGACATCGATCGGTTCGCCCGTGACAGTGCAGTCGCAGCAGGTCAAAGCCGGTTCTTAGGCTGCTCTTGTGGGCGCTCTCGCGTCCGCAACCCGCTCAGATTGCGAGCCACACTGTCGTGTCGGGGGGCAAGGACTCTCCCACGGGGCCGGACGCGAGAAGGCGGTCACCCGATGGCAATGCGACCGGGTCGTCACTCATGTTTGACACCACGCGCACCCCCGAGACGGTGAAGTCAAGCACGTCGGAGTCGGACTCGTTCCAGCCGAGTGTTCCGTGTGCCAACGAGCGTTCACGCCGGAGCTTCAACGCCTCGCGATACATCTCGAGGGTCGACCCTGCCACGCCTCGCTGTGAGTCGGCGGCGTATCGCGCCCAGGACGCGGGCTGGGGGAGCCATGAAGCTCCAGTGGGCGAGAACCCGTACGCGGGCGCATCCGACTCCCACGGAAGGGGGACGCGACAGCCGTCGCGACCGTAGACACCCGCGGGCGTGTGGAAGAACGTGGGATCTTGGCGTGCATCATCGGGGATGTCGATGGCCTCCGGCAGGCCCAGTTCCTCGCCTTGGTAGACGTAAGCAGATCCCGGCAGCGCGAGCATCAGGAGCGTCGCTGCACGGCCCCTGGCAATCGAGTGAGCCTCGTCAGGGCGATCGAGGCTCTGGGGACCAATGCCGATGTTGTGGGCCAGTGGTGCCTTGGTGGACAGCCTCGTGGTGTGGCGGATCGTGTCGTGGTTGGACAACACCCACGTAGACGGTGCGCCGACAGTCCCAAAGGATTCAAGCGAATCGTCGATCACTGCACGCATGTCTTTCGCGTCCCACGGCGTCATGAGATAGCCAAAGTTGAAGGCCTGGTGAAGCTCATCGTCTCGCACCCATTGAGCCATCTTGCTGAGCGGTAGCACCCAGGCCTCCGCGACGAGTGCCCTGTCGCCGTCGTACTCCTCCGTGACGTGACGCCACCTGCGCCAAATGGCGTGGACGTCATCGCGTGACCAGTAGGGGTGTTCTTCAGTGGTCCACCCGCCTCCGATCAGCATCGGATCGGTGTCCACGTCGGGCAATCCAGGGGACTTGGCAAGCCCATGCGCCACATCGATCCTGAATCCGTCGATTCCTCGGTCAAGCCAGAATCGCAAGACCTCGTCGAAGCGATCGGCAACCCAAGGGTTGGTCCAGTCAAAATCTGGTTGCGTGGTGTCAAAGAGGTGGAGGTACCACGGGCCGGGTGTGCCGTCCGCCTCGGTGATGCGGGTCCATGCCGGCCCGCCAAATGTTGACTGCCAGTTGTTCGGAGGCTCGGCGCCGTTGGGGCCTCGGCCCTCGCGGAAGATGTAGTGGTCGCGCTCGGGAGATCCGGGCCCCGCTGCCAGGGCCTCTTGGAACCACACGTGTTCACTCGAGGAGTGGTTGGGCACGATATCGAAGATGACACGGAGTCCCAAGTGGTGGGCGCGCGCGATCAGCGCGTCAGCGTCCGCGAGCGTGCCAAACATCGGGTCGACGTCGCAATAGTCGGAGACGTCATAGCCCGCGTCATTTTGCGGCGAGCGATAGAAGGGGGAGAGCCATACGGCGTCGACCCCTAGCGCTGCGAGATGGTCGAGCCTCGACGTCACGCCCGGCAAATCCCCGATGCCATTGCCTGAAGAATCGGCGAAAGAACGCGGGTAGACCTGATAGATGACGGCGGTGCGCCACCACTCGTGGGAAGGGGATGAGTTCGACGACATACTCCAAGCCTAGGCGTCTTGGAGCAGTGGCCCAAAAAGCGGCGCCTGGTGAACTGCTCTGCTACTTGGTAGAGCCGGCGGTGAGCCCGCCGACGATGTACTTCTGCAGGAATAGGAAGAGCGCGACCACTGGCACGGAGGCCATGACGGCGCCGGCGGCGAAGGCGCTCCAGTCCGCATAGTTTGGGTTAGAAACCATGCGATATAGGCCCACCGCTAGTGTCTGGCGGTCGGGGTCGATGAGTACCACCGATGCGATCACAAAGTCGTTCATGCTGGCGATAAACGACAGCAGAGCCACCACGGCAAGGATGGGTGCCACGAGCCGCAAGATGATGGTGAAGAAGATGCGCGCATGGCCAGCACCATCGACGCGAGCTGCCTCGTCGATCTCGGTAGGCACGGTGTTGAAATATCCGTACATCATGTACGTATTCACGCCAAGGGCGGCGCCCAGGTAGACGCAGATCAACCCCGCCTGAGTATTGAGGCCAATGGCTGGGATGACGTCACCAATTTGTGTGAGCAGCAGGTAGATCGCGACCACCGCGAGCAATTGCGGAAACATCTGGATCAACACGATGGTCAAGAGCCCCGTGCGACGGCCGCGGAACCGCATGCGGGAGAACGCGTAGGCCGCGAGCGCACCCAGAAAGAGTGACAGAACGGCTGTAGTCAGGCCAATGACCAAGGAGTTCTTGAACCAGTCAAGAAACGGGAACTGATCGGAGTCCAAGAGACGTCGGTAGCTGTCCAAACCCACTGTGCGGAACAGCTTGTTTGACCCCGTCAGCGTTCCGGTCGGATTGAGAGAGGCCGAGACAACGTACAGCAACGGAAGCGTCGCGTACACGCACAAGACGAGGGCAACGACGTGCCGCCAAGGGGCCTTCTTGGGGCGCTTGGCCGGGCGCGGTGCAATGCGGGGCTCAGAGGAGTTGTGGACGGCCATCAGTTGATCTCCTCAAGTGACTTGGTGCGGCGGAAGCTGACGATAGAGATCGCTGCGACGACGATGAAGATGATGATCGAGAAGGCCGACGCGAGACCGTAATCTCTGTTTTGGCCAGTGAATGCCACCTTGTAGACAAGGGAGATGAGGATGTCGGTATAGCCCACAGGGATGCCGGCGCTCACATCCCTAGGCCCGCCGCCCGTCACCAGGTAGATCACATTGAAGTTGTTGAAGTTGAACGCGAACGAGGCGATAAGGATGGGCGCCGCGGAGATCAGCAACAGCGGCAATTCGACGTGCCTGAGCATTTGCCAGCGCGAGGTGCCATCCATGCGTGCGGCTTCCCTGACTTCGCCGGGGATGGACTGCAAGGCTCCCGTGGCGATCAGGAACATGTACGGGAATCCGAGCCAGAGGTTCACCATCAGTACGGAGACTTTAGCCAGAACCGGATCGGTGAGCCAGGGTATCGACGCGCCGCCCAGTAGCACCTGGTTGATGAATCCAAAGCTTTGCGACAGCATGCCTGACCACACCATCGCGCCAAGGAAGGCGGGGAAGGCGTAGGGGAGCACCATGACGATGCGATACGCGGTGCGTCCTCGCATCTTTGGATCGTTGAAGACCAGCGCCATGAGCAGGCCCATGCCAAAGGTGAGAACCACCGAGAGGACGGCGAAGGCGACGGTCCACGCCGTGACGTAGACAAGCGGGCCTCGGATGGAGGACTCGGTGAAGGCTCGGGTGAAGTTGTCGAAGCCGACGTTGACTTGCCATCCGGGAAGAATCTCGGTCCCGTCGGCCGCGGTGAATGAACCCTCGCCTCCGTCGCTATACACGGTGCCAGTCAGCGTATCGGTGAGGATGCCAGTGGAGGCTACGTACGACAAGTTCGAGGTGTACTCGTAGGCGTTGCGCCCGTCGAGCGTGCGTAGCGAGCCTGTGGCGGCGCCCTCGGTGAAGGGCACGCTGAGCGCAAAGATCTCGTCCTGGCGACCCAGGATGTCTGCGAATTTCAGTGATGTGTAGCCGTCGACGCTGACTGCCTGGTCGCCGCTAAAGGTCGCCTCCACGGGCTCAAGTGGATTGTCCTGTCCACCGAGAAGTGCGGTGCCGTCGGGCGCTGTCACAAGGAACTCGAGCGTCGCGTCTTTCTCGACCACGATGAGGGAGTAGGTGGGGGAGTCAGGGACGCGTCTCTGTGACTGGCTGAGGAGTGCCTCGACGGCTTGTTCCTTGTTGAGGACGTGGCCCGTCGAGTAGTTCGTGAAGGCGATGTACACGGTATAGCCGATGACGAAGACTTGGAAGATCGCGAGAAACACCAAACCTGGAGCCACGTACTTCGCGGGGAGGAACCGCTCGCTGAGATAGATGACGTTGAGGGCTGCGACGATGATGATGGCGATAGCGGCGACGCCATAACTACCGCGCCCAAGGAGTACAGCCACGAGAAGAACGGCCAAGGCATCGAGAGCCCCAAGCACTGCGATCTTTGCGACGAGCGCGCCCAAGCCTACGGAACGGGTGCGGGGGCCAGGCTGGTCATTCACGGTTGTTCTCCCGAGTTCAAGCGAGCGTGTGGGGTTGAGAGCGGTGTCGCGATCGTGCTGTGAAGCTGTCCTGCAGTGTTACGGAGGGGCCGGGGCAAGGTGACCTCGCCCCGCCCCCTCCGTGTGAGCGGCTTTAGCCGTCGATCGCGGACTGAACGTCCGCGGTCAGCTTGTCCCACGTGGCGTCAGGGTCTTCGCCATTGAGGATGGTGGCCTCGGCAATGCCCCAGAACTCCCACACGCGTCCCATTTCGGGGATGGCGGGCATCGGTACTGCTTCCATGCCGGCAGCCTTGAAGCCGGCGATGATCGGGTCGGATGACACTTCGTCAGCAGCGGCGGTCAGCGCGGGCAGAACGCCGCCCGAGTTGAAGAGCGCCACCTGCACGTCAACGGTGCCGATGTAGTTCACGAGGAAGTCGTTTGCTGCGACCTTGTTGGTCGAGTACTGGTTGACGAAGAAGCCCTTCACACCGGCGAACGGCTGAGCTGGTTCGGATCCGGGAGACGGGATCGGGTCCACGGCGACGTTGATGCCAGCGTCGACTGCGGCCTTAACGTTCCACGGGCCGGTGAGCCAGAAGGCAGCCTGTCCGGTGGTGAACTTCTCCTTGGCGATGTCACCGGAGATCTCGGTCGACATCGTCTTGGCGCCGTTGTTGCCCTGCGTAGCGAGCCACTGGGCGAACGGCTTGCCGTCGCCGAGCGTGAGCTGCGTCGAGTCGTAGGAACCATTGGCGTCGCGCCCAAAGACGGGTGCACCAAACGCGGTCTGGAAGGGGTACAGGTGGTAGGGGTTACCGTTCTCGCCCTGTTCGACGACGAACGGGAACTCGACGCCTGCTGCAGTGCCCTTGGCGATCATGTCGTCAAAGTTGGCTGCGGCTTCGGGTACGAGGTCAGCGTTGCGGAGAACCGCGAGGTTCTCGACCGCGTAAGGAAGTTCGTAGACGACGCCTTCGTAGGTGGAGGCATCAAGTGCGACGGGAAGGAAGTCTCCCGCCTTGTCGCCCAGCTCGAGGGGTGCGATCACGCCGTTTGTCGTGAGTTCACCGAGCCAGTCGTGTGCGCCCATGACCACGTCGGGGCCAGAGCCGGAGCCGGCCTGCTGGATGAAGTCATCCTTGAGGGTGGAGTTGTCGCGAGCGACGATCTCGACCTTGATGCCCGTCTGGGCTTCGTAGTCGGTGGCGGCCTGTGCCAGAGCGTCGGCGCGCTCGGCGTCAACCCAGACGACGAGCGAGCTCGTTGCCGTGGTCGCGGGTGCCGCGCTCGTGTTTGAGGCCACGGGGGTGTCGCTGGTCGACGTGCAACCGCCCGTGAGCAGCCCAACCGCGAGCACTGTGCCAGCGGCAAGCAGTTTCTTTGACATGTGCATCAGTAAGGTCCTTTGCGCGAGGTGACGAGAAAACGTCACCGGCTCGGCGGGACATGTCCGCGCTGTGCCCAGAGACCGTTCTCTCGGCTAACACCATGAGTGCAAGCGCTTACATATTACATACGGCCAGGAGGGTTAGCAACAGTCGTCGATTACATTTTGATCACGAGGCCGTGATGGGTCGTTTACCAGGGAGTATGGTGTCAGCGCCCATTGAGAGCGCGACTCGCGTGCCACGAATCATTTGTTGCGCACTCGACAGAAATGTAGAGCGCTTGCATTCCATCCAGGCCGCCGGCGTTCTCCGCCACGCCGCTGCGGCCGCTGCGTTACTCGTGCCGGTTCGCCTCCCACGGGAAAGGCTGCGGTGCTCAGCGCTCCGTGGGAGCGCTTGTGGACCGCCTCACGATGAGCTCGAACGGCAACGGGATGTTGTGTGCCTCGGTCGCTTTGCTGTCGAGCGCACGCAACACGGCCTCAGCCGCCAACCTGCCTTGGGTCTCCGGAAACTGAGACACGGTGGTCAGGCCGAAGAAGTCTCCGAGCTCGTGGCCGTCAATGCCGATGATGGAGAGGTCGTCTGGCACGCGCTTCCCGAGATCACGTGCGGCCATGATGGCCCCCATCGCCATCTCGTCAGAGGCTGCGAACACGGCCGTTGGTGCCACTCGTGGGTCGCCCAGGAGCTGGAGCGTCGCGCGATACCCGCCCGCGAGCGTAAAGTCGGCAACCCGCACCAAGAGCGGATCGGGTTCGATGCCTTGGGATCGCAGCGCCGTCTCGTAGCCTTCGCGGCGATTGGCGGGGAGGTGAAAGTCGAGGTCGAGTTGAGGGTCGCCGCCGATGTGAGCGATGTGCCGGTGCCCGAGCGACAAGAGGTGTTCCGTCGCGAGTCTCGCGATGGCGGCATCGTCAATACTGAGGGTCACGGCACCGCGCAATGGCCCGCCGATGCCCACCGCGGGTTTCCCGATCGTGTGGAGGCCCGCGAGTTCGGCCTCGCTCAACTCGAGCGAGACAGCGATGAAACCGTCGACTCGTTGGCGGCGTAGAAACTCGTCAAAGAGCCGAGCCCTGCGAGGGTTCGCGGCCCCGCCAGGACCTGCCGCGGATTGATCGAGGTGGTAGAGAGTGAGGTCGTAGCCCGCGTCGGAGAGGGCCTCGTGTGCTCCCTTGAGCACGCGCATGTAGAACCAGCCGTCAAGAAAAGGCACAACGACGCCGATGTTGCGCGTCCTACCGGAGGCAAGACTTGACGCGGCCGAAGACACGACGTATCCGAGTTCCTTGGCCGCAGCCTCGACTTTGGCGCGCGTCGCGGGGGAAACCGTGCTCTTGCCTGCGAGCGACCGGGATACCGTCGCGGTGGATACTCCGGCCAGTAGGGCCACTCTTTGAATCGTCATGACGTTGTAGTCCTCACGGAGGTACTTTATCGATAGTGGCCTACCAGGGTGTGAAACCGCCGCTACAACGTGACCCAAACCGTCGTCGATGGAGGGATCACGGAGTGCACCGGAGCCGAAGAGGCGATGACCTGCCCTTCGATCGGTACCACGACGGCGGAGAGATTCGCGATGATCCTGACGCCTGCGTTGTCGAAGGCAATGACGTCGGCTCCCAAGTCGACCCACTCGAGTGTGCCCGAGCCCAGCCCGTAGGTGCGCCTGTGTGCGAGGGCGGATGTGTACATCTGCAGCGTCGAGCCTTCCTTGCCCTCTTGAACGTCTCGCGCAAGTTCCGCCCACTCTCGGGGCTGCGGCAACCACGTGCGTCCCGTGCGGCTGAAACCAAAGGCGGGCTCGGATGCCGTCCACGGGAGTGGCACGCGACAGCCGTCGCGTCCATATCGTTCGCCGTCTGTGCGCAGCCACGTGGGGTCTTGACGGGCGTCGTCAGGGAGTTCGACGTGCTCCGGCAGTCCGAGTTCTTCGCCTTGGTAGATATACGACGAGCCAGGTAGCCCCAGCATCAACAGCGTCAGCGCGCGTGCTCGCTGAAGGCCCACGATCCGGTCGGGCTTGTGCGCGGATTTGGGGCCGATGCCGTGGCCCTGGGGGTTCTCGCCGAAGACTGCGAGGCGGCTCGCATGACGCACAACGTCGTGATTGGACATCACCCAGGTGCTCGGCGCGCCCACCGCACCGAACTCCGTGAGCGATTCCTCGATCACAGAGTGCAGGGCTTTGGCGTCCCACGGGCACTCGAGGAACGTGAAGTTGAAAGCCTGGTGCATCTCGTCTGGACGTACCCACTTCGCCATTCGCTTGAGAGGGTGGATCCACGCCTCTGCTACCAGGATCCGGTCTGCGCCATAGGCGGCGAGTACGCTCCGCCAACGTCGCCACACCTCGTGGACGCCCTCTTGGCCCCAATACGGGGTGGCTGATTCCTCGTCACCTCCCATGGAGCCTCCATCGGCGTGCGGGACGTAGTCAGGAAGCCCCTGCGCCTTGATGAGCCCATGGGCCACATCCACTCTCAGGCCGTCCACGCCTCGATCCATCCAGAATCTCAAGACGTCGTCGAACTCGGCCCTGACTTCCTCGTTGTCCCAGTTGAGGTCGGGCTGACTGGGATCGAAGAGATGGAGGTACCACTGTCCCTGTCGCCCGTCCGGTTCGTTGACTCGCGTCCACGCGGGGCCACCGAAAACAGAGAGCCAATTATTGGGTGGCAGTTCGCCGTGGGCGCCCTCGCCGTCCCGAAACATGTACCTCTCGCGGTCCGGCGAGTGCGCATCGCTCGCGAGCGCGGACTTAAACCAGGCGTGTTCCGACGACGTGTGGTTGGGGACGATGTCCGCAATGACCCTCAGCCCTACACGGTGAGCTTCGTTGATGAGGGTGTCGGCGTCGTCGAGGGTGCCAAAGAGAGGGTCAACCTGGCGGTAGTCGGACACGTCGTACCCGCCGTCTCGTTGGGGAGAGGCGTAAAAGGGGGACAACCAGACGGCGTCGACCCCAAGGTCTACCAGGTGGCTAAGGCGCTCTGTGACGCCGCGCAGGTCGCCGATGCCGTCACCGTTTGCATCTGCGAAGGAGCGGGGATAGATCTGGTAGATGACCGCGCTACGCCACCAATCCTCGCCCTTTTCTGAAGGTGGAGATGCGTGGAGGAGGGCTTCGGCGGCGGTCACGTCGACCAATGTAAGCGCTTGCACCGCGTGAAGGCAAGCGCGCCGAGAAATTGGTGTGGTCACGAAGAAAGGGCCGCCCCAGATGGGACGGCCCCTTCACTCCAACTAGTTCACGACTTAGCAGTCGTAGTACAGCTCGAATTCGTGCGGGTGCGGACGGAAGCGCAAGGGGTCAATCTCTTGTGTGCGCTTGAGGTCAATCCACGTCTCGATGAGGTCGGACGTGAACACGCCGCCCTCGAGGAGGAACGCGTGGTCGGCCTCGAGTGCGTCGAGAACGGCGCCGAGCGACGCTGGAACCTGCTGGATCGAGGCGTGCTCCTCGGGAGGAAGCTCGTAGAGGTCCTTGTCCACGGGGGCGGGGGGCTCGATGCGGTTCTTGATGCCATCGAGGCCCGCCATGAGCAGCGCGGCGAAGGCGAGGTAAGGGTTACCCGACGAGTCAGGTGCGCGGAACTCGATGCGCTTGGCCTTGGGGTTCGATCCAGTGATGGGGATCCGCACCGCGGCCGACCGGTTGCGTGCCGAGTACACCAGGTTGACGGGGGCCTCGTAGCCGGGCACAAGGCGGTGGTACGAGTTGACCGTGGGGTTGGTGAACGCGAGCAGCGAAGGAGCGTGCTTCAGGATGCCGCCGATGTACCAACGGGCCATGTCTGACAGGCCCCCGTAGCCCTTCTCGTCGAAGAAGAGCGGCTTGCCGTCTTCCCAGATCGACTGGTGCACGTGCATGCCAGAGCCGTTGTCTCCGAAGAGCGGCTTCGGCATGAAGGTGACGGTCTTGCCCGCTTCCCACGCGACATTCTTGACGATGTACTTGAACTTCATGAGGTCGTCTGCGGCGTGAAGGAGCGTGTTGAAGCGGTAGTTGATCTCTTGCTGGCCCGCGGTGCCCACCTCGTGGTGCGCGCGCTCAAGGTCGAGGCCTACCTGACCCAGGACGGTGCACATCTCGTCGCGGAGGTCGGCGAACTGGTCATTGGGGCTGACGGGGAAGTAGCCGCCCTTGACGCGGGTCTTGTAGCCGCGGTTGGGGCTACCATCTGCTTCGAACTCGACTCCAGTGTTCCACGCGGCCTCGGAGGAGTCGATGTGGTAATAGCCCTCGTGCTGGTTGGTCGCGAAGCGCACCGAGTCGAAGATGAAGAACTCAGCCTCGGGTGCGAAGAAGGCGGTATCGCCGATGCCCGTGGTCTTGAGGTACGCCTCAGCCTTGGCTGCAACGTTGCGCGGATCGCGGGAATACGGCTCGTTGGTAAACGGATCGACGATGTGGAAGTTGATGATGAGCGTCTTGGCGACACGGAATGGGTCGATGTACGCCGTTGCCACGTCGGGCAGCAACTTCATGTCGGACTCGTTGATGGCCTGGAATCCGCGGATCGAGGAGCCATCGAACATCGCACCATCGGTGAAAACGTCTGTGGTGAACTGGTGGGCAGGAATGTTGAAGTGCTGCATCACGCCTGGCAGGTCGCAGAAGCGGATATCGATATACTCGACGCCCTCATCCTTGACGTAGGCGAGCGCCTCTTCGGCGGTCTTGAACATCGCAATTGCTCCTTGAGATAGGCACGGCCACATTCTGGCAAGTACCAACTTAGCGCTGGGCCGTTACCCCCAGGTTTGCCGGGTGTTACAAGCGCGTTTCGAAGCGCGAGATTCTTGGCGACTTGCGGCCTGCGCAGAGCCTCAGGTCCTGCCAGTGAGACTGGGTAACCTAGTGTGATGCCTCACCTAGATTTCGTTGTCGATGCAGTCCTCCTTGATATGGACGGAACACTCGTGGACTCCACCGCTGCCGTCAATCAGATGTGGACCGAGTTTGCCAATGGGTTTGGGCTTGATCCCCATGCTGTGTGCACCTTTGCCCATGGCACACCGAGCACGGCGACGCTGCGCAGATTTCTGCCAGCACACGAGAGTTTTGATGAATGGTTCAACCGTGTCGCGGCGTGGGAGAGTGGCCGCTTTGACAACGTGAACGAGGTTGCCGGAGCGATCGAGGCCACGCGAACGCTGCCTCCCGAACGGTGGGCGGTCGTCACGTCAGCGTTGCGGGAGGCGGCGAGGCTCCGTCTGGAGTCCGTGGGTTTCCCCGCTCCACTTGTACTCATCGGAGCAGACGATGTGAACCATGGCAAGCCGGATCCCGAGGGGTTTCGGGCTGCTGCACTCGCCCTTGGCGTCGACCCGGCGCGATGCGTCGTCTTCGAGGACTCGCCAGCGGGACTCGAGGCCGCGCTCGCAGTGGGGGCCTTCGCAGTGGTGGTGGGCAACCTCGATCACGATGTCACGCGAGGGTTGCGCAGGATCATGGACTGGGACGACGTCACCTTCACGCGCGCCGTTGACGGTCGCGTAAGCATCGGTGGAATCCAGGAGGCCGACACGATATTCGACCCAGTCCGGGGTTGATCAGCGTCCGCGCATGCCCTTGCGGTCGGCCCGTGCACGGTTGGGATCGATGCCCTTGGGGATGGGGATCTGCGGACCGCCAAGGGCGCGCAATCGCGCCCTGACTGTCTGCTGGTCTGCGGCAGAAAGCCCCTTGCGAAGGCCCCTGCCAAAGTTCTTCGTCGTGGTCGCCTTGATCGCCCTGTTGAGGCGTCGCAGAGGCACCTCGTCCTCGCCCTTACCCACATAAATGGACGTGACGGGTACTCCGGGGGCCAACTTGTTGAGCCTCGTCGCGGTGGTGTCGACTGCGCGCTTGGCGTTGCGTCCTCCCTCGGCGAGCAAGACGATGCCGCCGTCGCCAACGCCCTGGAAAACGACCGCTCTAGATTTAGCATCCACGGCCACAGGCTCATCGGAGAATTGCCATCCCCTGCGCATCGACTGAGCGACGGCGAGTGATCCCCCGAGAGTCCCGTCCATCTGCGCAAACATCTGCTTTTCGAACCGCCTGGTCAACACAAAGAGTGCGACGACAAGGCCCATCATCAATCCGGTGAGCGGCGCGTAGATCTTGGCACCAAGCCCGGACGACATGACGGCAATCACGATTCCAGTGCCCAGGGGCACAAGAAGAAGTACCCCGAGAATCCAGGGAAGCTTCTTGTCAGTGCGAGCTGTGACCGAATAGGCCTGCCACAGGGTCTTGTACCAGCGCTGCTTGGGTGCGGGGGGAGGAGTCGCCATAGTGTTGCCTAGTCTAACGGGCAAGCAGGGCCGATGCTTCTTGCCTGGCAACCATCGGCTTGGTGAGGTGGGCAAGGTTCTCAGGAACGTCGCGGCCCTTGCGCGCCATTGCCTGAGCCCACAAGCGGCCAGCCCTGTACGACGAGCGAACCAGTGGTCCAGACATCACACCAAGGAAGCCGATCTCCTCCGCGGCATCCGATAGCTCGACAAACTCCTCGGGCCTGACCCACCTGTCGACGGGGTGGTGACGCGGGGAAGGCCGCAAGTACTGCGTGATCGTGAGGAGATCGCAGCCCGCCGCGTGCAGATCCCGGAGCGCTTGCACGACCTCTTCGGTCGTTTCGCCCATTCCCAGGATGAGGTTTGACTTGGTGACAAATCCATCGGCTTGCGCGGCCGTGAGAACGGAGAGCGACCGCTCGTACGCAAAGGCGGGGCGAATCGTCTTGAAGATGCGTGGCACGGTTTCGACGTTGTGCGCGAGCACCTCGGGGCGCGACGCGAATACCTCGGCCAACTGGTCGGGCTTGGCATTGAAGTCGGGGATGAGGAGCTCGACGCCCGTGCCACCATTCAGCGCGTGAATCTGCCGTACCGTCTCGGCGTAGAGCCAGGCCCCTCCGTCGGGAAGATCGTCGCGAGCCACCCCTGTGACCGTCGAATACTTGAGACCCATATCGCGGACGGATTCGGCGACACGACGGGGCTCGTCGCGATCGAGGGCCGACGGCTTGCCGGTGTCAATCTGGCAGAAGTCGCATCGTCTGGTGCATTGAGACCCGCCGATGAGGAACGTCGCCTCGCGATCCTCCCAGCATTCGAAGATGTTGGGACAGCCTGCCTCTTCGCACACCGTGTGGAGGCCGCCGGTCTTCACAAGCGACTTGAGTTCGTTGTATTCGGGCCCCATCGTCGCTGTAGTGCGGATCCACGAGGGCTTGCGCTCGATAGGAGTCTCGGCATTGCGCGCCTCGATGCGAAGCATCTTGCGGCCTTCAGGGGCGAGAGTCACACGGTCTCCTGAGTTTCGGGCGCCGACGCACTGGTCGGCTCGGATGCTGGCACTGGGGTTGCGGGGGGACTGGGGGACGCAACCGGCGATGGCTCCCATCGTATGTCGGCGAGGGCCATGGCGAGAGCCTCCACCACAAGAGGAGAGGCATCGGCGATCGTCACATCTGAACTCAACTCAAGCGAAAGCGAGGTCACGTCCGCATCGGCGATACCGCACGGCACGATGCGATTGAACTGGGAGAGGTCGGGGTTGCAATTGAGAGCCAGCCCGTGCATCGTGACGCCTCGCGCAACGCGCACCCCGATGGCGCACACCTTGCGCTCACGCTTGTCGCCCGCAGCGGGAAGCCACACTCCTGACCGATCCTCGACGCGCAGGGTGTCGATCCCCAGGCCTTCACAGACCTGCATAATGGCCCGTTCGAGGGCGCGCACGTAAGCGACAACGTCAACAGGCTCGCGGAGCTTCAGGATGGGATACGCGACAAGTTGACCAGGCCCGTGCCACGTGATCCGGCCGCCTCGATCGACATCGATGACTTCGCTGCCGTCGGTGGGGCGGTCCCATGCTGCAGTCCTTTTACCCGCGGTGTAGACGTTCGCGTGCTCGACAAGGATGACAGTATCCGGGCGCGTGCCGGCGACAACGGCGGCATGAATCTCGCGTTGGAGAGCCCACAATTCGCGATAGTCGCGAGGCCCCTCATTCAGCAGATCAACAATCTCCATCGGATCAGGCTAACTGTGGAATGGATGGGCCAAGTTCGGGTTTGATAGGGACATGAATAAACGTCCCTGGTTGCGGCCGGTCTTTGTCATTGTCTTGATCGTCGGGTGGCTCGCCATCGGGGGAGTGGGCGGCCAAACGTTTGGAGTGCTGTCCTCCGTCCAAGAAAACCAAAACTCGGCGTTCTTGCCATCCGGGGCAGAGTCCACCAGGGCGGCCACGGCTCACGCCCAGTTCGTCCCGAGCGATGCGGTGCCAGGTCTTTTCGTCATCGAGGATGCCTCAGCGGAAGCGCATCTGCCCGCGATTCAGGCCTGGGTCGACAAGGTGGTGACCGAACCTCTCATTGGCGACGAGTCTTCCCGCACTGTGGGCGACATCCTCACAGGCACGCCGACGGCAGTTGTTTCGCAAGACGGGGAGGCCGCACTTGTCGTCTTTAGCGTGAGTGCAGATGTCTTTGGCGAGATCGTTGGCGAGAGCTCCGTAGGACAGATTTTCGCGGAGACGGTGCGGACGTCGTGGGCCGCCGACGGACTTGCTCAGCCTGGATACCTGACGGGCGCCGCCGGAATTGTCGCGGACCTCGTGAATGCCTTCGCAGGCATCGACGGAATCTTGCTCTTGGTAGCGCTCTCGGTCGTGCTGGTCATCCTCTTGGTGGTGTATCGCAGCCCGGTCTTGCCCTTCCTCGTGCTTACGACCGCCATGATTGCGCTTACCGCCGCGATCATCCTGGTGTACACGCTCGCCAAGAATGACGTCATCGTTCTGAACGGCCAGTCGCAAGGCATCATGTTCATCCTCGTTGTGGGCGCGACGACCGACTACGCGCTCTTGCTTGTCTCGCGCTATCGCGAGGAGTTGCTGCACCGAAAGAGTCCTTATGAGGCGATTGCCGTCGCCTGGAGGCGCTCACTCGAGCCCATCGCCGCATCGGCGGGGACAGTGATTTTGGGCTTGCTCGTCCTGCTCCTCTCAGACCTCAAATCGAACTCTTCGCTCGGACCTGCGGGCGCCATCGGCATTGCCGCGGCTCTGCTCGCGGCGCTCACGCTCCTCCCTGCTCTTCTCCTTATCGGGGGTGAGCACGCGCGTGGTGTCTTCTGGCCGGCGCGTCCACGCTATTTGGGTGATGACGACGAGGATGCCCAGTCCATCGAGGCGGTGGAGCGCCGTGCAGGCGTGTGGGGCAAGGTGTCCCGCCGTGTTGATGCCCGTCCACGCATCGTCTGGATCGGCGCTGTCGCACTCTTGGCCTTGATGTCAACGGGACTCTTCGGTCTCAAGGCCGATGGCCTTGGCGACAAGGACGTGTTCTTGACTCCCACGGAGTCAATTGACGGCTTTGCTGTGCTCGAGGAGCACTTCGCCGCTGGAGCCACATCACCTGTCCGCGTGATCGTCAATGAGGATCAGGCCGAAGCGGCACTCGCCGCGGTTGCCGCTGTGCCCGGTGTCGACACGGCATACCTGCTGACGCCCGCAGTGGCCCAAGGCGCCCCTGGGGGTGCCGTGCCCGAGCCTCCGATCGTGGTCAATGGTCAAGTCGAGATTGACGTCGTCACTGCTGCCGCAGCATCAACCCGGGAGGCTCAAGACGTGGTTGCCGCGATTCGAGCCTCACTCAAGACCGAGGCGCCTGGCGCTCTCGTTGGCGGACAGGCTGCTGAATCTCTTGACACTCGTCTCACGACGGATAACGACATCAAGATCATCATTCCCGTGATTCTTCTTGTGATCTTCCTTGTGCTCGCGCTCCTTCTGCGGTCGCTCGTGGCTCCGGCCCTCATTGTTGGTGCAAATATCCTGTCGTTCGCGGCATCGTTGGGCGTCTCGTCGCTCGTGTTTGACCACGTGTTTAACTTCCCGGGAATGGACCCAGCCACACCGCTGCTCGCATTCGTGTTCCTCGTGGCGCTCGGCGTCGACTATTCGATCTTCCTGATGTCCCGTACTCGAGAAGAGTCGCTTCGCCACGGCACGCGTGCCGGAGTGCGAAGGTCTCTTGCTGTGACGGGAGGGGTCATCACGTCGGCTGGTCTGGTGCTCGCGGCAACCTTTGCTGCATTGGGAGTGCTGCCGCTCATCTTCCTCGCGCAGATCGCGTTCATCGTGGGCTTTGGAGTGCTCGTCGATACCTTCATCGTGAGGTCACTCTTGGTTCCCGGACTCATTGCCGACGTGGGCCGCGCCTCCTGGTGGCCGTGGGCTGGTGCTTTTAAGGATTAGCCCCTTGGGAGCGAATCCATCCTGTGGATAACCCCCACGGGCGCCCGCCACACGGCACTGTGGTTCCATGACGTCTGTGGACCGTGCGCGCCATGTGGAGCGCATCGTGGGAAGTGGAACAGAAGACTTTGACCGCGTGCGGTCGCGTGTAGAGAGCCTCACGCGCATCGGCGCACCGTCTTTGATCGTTCCTTTGCGTGTGACGTTGGCGCGAGGGGACCAGGTTGCAGTGAGCGAGCCTCAAAGGGAAAGCGACACGCTCAGGACGGTGCTCGATGCGAGGGGCGCGCTCCGGGCAGGGGAGTGTGTGTGGCTCGGCATCGCGGTGGCCCAGGCGCTCGCTGTGCTCCACAAGAATGGTCTTGTACATGGAGCGCTCGATCCCGACGCGATCGTGGTGGAACGTGGCGAGGTGCGGCTCGTGAGGCTGGTTGATGGGCACGACGACGCGGTACCTGCCGACGATGTTGCCGCACTCGGACGCCTGTTAGCTGGCGCGGTGAGGGATTCCGACGCCGACAGAATTGGCGCCTGGTCTGAGCCCATGACACACACTGATCCGCTTGGACGGCCCACCGCCGCCATGGTGGTGCATGCACTCGCGTCGTGTGCAGCACCTGAAGAGGTGCAGCTACCCACCACTGGTGTCGCCACGGCCTTACGCCGTGCGGCCACGTCTTCTTCCCGAAAGCCCAACGAGGGTGCTGTGCCCTTGTACGAGTCGCGTTGGTGGCGGCGGCGCCTCACGGCAACTCGTGCCCTCAGGCGGACTGCGGTGGGGCTCGCCGTCATCGTCGTCCTTGGTGGGGTCGTTGCAGGCGGGGCCTGGGTGACACATACGGGCCCCTTTGCGTCCCCTACGGCAGGCAACGACTCCGGTGTCGAACAGGCCCAGGCTGTGACGGAGGTAGCCGCTCAGCTCACGATGTCGCGCTTCGCGGCGCTTTCCCAGGGAGATGGCGATGGGCTTATCTCGTTAACTGTCGAGGGTTCGGCCGCGCGCGCCGACGCGGAGTCGACGGCAGCGGCGCTGCAGCAGGGCGACCTCTCAGTCGATGGTCTCGAAGGGTCTGTTGAGGAGTCGGTCCGTGTCAGCGGTGCTGATGTTGGCCCGCCAAGAGACGGTGACGACGCCGTGGTCAAGGTGCGCTATCGCCTCAGCCCACACGTTGTCACGACAGGCGGGGAGTCGACGCAATACGACGGGTATGAACAAACGGTGGATCTCTCCCTGACGTGGGTCGATGGGACCGGTTGGCTTGTGAGCGATGCGCAGACAACCTGAGGCCCCGGCGGGTCGTGACTACCGCTGTGCCACGTACTCCGCCGCTGCAGCGATTGTTGAGTGTGTCCACTCGAAGCCCAAGCGTGTCAGGGCGCCGGGCACTCCGTTCTGCGACGCTAACAAATCGTCTGCAGCGGGACCCACCACGATCTGAAGCACCCACGACGGCACAGGGATTCCCGCTCGGCGTCCATGGGCGTTCGCGATGGCCTCCACTAGCTGCGCACTTGACACCGCGTGTGGTGCCACGAGGTTGACGGGACCTTGGTGTTCGCTTTCGATGAGGAAGCGCATGGCGCGCACCTCGTCGACGAGAGAGATCCACGATTGCAGCGAGGTCGCCTTGCCTAGGGCCCCAATGAGCCCTCGTCCCGCGAGGGGGAGAAGCCGTTTCGCAAAACCTCCGTGCGGCGCGAGCACAAGTCCCGTGCGGAGGTAGACGACGCGCGAACCGGCGTTCACTGCAGGAGCGGCAGCAGCCTCCCATTGGCTCGAGATCTCTGCAAGAAACCCCTCGCCCACGGGCAGTTCCTCTGTCAGCGGCTCTGTGCCGCGGTCGCCGTAGAACCCCATCGACGACCCCTGCAAAAGCACGACGCTCGGGTTCGAGCGCGCGATCGCCTTCGCAATCGTGGTGGTGGAGTCAACCCGTGACGAGAGCACGACCTTCTGATAACTCTGCGTGAGCCGCTTGTCACCGATGGATGCCCCTGCAAGGTTGACCACAGCATCGGCGGAGGCGATTTCAGCGTCGTCGATGCGACCCGTCGTGGGATCCCACGAGGACTCATGTGCGTTCCGCGATTCCCTGCGGACAAGGGCGACCACCGTGTGGCCGTCAGCGCGCAGGGACTCCGTAAGCGCCGAGCCAATCAGCCCAGACGCCCCGGAGACCACGACGCGCATGCTTTACAAGCCCAACTCTGCTTCGAACGCGCCGGCCTCGATACGCGCCTTGACCGTCTGGAGGAAACGCGCCGCGTCTGCGCCATCGACGATGCGGTGGTCATAGCTGAGGGGCAAATAGCACATCGGCTTGATCGAGAGCACGTCTTCACCTTGGGGACCCTTGCTGACAACCACGCGCTTCTCGATGATGGTGGTGGCGAGGATTCCCACTTGAGGCGCGGGGATGATGGGGGTGTCGAGCAGGGTGCCTCCCGATCCCGTGTTGGTGATCGAGAACGTGCCGCCGCTGATCTCATCGGCCTTGAGGCCGCCGGAGCGAGCACGGGAGGCCAGGTCAGCAATGCCGCGCGCGTGATCTGCGAGCGACTTGCTGTCCGCGTCCCTAAGCGTGGGCAACATGAGGCCCTTCTCGGTGTCTACAGCGAGCGAAAGGTTGACGCTCGGGTGGTAGACGATCGAGTCCCCGTCGACTGAGGCGTTGAGGAACGCGTGCTCGACAAGAGCATCGGCAACCGCCTTGGTGAAGAACGGCAAGAAGGTGAGCTTGGCGCCTTCGCGAGCCTCGAAGGACTCCTTCGCCGCGGCTCGCAGCGTCCAAATACGCGAGCAATCCACCTCGACGATTGAGGTGAGCTGCGCCATACCGTGAAGCGACTCGAGCATCTTCTCGGCAGTGATCTTCCTGATGCGGCTCATCTTGACCGTGGTGCCTCGCAACGACGAGGCGTCGGCTGCAGGCGTCGCGGGTGTCGCGGGTGCAGCGCTGGGCGCAGCGCTGGGCGCAGCGCTGGGCGCAGCGGCGACGGGAGCGGTCGCGACGGCCTCGGGGGCCGCTGGAATGGCCGGAGTGGCCGGAGTGGCCGAAATGATGTCTTCCTTGCGGATCCTGCCGCCGACGCCGGTGCCTGAGATGGATGCGAGGTCGACGCCCTTCTCGGATGCCAGTTTGCGGACGATCGGCGTGACGTATCCGGACGTCGATCCCGCACTCGGCGCGGATGCCGCAACAGGTGTCGCAGCGGGTGTCGCGACAGGTGTCGCAGCGGGTGTCGCGACAGGTGTCGCAGCGGGGGCCGGTGCCTCTGGGGCAACCGCCACGGGTGCCTCGGCGACGGGGGCTTCGGCGACGGGGGCTTCGGGAGCTGCAACAGGTGCCGGTGCGGCAGCGGGAGCAGGTGCGGACGTGGCGGGGGTGCCCGAACCAATTCGAGCCACCACTGTCCCTACGTTCACTGTCTCGTCTTCGCCAACGAGGATCTCG
>SWCB01016494.1_pt1 | contig 85177 bp, 79 predicted proteins | sample 4692901 | NCBI WGS metagenome assembly SWCB01 (sample SAMN10267276, study PRJNA491770) | bioreactor metagenome | isolation source: DHS bioreactor inoculated with subseafloor sediment | place: Japan: off Shimokita Peninsula | collected 2006-08 | reverse complement strand
AAACATCGGGCGACTACGACTGGTAAAGTCTAACCCGGTAATTGACACACCCCCACGTGTGTGGGGAAAACCTGATGCAAGTCAATTCAAAACCAGAATGAAACGGATCACCCCCACGTGTGTGGGGAAAACTTTTTAAGGGCTGGTTACATACAGGTTTTAGGGAGGATCACCCCCACGTGTGTGGGGAAAACCTTGACAACGAAATCGACAAGGGGCAGCTAAGCCGGATCACCCCCACGTGTGTGGGGAAAACCAGTCAGGGACTTACTTATTTTCAAGTACCAAAGGATCACCCCCACGTGTGTGGGGAAAACTGTCAATTATTGGGTTAAAAGTTTTTGGCAATCCGGATCACCCCCACGTGTGTGGGGAAAACAACTCAACGCTTTATTTCCATCACCTATCTTTAGGATCACCCCCACGTGTGTGGGGAAAACCGTATATCTATTGAGTTACTGTCATTCGTTAATCGGATCACCCCCACGTGTGTGGGGAAAACTTTATCGTAGTTCTCAAAATACAGGACTTGATGCGGATCACCCCCACGTGTGTGGGGAAAACTAATGTCATCTTCAGGAAACAAGGCATTGTAATAGGATCACCCCCACGTGTGTGGGGAAAACTAAAACTCACAAATCGAGCTATGACTATCGTGAGGATCACCCCCACGTGTGTGGGGAAAACTATTTATTCCATCACCAATACACTGGAATATTACGGATCACCCCCACGTGTGTGGGGAAAACTGTATTGTAGCCAGTAGCTTCTGCCTTGTTCAAGGATCACCCCCACGTGTGTGGGGAAAACGGCTGACAGTCGCAACGGGGGGACGCTGGTTGAGGATCACCCCCACGTGTGTGGGGAAAACACTAAAAGCGCAAGGGTATAGCGTCCCGAAAGAGGATCACCCCCACGTGTGTGGGGAAAACTTGTAACAGAACCAGAAAAACACGGTGGCAAGAGAGGATCACCCCCACGTGTGTGGGGAAAACTAGCTGTTCCCGATAATTTCTCCGATGATTATCAGGATCACCCCCACGTGTGTGGGGAAAACGTAAACTCTAATTCAGCACCTTCACGAGCAAAAGGATCACCCCCACGTGTGTGGGGAAAACGAATAAGGATCAGTGTTTGTTAGCGGAACAAGAAGGATCACCCCCACGTGTGTGGGGAAAACTATCCCGTTGGGACGTTCGCAAAAGACATGATAGGATCACCCCCACGTGTGTGGGGAAAACTGATAGGCGTTGTAAATTCATTCATCGTACACCGGATCACCCCCACGTGTGTGGGGAAAACTGGGTTGAATTCATACTTGTTGCAAACGTCCTCGGATCACCCCCACGTGTGTGGGGAAAACATCCCACTCGAAAATCCATTTTTCCAGCCAACAGGATCACCCCCACGTGTGTGGGGAAAACTAGGCGAGATTATCGCAATTCGTGAAAACCTTAGGATCACCCCCACGTGTGTGGGGAAAACTATTGGTCGGGACAACAGAACGCAAGCACGAGCAGGATCACCCCCACGTGTGTGGGGAAAACTATCTCCAAACGGTACGCTTTATGCTTGTGGGAGGATCACCCCCACGTGTGTGGGGAAAACTACACACGAGGTCACATGGGCGACAACGGATTAGGATCACCCCCACGTGTGTGGGGAAAACGACATTCCTTCATGGGTGTGGGATAACACCAGTCGGATCACCCCCACGTGTGTGGGGAAAACTGATACATAATCCAATCGCTGTCAGCCCTGTTAGGATCACCCCCACGTGTGTGGGGAAAACTGAACAAGGATTAGCAGTACGTGATGGAAATTTAGGATCACCCCCACGTGTGTGGGGAAAACTGGCGGTGCCTTTACTTCCGCTGGATCTGTTTCAGGATCACCCCCACGTGTGTGGGGAAAACTTTTTCAGATTGAGATTTTGTATTGTTACCTAAGGATCACCCCCACGTGTGTGGGGAAAACTGATGTTGAGTATCAAAGTAATGATCACCTTTAGGATCACCCCCACGTGTGTGGGGAAAACGGACGCACGGACTATAATCATATTCATATTTGATAGGATCACCCCCACGTGTGTGGGGAAAACGCTTTATGGATTGCTGCTGCTGGCCCGAGTCTAGGATCACCCCCACGTGTGTGGGGAAAACTAAAGTTAGGGGTGGCAAGGCAACAAGTCGAATAGGATCACCCCCACGTGTGTGGGGAAAACTGAAATTGTTTACTATAATCGTTATATTGGAATGGATCACCCCCACGTGTGTGGGGAAAACATTGGAGCAATTACACAAAAAACAAATGATTTAGGATCACCCCCACGTGTGTGGGGAAAACGAAGATGATTGTTGGGTATGCTTCATGGCGACAAGGATCACCCCCACGTGTGTGGGGAAAACTTTATAGCCCCTGTGGTAAATGTGCAGGGCGCAGGATCACCCCCACGTGTGTGGGGAAAACAGAAACCCTGTAAATATCCAGGATGCCCACGACGGATCACCCCCACGTGTGTGGGGAAAACTGGAATCGGGCGCCAGGGTCAATCTGGATCACAGGATCACCCCCACGTGTGTGGGGAAAACGATAGGCGTTGTAAATTCATTCATCGTACACCCGGATCACCCCCACGTGTGTGGGGAAAACTACTAAACCTTCGCTGATGTTTTTTTCTGATAAGGATCACCCCCACGTGTGTGGGGAAAACTAAAGTGGCAATAATTGCACCAGCCGCCGTTCCAGGATCACCCCCACGTGTGTGGGGAAAACTCACCTTCGGCTACAACACTTCCGTTCCGCGTCAGGATCACCCCCACGTGTGTGGGGAAAACGTTTTTCATGTAGAACATTCCTCTGTACACCGTAGGATCACCCCCACGTGTGTGGGGAAAACTATTTATGCGTTATTTATTGACGAGCAACATAATGGATCACCCCCACGTGTGTGGGGAAAACTACTACAACACCTTCAATTTTTTGACCACCAAGTAGGATCACCCCCACGTGTGTGGGGAAAACTCGTCCGTCAACAATGCGATAAACTTCTAACAAGGATCACCCCCACGTGTGTGGGGAAAACTATCGGCTTTCAGATTCTGGTATTCGTCTGTAGGATCACCCCCACGTGTGTGGGGAAAACTCTGGAAAAACAGCCACATCAATGGGACATGGTCGGATCACCCCCACGTGTGTGGGGAAAACTAACAGCGGATTGAATGACCTGAAACATGCTGAGGATCACCCCCACGTGTGTGGGGAAAACGATGGATTTCAGCGATTTGGTTGATTCGGACTCGGATCACCCCCACGTGTGTGGGGAAAACCAACTGTCTTACTTCGTCAAGGGTACAATAGCCAGGATCACCCCCACGTGTGTGGGGAAAACCAAGTCAGCACTTTGGCTCTTGATGTTCCATCCCGGATCACCCCCACGTGTGTGGGGAAAACGGATGGCGGTACATATGTAACCAACGCCACACCCGGATCACCCCCACGTGTGTGGGGAAAACCCTGCTTCTCCGTTTGGAAGTTGTCCCGTTAGCGGATCACCCCCACGTGTGTGGGGAAAACACTATATATTCTCCCTACCTAATTATTATTAAGTATTGTGCCATATATGGTGGTTTGAATATTCAGAGAACATCTTTTTTTATTCGATTCAATCCTCTTTTTGAATGTGAAGTCGTTTTGATATTTTCAATTCGCCTGGAATTTTTATCAACTGCAGCCCTTCTTCTTCAATTATTTTCCTACTTGTTTCTCCTTCCATTCGCATTTTGAAATGTTGCTCCGTGTTCGTACTCCATATTTGTAACACACCACCGGCTCGTTTATTATGAATACACTTTTCCCATAATTTTTCTCGCACCCGTGCTGAAACATGTCCCACAAAAACGCCAGTTTTTACTTCCAACAGCCACCTGGTCAATTCACCTCGCAACGCAATGGGTACCTTTTCTAAAATAATTACAACCATTAGTATAACTCCTCCCACAATTCTGATGCAGGATCTTCCCCAAGGCTGTCTTCTGAAGCAATTTCACATTCAAGAAGCGCATCAATATCAGGCAAGATACGCTGTAATAAACGGGCTTCCCGCAATTTTTCCCTGCAGTTTTCTCGGGTTCTTTTTTCAACATTTTGTAAACTCTCAGCAACTGTACTAAAAGCGACTGGTATTGTAATTTCCGTTTTATACAAATCAGCAATATCATACACAAATGACAACTGCCTACCTGTATGAATAAAGCCAAGAGCAGGTGAATAGCCACCAGAAACAATGGCTGCATGGCATATGCCATTGAGTAGAGCATTTGCTGCGGAAAAAGCACGGTGATTTCCCTATCCCGGCTGGGATTTCAGCAAGATCGCCAGTTTGACGATCTTTTTATCGAGATCAACAATCCGCATCCGTTCAATGATTTTACGGTTCGTTGGTCCTATTTGAGGCATGATCCATCGCAGATCAGCCTGGATGGCGATACCAGAACTTATTCTGCTCCCCCTCCAGCAAAGAATATCGTCTATATTGGGCTGTCCAGGGTTGCGCCCGCCTGGGAAAACACACCTCTGACTGCCCATTTTCGCCAACAGCCAGTGTGGGAATCGCAGAACCAGCTCGAACCGCGTAACCTTGAGCGGCTGCGCGATATCCTCAACAAACCTTTCACTGGTGCGGGTTGGGGAAAGTCCGGAGCATATGAAATGCGCACCTGTTCCACCCATGCCACATACACCAGTTTTAACATGTGCACCGGCGAGGAAATGCTGGTTGAAATGATCCGGCTACTCCAGCAAGCAGAGGCTGAAAGCTTGGTACTGATCGAGGACGCCGAGATTGGTCTAAATCCGGTGGTTATGCCGCGCTTTGCCAAGCACCTGGTTGAGATCTGTGAGAGTAAGCGTTTGCAGGTAATCTTATCGACACATTCCCTGGATCTCATCACCGCCTTTCCAAGCGAGCTTGTCTGCTTGATCAAGTCAGACGGGGACGCACACCAGGCAAAAGATAACCCCGAAATGCAAGAGATCTTTACCAGCATATCCTCTCAGGTGGAATCGGACATCATCATCTTTTGTGAGGATGACGTGGCGGAAAGCCTGATCCGCCAGGCTGTTTCGGGCGATCTACGCAGAAGATTGAAAGTAGTCTATGGCTCAAAAACTAAATTATTAGCATATGCCGAAGCGCATTTAAAAGCCGGTTGGCCACAGATTCCCATTATTGTTTGGGATGGAGATGTAACCAGCACAGAGGTAAATGAATGGTTAAAAAAGATAGACAAGCCTACTTCTGACGAATTGAATGCAAAGGTAAGCCTGCTAAAGCTGCCTGGTGAAGAACCTCCCGAACGCTGGATACTGTCTCAACTTCTGAATACAGAGGGTGGGTGTCAGTTACTTGCAGAAGAGTTGAATGATGATGAACAAATGACACGAGCTTTTCTTGGAATGCTTTCAACTATGGCGGCTTTTCATTCCATATCATTTGAACTTGCTCAAAAAACCGGCCTTGAGGAAAAAGCGGTTCTTCGCTCGCTGACTCGTTCGATTGGTCGGCTACCAACAGATCCTCTAGCGATGCTTCGTGAGCAGATCGGAAAAGTAGCGAACAAAGAAATTATTCAGGCGGTATGAGACGGTAACACAGGAGTGGCGATGATTACTGAACAGTTTGTTGAAGAATTTGTCCTAGCCTTATTTTCCAGCCTCGGATATGAGGTTTTAAATGGGCCACAGATTGCGCCAGATGTATCTTCTTTATACCGCGACAGTTATAACAATGCCTGCCTGGATAAAATCGTGCTCGAAAGTCTTCAAAGAATTAACCCTGCCATCCCCGCTGAAATCATTGAAGACGCCGTTCGTAAACTAAAAACTCCTACCTCTCCTTCATTGACGGTAAACAATCGCAATGTGCATAAAATGCTGGTGAATGGAATAGACGTTGAATACCACCGGCCGGATCACTCGATTGGTGGGGATAAAATCGCCTTGATTGATTTCGATAATCCCGACAATAATCGATGGCTGGTGGTTAACCAGTTCACCGTAATTGAAGGAAATCTTAATCGCCGCGCGGATGTTGTGGTTTTCATCAATGGTTTGCCTTTAGCCGTCTTTGAATTAAAGAATCCAGCAGACGAAAAGGCCACCATTTGGTCCGCGTTCAACCAGCTTCAGACCTATAAAAATCAAATTTCCAATCTGTTTATTTATAATGAAGTTTTAGTGGTCTCAGACGGTATTGAGGCTAGAATTGGTTCATTAACTGCCGACCTGGAAAGGTTTATGCCCTGGAAAACAATTGAGGGGGAAGATCTGGCTCCGGTGCAAAAACCTCAGTTGGAAGTGCTTTTACGCGGTGTGTTTGAAAAGCGTCGTTTTCTGGATTTATTGCGTTATTTTATTGTTTTTGAAGAAGAAAATGGCGGTATGCTGAACAAGAAACTCGCGGCATATCACCAGTTTCACGCTGTCAATGTGGCTCTGGAACAAACCCTGCGGGCATGCGATGTCATACAGAAAGGACAGGTCGCAGAGCGGCGCAGCGGCTATTTTACCCGCACGCCTGTTGACTGTGCACCAGGGGATCACCGCGTGGGGGTTATCTGGCACACCCAGGGCTCCGGTAAAAGCTTAACCATGGCTTTCTATGCCGGACGTGTGATATCTCATCCAATGATGGAAAACCCTACCGTGGTGATTATTACGGATCGCAACGATCTGGATGATCAATTATTCGGTACATTTTCACGCTGCCATGACTTGCTACGGCAGATTCCAGTTCAAGCTGAGAACCACCAGCATTTGCACCAATTGCTACAGGTTGCATCCGGCGGGGTGGTTTTCACCACCATTCAGAAGTTCTTGCCGCCTGCAGGACAAAATGGAAACGGCGAGTCGCTTTCAGAACGCCGCAACATCGTAGTCATCGCGGACGAAGCCCACCGCAGCCAGTATGATTTTATTGATGGTTATGCCCGCCACATGCATGATGCTCTCCCAAACGCTTCATTTATTGGCTTTACCGGTACGCCTATTGAACAGAATGATCGTAATACGCGAGCCGTTTTTGGAAATTACGTCAGCGTCTATGATATTCAACGAGCTGTTGAAGACGGTGCCACAGTCCCGATTTATTACGAAGGGCGACTTGCGAAATTGGAATTGGATGAGCAGCTCAAACCACACCTTGATGAAGAATTCGAGGAAGTCACAGAAGGCGAAGAGCTGGAACAAAAAGAGAAATTAAAAACCAAATGGGCTGCACTCGAGGCGGTAGTCGGTTCTGAGAAACGGATTCAAATCATTGCTCGTGACTTTGTCCAGCATTTCGAAAATCGGCTAGAAGTAATGGATGGTAAAGCCATGATTGTGTGCATGAGCCGGCGTATTTGCGTTGAGCTTTACAATGCCATTATTACACTGCGCCCCGAATGGCACTCTGAGGATGATTTACAAGGCGCGATTAAGATTGTCATGACGGGGTCGGCTTCCGATCCACTCGAATGGCAGCAGCATATCCGCAGCAAAGCCCGGCGAGAGGAATTGGCAAAACGTTTCAAAAATCCAAATGACCCATTTAAAATCGTCATTGTACGCGATATGTGGCTAACCGGCTTTGATGCCCCACCGCTGCATACTATGTACGTGGATAAACCCATGTATGGGCATGGTTTGATGCAAGCCATCGCCCGCGTCAACCGGGTTTTCAAAGACAAACCAGGCGGTTTGATTGTAGACTATCTTGGTCTGGCTGATCAATTGCGCCAAGCCTTGGCAAATTACACCGCCGAAGGTGGCACAGGGGAAGCCGCAATCGAACTAGAACAGGCAGTTGCCATTATGCAGGAAAAGTACGAAATATGTTTGGGACTTTTCCATGGCTTTAATTGGTCAAAATGGACTATTGGCACCCCTGCAGAGAAGCTGGGCCTATTACCAATAGCTCAGGAACACATCTTTGCTCAAGATGATGGCAAAAACCGATTATTAAAAGCTGTAACCGAGCTATCACAAGCCTTTGCGCTGGCTGTGCCGCATCCAAAAACCATAGCCATTCGCGATGATGTCGGCTTTTTTCAGGCTGTTCGCTCAGCGGTAGCCAAAACCACAAGCGATAGTGGCCGTTCGGTTGAAACCATGGATCATGCTATTCGGCAGATCATCTCTCGTGCTGTGGCTTCGGAAGAAGTCATCGATATTTTCACCGCTGCCGGCTTAAAGAAACCCGATATTTCCATCCTCTCAGATGAATTCCTGGCTGAAATTCAGGGTATGCCCCAGCACAACCTCGCACTGGAACTATTGAAGAAATTATTGAACGACGAAATCAAATTGCGTTCACGGAAGAACCTAGTACAGTCTCGATCTTTTTCTGAAATGCTAGAACGCACTATTCGTGCGTACCAAAACCGAGCCATAGAGACCGCACAAGTCATTGAAGAATTGATTTCGATCGCCAAAGAGATTCGTGAAGCGGACAAGCGTGGCGAAGAGCTGCACTTAACGGAAGACGAGGTCGCGTTCTATGACGCATTGGAAGTGAACGACAGCGCGGTTAAGGTCTTAGGGGATGAAACGCTTCAGGAAATTGCACGAGAATTGGTCAAAATGGTACGCAACAATGTGACTATTGACTGGACTGTAAAAGAAACGGTACGCGCAAAATTAAGGGTAATGGTAAAACGGATATTAAGAAAATATGGTTATCCACCAGACAAACAAGAAAAAGCTACTCAAACCGTATTAGAACAAGCGGAGTTGCTGGCAAGGGATTGGGCAGAATAAGGGGGATAAATGCCAAAATATGTTCCAGCGTCAAAATTCCAAGAATTAAAAGGCCTTGATAGAATCTCCCAAGTGGTTCATGACATGCAATGCATTTGGAGAGAGATCGCCAAGGATGATATTGGAATTGACGGAGAAATTGACCTCCTGGAACCTCGCCCGGATGGAAAAGGCGCAATTGCTACTGGTAAGATTATCAAGGTTCAGGCAAAATCAGGATCCAGTTATGTAAAACAAGATTCCACTTCCAGCTTTATTACACCTATTCGACAAGAAGATTTGGAGCTTTGGACGAATGCAAACTATCCCGTGGTTTTTATTGTCTACCACCCTGATGATGATAAGTTATATTGGAAAGATGTAAAAGAATATGTCAGAGAAACCCCGAATATTTTTCACCCCCCGATAAAAATCGTTTTCAATAAAGATACTGACGAATTCACAGCCAAATTTCGCGATAAAGTGCTGCAAATTGGCAATGTTAGTTCACCTCGAGTTTTATTTCAAAAACAAGAACGATTGTTCTCCAACTTGTTTCTACTCCAGCGTGCGCCGAAAAATTTGTATAACGCGCCAGTCCTGACAAATTTAGATTACCCTCTGATTACCTCCATTCTACGGAGCAGGCAATCTTTCACACCTCCATTTTGCGTCAATCGTGGACGAGTCTTCACCCTCAGCGATTTATCTGATCCTGGATGCGCTTTGCGGGAATTTTGTGATACTTCAAATATTCTGATAGAAGATGCCCAACCTTGGTGGGCAAATCCAGATCTAAACCGATCTTATGTTTCGATGCTAAATCGACTATTGAGAATGCACACTAACCGATGTGGTATTAAATACAACCAACAATTCAGACGGTTTTATTTTCCACGCACGGATAACACTTCTGATTCTGTAAAAGTGGCCTGGGTAAATCAAAGAACAAAATCTCACGCAACCCGAACTGTGGCGGCATATTACCACTATGGTCACGATTATTTTTGGCGGCATTTGGCTGCTGATATGACCTTCAAAAATATTGGTACTTCTTGGTTTTTGCAGATCATTCCCAAATATCTCTTTACAGTTGATGGAATTAATATATGGGATACTGAAAAGGTCGGATCCTATACTACTCGTCAAAAAGCCAGAGAAAGAAATCCTCATGTATTGAATCACATACTTTTCTGGGCAGATTATTTATCCCAAGGAAAAACCAGAGTTCAAGTAGATCTTGATTACAAACCAATCATGGTTATAGAAAAAATGCCTCAAACGGGAATTGCTGATTTTGCAATTACGGATGATCCGGCAATCTATGAAGAACCCCCAGAAGTGCTACAGCCCAATTTGTTCAGCTATTTGATAAATAATGAGGATGACGATTTTATAGAAGAAGAGCCAGAGGGGGCTGAAGATGATCAAAATTAAATATTTGCAGGAGCCAGCTCTTCAGTTTGGTGGGTATTTTGAACACCAAGACGCCAAAACCGGACTGTCAGAATTTGGCCCCTTTGGGAAAAATATCCCAGGGTTGCATCCTGCAGAAATAAAACTTGGTTTTATTGGTACAAGAGAGACTGTGTCATGGGCTCAGGAATGGATCGAGCGGTGTGGTGAGTACATCGAAAGCGAAAACATAAAGAGAAATAAACCATCAACTTCCCAAAGTATTGTAGGTCAATTATTTAATACCGAAGCCCTCTTCGATAGTCCACAAACGCTAAACCGTTTGGAAAAAATATTAACCCCTGATTTTGTCGGATTTAACAATGATTCCGCATTTAATTGCAGTTTTCAAACGAATGATCGTTGGGTACGATATATTCAACCGCGAGAATTGACGGAAATCCTTGACCTTGATAACAAGACAGATATTATTTGGAAGATGGTCAATCTATTTGATGAAAACATTGCGAATATCGCCGCGAATGATCCCACTCCAGATATTATCATTTTGGCGCTTCCCCCTGAAGTCGAAAATAAGGCACATAGTGTGCGCATCTCAGGTAACTATTTTCTAAATTTTCGCCGAGCCATCAAAGCTCGTTCGATGAGATGGAATATTCCTTTACAACTGATCACAAAAAGTACTGTGACCGGCGAAGGGAAAAATGTGCAAGACGTTGCCACTCGTGCCTGGAATTTTTGTACTGCACAATATTACAAAGCCAATGGAGTTCCTTGGCGAATTACATCTCTTGATGAAGCTACTTGTTTTATCGGCGTGAGCTTCTTTATCGCCAAGGATCTGTCCGATATTGTGACAATGAGATCAAGCGTAGCTCAAGCATTTGATTTTATGGGGCAAGGTCTGATTTTAAGGGGCGACTATTTTAATTGGGACGTCCAACGGTTGGGAAAAACACCCCATCTTACATATGATGGAGCGAAAAAACTTGTTAAAGATACTTTGAATGAATATATCCGCCTAAAGGGTTACCCACCTAGAAGAGTGGTAATTCATAAGACCTCAGAATTTTGGGGAAAAGAACATGTTGAATTTAATGAACTTGATGGATTTCAAAATGGAATAAACGAGGTGTTCAGTCGTTGCGAAATCGATTTGGTTTCCCTTGCACAATCTGGCGTCAGGTTATTCCGAGAAGGTAAATACCCACCTCTTCGAGGAACTTACTTTTCAATCAGTAACATCGATCACTTGCTATTTACAATGGGTTACATTCCATTCTTGGAGACTTTTCCCAAACCTTACGTACCAGAGCCATGGCAGATTATGCAACACATCGGGGGAAGTTCTCCGGAGGACCTCTTTAAAGAAATACTTGCTTTGAACAAAATGAATGTAAACAATTGTGCGTTTGCTGATGGATCCCCCATTACCTTATCATTTTCAAGAATGGTAGGAGAAATTATGAAACATATCCCTGAAAACGGGATTGTGCAACCAAAGTACCGATTTTATATGTGAAGAATCATTTCAAGAATTTCTCATGGAATTGAATATAACCATGGATCAACGCCGATAACGAAGAAAGGTTAAAAATGAGATTTAAAGACGCTGCATTTGAAATATTAAAAAAAAGTAGTAAACAACTTCATTATCGTGAGATAACTTCCATTGCATTGGAAGCAAATATGCTTGACACAGTCGGATTGACGCCAGATGCATCCATGGGGGCATTGCTTTATACCGACACACTCAAACCAGATTCGCGGTTTAGACGCGGAGATCAAAGGGGTACTTTTGGATTAAAGGTTTCATCCTCTTTAAATATTGTTCAACATTTTCAAAACATTCAGACTCAAGTAAAGAAAGAATTAAGAAAACATTTATTGAAAATTGAACCTTCAAAGTTTGAGGAACTCATAAAAATTCTGCTTGAGGAAATGGGATTTGAAAACACTGAAAATACTCCTTATTCGAATGATAAAGGAGTCGATGTGCGTGGAGTGCTTCGATCTAATCCGTTAAGTGAAGTAAAGATAGCCATTCAAGCAAAGCGATGGTCAAAAAATGTTGGCTCAGATGTGGTTAGAGATTTGCGTGGGTCGTTAAGAGTTGCTGATTCAGAACAAGGTTTAATCATTACTCCAAGTAATTTCACAGCTGAAGCTAAGAAGGATTCAATAGCTCAAGGTAAAACCCCCATCCGATTAATCGATGGAGAACAACTGGTAGATTTGTTAATCCAATACAAGGTGGGAGTCAAATTGGAAGAATATGTTGTTCCAACCATTGATGGTGAATATTGGTCAGAAATCTTAGGGGTTTCCATTGAGGGAACGGAACAAGATCAAGTAAGTTTAAAATCGAGAAAGAAAACAAAGGATAGTATCAAAAATACTTTTCCATTGAAAATTCAAGCTCACCATAAAGACCAAAAATTTGAAGCAGAATTGTTAAATGTTAATGGAGAAGTTTTGTTGAAAAATCAAAATTATCCTACACCTACCAACGCCACTAAGGAAGTTGTTGATTGGAAAACGGTGAACGGATGGGATTTCTGGAAATACTGGGATGAAAAAACAGGGAAGTGGGAGAAGATTGGTCGACTAAGAGATAAATAATCTCAACAAGGGAGGTTGTTATGTTATTGCATGAAGCGATTGTTCAAGTTCTGAGAGAGAATAAGAAACCTATGACAACCCAGGAATTGGCGGACGTAATTAACAGCAGGAAATTATATCGAAAGAAAGATGGTTCAGATATTGAACCGAACCAAATTTCAGCCAGAGTAAGTAATCATCCAGAATTGTTTGTTCGAGTTGATGGTGAAATCCGTTTGAAGGGCTAGGAATATTAATTCAACATTCCTAATTTGTTTTACTCCAACCTCAACCTCAGTCCATCCTGATTGATCTGAATGTAAAAATTACCATCCCCTGCACGCCCATTTCACAACGGAAACAATTTATTCGTCTGCGTATTTTTCAGCAGTATTTGTAAAAAATGATTACATACCCTCAAAATATATGTTCCTATCGTTTTTGTTAAGTTCCAGATTTAAAAATTCTTTATAATAAAAACACATCATAAATGAAGCAGGTAGATCCAACCGAATTTTATAATTACACAGAAAATCATCCAGACGTTTGGAATATACTCACCATTTCACAACAGAGAACAGGGAGGCAATATTCATGACCGAACTTACCACAAACAATCCAGAAGACGAAGTTCACGAAGCGAAAGTTTCATCTGAGCTTAACGCTGCAAAACAGCTCGCAAAGACGATGAATTTTGATGAAGTGAAGAGTGGAGAATGGTTTGTCAATCTTTTACGAAAAGTTATTCATGCCTACGACCGTAACGCCAGGGCAACCTATTTCCAGAAAAAGTATCCGGGCTTGCCACCGGATGAAATTGCAGATGTTTTAACATCTGTAACCGTGCGGTATGCCACGATTGCGGGCGCTATCGCCGGAGCAGCAGCAACGGCGAATCAAATTGGCGCATTAAGTTCTGCGGGGATGACAGCTGCGCTCTTCCTGGGTTCTATCGGTGCTGAGATGCTTTATCTGGCTCAAATTCAGATGCGTCTGGTTCTCGATCTTTCTGTTGTTTATGATCTCCAGCTTGATCCGGAAGACCCCGAAGATGTGTTAATGATTTTTGGTTATGCTTTAGGCGTTACACCCACAGAAATGGTGGGTAAGGGAGTTCAAGTGGCCGCAGGCGCTGCTACGAAAGGGGCTGTCAAAACATACATTAGCAAAGGAACCCTTAAATCCATTCAGGATTTTGGTCGTCGGCTGGGTTTTAAGATTTTACAGCGTACCATTCTTAAATATGCTGTTCCGGTAGCCTCTGCTGCGGTGGGGAGTAGTTACAATTATGCCACGACCAAATCAGTCGGTAGAATTGCTAAAGCGCGCTTAAAGAATAGAGGGGGCGTTTCTGAGGAGTTGCGTCTTTTGGTTTCCCGTCAAAACACCTACGATTTAGCATTTCCAGCCGCGGTCATGTATATGGCCCAGGTGGATGGTCAGTTTTCTCAAAAAGAGAAAGAATTTTATAAAGCCGTGTTATCGCGGATGTCCTTTGATGAACATACGCAAGCAGAATTTCAAAAGCTGATTGCCTCTGAGGATAATATTCTGGATGCCTTTGCGAACATTGAAGATATTGAAGTGCGACATAGCTTAATGGAAACATTGATTCTGATGGCGATTTATGATGGTGAACTGGCTGAGAAGGAACATAAATTTCTGGAAGTTGTTGCCGGGCGATTGGATATATCCGTAGATATCGCTGACGTTGAGCGACGGGCTCAGGATTATCAGATTGTCATTCAGAAGAACATATTTGAAAAAACAGCTGGTGCTGCTGGTGGAGCAGCGGTTAAAGCCATCGGTGCAGCCGGTCATGCAGCTAGCAGTGTCAAAGATACCGCTGCCGGGGCAGGTGGGAAAGTTAAGGGCGTGGTTGGCAAGGTCTTTACCCGCAAGAAAGATGATGGAATCAAACCCGCTCTTACGAAAAAATCAACCACCATTTGCTCCAATTGTGGCAAAGATGTTCCATCTGAGTACCAATTTTGTCCTGGCTGCGGCCAATCAATGGCGACTGAAAAAAGCTGTATATCCTGCACTAAACTGATCCCTATTGATTTTGCATTTTGCCCATATTGTGGTGCAACGCAAGTACAACCAGATTAATTTCTTCGTACATCGGTCGCTACGGCGCTGGATGATATCGGTCCGTGTCAGGGTAAAGCATTGATCGGACATTTGCCCATTGTCCGATCAAATGCTTTACCCGTACGTACGGCTGACAGCGAAGCTGGATCAAAAGCAAGATCCCATCCATCAGTATCTCTTTAAAAAGTTCCAATCGAAATCGGTGCATATTAAAAAATAGTCATAAATTTTGCTTGCAAAAACAGTGCTTTTAATAATAATTACGGTATCTCACTTTTCAAACGAATGCGAGATTTGTTATCATCATAAATCGGTTTTTGATAAACAGCATGCCCTACAACCCCGCCATCCACAACCGCCACTCCATCCGCCTGCCAGGGTTTGATTACTCCCAAGCGGGAGCTTACTTCCTGACGATCAACAGCCATAAAAAGGAGCATCTGTTTGGGAGCGTGGTCGCTGGTGTGGTGCGGCTAACAGCTGTGGGCGAGATCGCCCGGGAGCAGTGGCTGAAAATCCCCGACCCCGACCCCGACGACCCCGACGACCCTTACAACCCCAACCCCGACGACTGGCAGCGCGCCCGGGTCAATCCCGGCGGTCGTCCAAAACTTCAAATCGATCACTTCCCGAAAGATAAACAAGCTACTGGAAACACCTGGTGCTACTATCTGGCAGCGCAATTACTACGAGCATGTCATCCGGGATGAAGCGGATTACGCCCGGGTTGTTGGGTACATACGGAATAATCCACAAAAATGCGAGAGGATAGTTAAAAGCTGAAAGTTGAAAGGAAATTTGGTTAAAGAAATTGCATAAACCTTTAAAATCAGTTATTTATTTGTGTTTATTATAATTAGGATTATAATAAACATGATTATATAATGTTATTCTCGGAGGTAGTTATGTTCATCAACCGAAAAAAGGAACTTGCTATGCTAGAGCAGCGCTACCGCTCAGATCAGGCAGAGCTTTTTGTATTGTATGGTCGTCGCAGAGTTGGTAAGACAGAATTGCTGCATGCTTTTTGTGGTAGCAAACCCCACGTGTTTTTTATTGCCACATTGAGCAGTGATTCCGAGCAATTAGCTACCTTTTCCCAACAAATTTTTTCCTTTAACCATACGGTAGTATCCAATGGCTTTACATTTCCAACTTGGGAAGCTGCATTTCGAGCATTGGTGGACATCCCTATGCAACCACGTCCGATCGTTGTTCTGGATGAGTTTACCTACCTGATCAGCGGCAACAAAGCCATCCCTTCCATTCTCCAAAAAGTTTGGGACGAAACGTTAAGAAATACAAACTTGATGCTCGTTTTATGTGGATCTTACATAGGCATCATGGAAACAGAAGTCTTGGGGTATCAGGCACCCTTGTATGGGAGACGAACCGCCAGTGCATTGCTGCACCCCATGGATTTAGTTTCATCCGCCATGTTCTATCCGAATTATTCAGCAGAAGAGAAATTTCTCACATGGGCTATTGTGGGTGGGATGCCTTTTTATTTGCGCACATTTTTAGATCATCAGACTGTCGCAGAAAATGTCCGCCAACATATTTTGGATGCCCAAACCGGTACCCTCTTTAACGAACCTCGTCTGCTGCTGATGGAAGAGCTGCGAGAACCACGAAATTATTTTTCCGTTTTACGCGCAATTGCCCAGGGTTGCACGCGTATGAATGAGATTGCACAGGCGGCTGGCATTGGAGAGGTCACCACAGTCGTCCGCTATCTGGATATTTTGCAACAGATGCGATTGGTCTCGCGGCGCGTCCCTGCTACCGAAACCCAGCCTGAAAAGAGCAAAAAAGGCATTTATCAGATTGATGATCATTTTTTGAGATTCTGGTTCCGCTATGTCCATCCCAATCAAGGCAGTCTGGATTTGGGGTTGGCAGACGCGATTCTACAACAGCGTATCCTGCCCGATCTGGACCATTTTGTTGCCACCGTGTTTGAAGAGGCTTCAATTGTGTTCACCGCTCAACTGGCACAAGCCGGGGAACTACCATTTCTACCGGATCGGATTGGTGGCTGGTGGAATCGGGATACGGAGATCGACGTTCTAGCAATCAACCTGACAGAGAAATTCGCCTTGCTGGGGGAGTGTAAATGGAGTATCCACCCGGTGGGAATAAAAGTTCTGGATGATCTCAAACATAAAGCCCAAATCCTGAAGAAGGAAGCTGGGGTTAAGAAAGCACAGTATGCTATCTTTGCCCGTACGGGCTTTACACTCGAGCTGCAAGAATTAGCCATCCATGAGGGAGTCCGTCTCTTCACAGTCGATGATCTTGTGAGAGGGGGGTTGGGGTAAAGCATTGATCGGAGATACCCAATTTCCGATCAATGCTTTACCGGTACAATTTGGCTACGATCCACCATTTGGAACCAAGTGCTCACCTTTTGCGTCTTTACCCTTATTGGTGCGAGAATTGCACCGATTCTGTTTTACCAGTACACTGTTAGACGGAGTGAGTCATGCAATCAGGTGTTACAATCCCTGCGCGCAACGTGCAGGGGCATAGTAAGTCGACGACAAGAGCAAAAAAAAGAAAAATTCTCGGCAGCATCCTGCTGGTATTGGCTGTTCTGGCGCTGTTAATTCCCATGGCGGCGGTGGCGGGCGCAGCCCTGTACGTGCGTCAAACGCAGATGGTGTTGCCGGGCGTCTCGGTTGGCCCGGTGGATGTGAGCAACCTGCCGTTGAGCGATGCCGCCCAGTACATTGACAATTACTGGAACAACAGCACCCATTTGGTGGTTTTAAATGAAGACTATAAGTGGACGGTCACGCCGCCCAATATTGGGTTGTGGATCGACCCTGTTCAAACCTCCCAACTGGCCTACGGGGTGGGGCGCGATCGTGGGGGCACGCAGGAATTGCTGCAACTGGCGCTGAGCCAGAAGTTTGATATCCAGCCAGTGGTCAGCTTTAATGAGGAGTATGCGCGTGAGGTTTTCAGTGACCTGGCTGCTAAAATTGAAATTTCGCCCACGGATGCCAGATTGGTTCGGGATGCAGGCGGGGGTTGGTACGCGCAGCCCGGCCTGGATGGCTGGGGGCTGGATGTGGAAGCTGCCGTTGCCATGATTCAGGCTGATCCGTTGGCGATTTTGCAGGCTGGATATTTGCAGCTGCCCATGCTGGCGATTCCCGCAGCAGTGTCTGATCTGTCCTCTGAGGTGGAGCGCATTGCGACTTATTACGAGATCCCCATCCCGTTGCGGGCCTGGGATCCGATCACGAATGAACTGCTGACCTGGAGCCTGCCACAGGAGCTGGTGGCTGGCTGGGTGAGGCTGGATGACCCGTATGGGGAGCCAAGCATCCAGGTGGATACTGAACAGTTTGAGAGCTATCTGGCTGAGTGGGAAACAACGATTGGCAACCGCGCAATCGATTTCAAAGATCCGGTCGACTCCCTGGATGATGTCTGGGCAAAGGGTGGCGTGTACACGATCTTCCTGCGGTATAAGGCCACGGAGTATACGGTGCAGTACGGCGATAATCTGATCGGAATCGGTTTCAAGGTCGGCATGCCCTACTGGAAGATTCAGGAGGCTAACCCGGGCAGCAGCATTTTCGGCGTCCATTATGGCCAGGTGTTGACGATCCCCTCCAAAAACGAGATGTTACCCTACCCTCCGGTGTTGGGCAAACGCATCGTGATCAGCATCGCAGAGCAGCATATGTGGGTCTACGAGAACTTTGAGTTGAAATCCGAGCATGTGATCAGCACCGGGATGTCCAATTCGCCCACCCTGCCGGGCGTCTTCCAGATCCAGACGCATGAGATCAACGCCTATGCCTCCAACTGGGATTTGTGGATGCCGCATTTTATGGGCATTTATGAGGCGGTGCCGGGCTTTATGAATGGCATCCATGGGCTGCCGGTGCTCTCGAGTGGTGTGCGACTGTGGGCCAATGTGTTGGGTCATCCGGCCTCGTATGGCTGCATCATCCTGGATCTACAGGCCGGCGAGGAGCTCTACAACTGGGCTGAAAACGGCGTGGTGGTCGAGATTCTGCCATAAATTGCGTTTCTCCGTTACAATTGTCCGCAGGAGAACAATATGCAGACAGTCGTCATCATCTTTTCATCCCAGTCGGAATGGCGGGCAGCCCGGAAATGCTGTAAGGTCGCCTTTGTAGAGGAAACCCCCTTTGGGGAGTGCTTTGCGATCCGCGAGGAAGAGCGCTCTTTGATTTACATGCAGGGCGGCTGGGGGAAGATATCGGCGGCAGCCAGTGCCCAATATGCCATCTCGCACTGGAAACCGGATCTGGTGATCAACCTGGGCACCTGTGGCGGCTTGCAGGGGCAGGTGGAGCACGATCAGGTCATTCTGGTGGAGCGCACCCTCGTGTATGATGTCGTGGAGCAAATGGGTGACCAGCAGCAGGCGCTGGATCATTACACCACCGACCTGGATTTGAGCTGGCTGTGTGAACCCTATCCCCAGGCGGTGCAGCGTGGATTATTACTCTCGGCTGATCGGGATATTCTGCCCGAGCAAGTGCAATGGCTGCAGGACACCTTTGGCGGCATCGCAGCGGATTGGGAATCCGGCGCGCTGGCCTGGGTTTGCCAGAAGAATGGGGTTAAATGCCTGATCTTGCGCGCCGTCACTGACCTGGTCAACCCGCAGGGTGGGGAAGCATATGCCGATATTAAGGTATATCATAAAGCATCCGAGCGCGTGATTGCGAATTTGCTGAAACACCTGCCCGGCTGGCTGGCCTGCGCCGGGATGTAAGCAGCGCGCGAGCTTTCAATTTTTGTGTGACGACAGCAATCCAGTCTGCGCCCTCTGAAAATGGGGTGCCCTGTAGATCATTCCACAGGCTTTCCACCCGTAAGCCAGCACCCGTTGTTAGCAATCGATTCCGGCTTGCGGCTGGCAAGATCTGAGCTTTTGGGCAGCTTTCATTATTCAATTCCTGAATTTTGGATCGTGGTACTCACATCGCTGTTGTAGACGACCTCCAGCGTGCTGAAGCGTGCCCAGGGTGTGCCTTCATCCTGCCAGGTCACGCTGCTCTGGATGGGTTGTGTGTAATCAGCGAGCGTTTGCCACTCACCGACCTCGTTGATCCATAAGGTTTTTTCGCTGCTTTCCTCTCCCTTATAACGCATGGACTGCATGGATTTCAGCAAACCCGTTTGTGCATCAAAAGTAACAGTAAAACGTTCCTGCGCATCCTGGAAAGGTACCACCAGCGTGGCCGAGGAGTCGCTTACGGCCTCCCACTGCACCCGCGGATCGCTAACCCAGACCGACGGCATCCAGATCGCTTCGGCCCACAACGCCAGGTTGGCACCCTGATCAATCTTTGGTCCTTCACTGATCCCAAACGGTAATTCCAGGCGTGCTTTGCCATTCAAAAAATGTTCATTTACCTTTAACAAAGGCAGTCCATAAATGGTGGTTTCGATGTAATGGCGGTAGTCCTGCCCGCTGATATGGGTGAAGCGAAAACGCGCCGGGAGTGTGATTCCATTGATGCGCAAACGACCAATGCCGCTAATGACGGCTGACTCAATGAGCGGAATCCTGTCGCCGTATAATTGCCGGTAGAACCGCTCTACCGGGGCGGGCAGATCATCCGGGAGGGGAACGCTTTGCACGTCCTGGGTAGGAGCGATATAAGCGGTAAACGGACGTGGTTGAATTTGCAATCCCAGCCAGATCAGCACAATTATCAAGATCAGGATTGCCAGAACGATTAAGAAAGGTTTCATGAAGTCCTCCTGGCTTTATGATACTACAAAGAAAATGGGCAGAAAGGGGTAAGCGGACGAAACCCCACCTGGTCAGGAGGATAGATTCTGCCCCACTCGCGCTTTCAGGGCTTAAAAAGACTTGACATCCAGAAAAACAATGATACAATCACACAAAGATACAATGGCACAATGATACATTTTAGGCTTTAGGCTTTAGGGTCAAGCCTTTAGCCTTTAGCCTTTAGCCTTTAGCCTTTAGGCTTTATGAGCCATGAGCCGTGAGCTAATACCAGGAGGTTGACATCCAAATTCAGATTGACTTTCGATCAGGCATACCGATCACACATCAGATCGTAGAGCAAATCTACGACAAATTTTTACAGGGTGAATTGAAAACCGGCGCACAACTGCCCACCGTACGCGAGCTAGCCCGGCAATTAAAAGTGAACCACAACACGGTCGCTCGTGCCTACCGCATGTTGGATCAATCCGGCATCATCAACACCCAACACGGGCGCGGAACGTACATTTTGCCGCAAGAAATTCCACACAACACAGCAGAGAGTGAAGAATTGGATCGACTGATGAAAGAATTTCTCGCAAAATTGGAAAACAAAGGCTATAGTGGTGCCGAAATTCTGGCAGTCTTTCAACGCAATCTGCGGCAGATGAAGCCTGAATGAGGAAAGAAATACGAAACGAGAGAACAAAACAACAACGGTCAAAAATTCACGGTGAATGTTTCACGTGAAACATAGAGGAGAAAAATGAAAACAAAAACAGTATTAATTTGGTCAATGCTCTTATCCCTGGCGGCACTGGCCCTGGGTTTGATCCTGGCACCCCGCTTTCCGGATCAAATGGCGATTCACTGGAACGAACAGGGGCAAGCCGATGGGTATGGCTCGCAATTTATGGGGCTGTGGTTTATGCCATTAATGACCATTGGGCTAACCTTATTGTTGCTGGGAATCCCACAAATTGATCCGCTCAAGAAAAACATTGAGAAATTTCAAAAAGAATACAACACATTTATTTTGTTATTTGTGATTTTCTTTATATATATACATGCTCTGACCCTGCTCTTTAATCTGGGAATACGCTTTGATTTGTTGGCGATGATGGTGCCGGCGTTTGGTGGTTTTTTCTATTATATCGGCGTCTTGATGGAGAAGGCCAGGCGTAATTATTTCATCGGTATTCGCACGCCCTGGACGCTGGCCGATGAGGATGTCTGGAACCAAACCCACCGGATTGGGGCAAAAGGCTTTAAAATCAGTGGTGTGCTGACCATCCTGGGGGTGGTCTTTCAAAGTCTGGCCATCTGGTTTATGATCGTGCCGGTTATGTTAGTGTCTGTTTATACCATCGTGTACTCCTTTTTCGCCTATCGGAAATTACACCCAAATAATGGAAATGAAATTAAACCGTAATCATTGTAACTAACGGGTGCCCGGTTTATACAGAGCAAAAACTATGAAGATTGTTTCACGTGAAACATGACGAGGATAAAAGTATGGAAAAAATTATAGAAGTATCTCATTTGCAGCATCGCTATGGTGATTTTCAGGCAATACAGGATCTGTCCTTTAATGTAGAACAGGGGGAAGTGTTCGGCTTGTTGGGTCCGAATGGTGCCGGGAAAACCACCACCATCCGTCTCCTGAACGGCATGTTTGCGGCCAGTGGCGGAGCGATCTCGGTCATGGGGTTTGACCCAATGCTGTCGGGTGAGAAAATTCGTGCGCATTCCGGTGTGTTGACGGAAACGCCGGCCTTGTATGAGCGCCTGACCGCCCGCCAAAATCTACGCTTCTTTGGGGTCTTGGCTGGTATGACGGATCAGGAGATTGCGCGTCGCAGCGATGAGTTGTTGGAGATGTTTGATCTGAAACAACGCGCCGATGATCGTACCGGGACGTACAGCAAGGGCATGAAACAACGTCTGGCGCTATCCAGAGCCTGGCTCACCAATCCACGCTTGCTTTTCCTGGATGAACCAACGGCCGGGCTGGATCCCGAGGCAGCGCTACAGGTGCGCGATCTGATCGCCGATGTGCGTCAGCAGGAAGGCACGACGGTGTTGATCTGTACCCATCATCTGGAGGAGGCACAGCGTTTGTGTGATCGCTTGTTGATCATGCGCCAGGGAGCTGCCCTGGCAATGGGCACGCTGCCGGATCTGCGCAAGCTGGTTTCACCCGGCATGTGGCTCGAGGTGCAGTTCCTTGATCCTTTTGATAACATGGATCAGATTCGTGGTATCGCTGGTGTTTTGAGCCTGGATGAGCATTCGGCGCAGAAAGTGAAAATCGAAATTGAGGCAGAAGCGATCATTCCGCAGGTGGTCAGCGGGTTGGTTCGCCTGGGAGCACAGATTGTGCGCCTGCAACCACTGGAGATATCACTCGAGCAGGTTTATCTACAATTACAGAACAATAACCAAAAGAGTCAGAATGGTCAAAATCGAGGTGCAAAATGAACTGGCGCAAGATTCGCATTATTACATGGAAAGATCTTCTGGAAGTGCGGCAAAATAAATCGGTGTTAATCTCCATGGTGATGGTACCACTGATTATTATGGTTGTTCTACCGGCGGTCATGCTGGTGGTCGTCAATAGTACTGGTTCGGCAGAAGCATTAAACGATCCGGATCTCCAAATGATGTTTGAGCGCATGCCGGCTTCCATTTCAGACCTCCTGGCGGGTATGAATGAGGCACAATCGACCGTTACAATGATTTTGGGGTTCTTGTTCGCACCGATGTTCCTGATCATGCCCCTGATGCTCTCAACCAGCATTGCAGCCGAATCTTTCGCAGGGGAACGCGAACGCAAGACGCTCGAGGGGTTGCTATATACTTCGGCGACTGATACGGAGTTGTTTATCGGCAAGGCTCTGGCTGCTTTTGTGCCGGCGGTGCTGATCTCGCTGGTCAGTTTTCTGGTTTACACACTGGTTTTAAATATCGGCGGTTACCCCTTGTTTGGCTATATCTGGTTCCCGCTGAATACCTGGTATCCACTGGTCTTGTGGGTTGGACCGGCGTTTGCTGCGCTGGGGGTGGGTGCCACCGTCCTGATTTCCGCCCGGGTGCAAACCTTTATGGGTGCTTATCAAGCCAGTGGTTCGCTGGTCATCCTGGTGTTGGGGTTGATGGTGGGGCAGGCTTCCGGGTTGATTTACCTGAGCGTGTGGGTGGGACTTGTGCTGGGGTTCGTGATCTGGCTGGCAGCTGGCATCCTGTTTTTCCTGGCTATCCAACAATTCAATCGCAAAGCATTGCTGTATCAGAGCGCGCGATAATTCGGTAGCGGATGGGAGGTTTTTTCAATGGAAAGTAGTTCAAACATTTTATTAATCATTACGTTTTTGATGGCCGGCACATTTAATGTTATTTTCCCTCTGCTTCTGGGCTGGTGGATCATTAAAAAGAGAGGTACCAGCTGGAAATTGTTCGGTGTCGGTGTGCTGACCTTCATCGGTTCGCAGATCTTTCATATTCCAGCAGTCAGTGGGCTGACCAGGGCTTTTTCAAGCGGTTTGTTGCCCAATGTGAGTATTGGTTTTGCTCCGTATTTCAACGCCATTGTATTGGGTCTGCTGGCTGGTATCTTTGAAGAGACAGCCCGCTGGATTGGTTACAAAATTCTGAAGAAGAAGGCTGATTCCTTCGGTGCAGCGCTGACCCTGGGAGCCGGACATGGTGGGATTGAGGCGATTATCATCGGAGTGAGTGTGCTGGCTACGCTGATATCAATGCTCGCCTTGCAAAGTTCGGATGCTGCCTTATCAGCGTTACCGTCCGGGCAGGCTGATTTAGCCCGGCAACAGGTGCAGGCTTATTGGGCGACTGCCTGGCACATGCCATTGGCGGGAGCGGTGGAACGCATTTCAGCGCTGGGGTTACATATCAGCCTGAGCGTGATGGTTTGGCTGGCCATCTCGTTCCGAAAACCAATCTGGTTCTGGCTGGCGGTGTTGTATCACGCTGTGATAGATGGGTTGGCGGTGTTAGCCATGTCCTTTGGCGTACATGTCTGGCTGATCGAAGCCGGTCTGCTTCTGATATCCTTCGGGATGCTGTACTTGATTCTGCGGACAGCCAAAAGGATGGACCAGGAACGGGTGGTTCTGCTTGATGTTTAGTGAGAGATTGGTTCTGGTCTCAAATAGAACTGTTTTATCCATCATCAGCATTGATTGTAGCCCTCATCGCAACCGTGAAAACCACCAATAAAATTAGAACATAAATTCTATAAACTTGTATCTGTATTCACTTTATCATCTCTAGCTCAGACAAAAAAAGCTATTTATGAAATAATTTGTTAGAATACAATTATCAATTCAATAATTTGGTTAAGCTTTTAAAGAAATATCGTTTGATGGTCATAAACGATTCAAGGAGATATATATGATTACAGAGATGGATATTGTCATTCGATTGGGAGTGGCTTTTTTATTGGGCGCGGTAATTGGCATTGAGCGCGAAATGGATAATCAGCCGGCGGGATTGCGCACCAATATCATCCTGGTGATGGGTTCAGCTCTGGCAATGATCCTCTCTGTCAGTCTGGCGCACAGATATACCCCGGTAGGCGGCATTGGCGACCCGGCCCGCCTGGCTGCCCAGGTGGTTTCCGGGGTTGGCTTTTTAGGGGCAGGTGCGATCCTGCATGCCGGTGCCAACATTCGTGGGCTGACCACCGCCGCCACCATTTGGACCATGGCAGTGGTTGGTTTGGCAGTCGGAGCCGGATATTTTTCTGCTGCTGTGATGGTGACTGTTGCTCTTTTTATTGTCCTCGGTGTGCTGGATAAATTTGAACATCGCTTTTTTTATCCAAAATGGATTGTCCCTGTCACAATGTGGATAAAAGATGAAAAACCAGACATGGAGTTTCTACGAAACATTTTTCAAAACAAGCATCTCAGATTGCTTTCTATCAGTCAGGATTTGGATATGGTCACCATGGAATCAGTGGTCGAGCTTGAATTTAGCTGTCGCCGACCGAATTTACTCGATGAAGTTCAGCAAAAAATCATCAGCGTGCCCGGGTTATATAAAGTTAACTTTGGCAAAGCCCTACAAATTTGATATTTTTTGTTATCGGATGAAATCCCATCTTTTCAGTCGTATAATTGTAAGTAAGCTATGAAATTATTTATTTACAGGGGAGGCATCTAAATGGTTTTCCCTGGAACAAAGATGAGCACTTTTATACGCTTGAATGAAGTTCGTAAGAGTGCCAAACGTATCCCGATTGATAATGATTCACGTATCATCATTTTCAGCGATTGCCATCGTGGTGATTATGGCTGGGCGGATGACTTTGCCAAGAATCAAAATCTGGTAAATTATGCGCTTACGTATTATTACCAGGAAGGGTATACCTATATTGAATTGGGAGATGGCGACGATCTCTGGAAAAACCGCAGTTTTCAGGAAATATTCACCGCACACCGCGTGATATTTGATGTGATGATGCGGTTGCATGCCGAAAACCGTTTTTATATGATGTTGGGGAACCACGATATAGAAAAAAGCTTTCCACGCTGGGTTCAGACGAATCTGCATACCTATCTGGATGAAACCACCCAGCAAAGGCGACCCTTGTTCCCTGGTCTGCAAGTCTACCCGGGTCTGATTCTGGAGCATGCACCCACCCAACGCGAGATCTTCCTGGTACATGGGCATCAGGGTGATTTGCTTTCTGATCTTTACTGGCCAATTGGGCGTTTCTTTGTGCGCGCTTTCTGGCGAAATTTACAACTGTATGGCTTGGGAGATCCCACCAGTGCAGCCAAAAACTTTACCATCGCCCGGCGTGTGGATAAGAAGCTGATCTATTGGAGCAAAGAGACCCGTCAGATGATTATTGCCGGGCATACGCACCGTCCGCGTTTCCCTGCTTTGAGCCATGTGCCTTACTTCAACACCGGCTCAGCGGTCTCGCCATTCAGCATTACTGGCATCGAGATCCGGCATGGGCAAATCGCCATGGTGCGTTGGAGTGTCCGCCCGGACATGGTAGGCACCTTGCGCATTGTTCGCGATGTGATGTCCGGTCCGCAGCCTTTGGATGCGTGGATGTTTTAAGGTTTGAGCTGATGGCTGATAGCTCATAGCTGATGGCTGATGGCTGAAAGCTCAAGGCTGAAGGCGAAAGGCGAAAGGCGAAAGGCTGAAAGCAAAAAGCTCAAAGCCGAAAGGGTAAAGAAGAGGCTTAACTCTCAACCACTCTGATCCTCAATCCTCAATCCTCAATCCTCAATCCTCAATCCTCAACTCTCAACTCTCAACCCTCAACCCTCAACCCTCAACCCTCAACCCTTAACCCCTCAACACTACCAAGATTCTCCCTCCCATACCAATTTTTTCACTATCTATAAGAGGGAAAGTATCTTCAAAGATTGAGAAAATCATAATCCATCCTGAAATCACAATAATCACAGTCCCGACAAAAAAAGCCGACCTTGTTTTCCGGGTCAGCTTTTTTTGTTTTGCAATAAGGATCTTACAACCCCTATGGGTAAATAATATCCACGTAATCGAATTCGACGATGACAGGGGTTACGTTGAAAGAGGATACTGAGATGCCTATTAAACCTTCCTTAAATGTGTTATCCCGAATATTGGCAGTTTCCTTGCCATTAATCCATAATGTCAGATTATTCCCTTTACAACGAATAGCATATTCATTGTAATCCTTGCCCTGATTTATATAGTTTGAACCCCCATTCGCAATAGGATTACCATACCCGCTGCCATTTTGGTACCGGTAAATGTAATATAAACCACCATTGGTCATATTGAATTCATACCAACCGAGATCTTCGTCGTAGCGGCAAAGTAGACTGATATTATTGGTATTAACACCTCGATTTTCGACCAGGGCATGAACCTCAACATCGTCATAGTAATATTCGTCATAGGTTACATAAGCATAGGTGTCGGTGTCAGTAATTTCAAATATCATGCGACCATTGTCTTGATATATGTTGAAATCTTCTTCATCACCACTCATCCAAAAATACGACCACCAGTCGATGTTTCCGTCAAATTCTTCGGTGCGGAATGGTTCGTTCGAGGTGCTGCTGCCATCGTCCCACTCCTCATCCCAATCATCATCCCACTCTTCATCCACCCACTCCTGGGCAGTATCAGCTAAACCGGCATATCCCCAAAATGTAAGGGGGGTTCCATTTAAGCTGCCTTCAAAAAGCTCGTCCGTTTCCCAACGGTAGACAAACACTTTGAGTTCATCCTCCAGGTCATGACTCTTGAGAATATCACAATAGTCTTTCATGGTACCGTCGGTAGCGACCAGAATATCCTCAACTTCATGGATGATATCACCAGGTTCGACGCCAGCTTTGTCCGCAATTCCACCGGTGGTGACAGAATTGACCCAGATGCCCGGGTATTCCTGGTTGGGTCCGAACACAATCGCAAATCCATCCAATCCCAGGGAGGCAACATTTTGTCTTTCCCTTAAACGATTGACAATCGGAATAGCCTGATCCGCCGGAATGGCAAATTGCATATCGTAGGAGGAAATGGTCATATAATTGATACCAACCACTTTCCCTTCTGCGGTAACCAGCGGTCCGCCCGAGTTTCCAGGGTTGATCTTGGCATCATGTTCATAAATGTAAGACATGGAAGACCAGGATGTCTCACCATCTGCTCTGACTTTAGAAACAATTCCCTTGGTAAGGTTATACTCAGGGTCCAGCAACGGGAAGCCGGCTGCATACACGTCCAGGCCGGATTTGACCTCGGCATCATACCAATCCAGGTAAGCAAAATCGCTGCCTTCAACCTGTACCACGGCAATGTCAGCACATTCGGAGGTACCCAGAACACGCACGTTGCGCGGGGTCGTCTCGCCATTGACGTAAGCTTTCAAAATAGCAGCACCGGCTACCACATGATTGTTGGTAACCCCAATGCCAGAGGGAGTAATAAAGAATCCAGATCCGCCCCACTCAGAGTTCAGCATCAAGCCTTGATCAATGTCATTGATGGTGCCAGTAGCAAATAATTGAAAGACAGCCGGTCGCACTTCGTCGATCGTTTTCGCTGCAGAGCTGCCTGTTTCGACAGGAGGAAGCGGTTCGGATGGGGTGACAGGCTCATCGGTAACAATGACGCGCGCTGGTTCTTCCGTTTGCTTAGCGATTTTTTCTGCTGACAAATTACAGGAGAGGGACAATAATATTAATATTAAGAATGGTATAAAAATCTTTCTTTTCATTTTACCTCCAGGGTATGAGAATACAAAAAGCCATGACGATCATTCAGGAAGAGGAAACGCCAACTATTTTTGATAATGAAAAACAAAAAATACAATCGTATAGATACCACTTATTTTAGGAAGGATTGAAAGTTAAGTCAACCAACAAAAGGGAAAGATTATGCTCAGTGGTATGTTGATAAACAAAAAGTGTCTTGAAAAACGAAAAACCTGCTAAAAACAGGCTGCAGATTATTTTTCAAGTACAATAAAGCATATGAATCAAGCCAATCGGGACGAGGATCAGATCATTCTTGGGGACTGTGTAGAGGTCATGCGCCAGATGGAGCCAGACTCGGTGGATATGATCTTTGCTGATCCACCCTACAATTTGCAATTGAAACAACAGCTATACCGCCCCGACCTTTCGCACGTGGCAGCGGTAGATGACGAGTGGGATAAGTTTGAAGATTTTGAGTCGTACGATCAGTTTACCCGTGATTGGTTGGCTGCCTGCAAACGCATCCTGAAGCCAGGCGGCACCTTGTGGGTTATTGGCAGTTACCACAATATCTATCGGGTGGGCAGTGTTCTGCAGGATCTGGATTACTGGATTCTGAACGATGTGGTCTGGGTCAAGTCGAATCCGATGCCGAATTTCCGTGGGGTGCGCCTCACCAATGCACACGAGACATTGATCTGGGCACAAAAGCAACGGGGTGCTTCTTACACCTTTAACCATCACAGCCTGAAGATGATGAATGATGATTTGCAAATGCGCAGCGATTGGTACTTTCCACGCTGTAGTGGTAAGGAAAGACTGAAAGAAAACGGCTCCCGGGTTCATTCCACCCAGAAGCCATTAGCGCTTTTATATCGGGTATTGCAGGTCTGCACCAATGAAGGCGATCTGGTGCTGGATCCGTTCTTTGGTAGTGGCACCACAGGTGCTGCAGCCCGCCTTTTACGCCGGCGCTTCATCGGCATTGAGCGCGAAGAAGCCTATGTGCGTATTGCGTCCGAACGGATTGCCGGTGTTACCCCGTTAGGTGAGGATTTCCTGCTCTCACAGCTTAATCCGCGCCGTGAACCCCGGTTGCCATTTGGCGAACTATTGGAAAACGGTTTCCTCTTGCCTGGCACCACCCTGTATTTTGGTGAGAATGGTTCTCAATCAGCCCAGGTGATGGCGGATGGATCACTGACCATGGATGGAAAGCGTGGTTCTATTCACCAACTAGGCCGGCAAATTAAATCAGGTCCGGTAAACGGCTGGACAGCCTGGTATTATCTGGACGAAAATAAAGGCAAGCGTTATCCAATCGATCGTTTGAGAAAAAAGTTACGAGAATTTTTATCAGAAAAAGGAGATTTAGAATCATGAAATACCAACAATCCCGCTGGAGCCTGAACGATTTATTCCCAGGTCCAAAATCTGCTGAATTAGATGCCGCTTTTGTTGAGTTGGAAAAACAGGTGGAAGCGATTGAAAAACGTCGGCCTGAATTGACGGACGATATCAGTCTCGAGACTTTCCTATCCATAGTTAAGCAATTGGATAAAAACACAGCGCTGGGTCAAAAAATCTATACCTATGCCGGATTGTATTTTTCAGAGGACACCCAGAATCAGACTGCACAAAACCTGATGGCAAAAGTGGAACAATTTGTGGCCGAGCTGGGTAACCGGGTTTTATTCTTCAACCTGTGGTGGAAGGCCCTCCGCACAGAAAAAGCGCAAGAGCTGGTGGCCGGCAGTGGCGACTATGCCTACTGGCTGGAAGCCATGCGCCTGTTCATACCGCATACGCTTAACGAAGCCGAAGAAAAAATTATCAACATCAAGAATGTTACCGGTCAGAGTGCACTGCAGATGGTCTACTCTTCGATCACCAACCGGTATGTGTTTAAGTTAGAGGTGGATGGCGAGGTTAAAGAACTAACCCGTGGTGAACTGATGATGTATGTGCGTGAAGCAGATCCTGAAATTCGTGCCAAAGCCTACCAGGAACTCTATAAAGTCTATGGAGAAGATAGCTCCATTCTGGGTCAGATCTACCAGACGCTGGTACGTGACTGGCGCAACGAACAGGTATCATTGCGCAAACACGCTTCCCCCATTGCTGCTCGTAATCTGATCAACGATATCCCGGACGCAGTGGTGGATACCTTGCTGGATGTTTGTCAGAAGAACGCAAATGTCTTCCAGCATTTCTTCCAACTTAAAGCAAAATTGATCGGGATGGAAAAATTGCGCCGCTATGACATTTATGCCCCGGTGGTTAAATCAGACAAAACATACCCGTTTGAAGCGGGGTCCCAATTGGTTCTGGATGCTTATCAGGCGTTTGATCCGAAATTCGCTGAGATGGCGGAGCGAGTATTCGCTCAAAACCACCTTGACAGCGAAGTGCGCAAAGGCAAACGCGGCGGAGCATTCTGCTGGCCCTCTGGTCCTGATCTGACCCCCTGGGTGATGTTGAATTATCAGGGTAAGGCAGATGATGTTTCCACCATGGCGCATGAACTGGGACATGCCGTGCACGGCATGCTGGCAGCCGATCACAGCATTTTTACCTTCCATTCAAATTTACCGTTAGCCGAAACAGCTTCAACCTTTGGCGAGATGGTATTGGTGGATCATCTCCTCCAGCATGAGAGCGACGAAAGTGTACGCCGGGACATCCTCTTCGGACAGGTAGATGGAGCCTATGCCACCATCATGCGCCAGGCGTTCTTTGCTCTGTTTGAGCGCCAGGCACACTCAATGATTGAAAAAGGCGCATCGGTGGATGAGCTGGCAGAAGCCTACCTCCAGAACCTCAAGGATCAATTTGGTGATGCAGTCGAGGTCAGTGATGAATTCCGCTGGGAATGGATCTCAATCCCGCATATCTTTGATGTACCATTCTACGTCTATGCTTACACATTCGGACAATTGTTGGTGCTTTCACTCTACCAGCAATACAAACAAGAAGGGCAGAGCTTCGTTCCACGCTACACCAAAATCCTCTCCACCGGAGGCTCCAAAGCGCCGGTGCAGGTTCTTTCCGAAGCTGGAATCGATGTGTATGATGCTGACTTCTGGCAGGGTGGCTTCGATGTGCTAAAAGGATTGATTAGCGAATTGGAAATGCTGTAGGATAGGGAATTCAGGATTCAGGATTCAGAATTTGTTGACCACACCCAGGATTAAAAACCCAGGTCAGTTTATCTAAAATCGGTCTGATTTGGTTCAATACCTCCATGCATTCCCGCTGACTAGTCGTACGGGCGGGTTCCGAACCCGCCCGTACGCATGTAATCCCCATCAAACCTTCACGGGTAACAACCATCCATCAATCCAAACAATGAACACACATGGTGATTTGTGATTTGCTCAAACGAAGGCAAATATCAACCGGGATTGTTGCTTTTCATGGTGGCGGGTGATCGCGCGGGGCGATCATGGAGAACCTACCTCTTAATGGAAAATGGTGTCAATTCTCCATGATCACCCCAAAATCAACCCAACACAATAATTATGGAAATGGCCATCATAAAAAGATGCACTGCACTTATAGTCACCCTGCCCTATGCGTCACTCTGCTCCTCAACCCTCAATCCTCAACAAAACCCTCAACCCTCAATACTCAACACTCTGACACCTTTAATAGAAAATTTCGTATACTAGTATTGGAGGTGAGCAATGAATTATAGTGAAGTTTTTTCAAAAGCCTGGAAAATTATCTGGAAGTTTAAGGCTTTGTGGATTTTTGGCATATTATCCAGTTGTGCACGGGCGAGTTCGGGGGGAGGGGGCAGCTCAGGTGGTAGTAGTGGAGGTAGCTCCAACCTGTTCGGTTCAGGTGCTGGACTTGCCTCTCCCAACGTGATGCTACCCAAGCAGGTTAACCAGTGGTACTTACAACTTCAGCATGCCTGGGATACAGAGCCCTGGGGAGTATTCCTGGTGGTGATGGCTGTATTCTTTGTCGTTCTGGCATTGGTAGTGCTGTCATTATTCCTGGGTGTATTAGGACGTGTTGGGGTAGCGCGTGGTGCCTGGCTGGCAGATGACGGGGAAGAAAAATTGAATTTTTCGCGCATTTTCAATGAAAGCAAACCCTATTACTGGCGGGTTTTCCTGTTCTTCCTGTTGCTCTTCGCTGCCTCGATTGCTGTGGGAGGTCTGGTTGCCATTCCGCTCTTGCTGGCAATTATTTTCACCTTTGGCCTGGCGCTGATTTTCCTGATTCCAATCTTGATTGTGGTGGCTTTTGCTATCACGATTCTGATCGAACAGACAATCGTCGCCATAGTGGGTGAGGATTTAGGCGTCTTTGCTGGCATTCAACGTGCCTGGAATTTGCTGCTGAGCAAACCCTGGCCACAGGTGGTGATGGGTCTGGCAACCACATTCGGCCAAATCGCCGTCATGTTTGTGCTCGTGATCCCCATTTTCCTGATCTTAATTCCTTTCCTGATTTCGATCTTATTCCAGACCGAGCAGGTGATTGGAATTGGTGCCATCATCAGTGGTGCCGGATTCGTGCTATATTTGCCATTCATGATCCTGGCTAGCGGCATCATGTATGCGTACATCGGCTCGCTGTGGGCGCTGACCTTCAAACGGCTGACACAACCATTAGCGCTGGTGGTGGTTGAAGAAGCAGCCGCTGAATAAGAAATCCAAATAAGTCCCTTTGTAGCTAGATCTTCACAGGGACTTATTTATTAAGTTTTAAGATTGGTGAAATAAGAATCTTCAACTTGAAAAGCCTTTTTATCATCAATAATGGAAGAACGAATCTCGCTTCTGTGTTCTGCCTGGTGGAGCGAAGAAAGAGTGGCACACATTCAGGTGATATTTCATATTGCGAAAAAATTTATTAATGCTAAATTTCATCAGAAGATTATTCTTAGAAATTCATCTGGGAGGATCTTTCGGATTTCACTCAAACAAAACAAAAATGAAATAGGAAATTTATAAAAATTTCTCCAGGACTTCTCCGCATAACCATATTCCATTAGCCAATGATCAAACTATTCTGTTTTCTGGAGATAAGTTGGAAAGCCAAGAAATAGAATCTGATTTCATTCAAAATCTATCTACAAAAAATTCTGCAAATTATCTGAAAAATTTTGATTAGCTCGTGGCATGGTTGTACAATAAAACCATGGTAGAAATCTCTGATACTGATCAAAAAATTGCAGATATTGAGGCGGAATTGGCAAATCTGGATAATCGTCGCAGCCAATTACTGGACGAATTGACACAATTACGCCAACAATCGACCGAAAACAACACTCCTGCTCAACTTTCCTTGCAGCTCCAGAAATCATCGGTTAATAATCAATCATCACAAGAGGAAAAGATAAATCTGTTCCGCTCATTATTCCGAGGACGAGAGGATGTATTTCCGCGCCGATTCGAAAGTGTAAAAACCGGAAAGACCGGTTATGCGCCTGTGTGCCGGAACGAATGGGTAAACGGGATTTGCCAGAAACCCAAGATAGTTTGCCAGGAATGCAATTCTCGCGAATTTGTGCCACTCAGTAATGAGATCATCCGTAACCACCTGCTTGGTAATGATCCAAAAGAATATGGGTCCAAAGCTTTCACAGTTGGCGTTTACCCACTTTTGGCAGATGAAACTTGTTGGTTTCTAGCAGTGGACTTTGATAAATCAACCTGGGCAGAGGATGCCAGATCATTTCTAGAGACATGCATAACTTTTCAAGTCCCAGCGGTTTTGGAGCGGTCACGATCCGGAAACGGCGGTCATGTCTGGATCTTCTTTAAATCACCCATTCAAGCTGCCATAGCACGAAAATTAGGGACTTTATTGCTCACCAAGACAATGAGAATGAGGCCAGAAATAGGGTTGGATTCCTATGACCGCCTGTTCCCCAGCCAGGATACAATGCCAAAGGGCGGCTTTGGGAACTTAATCGCTTTGCCGTTGCAGAAAAAGCCACGGGAACAGGATAATAGTGTCTTTGTTAACAACGAAATGCTGCCTCACACTGACCAGTGGGCATTTTTATCATCGATTCGAAAAATGACCTTAGCTGAGGTGGAACATGCTCTTATTAAAGATCAAAATGAAAGCGAGATTACTGGCATCCGGGCAGTTATAATTGATGAAACCGAGAACGAGCCCTGGAAACTGCTTCCCTCTCGAAAATATCAGGAACCTCCCATAACCGGTGATTTGCCAGGACATCTCAGACTGGTCATTAGCAACCAGATTTACATCGAAAAAGAAGGATTGCCGGCTTCTTTACGAAATCGTATAATGCGATTGGCTGCCTTTCAGAACCCGGAATTCTATAAAGCTCAGGCTATGCGTCTTTCGACATTCGGAAAGCCAAGAATCATCAGTTGCTGTGAGGAATATCCAAAACATCTCGCCTTACCTCGAGGGTGTCAGGATGAGTTGCTTGAGGTACTGGATGAATTAAAAATTAAAACTGAGTGGGTTGAAGAGCATACGAATGGTACCCCGATCGATTTAAAGTTTCTTGGCACTTTACGTGGGGATCAGCAGCTTGCTGCAAATCAGCTTTTGAAACATGATCTTGGTGTGCTTTCTGCTTCCACAGCATTTGGTAAAACGGTCATAGGGGCATGGTTGATTGCTCACAGGAAAGTAAATACTTTGGTCATTGTTCATAGAAGACAGTTGATGGACCAATGGGTAGAATGCCTTCAATCTTTTTTGGGACTTGAAAAAAAAGAAATCGGGCAGATTGGGGGTGGAAAACAGAAAACACTTGGAACAATAGATGTTGCGTTGATTCAGAGTTTGGTTAAAAAAGGTATGGTAAAAGACCTTGTGGAAAATTATGGACACGTCATCGTGGACGAATGCCATCACATATCAGCATTTAGCTTCGAACAGGTGATTCGGCACGCAAAAGCCAGGTTCATAACCGGCTTATCGGCAACCATTACCCGGCAAGATGGTCATCACCCTATCATTTTTATGCAATGTGGTCCGGTCAGATACCGGGTAGATGATCGCAAACAAGCAGCCTCCAGGTCTTTTACCCATAAGGTGATAGTACGTAGAACCAACTTCTCACTACCAACCCAGCCGGAAAACACACCCGCACCTGGAATTCAAGATATATACACGATGCTTGCAGAGGATATGAAGCGAAATCAAATGATCGTGGATGATGTCCTGGCTGCGGTTCACACCGGCCGATCACCAGTTCTGTTAACAGAGCGCCGAGAACACTTGGCTTATTTTGCTGAAGCCCTGAAAGGCAAAGTTAAGAATATGATAATTTTGTCTGGCGGAATGGGACAAAAGCAGCACAACTCGATAATGGATCAACTGAAAAAGGTTGCTGATGACGAGGAACGTTTGATTATTGCAACGGGACGCTATCTGGGCGAAGGGTTTGATGATGCCCGCCTCGATACTTTATTTTTTGCTTTACCAATTGCCTGGAGGGGAACAGTAGCTCAATATGCCGGCCGGCTTCATCGAAATTATGATCAGAAAAGTGAAGTCAATATCTACGATTATGTTGATGAGCAGGTGCCAGTACTGGCTAATATGTTTGGAAAAAGGAAAAAAAGTTATAAGGCGATTGGATATGAAGTCTAAGTTATAACTCTTTCTTTGGACATTTGGATATTTATTTTTTTGCCCGTTTGCCTTTGTAAAAACCTGATATCCAGGCATTCAACCCCGCACGTGTTGGAGTACAATAAGAGAGTAACTCAATGGAAAAAGCATTGGATTTACCGAACAGGAGGATATTATGATAGTTACAGCTTGGAATAATGGTGCTCATAGCCGCAATGGATCTGGCTATGGTTTTAGGGTTGCTGTTACGGATAGGGATTTGCATTTCAAACCCGAATGGGATGTGATTGTGCTGGAACTCGAGGGTGAAGAACCATTCGAAGTGAAGATCAACAAGGAAACCTTCTGGAGTGATGCCTGTCGTGAATTAATCAGCCCGGAAATTGGTCGCTGGTTGCGTCAACAAGGGTTGGCACCCTGGCCAAGAGCCAATCCGCCCCGGTTTGAGGTTGATCCACTGGAGGAAAACCGCTTCAGCGTGTCCAAAGCACAGAAGAAATCAGGAAAAAAGCCGTTTTAGAAAGTTGAAAGTTCACAGTTGACAGTGGACAGGTGATAGATGAAATTGACTAGTGCTTTTAGTTTTTTCGCCTTTCGCCTTTCGCCTTTAGGCTTTTGCCTATCCCCTGTCCACTGTCCACTCTCAACTCTCAACTACCTCACACTCCCCCAGATCACGTCCAGGGTGCGGAGGGCGGTAAAGCTGCGCTCCGTCCAGGCTTCATAGCTGATGTGGAATCCGTCGTTGCGCATCGGATCCATACCATGGTTAGGTAGGTCCTGGGCGGCACGCCAGAAGTTCCAGAGTGGCAGATCGTATTCGTAAGCCAGTTTGGCGGTGGTGTAATTGATGGCATGGTCACCTTCGACGTTATCAGCCTTGGTCGCCAGGATGGGTACGACACCTTGTGCGATGAGCAGATCCAAAACCTGACGCAAATAGTCTTCATAGCGCTCGGGGGTACGTCCCAACCACGCTAATTCCAGACTGACAATCGCAAAGCTGGGTTGGTGGATCCGAATCTCGCAGGCTACCGGGCTTTCATCCGGTTCACAGAATTCTTGATCCGCCCAGGTAGGGTTGAGCACCGCGGCGGCGTTGAATCCGCCCTGAACCGCATAACCATCGCGGTCGAATGAGCCGCTAAACCAATCGATGACTGGCTGCAGGTGGGCATTTTCATTACGTAGTTTATACCATCCGGGTTTATCAAACAACCCCATAAAGGCTTCTTTGACGTTGTGACAGTCGCCAATTTTGGAAAAATGCTGTGGATTATTCCCCAATTCAATGCCCTGCTGGTAAATTTCATAGACTCGTTTGGTTGTCTCCGGGACAACCGGCCACTTCATCCAATCCTCGGGCGGCAGGCGTGGATCTGCTGTGGCGCTGGGGGTGAAGATCGGGGAGGGGACAGCCGTGTTGGGTTGCAACGGGGTCTGGGTTGGGATCGAAGGCACCATGGGGGTGATTTGCGCGGGTGCGGCAGAGATCGGCGGCAGGCGTGTGGGTGCACATCCCGTTGTGAAGATCAAAATTATAATAGTTATGTACAGGAATGCTTTCATGATCGCGTCCTTGTAGGGACATTATAATATGGAAAAGCGCTGAAAGCGCAAGGCGTAAAGTGAAAGGCGCAAGGCGAAAGGCAAAAGACTCAGAGCAATTGATCAGACCTTGAAAAAGCAGTTGTGCTCTTGAATAGTTAAGTATAAAAGATTTGCTTACCATCCGGCTATAGATGCATGGCAATCCTATTAAAATTTCGATTCTTCCTCGTAGCTCATGTTTCAGTTTTTCTTAATTGTGTAAATCTGAATCTCATAAATCTGTTTCACTGCAAAATTTGGTTAACCTATTTCTGAATTTCCTTTTCAGCCTTCCGAAGGACTCCCAGATGCTTTTACGAAGAGTAGAGCCTTTCGCCTTTAGGCTTTCAGCTTTCGGCTTTTTATTTCCATCAAATCATGTTATTCTGTTTTTATGTTTCACCTAAAATCCATTCTTTCACTCCTCTTTTTTACCAGCCTAATCCTGCAACCTGCACCTGTACAGCCAGCGGAGATTGCTGCCCCGGTGCTGAAATGGCAGAAAGGCGGCTGTTTTTCCTCCTGGTGTGAGACCGGCTGGTATAGTTCCCCGGCTGTGCTCGACCTGGACGGTGATGGTGACGTGGAGGTGATTGGCGGTCTGTACGCACTCTTCCTGTTGGATGGCGCTACGGGCACTCAGATAAAATCCATTGATCCCGCAGGTTCCCGCGCCTGGAGCGATATTGCGGTGGGGGATATTGACAACAACGGTGATCTGGAAGTGGTCAGTGTCCACAGTACCTACGTTCACGTTTGGGATCACAACCTCAACCTGGTGTGGAGCCGCCAACCGGTGAATGACTTTGAATTGCGCTCCCTGGCTCTTTATGACCTGGACTACAATGTTGACCTCGAAATTATGGTAGCTTCCACGCGTAAAGACGATCAGTGGTTTGTCTACGAACATACTGGCAATCTACGGGCCGGGGATTGGCCGCAGCATAGTGATTCCGATACGAATGGCTATGCAGCCGGATGCTTTAATCAGAATATTGCAGCCGGCGATATGAATAAAGACGGTCGGGTAGAAATTATTGGCAGTAACGACACGCATTACACCGCTGCTTTCTACCCGAATGGCAGCCAGGTGGCAGCCAGTACGATCTACGGCACATTTCCGGGAGGCCTGCCAAAACCCTGGAGCCGGGTTGGCATGCATGTGTCGCATGCGGTCGACATGCGCGGTTATGCAGGTTGTGGCACTGATCATCGCCCAAATTTTGCGCATTCACCTCCTTTGCTGGCTGACCTGGATAATAATGGGGTGCTTGAGCTGGTGCTGGTTGGCAATGTTTACAATTGCGCAACGAACCCCTATACCTCTTTACATGAGATGCCATTTATCTTCAATCAGGATCGCACGCGCTGGTCGAACGCCAGCTACAATTGGACCGATATTCCTGTACCGGATGGAGCAGCCGCACCACGTAGCGATAATTACAACGTCATCGAAAGCAGCCATCCAGTACCAGTGGTGGCAGACCTGGATGGCGATGGCATTCAAGAAATCCTCTATCCTTCCTATGATGGTCGTATGCATGCCTACTGGTTGGATAAGACCGAACATGGCAACTGGCCGTATTCCGTCACCAAAAGCATTGAGTCTTTTTTACGCTTTGCTTCCCCGCCCGTCATTGCCGATCTGGATAACGACGGACACGCGGAAGTGATCTTCGCCTCCTGGGTTCAAAAAGACACTTACCAGACCGGGTATCTACACATGCTTGATTACCTGGGGAATCCGCTGCATGAGATTAAACTACCGGCTGCGTTTGGTTCGCCTACCTGGAATGGCGTGCTGGCTTCTCCCACCCTGGCCAATATCGATAGCGACTCCGATCTGGAGGTGGTGTTGACCAGCGCTCATTCCGGATTTCTGGCTTATGACCTACCCGGGACAGCCAATGCGCGGGTTTTGTGGGCCACCGGCCGCGGGAATTTTTTGCGGTCAGGTTCACCGGTTATTCAGGTGGTATATGATCATTTTCATTTTCTGCCGTTGGTCAGAAAATAGAATAGGATGGATAGTCCAGTATTTAGAAAATGTCGCAGCATTCGTCACTCTGGCTTGATGTTGAATAATAACAGGTAGGGTGTGCCACCTGCTTTTGGGTAGATAGAACGTTCGTACAGTCGCCGGTTAAGGTGATGCAGCCTCTTTTTGAGACGATAGATGCGCATCTCGAGCATCCATTTCTCATGCATCAGATTGAGTGGGGCTGTGAAGGGCTCAGGGTGCACCCGGGATGGGTGCGCATACCGAATTTCTTCAGGCTGCCCTGGTCTTTGGCCATCATATACTGATCTGGCTCCATGCTGGAACCCTCTGCCGGGAATGGTCGCTCATACCACCTACTTTATTGTTCAACATTATTCCCTCCTTATTCTGTTGATTTATCCTTAAGCAATTGCTGGATACTATCCTGTGTCTTGACCAATTCCTCCTGCCAGGTCAACAAGGCAGCTTCCCTAATGCGGGTAAGACGATAAAGACGTCGCGGTGGACCCTGGTTGTTGTCTGTATCCCATTCAGATCGAATCCATTCCAGATCTTCCATCTGGCGCAACGTTCGATAGACTACACTGGGGTGCAACGCTTCCAGACCCAACAATTCAAGTTCTGATAGTAAGGAATTACCATGCCGGGGAGATTGGGCAATCAGGGTCAGCAAAGCTGGTTCAACCAGCGCGACCTTTAATGCTGTTAAGAAACCCATAAGTATCATTTATCCGCCTGATTTGCGGGGAACTATCCATGCAGTCAGATCGTCTGAGAATAGCATTACCCAATAAAACTTAGTCTGTTTCAAATTGAAACAACACGAAGGAGAAATTTTGAAAATACACAAATTATTAATAGGCTTGGTCATCGTTACCAGCTTGATGATGTCTGGCTGCGCACCAACTGACGTGCCTACGAAGATACCGACTTCCGTGCCTACTGGCCCATCGCAGCATACAGCGACTACAGTGCCGGCCAGTTCGGTTCCGAACACACCGGCTCCCATAGAAACCAACTCACTGAACGACACTGGCTGGCAGCTGGAAAACCTTCTTGGTCAAACAGTAATGACAGGTACCCGGGTGACGATCAAGTTCGAGGAAAACAGGTTTTATGGTACAGATGGCTGCAACCAGTACAATGGTTCTTTTAAGCTGGAAGCTGAAAAAATCAACATTGATGAAAACATTGCCACCACCAGGATGGCGTGCGAGGAGTCGATAATGCAACAGGGTTCCGCTTACCTCGCGATGCTTGTGCAGGCAGCTACTTATGAAGGCAGCGACCAACAGATGGTTTTATTCGATGAAGATGGCAAAACGCTGGCTACTTTCACTCCCATTCTTACATTGGTCGGTGCAGACCCCCGAAATGCCACCTATCTGGTCAATGGAGTTTCCGAGGTGGAAGCAGCGCCAGGTTCAGCCATGAAGAAAGTGACCCGCTACTTTGGTAATGCAGTCGATATTGATTTAAACGGTGACGGTGCAATGGATTCGGCTTTCCTACTGAGCCAGGACACTGACGGCAGTGGGATCTTCTACTTCGTTGTGGCAGCCCTTAATACGCCGGATGGGTACGTGGGGACCAATGCGATCTTCCTCGGCGACAGAATTGCCCCACAGAATCTCAATATTGATTTTGACAATCCAGCACAGTTCGTTGTGAACTATGCCGACCGGAAGCCAGATGAACCAATGACGGCACAACCATCGGTAGGTGTCTCCCGGTGGTTTAAATTGCAGGACGATATGCTGGTAGAAATCACACTACCCACCACTCCCACCCCTTAGGGAGATATATGAGGAAAACGAGGTTTCTGAGGTCAACCACTTAAGACCTCAGAAACCCCTTAACGAAATAACAGCACTCAACTCCCCATTGGCACAATAACTTAACAGCTTAACAACTCAAAAGCTAAACAGCTACTCCACTTCTATCTGTACATACTGCTGAACAACATTGCCATCCAGATCGTTCACCAGGAAGCCTACCAGATAATTTCCGGCGGGGGCGTAAACCTGTTCCCATTCAAAGGCAGAGCTGCCAAAGGTGAGAGTATCCCCCTCTTCGAGGGTGATCTGGCTGACCAGCCCGTTGGCGTCCAGTTCCATCCAGCGTTGTAGCAGCGTGAAGGTGTCACCGGCGGCGGTGGAAATCTCATACGGAGAACTGGCCATCTCATTACCCTGGAAACCAAAGACCTGGAACAGGCGTCCATCGCGGAAGTACATCTGTGCCCGGCGTTGTTCACCACTCTCGGCAAAGGTATAGATGCCATCCACTGCGTAAACGGCATCCTCAGCACTGGCACCGTACGCGAGTGGGTTAAACAGCGCCAGCGAGGTCTGCGCACCATTCGTAATGGAAAACAGGGTCGGTTCCCACTCAAAATTCATACGGAAAGATTCACTCTGCGGCCAGACCGGGTAATAGACCCCTTTCAATTCATTTGTCTGTGCGCTTTCCAGGTAATCCGTATCGGCAATCAGAATGCTATTGGAGGCAGCATCATACAGCCCGCTGAAGAAGTAGACATACCCTATCTGGTCACCGGTGATATCGATGCTCAAGCGTACTGCGCCGCCTGGTGCTACGCGATCAGCAGTGGTGCTGATGGGGGATAGGCTAATGGTTCCACTTCCGGGTGCACGGGTGATGCCACTCGCAGCCGGCACCACCGCTTCGGCTGCATCCACATTAAAACCACGATCATTGTAGTGGTAGACCAGAAAATCATCCCAGAGGGAAACACGTGCAAAGCGATTCGCTATAGCTGTGTAGGATTGCATGCCGGTATAAGCTGAGCGATACAGGCTTGAATTGGGGAAGTAGATGGCAATGCCGGTTGATCCCGGTTTTGACATCCCATGCCGTTCCGCTACGATCACACTCTGCAGGCTGGTCAGCACATCGTAGGCAGCATTACGAATGCGGGTGTTATTGGTTTGTTTGGCAACCAACTGCACAAAATGCCCCAAATCAATGAAGGAAGGCGGTACCTGATTGCCAAAGATACTGGTATAGGATTGGGCATAATTACGCGCACTGGCTACCAGAGATTGATCGATATCCTGCATGGCATACGAGAAATCATTGAAGTCTGTGATCAAATCTGGAAGGGCGTTCAGGTCTACTGCTGTGAGGGTGATGTTTTTTTCCAGCTGGGTGACGATTTGCTCGGCACTCACGCGTGATGGTCCAAAGAACCCTCCGCTGCTGGAATTCTGACGCAGGAAATCCATGCGTGCATTTTCATCCGTGATGCGTTCATCCTGATCAATGTAAGTTTCCACAATATTAGTTGCCAGATCGGCAGGGGAGATCGATGGGTTGTCAACCAGGAGGCTCAGGAAGGCTGAGTAAGCCCATCCCAGGCTGGGTTCTGTCTCCTCGGAGGCGACTGCATAATTGGCATAAGGTTGCAAAGCGCTATAGACCTCCAGTTGGGACATAAGGCAGGCATCCATACCGATCAGATCGAATTTCTGTATACCGGTGTTAGCCTGGATGTCCGCCAGCGCCTGGTCAAGCTCAGAGAGGTAAATGGCGTCATCTGGAAGTTGTTGAATAAGAGGTGCACTGCCAGAATCACGCCCGCCCGGCACGGGATCCGTCCAACCACCGGGCCAACCCATGCCATGGTCGGAAAGGATCAGCACATAGTGATCGGATGGATAGGCATTGATTGCCCAGGTAACAAAATCTACCAGGGAATCGCCGTCGGCCATGTTGACTTCACCCAGATCTTCCAGCAGCTCAGAACCAATATGACTGAGATCATCATCGTACAGAACCAGATAGCGCCGGGTGCTGCGCCAATCGCCATCCCCGGAGAAGCCACCCCGGTAGCGATCCATCTGGGCTACAATACGTACATCTTCGCTGGAACCAACACGTTCCATCTCGTTTAGATCGATGAAAATATCCTGTTCCAGTACCTGATCATCAGCATCCTGGTAATTCATCACCAACCAGGTATTACCGCCTCCGCTGGAAGGTGGTGGGGATGGTCGTGGTGTACGGGTAATAGACACGGTTGCCGGTTCGGAGTCGATATAGGGCTGCTGGTCTTCCGCTGGCAATTCGCCCAGATCCAGTCCATTGGAAAAGACAAAGAAGAGTATCAGGATCACAATAATGACAATACCGCCACAGCCAAGTTTCTTCTTGCCACCGCCTAATAAGCTGCCAGCTGAACCGAGCAGTGATCCCCCACCGCCACCGGAATAGCTACCGCCACTGCTTCCACCACTACTGCCGGAACTACCGCCGGGTTGACCGCTCTGCCTTCTGACAGGTGCAGTCGCTCGCTGGGTGGGTTTTTCGCCTTTCCGCCGGCGCTGAACATCAATTTCAGGTTTTTCAGACATATTGTGTCTCCCTCATGAACCTTGTTAAATCATAGATGCATTATAAAACTTTTCAGATCAATTAGGAATGACACCTGAGGGTCAAATCGAAAACAGATGAATGTTTTTGATATGCAAAAATACTGCAACTATATTGTCTGCAACAGTGGGAGTATTTTCCACTATAATGACAATTAATATGAAAATCGATATTTTGGTGAGGTTTTATGGCTGAGATAAAATTTGAAATCATGAAACGGCTGGGTGTTTTATCCACCTCCAGCCGGGGTTGGACAAAGGAATTGAATCTGATCTCCTGGAATGATCGTGATCCTAAGTTTGATATCCGGGAATGGTCACCGGATGGCACCACGATGGGAAAAGGCGTTACACTGACCGAGGAAGAATTGATAAAATTAAAAGAATTGATAGACCAGCATTTAAGCACAGATGCTCGAGCAAATTAAAAAGGCAGTTTTGGTAGTATGAAAACACAAAGTTCTTGAGGTTTGACTTCAAGAACTTTGTGTTTTCAAATTTTCAAACCAGCTTGTTTGCTCAGACGGTACTAATCTCCAAAAACATCAATCACTTGAGCTTTCGACTTTCAGCTTTGAGCATCTAGGATTTGAGCTTTCGACATTGAGCTTACAGCTACTCCCTAGATTGTTTCTCAAACAAATTACCCGGCTGCCAGGGAGTGCCGAGGGCGGGCAAGAGCCAGCGATCCACACCAATCCATCCAGCAGTTTTCCAGGCTAGGATCAGCAAAATGGAAATGGTGAACAGGACTGGATTGGTACTGGCAGAACCAGCCATCATGAAGTTCCAGTTCAGGAAGCCTCCAAAGAAAGCAGCGATGCCGGTGAAGATACCCAGGATTAAAGCCACTCCGATCAACAGTTCACCGGCAACAACCAGTTTGGCAAACCAGGTGTAAGCACCACTATCCAGCATGCTCTGCAGAAAAGCGCGATACCAATCGAATGAAATCGCTGGTCGGGCAGGAGCATCCGGGATTAATACCGCCCGTTCCCAGAAACCTTTCAAAGCTTCACCACTCTGAGTCCAGGCAGGATTGGAGAGCTTGCCGAGACCTGAATTTAACCAGGTATAACCAAGATATACGCGTGCCACCAGCCATAACCATGACCAGCGTGTGCTGTTAAATAAGGTGTTCGCGATAGGTGGGTCGGAAAACCGCACAGGATTTTTAACTTTTGATTGTGTTGACATTATTAACTCCTTTATATACAAGACGTATACGATAATAATACTCTAATTTCTAGGGAAGCAGTTAAAATTGTCATAAGTTCACATCACAATTCTCGGCGGAGCAATATTTCAATAAAAGAGAGATGACTTCTTTTTTTTGGTGAGAAACAGCTCAAAAAAAAGATGGCAACTTATTGAAATGAAACTCAGCGTTTGATACTGCGATATTTGATTGGTTGAGGCGTATCGGCTGCCATGCCCAATCGCCGACGACGATCTGTATCGTAGTCCGACCAGTTACCACCGTAAAAGACCACCTGGCTATCGCCTTCAAAAGCCAGAATATGCGTAACAATCCGGTCGAGGAACCAGCGGTCGTGAGAGACCACAATCGCACAACCGGCAAAGGATTCCAGGGCTTCTTCCAGCGCTCGCAGGGTGTTGACATCCAGATCATTGGTTGGCTCGTCCAGCAGGATTACATTAGCACCACGTTTGAGCACCTTGGCCAGATGCACACGGTTGCGTTCTCCACCTGAGAGCATATCCACCTGTTTTTGTTGATCGGAACCGGTGAAGTTAAATGAAGCCACATAAGCGCGCGAATTCATTTTGCGGGTTCCCAGGGTTAGGGTATCCATTCCTTCGCTGATCTCCTGCCAGATGGAGTTTTCTCCGTTCAGGGTATCCCGGCTCTGGTCTACATATGCCAGGTCGACAGTCTCCCCAATGCGCACGGAACCACTATCCGGTTGTTCCTGCCCGGTGATCATGCGCAATAAAGTGGTCTTGCCAGCACCGTTGGGTCCTATCACACCCACGATACTGCCGGGTGGAATGGCAGCAGTGAAATTATCAATCAACAGTCGCTCCCCATAACCTTTGCTGAGCTGATCAAACTCAAAAACAACATTTCCCAGACGTTCACCGGGCGGGATATAGATCTCCTGTTCACCGCGATACTGGTCAACTTCCTGACTGAGCAGGCGTTCATAAGCCGTGACACGGGCTTTTCCTTTAGATTGGCGTGCCTTGGGAGACATGCGAATCCATTCGAGTTCCCGTTGCAGGGTGCGTTGACGTTTCGATTCTGATTTTTCCTCAACAGCCAGGCGTTCCTGTTTTTGTTCCAGCCAGGAGGTGTAGTTTCCTCTCCAGGGAATCCCATATCCGCGATCCAGCTCCAGAATCCAACCGGCGACGTTATCCAAAAAATAGCGATCATGGGTGACGGCAATGACAGTGCCCCGATATTGCTGTAAATGATGTTCCAGCCAGGCAACAGACTCTGCATCCAGGTGGTTGGTGGGCTCATCCAGCAGCAGGATGTCCGGCTCGGTCAACAGCAGGCGGGTGAGTGCCACCCGGCGGCGTTCACCACCGGAGAGCACCTGAACAGGCGTATCGCCCGCCGGGCAGCGCAGCGCATCCATGGCCATCTGCAGGCGGTTATCGAGCGTCCAGGCATCCACGTGATCGAGCTCTTCCTGAAGCCGCCCCTGTTTTGCAATCAGGGCATCGAAATCGGCATCCGGCTCGGCGAACTGATTATTGATTTCATCAAACGCGTGTAATTTCTCGATAATAGGAGCAACCGCTTCTTCCACCACCTGTTTAACGGTTTTACTGTTATCCAAGTCTGGTTCCTGATCGAGCATGCCAACCGTGTACCCTTTTGAAAAGGTCACCTCTCCAATGTAATCCTGGTCTTTCCCGGCGATGATACGCAGCAAGGTGCTCTTGCCAGCCCCATTCAAACCCAGCACGCCAATCTTTGCGCCATAATAAAACCCGAGGGAAATATCGCGCAAAATCTGGCGGTTATTGGGTGGGACTACTTTGCCCACACGCACCATGGAGAAAATTACCTGTTGATCGTTCATGCTCTCACCTCAAGTTGAAACCCAATGATTTTTGTTTACCTGTTGATTGGTCAGGTATCAGCGGGTGAAAGGACTATTCCATTCACCCGGCTCATGGTTTCATTTTACCTGAAGTGGTTGGTTTTATGTGAACTTGATGAAAGTTACTTAACCGTCATGGCCTGCCTGAGTAAATCTTCCAGGTTGAGCATCGGGTCTGCTCCCAGAGTCAGCTTCCAGGATGGGTGCAGCTGATCCAGCAAATATGCCTGTGCCATACCTGTGTAGTAGAAGCGCCCATCGCCTTCATCAGATGCCATGCGGGTGATCTGATCCAATTCCCTGCTCCAGCGGGTATCGAAAGTCTGATATCCTTTGAATTTCCGGTCACTCTGCATGGCTGCTATTGGTTGGTACTGATCATCAGTAGATGCCAAGCGCCAGGTCTCCAACTCAGCGTAGCGAGCCAACCCTTCTATCCATTCGCGTTGATTCTCATAGCGAATCAAATCAGCTGAGAGTTGCATGCTCTCCCGGCGAGCATCACGAAGATTTAGGAATTGCTGTGCCAGTTGCCTGGTCTCTTCTTTATCCTCTGACTTCAAGGCTGATTTTAATACTTCCAGTTCCTGCTGCCAGGCAGCGATACCTTCCTGATTTTCCCAGGGATACTGATCAGCCAAACGGATTCCGTCCCATTCTGCTGCATCCAGGCGCCCTTGTGCCCAGACTGCCTGAAAAGCATGAAAGCTCTCATGCTGGATCATCGAAAGGTAGGTATCACTATTCGGAATAAATATCGAAGCAATCAATGAATATGGGAAAACCGGTTTTAAAAAGCCTGGCAAATCCATGCGGAACTGATTCATCAGCCCTATGCGAAACCATTCCGCGGATGGCAGACTGGCTACGTAGGTGTCACCAACCCGCACAGTGAAAGCATCCGGCTCCTGTTTGGGATCATGGCGATCGTAAGCGCTACGGTAATAGATCTCGTGAGGGTAGTTTTCCAATGCTGGCATTGCCTGCCAGGTATCCCCGCGTTGTGTTTCCTGCGGAACTTTAACCCAGCCTGTTTCAGGATCCTGAACACCGGTCAAAAAGGCATTCTCTTCATTAAAGATCAGCGCTGGTATATCCACAGATTGCAGACCCGGAAAGACCTGATCACCCAATTCCTGGCGCAGATGTTGTGCTTCCAACACGCGGACCATATCCAACTCCGCCAACCGATCGGGATCGATGCTCTGGTCGGGTACAAACAAATTGAAAACAGCAGAAATTGCGCTTAACCCCAGGCACAATCCCAATAAACTTAATACCAACCATAAACTCAAGCGTTTCTTTTTTCTTGTCATAGGACACTCCTGCATGCTCATTATAAAAAATACTGATCTGGTTGACAACCATCCATCAGCCAGTGAAGACTGTTCTTAAGGTGGAAATAGAGCATACCCAACGGGATAATTTAACATTAATTCTGAGCAGGAATTGCCCAGATGTGATATAAAGTAAACCTGCAAAGGACTTTTTAACGATGATAAATGACAAACCTTTAATTCTGGTTACCAATGATGATGGCATCGCATCCCCTGGCATTCATGCTGTGGCGCGTGCTCTGGCACCACTAGGTGAAGTAGTTCTGGTTGCTCCCCGCGACCAAAACTCCTCCACCGGCCGCAGTCATCCACTGCATACGGATGGCATGATTGAAGAAGTGGAATGCTGCCTGGATGCGGGGAATTTCAAAGCCTATGCTGTCGGAGGCACACCCGCGCAATGCGTGTTAAGCGCGCTTTTGAAGATCTTACCACGTAAACCTGACCTGGCTATCTCAGGGATTAATTATGGAGAAAACTTTGGCACCGGGATCACCATCTCGGGCACTGTAGGGGCAGCCCTGGAAGCAGCCAGCTTTAACATCCCCACCATTGCAGCCTCCCTGCAATTGGAAAATATTGATGATTTTGATAAGCACGACCCGACGGTAGACTTCTCCGTGGCGGGCTTTTTCACCCACAAATTTGCGAAAATGTTACTGGAAAGACCTCTTCCAGCCGGTGTGGACCTGCTGAAACTGGAAGTACCGGTGCATGCCACCGAGGAAACCCCCTGGCGTATGACGCGTTTATCACGGCATATGTATTATGTGCCTTACTATGACATCCAAAAAGGGTGGCAGGACCCCAGCCGCATCGGGTTCCGGGTCAATGTCAGCAGAGAAGACGTCACCCCAGATTGCGACGTCTTCGCGGTGGTATATGATAACGTGGTAGCGGTCACTCCGTTAACAATCGATATGACCGCCCCCATAGACATTCAAGCCTGGGAACAGGAGCTGCGCCAGAAGGGCTTCACCGGTTAGTAATCGGCCTTATTTTTTCTGGTAGCGAATCTTGATCTCTGAGGGGTGATTGGCACCGGCTCCCTGCACCACCTGAATATCCTGACTGAGCAATTCCATTTCAAAAGTCTGCAACAGACGGGCTGTGATAATGGTCATCTCATTTTTGGCAAAGTTCATGCCGGTACATTTGTGGATCCCACCACCAAAGCCAACCATAGCAAAGGCATTTTTCCCTTCCCCGCGCTCGGGTGACCAGCGCATGGGATCATAAAAATCGGGATCTTTGAAGACCTGTGGCAGGAAATGTGAATTGGCAGCATTGACAATCACCTGCCATCCCGAAGGTAAATGATAGCCACCCAGATCAAGCGGTTGTTCAACCGTGCGCATCTGCAAATCTGCGGAGGGACGCATGCGTGTGGTCTCCTCAATTGCCCAGGCAATATGATCCAATTGATTGATCACTTCCTGGGTAATCTCAGTACCTGGGCTTTTTTGTTGAAGTTCCTCCCTCACCTTTTCGAGATAATCTGGATGTTGGAGAATTAAAGCGACTGTCCAGGCAGCCTGGCCTGCTGTGGTTTCATGTCCGGCAAACAGCAAGCCAGTGAACATACTGACAATCGTCTGATCATCCATCACGCCACCATCTTTCAAGGGGGTTTGCAACAGAGTGCTGATCAGATCATCGTATTGTTCCGGATGCTGGCGACGCTTTTCAATCATCCCACGGAATATATGGTTGATGGCTGCTTTGGCTTTATCGCGACGCCTGAATTTGGGCAGTGGCAGGTTAGGTGGCAAAATCGGATCCAGAGAACGGCTGATATCCAGATACAGGTCCCAGAACCCTGCGCCTAACTCTTCCTGATATTGCGGCCCAATCAGCGCGTGCCCGGCAACAAACTGTGCCAGGCGCAGCATCTCAGCTGAAAGATCCATTGTTCCACTATCACCCAGCCCATCGATCCAGCGTTGAATCTCAATATTCATCGCCTGAATATAGCCAGCCATGCGCTCACGGCGAAAAACTTCCTGAAGGACCGGGCGCTGATTGTAATAGGCGTCTTTACTGGCGGTAAAAAGCACTTCACCCAGGGAGGCTTTTAAAAATCCGTAAGCTTCCTGCATATTGAGGGATTTGTCGGTCTGTGTATATACAATTTTATTATTATCGGCACCGCTGACAACTGCTGCAAAACGCGGCCCGAGCTTGATGGCGAATACATCCCCATGCTCGCGGTATCCACGTTTAAATAGTTTTTCTCGATCACGCATCATCTCCAGGGCATGCCCCAATACAGGCAGCCCACCAGAAACGATGGGAGGGGTGTTTACTGACATTTTTTCTCCTTTTTCCATTAATGCTTGATTCCCAAACACTATCTTAATTGTACCGAGTTTCTCCAAAAAATTCCTGGTTTCTTACAATCCACATTGAAAACAATCTCCTGCTTGATGGACCCTGTTTGTGAAGACTGGAGCAATCAGGTCAAATATCACCCATTAATATGACGATTGACAAAAGTTTTTGAGGTATAAATAAGCCCAACAGGGAAAACCACCAGAACTACGTTTTCCTGCTTGACAAATTTCGTTTCTTCGACTTCTGGTTCTCCTGAGGATTGGGATATGCCCCTGTTTGTTATTGGGTGACAGACAGCGGCGAGAAAAACCCTTATTTGTTAGCATCGCAGCTAACCACGTAGATTACAAATAAGGGTTTTTTCTTTTAATAAAAAAAAGACCCGGCCTTCATGAACAGGTAGAGTCAATATTGGAGATCAGATTCAATGCCGTTATTGCAAAATCTGACGGGAGCGGTAACCCGGCACCACTGAATAGAGGATTTCATCCACCTCCAGCCGTGCCATTTGAGTGACTTCCTCGCACTCGTCCGGATTGCCGCTGGCGACGATGGACACCAGATTAAAGCGTTTGCGATCCGGGGAACTCTGTGCCAGGGTGATGGTGGAAGGAAGGATTCTGGCGGTTAACACCTGCCAGACCACCGCGGCTGTTACCGGGTGAAGCTTGCAAACCATGGTCAGCCATTCCTGTGGGATTTGAGGTGGCTGCCGGAAGTTTATTTCTTCATAGTGATAATCAAAGTTAAATTCTGGCATTACTCCTCAAGGATACCATAAATTCAAGCATTAATCAGCTGGTGTGATGGTGGAATTTACTTTCCGGCAGCCATTAAAACAACAATAAACCAACAATTTTTTGCTGCACTAACTGCATGGTCAAAAAAAACTGGTAAAATTTTAAACAACAATTCTATTCGGAACTGATGAAAGAGGTAGGTGTTTGATGAGCAAAGAGTTTAACGAATTCTCTGAGCCAGATAGCCAGGATGGTACTGAAAATTCTGAGATTGAAAATGATGTCCAGGCGGATATCGTGGAGATCACCCAGGGTGGTGCCAACCAAATTCAAGCCAAAGAAGTCATCTTACGGCAGGCGGGTGCCAATCATGTCAAGAGCAATCTGGTACAGGTGCGTCAAGGTGGTGTGGTTGCTGTGGAAACAGACCGCCTGGAATTGACACAAGGGGGTGTCGTTTTTGCCAACAGCGCTGCGGTTGATTTGACAACCAGTCGTGCAGCCGTCATCGTCAATGATGGCAATGTGAATATCGATCAAAGTGGTGTCCAGGTTTTGGTCACAAAAGGCAATGTCCAGATCGATCAATCTGGTATTGTTGCGATGGCTGCCAATCAGGTCACCCTGGAAAATAATAACAGTGTCGTTTTTTTGCTTGCCAAACACGTAGAGGGCGATGTAAATCCAAAATTCGGGCCGAAAGAATCCGCCTTATTTGGGATCCTGGCAGGGCTGACTGCTGGCATTATGATTCTCGCTGGTGTATTATTTGGTAAGAAAGTGCAAAAAAATCCTGATGGAGAAGTATCTAAGAAGCCATGCAACTTCAACCTGAAATTTTGATAGACCAGAAAGCTCTGACAGGTGAGGGACCCAGCTGGGACGCGCAACACGAAGTATTATATTGGCTGGATATCTCCCGAACTACCATTTTTGTTTACAATCCGGTTACCCACCAAAATCAGGGCATTGATTTAAGTAAGGATTTCTCTTCGATTGGCAGTGTGGTTGCCTGTAACAGTGGCGGGCTTTTATTCACACCCGAGCGAAAAATTGCATATTTTGATTTTAGGGAACTTTCCTATCAGGTTCTGGCTGAGGTGGAACCCGATCTACCTGGAAATCGATTCAACGATGGCAAATGTGATCCTTATGGACGCTTTCTAACCGGCACCATGCAAATTGCTGAAGATGGCAGCCCCACTGGATCACTTTATAGCATGGATCGTGATCTCAAGGTACGCAAATTATTGGATGGGCTGGTGATTTCGAATGGCTTGGGTTGGAGTCCGAATTACCGCACCTTCTATCTGGCAGATTCTTCCTCCAGGGATATCTGGGCTTTCGATTATGATCTGGAACACGGGAACATCTCCCGCCAACGCACTGCCTTCACCCTGCAGGATGGTGACGGGGTGGCAGACGGGCTGACCACCGACACAGACGGCATGCTCTGGCTGGCGCTTTGGGATGGTGCCTGCATCCAGCGCTGGAATCCACAATCCGGTGAACGCCTGGCGACTTATCCCTTCCCCGCCAGGCGTACCACCTGCCCGGTTTTTGGGGGTGAAGAGATGAACGAACTGTACGTCACCTCGGCTGCTATTGGATTGCAGGAAACTGATTGGCAGGCATACCCGCACAATGGGTCTTTGATGCGCCTCAAAACTGATTTCACGGGTTTACCCAGCTTCCGATTCGCAGATTAGTTACCAGCGCAGAGAGAGGCAGCTCAAGCCGCCATCCATCTTGCGGTATTCGGAAACATCCAGCAGCCGGGTGGTGAAGCCTGCCTGCTGAACAAGTTCCAGTGTTTGGGGGAAACCATCCGGCACCAGCAGAAGCTCGTTAATCCTTAAGCAGTTGGCTGCGTAGGCTTCTTCCAGCGGAATGACCAGTTGATGATAAGCGTCGAAACTGAACTTTTCTGCCAATCTTGGGTCAAGCAAAAGAGTGCCATCACCCAGATAATTCACTGCACTTTTGAGATGTAAAACCCCCTGCAGCGGGCGAATATCAATCAACTCAGTGCGATAACTAAAGTGATTGAAGATGGCAGCCAACTGCCGGGCACCTTCAAGATTGGTGCGCGCTGAAATCCCAATTAAATAGCCGTCTTTTACCTTGCAGATATCACCACCGTCAAGTGTGCCCTGCCCTTCAATTTGATAAATGCGCTTAAAGTGCTCTGTCAACACCGGTAACATCGCGGCTGCTTCCCCGCGGCGGGAGATAGCCCCAGGTTGGGAAATGACTGCGAAATCGGGTTCGACAATGGCGGTATCTTCCACAAATACCGAATCCGGAAAAGCCTCCAGCGCTGGCAAGACATCTACCTGCAAGCCTGCCTCTCTCAACACCTGACAGTATTGCAGGTGTTGCTGTTGGGTTAATGCCAGGTCTGGTTGACCTAATTCTGCCGTGGTGATGGCATGCAGATAGCTTTCAGGCGGTTTGCGGGTGATGGCATGGGTGAACTTCATTTTGACTCCAATTTTAATATTTCTTTAAGTGTAGGGATAGCCGCCAGCACTGCCCGGCCGCGATGGCTGAGGCGGTTCTTTTCCTCTTCAGGAAGTTCTGCCATGGTTTGCGTGCGGTCATTCAATTGGAAAACCGGGTCATACCCAAAGCCGTTCTGACCTCGCTCTTCACTCACGATCTGACCGTGACAATTGCCTTCAAAAGAGAAAAGTTCTCCATTGGGTAAGGCAAGGACCAGGGTGCAATGGAATTTTGCCGGCCAGGGGCGTTGCTGCTGCGTCAATTTTTCCAACAGAAACGCTCTGCGATCTGCGTCTGTAGCACCAGGCTTGGGAGAAAATCGGGCGGAGTGCAATCCCGGTGCACCATTCAGGGCGTCAACTTCCAGACCTGAATCATCCGCCATTGTGATCAATCCACTGGCCTGGCAGTAAGCAAGTGCTTTCTTAAGCGCATTTTGATAGTAATCAGCGCCGTCTTCCTCGACTTGCAAGGATACCCCTATATCTGCGGGTAAGACCAGCTGCACCTCCAGGGATTGGAGGATAGATTGGAACTCTCGCAACTTTCCGGGATTACTGCTGGCGATTAATAAAGTCTGCATCGTTAATTTTTCCTATTTTTATCATAAATATAATAATAAGTTGACGGTTGATTTTCGGTGTGCTATAATCTCAAGAGTGTTATTATACCCTTTGATCGGTAGAGTTTTCCGTTGAGCCAGCCCAGAAACCCACTTCGCATAAATGTCGGATTCATGATCCACGAACCCATCGGTAACTACCGGGATTTGGATTTTAATTTCGAGGAGATTGTACTAGAGTCTGACCTTCAGCTTTCCAATCTTAATGGAAAGGTTCGAATCAATCGGACACCACAAGGGTTATTATTGGATGCCAACTTTGAAGGTACCGTGGTGGAACAATGTGTACGTTGCCTGGAGGATTTTCCACAAAAAATCACAACCGAATTTCAAGAATTATTTGCCTATCACAGTCGTCATACCACTGACGCGGAATTATTTGTTCCTGAGGATGGATTTATTGATCTTTCACCTTTGGTATATGAAAATATATTGTTGGCTTTTCCAATCAAGGCCCTTTGCCGGCCAGATTGCAAAGGTTTATGCATAGAATGCGGTATTAATTTAAACTTTGCCACCTGTGAACATCTCGATTCGCGGGTGGCATATTAGCTCTTTTTTATTGATTATTCTAGACGGGATTACACTTGCAACCAATTCATTTGAATAAAAGTCAAAAAGCAACCATCAGATTCTCCCCTGCCATGTTGGCAAACATGGTATTAACGGCGTTCCCTGTAGCTTTTTGTGTTGAAGATTGATTGGTTGGGGAGCAGGAGGAAAAATGGCAAGTGCAAGCAGACGAATCAGAAAAACTGATGTGATCCGGGTGTTACTGGAAAAAGCCGACGTACAGGGTTACCTGACGACTGAGGACTTGATGGAAGCATATCCAGAAATTACCAGCGATGCCGATCGCATGGAATCTATTCTGATGGCATTGCGCCGCCAGGGCGTGGATGTGCTCGATGAAGAAGAAGCTGGACACGCTGGGGATGATTTTGGCGGTCCACCCAGTGATATGGATCCATATTCCGCCAATCTGGAAACAATCTCGAGTGATGACACGATAGGCCTCTACCTCAAGGAAATGTCCTCCGTGCCGCTGCTTTCCGTGCAGGAGGAGCTTGATCTGGCCCGTCGAATCGAAACCGGGCGCATGGCCACTCATTTGCTCATTGAACTCAATGGGCATACTCCGCATGAAGAATTTGAACGGCTGAATGAAGAGGTGGAGAGTGGTGACCTGGCGCGCGACCATCTGATTAAAGCCAACACCCGTTTGGTGGTCAGCATCGCCAAGCGCTATATGGGCCGGGGTGTGCCCTTTCTGGATCTGATTCAGGAGGGTAACCTGGGTTTAATGAAGGCTGTTGAAAAGTATGAATACCAGCGCGGTTTCCGCTTTTCCACCTATGCCACCTGGTGGATTCGCCAGACCATTACGCGCTCAATTGCCGACCAGGGTCGCACCATTCGCGTGCCGGTGCACATGGTGGATCGTATCCGGCAACTCTATCGCCTGATGCATGAGCTCGAACAGAAACTCGGCCGGGTACCCAACAATGAAGAATTGGCTGCAGAACTGGATATTTCTCCCAATAAAGTGGATTGGATGATGCGCGTCTCCTGGCTTCCGCTTTCGCTCGAAAGCCCCATTAACGAAGACGAAGAAGAATCCGAGTTAGGCATGTTTGTGGAGGATACCCTTACCCCTACCCCAATTCAGACAGCGTACAACAAAATGCTACGCGAACGGATTGAGGCGGTTCTCGACACCCTGCCACCCCGCGAAGCCCGCATTTTACGTCTGCGTTTTGGCCTGGACAATGGTCACACCTATACACTCGAAGAGGTCGGGCAAAAGTTTGGCCTGACGCGTGAACGCATCCGTCAGATTGAGAGCAAAGCACTGCGGCGCTTACGACATCCCAGGCGTTCAAGGCAATTGAAAGAGTATATTCCGTAGGCGCTGAGTTGCTGGCCATCAGACCAGTTTTTACCTGGATAAGCGGTTAAATCGCCTTAAACCCCATTGTATTTTGATACAAACCTCTCTATAATCAATTCATTGCAATTCATTATCACTATTGATAATGATAATGATAATGAGAGGAGAGCTTATGCTTGCTTCTGATAAAGCTGATTTGATTATCCATCCGGTGCGGTTGCGAATCTTGCAATTGCTGGCGAGAGAACCATTCACAACCAATCAACTCGACCACTTAATGCCTGATGTAGCCAAATCATCTTTATATCGTCACATCAGGAAATTATTGGATGCTGGTTTTATCGAAATCGTTGAAACCCACCCGGTTAAAGGAACTCCGGAAAACACGTACCGTCTGGTGCAGGCCCCAAATGTCACTGCCGAGGATGTGCAACAATTGTCTAAAGAAGATCATTTGCGGTATTTCTCCAGCTATATAGCCGGCCTGGTGCAGGGATTCAAAGCCTATTTGGATTCAGAGGACACGCCGGATCTGGTGGCTGACCGCGTTGGTTTTAGTGAGATATTGTACTATGCCGATGCCGATGAATTTGACGCATTATTTCGTCCTTTTCGTGATCAATTATCAATAATCAGTCAACAAGCATCACGACCTGGAAGGCGTTTGCGGAAACTTGTTTTAATTAATCACCCGGAAGTAGAGGAGAGATAAAAATGGAAAATAGCACGCTTATAGATCAATTAATGAAGTTACTCCCACTGTTGATCCCCTTATTTGTCATTCAATTAGGTCTGATGATCGCTGCCCTGCTGGATTTGATCAAACGGGAAAAAACCAAAGGTCCCAAATGGATGTGGATAGTCATCATTGTGTTCGTCAATATGATTGGACCGATCATCTACTTTGTGGTCGGACGTGAGGAAGAATAAAAATGGTTGAAACGGTTGAAAGCAACCTTGCCATTCGCTGCCAGGATCTAACACGCTACTTTGGTGATGTGAAGGCATTGGATCATCTTAATTTGGAGGTGCCCAAAGGATCCATTTTTGGATTCCTGGGCCGTAATGGGGCTGGTAAAACCACCACCATGCGCCTCCTGACCGGGCTGGCAAAACCAACCGCGGGCAGAGCCTGGATTGGTGGCATCGAAACCACCCTTGGTAATCCGGCTGCCGGAAATGCTTTTGGTTATTTGCCCCAACAACCCGTCTTTTATGGCTGGATGCGCGGCTGGGAATATCTGGATTATGTTGGACAGCTCTTCAAAATGCCAGCTGAACGGCGCAAACAGCGCATTGCGGTTGTTCTTGACCAGGTAGGGTTGGCCGCTGCTGCCAAACGCCGTATCGCTGGTTTCTCAGGCGGTATGAAGCAACGGCTGGGCATTGCCCAGGCCATTCTGCACGAGCCGCAGGTCTTGCTTTTGGATGAACCCACCAGCTCGCTTGACCCGGCTGGACGCTACGAGGTCCTGGATTGGATTCGGTCACTAAACAATGAAGTAACCGTGTTCCTCTCCAGTCATATTCTGGGAGATATTGAACGTATTTGTGATCAGGTTGCTATATTACACCAGGGCAAGCTGATCAAAGCAGGGGAACGTGAAAGCATCCTCTCGGAATATTCCACCAATGCAGTCGAATTACAGGTGGAGCCGGGAGCCGAACGAGCCCTGGCGCAATTCTGCATCATCCTTCAACAACAAACCTGGCTGGAAAGTATCACCCAGCAGCAACGGGTAGCGCGCATGATTATTTCAGATAAAGAGGCAGCCAGGCAGCAATTATTAGCGCTGGTGGTAGCGGCAAACCTTCCAATCGCACGCCTGGAGTGGGTGCGCCCCACCCTGGAAGAAGTTTTCTTGGAGTTAAGTGAGTAACAGCATGCATGCTTTCTTTTATATCCTCAGTATCCTTTTCTCTATTCTCCTGCCGGTCATTCTGGCCATACTTTTGCGACGCCGGTTCCGAGTCTCCTGGCTTTTGTTTGCGATCGGCTCGCTAACATTTATCGCTTCGCAGGTGGTTCATCTTCCACTCAATCACCTGCTCACAAAAATCGGTGTGATTCCAGCAGGGTTGGACTCGGGTTGGATGATCGCCCAGGCCGCGATCGTAATGGGACTAACAGCCGGAATTTGTGAGGAGTTAGCCCGTTTTGCTGGGTACAGCCTGCTTAAAAAAGCACGCCAGGTTGAGGACGGTCTTATGCTTGGGTTGGGGCATGGGGGCATAGAAGCCATGATTTTTATCGGTATACTCACGGCGGGTAGCGTTGCTCAATTATTCGCCATGCGCGAAATGGATCTTCTCAGTTTGAATCTTGGTCCGGAGCAGCTTCAATATCTTCAACAGCAGCTGAACTTCATGGATCAATCAGCATTAATGGGTCTGGTTCCCTTTCTGGAACGTTTCATTGCTATGATTTTGCATGTGGTCCTTTCCTTAATGGTGCTGCATGCCTTTCAACAGAATAATCGTATCTGGATCGTTTGGGCTATTCTTTATCATGCGCTGGTGGATGCGATCGTTGTGGTTCTCACTTTAAATAATTTTGACACATTGTTGATCGAACTTGGATTACTGGTATCCGTGCTGCCAGGCATCTTATGGGCTTTCAAGGTATATGGAAAACAATTGAAAGCCAACCAACAGCCACGGCTGGTAATTGAATGGGGCTTGTTTGCAGTTGCCATCCGCAAGGAACTCAAACAACTGTGGCGTACCAAAATGGTGCTGGTAATCGTAGGTGTGTTTGCCCTTTTTGGGATGGCATCCCCCCTATTGGCTTATTTTATGCCACAAATTTTCAGCAGCATCGAAGGTGCGGAGATGTTCAAAGATTTGATTCCAGAACCTTCAACGGTGGACGCCATGGGGCAATATCTCAAAAATATCTCTCAATTTGGCTTCCTGATTGCTGTTCTGGTGGGTATGGGCAGTGTTGCCAGCGAAAAAGAAAAAGGTCTGACGGAGATGATTCTGCACAAACCACTCCCGCGCTGGGCTTTTATCCTTTCCAAGTTCAGTGCACAGGCATTGGTTTTCCTGGCAGCCTTTTTGATTGCTGAAATATTAGCTTACATCTATATCCTGGTATTATTTGAGCCAATTTCATTTGGGTTATTCACTGTGATGAATGGGATCCTCTTCTTATGGCTAATCTGTTTTACAGCCATCACCATTCTGGGTAGCACCGTCAGCCGTTCCGTGGGTGCTGCAGCTGGAATCAGCCTGGCAGGCTCGGTAATTCTGATGCTCTCGGCACAAATCCCACGCTATGGCAGCCTCAGTCCGCAAGCACTTATGGGCTGGGCTGGGATGCTTGCCTCAGAATTAAATTTCAACCTGCAGACCAGCAATTTTGCAGCACTGGGAGCTGCAATTGTCTTCATTATCATGTCTCTAATCTGGGCAGTTGGACTCTTCGAACAACAGGAACTTTAACCTGCCATTGCCCTGTGATCAATTTTCAGCGGAAGGGGTCACCGGCGTCAATACTGCTTCATTGGGTGCCGGATAGGCTTCCCGATCCGGGTTTTGGGGCAAAAGCAGTTGTACTGTTTGCGTAGGTACCAGCTTGGGATTGTTGTTCGGGGTGGCTGTTGTTTGTGGGGCACTGGTTAACATCGGATTGAGTGTCACCTGAACTGGTTCCTGAGTAGGCCTGAAAAACCCCAGATCAACCGGATTGCGTTGCAACCATAGATATCCCACCACCAGAATAGCAATCACGGCCACAATCAATGCCGCCACCAAACAGCCCGGGGATAAAATCGAGCGTTTTGTGTTCAACGCCTGAATGCCATCCGGAATTTCATAGGTGATGATGGTAATGTTGTCATGACCACCACGTTGGTTAGCAAGATCGATTAGATTATCAACAGCCTGATTGGCATCGATCCCGTTAAAAGCTGCCAGAATTTCCGCATCGCTAACCAGATCAGTCAGTCCATCACTGCATAATAACAGCCGGTCTCCGGTCTGTATGGCTACCCCTTGATTATTATAAGCTTGCTGATCCGGTTCCCCCTGATTCAGGCGCATCCGGAAATCGGTTTCCGGTGGATTAGGGCCACCCAGATAACGTCGGATTACATGGCGATTGGGGTTTCCTTCCACCTCATCAGGCGTAATAATGTTGTTATCCAATGCTTCCTGAATCCAGGTATGATCCACACTCAATTGCCGGATGCTGGTTCCACGCATCAGGTAAATCCGGGAATCACCGACCGAGGCAGTAAATAGACGATGTCCAATCATCCAGGTGACAGCTACAGTGGCAGCCATGCCCTGTTTTCCATTATCCTTTTGCGATTCTGCAAAAATCGCCTGATTGGCGCGGTTAATGCCTTCTTCCATTGTCTGAACAGGTGATTGTCCTTTGCTTTCGGTCACCGCTTGCATGATCTGATTGACCGCCAGTTCAGCAGCAACCTCACCAGCTTTATGCCCCCCGACCCCATCAGATAAAACCGCCACCAATACCGGGGTGGGGTTCTTATTGCTGATCTGAAACGCAGTGACACCAAAGCGGTCTTCATTATTCTTACCGCTCATACCAGGATGGCTCTTAGCAACCACCGGATACCGTGATTGAGTCTTACGAATCATAATTTTGATTATACGTGATAATTGGATTTTCGCGATCTTCTGTAGGATGCGATAATTCGAATCTGTACAGGGCTTTGGCAAAATGAATTAAATCACCATGCCTTAATTTTACACCTTTGGTTGTGATCGGCGCAAAATTCACCCAGGTTCCGGCAATTGAGTTTTGATCACGCAGCCAATACTCTCCCTGTTCTGTGCGGACCAGGCGTGCGTGCAAATCATCCAATGCAGACCTGGCAATTACCAGGCGCGCCTGGATCGGATCACTGCCTATGACCCATTCCTTGCGATCAAGCACGACTGTCTTCTTGCGGTTGGCTTCATAACGCTCATTGAGTGGAATCAGCATCGCTTCCACCTGTTTACCGATGGACGCCTGGACTGCATTGCCTTTGCCTGGTATGTCATCTGCCTGTTTTATTTTCACCGGTTGTGTTACCGGATCAATCTTCCGTTGGCGTTTAGCAGCCTGATCGCGCCAGAAGGCCTGTCGTTTGCCGACGAACACAATCGCCACGACCAATACTGTACCAGCGATCAAAACACCTGCCAGGATAATCCAGCGTTCGGGGCTGAGTTCCAGACGCAGCAAGCCTTCCCAGAAAGTGAGTGGGATCGGTGCCACGCTTATTTCAATCAAAGCCGGTTGGGTACGGGTGACAATACCGAGGCTATCCTCAACTTCCACCAGGAACAGGACCTCCTGATCGCTTTCATAAGAGGTCAAATCCAATCCGAAGCTATTAAAGGGAGGCTGGGTTACCTCCTGGGCCAGCTCGCCATCCACAAACAGGCGCGCACTCATCAATTCACGTGGATGATCGTCCGGAAACTCAACCATATATTCAATCTGCACCTGCTCCGGTTCCAACTCACGGTTGCGGGCATCTTTTGCATCAATAACCCATTCGCGTTCTACCAGCAAAGGCGGGTTAATCAAAATTAGATTGGGTGGTTCAACCGATAGATTTACTTTGGCAATTTTTGATATGATCTTGCTCTCCCCCGTGGTGATGATGGCACTGATGCGGTGCGTGCCGGACTTGCGGATGCCCGAGGTGTAGGTAACATCGTAAATGTAGCGGTTTGCCTGGAAATATTCTTCAATATTGGGTAGCTCTTCCACGCCGGAATAAAGAAAGAACTGACCCCCGGTTTCTTCCGCCAGCGTTACCAGCGGATCAACCACACTGGGATTGCTAATGCGAGCTGAAGCCGGCCCCACCATCCAGACGTACACCGGCACTTTTTGCTGGACTGCGCGCTCAATAAATCCCGGGAAAGCAGATACATTACTGATGGTGGGTTGGGGGGTGATATATAAAATAGCGCGCTTCATCAGCGGGTTAAGCGTGGGGTCGGTGGCCAGGTCTAAAGCCTGAAGCAGGCTGGTCAGATTGGGTTGGCTATTGATCAAATCGGGTTCATAGTTGGAGAGGCTTTCAGCGAACTCGCGTGGATTTTCATCACGAATCTGTTGCAAGCCAGTATCAGTCACCAAACTGAAGTCGTCCGGAGTGCTGGCTGGGCGGCTACCCAACCATTGAACCACGTGATCGGTAATTGCCTCGTAGCGGGATAGGCCTTCGCTATTATTGGTCGCCAGTGTTGGGGAAAAGTTGTATGCCAGTATTACCTGGTACCCCGGCTCACTGCGCTGCAGGATGTCAATCGGGATGGGTTCCTGTTCATTTTCAATAATAGTAATATCGGCTTCGGAGAGATCGCTGATTGCCTGCCCATCCGCATTGTACCCCTCCAGGAAAAAGGAGATCTCAGGGAAATTTTCTGTTTTAAGTTCATGGATGGTGGCACTCGCTTGTGGTTCCTCCTGCGCCTGAACCACTGGAACGACAAAAATGCCTGAGATCAGGATCAGGATCAGGCTGGCTTTCCAGAGATTGGATCTTGTTTTGTGATTAATAAGTGTCATAGGTCAAAAAAAGGATGGAAGCACCCACCCTTTTGGTAATTATATACAGATTCGGGAGAAAGTGCATGATTAGGGGTTGGGGGTAAGGATTTAGGATTAGGATTCAGGGTTCAGGTGTGACCCCTATCACCTGAACCCTAAACACTGAAATCTGACCTCTGAACTCTGACTCCTCAACACTGAACTCTCAATCCTCCTTCCGTTCACTGGACAACAATATCGATCATTACTATACTTGTATGGTGACAAGTGAACTTGTCGGTGGGTATCTCCCATTAAACCGAAAATCAACGAGGAGCAAGCATGGATATTTACATTGGTATAGATGATACAGATAATAAAGAATCCCGTGGCACGGGTTATCTTGCCCGGGTCATTGCCGGAAAACTATCCCAAACTTATTCCGTGCAGGGTATTCTGCGTCATCAATTATTATTTGATCCGCGTGTTCCTTACACCGCTAAAAATAGTTGTGCAGCTATTCTCCTCTCAACGCCAACTGAACCTGATTTGTCGCTGATCATGGACGAGGTGGAAGCATATATGCTGGCCGATTTTCAGCCCGGCAGCGATCCGGGGCTATGTGTTGCCAGTGCTATCCCGCCGGCCATCATCGATTTTGGCCGCCTGGCGCAAGTTGACCTGGTGCACCAATCCACTGCCCGGCAACTGGCACAGGATCACCAGATGCTTTTACGGGGTCTGGGCGGCACCCAGGATGGCGTTATTGGAGCCCTCTCGGCAGTGGGGCTGGCATATTCCGGTCAGGATGGGCGCTATATTCAGTTGGGAAGTATCCGGGAGTTAACCGGACTACAACCAATCGAAAATCTTCTACAAGCTGGCCTGCATTCTGTCCGCACCGTGGATGAAAATCCGGTCACCAGCGGCTCAGTCATGGCTGATAAATTGCGACCGGCTCGCAGATTTGGTCAGCCGATTCTGTATGTTCAGCAGGAAAATGATTATTGGTTACCATTGAAACTGGATTAAACGGGTGCCAATGAGTGCAGTATTACAAGCAGACAACATTTCCTTTATATATCCGCAAAATAACTACGGACTAGCTCCCGTTTCACTTTCTCTGGCTGAGAATGAAGGCATCTTTATCAGTGGCGATTCCGGGAGTGGTAAGTCCACTTTCACACGCTGCCTGAGCGGTTTAATCCCGCATCTCTATCGTGGAGAATTTTCGGGCAAGGTGTTGGTTCAGGGAGAGTCCACTCAGGATTTACCCATGTGGGAACTGGCTAGCCGGATTGGTCTGGTATTTCAGAACCCGGCTCACCAAATGCTGGCCCCGAGTGTAGAAGCTGAAATCCTCTTCGGTCTCGAAAACCTGGGTCTAAAACGGACCGAAATGAAACAGCGTCTCGAAGAAATGCTGACCTTATTTCAAATGGAATCCTTCCGGGAGCGCTCTCCACACACCCTTTCCGGGGGTGAACAACAAAAACTGGCGCTGGCGTCCATCTTAGCCCGGCAACCGCAGATATTTGTCTTCGATGAACCACTCTCCATGCTGGATACCACCTCAGCCCTCGAATTGGTAGCGCTTATTGAGAACCTGTTAACCCAGGGCAAGTCGGCAGTGATTTGTGAGCACCGCGATAAATACCTGCAACAATCTGCCACATTTCGGAAATTCCTGCTGCCCGGCATTCCACATCCCGCCACCGAACAACTTTCGCAGCCCCATTCGTCCTATCCCGAAACCCAGGACCCATTCCGGTTGGAGGTCAAAAATATCCAGGTTGAAAAATCCGGAAATAAAATTCTTAAAGATTTAAATTTTGGGCTCGATTCCGGACAAATTGTTGCCATTGTGGGTAGAAATGGGGCGGGCAAGACCACCCTGCTGCGCTGCATGGTTGGCCTTCAGAAATACAGTGGTGAAATTTCCATTCACAACGGTAGCAGTCAGCAGAAACCGCAATTTCGAATGGTTTTTCAGAATCCGGATATTCAACTTTTCAACCCCAGCGTACGTGAAGAAATCCTCTTTAAGCTGCCCGATCCCAACCTGCAACGCTATCACTGGCTGCTGGACGTTCTGGATCTCAAACGTTACGAAGACACCCCACCCCTTTTACTCAGCGAAGGCGAAAAACGACGCCTGGCATTGGCGCTTACCTTGATGCAAAATGGAAAACACGGCATTCTTCTGGACGAACCCGCTCTGGGACAGGATCAACATCACAAAAACACCCTGATCGAGCTGCTGCAAAAACTCTCCCAGGCTGGTTTCCTGGTCATCTTCAGCACGCACGACCTGGAACTGGCAGCCCATGCGGATCATCTCATCCTGATCAGCCCGGATGGAATTGTCGCACAGGGCCGCACGCAAGAGGTATTGGACAATCACAGCGCCTGGCAACAAATCGGATTAATAAAACCGGACTGGATGGAACTGGATGTTTAACCTCAGTCAGAAAGGCAAAACCCGGTCTATCCAGCTCAATATGGCTTCCCCGTTGCGCCGACTGGATCCGCGCTCTAAATTATTTGTCAGCCTGGCGCTCTCACTGGCAGTCATGTTACCTCTGGAAAAACTGCTAATTTTTTTGCTGGTTTATGTAGGTTTTGTGATCTGGGCCAGGTTATTTCCCGAGATGTTGCGCCAAATCTGGCAATTACGGTGGATCCTGGTATTTTTATTTTTGATCGATTGGTGGCTGGTCAGCCTGGAACTGGCTGTGGTCATTACACTCAGACTTATTTTATTGAGCGGTGTTTTTGCCCTTTTTTTCTCCACCACTTCCACCAATGAACTCAGTCTGGCGCTGGAAAGTTTGAAAATCCCGTACCGTTTTGCTTTTTCCATCAATCTGGCTTTTCAAAGCATCGGTTTGCTGCAGGAAGAATGGCAAGCCATCCGGGAAGCACAACAGAGCCGGGGTATCCTGGTGAAATTTGACGGGATCCGGCAATTGATCAAGCAGGTGAATGATCTGATCGCATTAACCGTTCCAGCCATTGTTCTGACCACGCGCCGTGCCTGGGCGATCACAGAAGCCGCCTATTCGCGGGGTTTTGATTCTCCCCATCGTAGCGCTTATTTTCAACTGAAAATGAAATGGACAGATTGGGTATTTATTTTGATAGTTCTGGTTATCATGACGATTTTTATTTTTTGGAGGTAGTATGAATCAAAAAGTTCGGGTACTGATTGCGGTGGGGATTATTGTTTTGCTCATTGGCGCAGTGATTGGCATAGAAACCCTGCGAGGAAAAAGGATCGCCGAGCAAATTGATGCTTCCCTGGAGCCAGGGGACATCCCGGTTTACTGGAATGGTGATCTCCGCGCAGCCTTCTCTCCCATCGATATTGAAAACCTGCCACAGGCGTCCTTTGTGGATGCTGAAGAAGGCAAAACCCAGGAGGGCTGGCTACTCAAAGATGTGTTGTTGGTCTCATTCAAAGAAAACCAGTTCGACGATGATACCCATATTACCGTCAGCAGTTCCAGCCGGGAAAAATCTGTTGAACTCACCTGGGAAGAGGTCGCCAACGTGGATAATATGGTCCTGTTTGATCTCTCAGGTCGGGGAACGCTGAAACTGGTTTCCCTGCTGGAAGGCTTTGATGTGCGTGATGAATGGGTCCAGGATGTGGATCGAATCGAGATTGAGACACAATGAAAACACGTTACTTTTCCACCTTTCAACTTTTTCTGATGACGCTGTTCGCGGTTCTGATCGTAGTGGCCAAGATTGCCCTGCGTTTACCTTTACAGCTCACTGGCCACTCCGGTGTGTTCTGGATGGCCATTATTATCGTGGGTTCACGGGTCGTTCCCAAATTCGGGTCTGCCAGTCTGATAGGGCTTATCTCCGGAGTGCTGGCTGCCTTTCTGGGGCTGGGGGACTTCGGTGCGCTGAACACATTCCTCTCTTACACCTTGCTGGGTGTGGGCACAGATCTGGGGTTGTTGCTGCTGGGCAACCCGGAGAATTTGTTTGTGGCGGGGCTGGTAGGCGCACTGGGTCATTTTAGTAAGTTTTTGGTGAAGTGGGCATTTGGTGCAATGACCGGGGCTCCGGTTGGGTTTGTTGCACTCGGATTGGCAAAAGCCATCATCGGGTATATCGTCTTCGGCGCTATCGGTGGTGTTCTGGGAGGATTGACCCTGATCGCCCTACGCAAAGCCGGTTATTTTAAGTATTTGCAGGAGAAGAAATAGCTGTTGAGGGTTGAGGGTTGAGGATTGAGGGTTGAGGTTTTAGGTGTTAGGTTTTAGGTGGTAGGTGTTAGTGACCCGTCGCTTTGAACAATTGTAGGGGCAGCGTCCGTGACCTGCCCGCAGAGGGTGTTCAAAAGTGGATAGTGGACAGTTGACAGTCCTAGTTGACCAATCGTAGGGGCAGTGTCCGTGACCTGCCCTCAGAAGGTGTTCAAAAGTGGATAGTGGACAGTTGACAGTCCTAGTTGACCAATCGTAGGGGCAGCGTCCGTGACCTGCCCGCAGAGGGTGTTCAAAAGTGGACAGTCGACAGTTGACAGTCCTAGTTGACCAATCGTAGGGGCAGTGTCCGTGACCTGCCCGCGAATGCGAAAGCCAGTATGAGAATTATCGCGGAAAAATCGGACAATAACGGACTACATCATCTTTTTCTATTGAAAAACCCTCTTAAAGATAATAAAATAAAAAATATGCAGTCCTTCCCCATCGAAGATCTCATCCAAAAAATTGCGCTAAAATTATTTTTAAAGGAGATTTTGATGAAGATCCATTATCTGGAAATTGTCACCCATGATATCGATTCAATCTGTAAGACTTATTCTCAAATACATGCTGTGACTTTCAGCGAAGGCGACCCAAATTTAGGTGGTGCCCGCACGGCAACGTTGTCCAATGGTGGCTTATTGGGTGTTCGTGCGCCTCTGCGTGATACAGAGGAACCGATTGTGCGGCCTTACATTCTCGTAGAGGACATCGAAGCCTCGGTCTCCGCAGCGGCAGATTCGGGAGCCTGGATTGCTCTTCCACCCATGGAGATCAAGGGACACGGTATGTGTGCGATAATAATACAGGGAGGAGTCGAAACCGGACTCTGGCAACTCTGATATCCAACAATCATTTCCTCTTCTAAGGAGAATAAAGCATGTCATTTCAAGCTTATTTAGACAATGTCGAGAAAAAACCGGTAAAACGCCTAACGATTTCATAGAGGAGGCGAGGGTAAAAAAACGAAAAAAAACCACTGGATTCAGCGCTGAAGAAAAAGCAGCAATGAAAGAACGGTCCAAAGAGGCGAAATACATCTCGACCTGTCTACAGAATATCAGGCAGGAGGAGTTCAGCGCCTGGTCAGCCTGGGTGCACGACGGTAGCCATGGTGTCACCCTGTTGGCGCAGATTTTGTGGTACTGGAAGACCCGGATGGCAACTTGTATTGTGTTATGCAATCTTAACGAAATTTGATACCCAAGGAGAGAAGGGTTTAGAAATGCTCGAGAATTACGAAGTAAAAGAATTTACCCATGAAACCTGGCCTGATTTTGATGCGTTGTTTGGCAAGCACAAAGGGGTGAGTGGTGGTTGCTGGTGTACCTTCAATCTATGTACTTCTTCGCAATTCAATAAATCGACCCGCGAAGAGCGCAAAGAGATGCAACGCGTGCTGGCAGAAGAAGGACAAAACTGCGGGTTGATGATCTATGACGCTGGTGTGCCGATTGGTTGGTGCCAGTATGGTCCGGCTCAGAATTTCATCCGCTTCGAGCGCATGCGTGCCTACCAGGTACTCAATATCCCACCTGAACTGAAACCCCGGTGGCGCATCTCCTGCATTTTCGTGGATAAACACCGCCGGCGGGAGGGGTTATCACAAATCCCATTAAAAGCCGCACTGGAGAGTATTCAGCAAAAAGGGGGTGGGATCGTGGAAGCCTTCCCCTTTGATATCCCAGGCGCGAAACGACCTTCTTATACCGGCTCTGTGAAGATGTACACCCGTGAGGGCTTTGAGCAGGTGGCCAGATTGGGAAAGATCACGGTCTTGATGAGAACGAAGCTAGCCAACTCTTGATAAGAAAATAAAAATCGCCTAATATATAGGTCATATAACCGAAGAAGTAGGTGATAGTGGTAGAGATTATTCTTGGTTCAGAAAATGCTGAAAGGGTTTTGATCTTCCTGTTGGTGCGCGAGAAAGGGTATGCATCTGAAATCGCTGATTTTTTTAATGTGGATCTCAGCCCCATCCAAAATCAGCTCTTAAAATTTGAAGGAGGCGGTGTTTTAGTCAGTACACTTGGAGGCCGCACTCGCATATTTCAGTTTAATCCTTCGTATGCCTTTCTGCCCGAATTAAAAGACCTTCTCAGGAAAGCATTTCAATATTATCCCCCAGAAGAAATAGAACGCTTAAAAATGAATCGACGAAGACCACGTCGCACAAGGAAACCATTATGAAAAAAGCCTTGCTTGTTGTCGATCCGCAAAAAGATTTCTTCGAAAACGACAATCCCAACCTGGCTGCCTTTCAGGCAACTATTCCGGTCATCAATGATGCTATCGCCGTCTTTCGCAAAAAGCAATTACCAATCATTTTCATTCAACATGTCTCCAATACAAAACCGGTTGGAAATGAGAACTGGAAAATCTCACCAGTCTTTGATCACTACAAAACTGATCTTTGTATCAATAAAAACCACTTTAATGCGTTCTGGAATACTGATTTGGAAAGCATCTTGAAAACCACTCAGGTCGATTCCGTTGTGGTGTGTGGCTACATGGCCGAATATTGCATTCTTTCAACCTTGAGAGGGGCATTAGAACGCGGTTTTGAAGCATTCATACTGGAAGATTCAATTGCCAGTCTGAAAGACCGGTTTACTCTGTTTACATTAGATATTTCACCAACGATTACACTCGAAGAATTACAGAAATAAGTAATAATAAGGTATGGGATAGCGCCGATAGATTCATTGGCATTCAACATTCGAAAATAGTTAGATAATCCCCAGGAGTTGATGTGCAACCAACCAAAAAAACCTCGCCTAATAGAATTCTGAACGGAATTCGTTACTTCAATAAGTATCTTCTCAACCACATCACTTTGTTGTTTGCAGGCACTAAGGCGGGACCCTTCTCAAAAATGATCCACATCGGCAGAAAGAGTGGCAAAATTTTTGAGACCCCGGTGGTGGCAACTTACATAGATGACAGAGTCCTCATTCCGCTTACGTATGGTGATCAGGTGGATTGGCTAAAAAATATTCTGGCTCAGGGTGGCTGTGAGATTATTTATTCCAATACCAGGAGAAAGGCTGTCGGTCCAACAGTGATCAGTGCAAAGGCAGCATTTATAATTCTGCCCGAAAAACGGCGCCGAATCTTTGAACGCTTCAAACTGGAGAAATTCCTGCAGATGCAGGTGTTGAAATAAAAAAAAACATAATGAATTCTGGTTAAATAAGAGGATAGGCTTTTATGGAAGAAATATATTGTGAGTCTTTATCCGTTTGGCGGGATTGGCTAGAGAAAAACCATGCTTGTTCTAAAGGGATCTGGCTGGTTTTCTACAAAAAAGAATCTGGAAAGCCAACCCTGGATTATGAAGAATCCGTCGAAGAAGCTCTATGCTTTGGCTGGATTGACAGCATTATCAAAAAAATTGACGAGGTCAGTTACGTCCGCAAATTCACCCCGCGTAATGATCGTAGTCCGTGGTCACAGACCAATAAAAAGCGAGTGGAAAAATTGATCCGAGAAATGCGGATGACAACTGCTGGATGGGCTAAGGTTCAAATCGCACAACAGAACGGAGAGTGGGACAAACCTCCGCAACCCCGCATTCAATTTGAGATGCCTGAAGAACTTCAGGAAGCATTGATACAAAATAGCCATGCCCAGAAATTCTTTGCGAGCTTAACCCGCACTGATCAGAAACAATTTATTACCTGGATCGCAGTGGCGAAACGCCCGGAGACACGTCTGAAACGTGTCCATGAGGCAGTAGAACTGCTTGAAAAAGGCCAGAAATTGGGTTTAAAGTAAGTGGTAAGTGCTTGGTTTTCTCTCCGGATTAGAAAAGAAACAAAGGAAGATTCATAAGAAGATATGTATATTGGCATTTTGAAAATGTGAAAAAGTAAATTAACCCAGAAAGGATACGATACTGGCTGAGATTTTAAAATTGAATCAACGGGGTGCGGAGAGATGTACACTTTAATAAGCTTAAATCAACACGAGTTTCGAGTGTTTTTTTCAGAATTGAGTACAATATAATAAAGGATGGTGATATGAAACTCACAGAAAAAATGACAATACGCAAATCGATAACTTTGATGATGATGACTTTATTGATAAGCATTGCGCTTGTTGGTTGTGCTGCAACAGATGCGCCACCCACAACTGAAAGCGATCCGCCTTTGGAAATGGTTTTATTCCAACCTTCCTCCAATTGTGTGGCCTGCCATCAAGGAATGAAAGATAGCCTTGGGAACGATGTTTCCATTCACACAGAATGGCAAAGCAGTGTTATGGCAAACGCTGCACGCGACCCATATTATCTCGCCAGTGTACGTATGGAAACGTTAGAATCCCCGCAATTTGCTGACGCCATTGAGGAAAAATGCGCCATCTGCCATGCGCCTATGGCTCGTTTTAGCAATGATGCTAACGGAGAAAGCACCTTTTTGTTCGGTGCACAGGCGATATTAGCAAAAGAACATCCGCATTACGACCTGGCGGTGGATGGCGTTTCCTGCGCTGTATGTCATCAGATTCCTGAAAATCCAGCAGGTGATTTTCGTCACAGTGGTGATCTCGCTATAAATCTTGACCTTTCGGCAAGTGAAAGACTCATTTACGGTGCTTTTCCCATCGATGAGCAAAATGTAATGCTGATGAGAACTTCATCTGGATTTACGGCTGTGCAAAGTGAACACATCCGGGAATCAGAGGTGTGTGCGACCTGTCACGAACTTTACTTAAACTACATCAAAGAGGATTCCACCCTCAGCAGCGGAGATGAACTTTTTTATGAGCAAACCCCCTATAGTGAATGGCTGGCTTCCAGCTTTGTTGAAAAATCATCTTGCCAGAATTGCCACATGCCAACAGCTGAAGGTGCTGCGCCTATCTCCAATATAACGCCACAAAATCTGTATGAGCCTTTTGCCCGTCACACATTCACCGGGGGCAATGTTTTTATGCTTAATCTGTTCGGGGAATTCAGCGACGAGTTGGGATTCCCGGGCAGCATTGCTGCACTGGATCAAAACATCGCGCGAACTGAGGAGCTTTTACAGAAAGAAACAGCAACGCTGGCAGTATCCGCGCCTGAACATCAAGATGACATGCTCACCTTTGAAGTGGAAATTGAAGTGTTGACTGGACACAAATTCCCAACTTCATTCCCTTCCCGACGAACCTGGCTGCATGTGACCGTCAGCGATGCACAGGGAAATATGATTTTTGAGTCCGGAGGGTATGATGAAACCGGCGAAATCTATGGGAATGCAAACGATGAAAATCCAGAGTCCTATGAACCTCATTATGATTTGATTTCATCCCCTGACCAGGTGCAAATTTATGAACCGATCATGAAAAATGAATCCGGTGAGGTAACAACCTATCAAATGCTTGCTACCGGCTATCTCAAAGATAACCGCCTCTTGCCAGATGGATTCGACAAACAAAATCCACCACCAGTTTCATCAGTCATTGGGGAGGCTATGCAAGATCCAACCTTCACCGGTGGGAGTGATGCACTGCGATACCAGGTGCAAACCAACGGTGCGTCAGGACCATTTACAGTTCAGGTGGAATTGCTTTACCAATCCGTGGGTTACCGCTGGGCAAAAAATGTACTGGAAACTCAATCCGCAGAAGCGCAAACGTTTGAGCGGATGCTGGAGCAAGCAGGAAACCCTCCAGCATTGATTGCCTCTCAGACAGTACAAAGCCAGTAAGCGAATACTGACTCGGGAGGTGATGATTGCCTTTTCCTGATCTTGGGATTTCCTTCTACCAGCGTCTTAAATTGGATACCTGACATTCACTGTTTTGCAAAAACCGTTATAAATATCTTCAAGGATGGTGACTTCTTCAATATAAAAGCTGAAATCTAAAAAATCCCAGTTCAGACAGTCATTAATAAAAATACCATCCCTCTGGATGGTATTTTGCTTGACACAATCAAATAATTTCATATAATTAAGAAATACCATCTGAAAAGCATCCAATTGGATGGTTAAAGGAGAAAAATTCATGAGAACTATGATTGAGCAATTGAATTTTAAGGAAGCAACTGATTCAGAATTCGCCGCACTGAATAAAATCATCAATATCGTCCGGTTCGAGCGCCAACCTGATGACCCGCCCTTTCCTTTGAATGAAACCACCAATCAAATTAAGAATCTGCCTTCCTTTGTGGATTTGAAAATGTGGTCTGTCTGGAATGAGGATCATTCCGAAATGATCGCCATGGGGAATGTTGGTTTAATGCATACCGATGAAAATCAACATATCGCCCAATTTGACATCATCGTGCATCCCGACGCACGCCGCCAGGGAATCGGTAAGGAGCTGTTAGGCCTCATCACCGCAGCTGCACAAGCAGATCAACGCCGCTTGCTTTTGACAGATACAAACGACCGCATCCCCGCGGGAGAAGCCTTTATGCAGCGTTTGGGGGCAAAAAGAGGACTGGAAGGCCATGTCAATCAATTGCGAGTAGACGAAATTGACCGGGATCTGCTTGAGCACTGGCTGGAAAATGGACAGAAAAACATCTCGGAATTTGAACTGGGCATTTGGGAAGGAGCATATCCTGAAGAGCAGTTGAATGAAATTGTGCAATTGATGGAACTTACCAACCAACAACCTCTGGGTGATCTGGCGATTGAGGATATGCATATCACAACCCAACAATTGCGTGAAATGGAGAAAATGGACACCGCCCGTGGCAACCAGCGTTGCACATTTTATGTGCTGGAAAAAGCCAACGCTACATTTGCCGGATATACCGAGACGGTCTGGAATGCCAATCGACCGGAAATCCTGCGCCAGGATATGACCGGTGTGTTTCCGGAATATCGTGGCAAGGGACTGGGACGCTGGTTGAAAGCTGCCATGATGGATCACATGCTCAAGATCCATCCGCAGATCAAGTTTGTACGGACCCAGAATGCTGATACCAATGCAGCCATGTTGCGCATCAATAACGAAATGGGCTTCAAACCTTACATGACCAGCGTTTTATGGCAGATGGAAATCAGCCAGGTGTTAGGTTATTTGAAATCATAATCAAATGAAGGAGGAATGATGTCTGATACTGAAAAAATTACGATCAACATGTCAGCTGTCGACCTGGGAAAAGTAGATACGCTGGTCAATGAAGGCCTGTATTCCAATCGCACTGATTTCATCCGCACTGCGATCCGCTCACAATTGGAGAAGCACACCTTTGAGATTCAACAATCCGTAACCCGCCATTCTTCCGTAATTGGGGTTATTTCCTATAGCAAAGCTGATCTCGAAAAGCGCAAGCAGAAAGGCAAAAAGCTATCGCTATCCGTGATTGGGGTACTGCACCTGCAGGAAGATATTTCTGCCGAACTTGCCCTGGAGGTTATTGAGGAAATCAAACTGCGTGGGATATTCAACGCCAGTGAGGCGGTCAAATCCGCACTGGCTGATAGAATGAAGTAGACTTCGTCGTCACTCGTCTGGAAACCCCTGTGAATAATGAAATAAACGCTCTCATGAACAATAAACTCGTGCGCGCCGCAGCTGCCCGTTGGTCTGGCGAGGGTAAAATTGAATTACTCGATCAGGTGGCTAACTATGTCTATCAATTTCAAAGCCAGGGCCATTGGAGGATATTACGGATATCACATCATTCCCATCGCTCAGAAGAACAGATCAGCGCTGAATTGGATTGGGTAAATTTTTTGTATGATTACCGCGTGCCAGTTGCCCGCCCCTGTTTGTCGATAAATCAGCGCTTTACGGAGGTTTTCCCGGTTCGGGATGCCTATTTTACGGCAGTGGCATTTGAATTTGCACCAGGCCAGTTGATTGAAAATGCCGATCCATCTGAATGGAGCCCAAATCTTTTCCACAGCCTGGGAGGCATTCTGGGTAAAATGCATTCTGCAACCAAAGCGTATCACCCGCAACCTCTGAAAGAGAAGCGCCCGCACTGGTATGAGGATGATCTGATTCGTAACAAAAGACAATATCTCCCGCCTGACCAAATGGCAGTGGCGGATGAATTGGATGAAATCATTGCCCAATTCAACCTATTGCCAGCCAGCCGGGAGGATTACGGACTCGTTCACAATGATGTGAACCCAACCAATTTCCATGTCCAACAGGGCAGGATCACTCTTTTCGATTTTGACGATTGCGCCTACAACTGGTTTATCAATGATATTGCGGTGGCGATGCCGCTTTATTCCAGCATGTTTACAAAACCTGATTGGGAAACCCGGCTGCGTGAATATGTTTGCTGGTTTATGCGTGGTTATGAGGGAGAAAATCATCTCGACGACAAGTGGCTGAATCTATTGCCCATTTGTATGCGCTTGCAAAACCTGATCACGCTAGTCGCCATGTACCAGGCAAATGTGCCAAGCTCACAATATCACTCTTTCTATGAAGTGGTGCTGAAGACCTATCGCGAAGGGCATCCCTTGTTTAATTTTGACTTTCGCGAAGCTTGTAAATACCTGGATTAGTGCAATTCAAACGAGGCAATGCTATACTATTCTCTAATCTGATTCGCTAGATTAACGGAAGCAGGCAGTAAATTGTCGTAAAAAGAGTCAGTTCTGTTCGAGAGCATCCTATCATGACCTTGTCAATCATTTTATTGCTAATTATCCTTATCATCGCTCTGGTGATGTTCTCCTTTGAGTGGGTATCCCCTGATGTAACGGCCCTGGGGGTTTTGGTGACTCTGGTCATTTTGGGGTTGGTTCCCCTGGACCAGGCTTTCGCCGGTTTTGGCAGTGATACCTTCATATTATTATTAGGTTTGCTGATCATGACAGCTGCTCTCATGCGGACTGGCGTGGTAGAACTGGTGGGACGCATCTTATTAGATTTTACCAGTAAAAAACCTGGTAGCTTATTACCTGCGACCATGGTAGCCGTTGCCACGCTGAGTGCTTTCATTAATAATACTGCGGCGGCTGCCTTCTTTTTACCTGTTATCCTCGGGCTCAGTAAACGAGCAAAAATAAGTGCGTCGCGACTTCTAATGCCGATGGCATTTGCCGCCATATTGTCCAGCTCCGTCACCCTGGTGAGCACTTCCACTAATGTGGTCGTGAGTGGACTCATCACTCAATTCGGACTGGAACCCATCAGTATGTTTGAATTAACCCCGGTGGGGATACCTGTTCTGGTGACTGGTATTCTCTACATGTTGTTTGTTGGTAAACGCCTCATTCCGGAGCGAGAAACGCCACAGGATCTGGCAGAGACATTCAACCTGCGCCCCTACCTGGCTGAATTAAGGATTTTGCCAGTTTCCACTCTGGCTGGAAAAACACTGGCAGAATCGAATCTGGGTAGAAACTTCGACCTGACAGTACTGTCCATCATTCGGGAAGGCAAGCGGAAAATACATCCCCCCGCCTATACTTTGTTGAAAGCTGGCGATGCTTTATTGGTCGAAGGGGCGTCCGATTCTATTCTGAAAATCAAAGATGTTGCCGGAATTGACATTCAAGCTGATGTGAAGTTTTCGGATCAGGACTTGCAGGGAGAAGGTTTTGATCTGGCTGAGGTTGTTTTATTACCACGCTCTCCATTTATTGGCCGCACCTTAAAAGGCTTGAAAATGCGGGAACGCTTTGATCTCCAGGTGGTAGCCATCAACCGGCGTACAGGAATCGTCCACTCAAAAATCGCAGACACCCGTTTGCAGATGGGTGATGTGTTACTTGTTCAGGGGAATAAAAATCAGATCAGTGCGTTGCAGGCGGAAAACGCTTTTGATGTTCTCGGTGTATTGAATGTTCAACGGTTTAACAAAAAAAGGGCCATCATCGTCATAGCAATTTTCTCAAGTGCCTTTATTTTGGGAGCGTTAAATATTCTAACCCTCCCGGTGGCGATGTTAACAGGCGCATTACTGGTATTTCTGACCCGCAGTATCACCCCTGAAGAAGCCTATCGCCAGGTTGACTGGAAGGTATTGATTTTGATTGGCAGTATGTTGGCTTTGGGGGTTGCCATGCAAACCACCGGGACGGCTCAATTTTTATCAGATCTGTTGACACGCTTAATTGGCACCTGGCATCCATTGTGGCTGCTGACAGGATTCTTTCTATTGACTGTTTTGCTCACCCAACCCATGTCCAACCAGGCTGCGGCAGCGGTGGTGATCCCGATCGCGGTGCAAACTGCCATCCAGTTGGGATTGAACCCGCGTACCTTCGCCATGATGATTGCAATTGCCGCCAGCACCTCTTACCTGACCCCCCTCGAACCGGCCTGTTTGATGGTGTATGGCCCCGGGCGTTATCGCTTTTTGGATTTCCTGAAGGTGGGTGGTCTCTTAACCCTAGCGGTGTACCTGATCGCCATTATTCTGACGCCGTTGCTGTGGCCTTTGTAAAGGGTGGGTGGATTTGGCTCAGGAAAGCGACACTGTTATACTTAAAGCATGATCACCATCACACCCACTCTCTCCCTTGATGAGTCCGAGTTGCAATTCGACTTCGTTCGTGCGGCGGGACCCGGGGGGCAGAATGTCAACAAGGTCTCCTCAGCGGTGCTGTTACGCTTTAATGTAGATCAGTCAAAACTGCCCGCAGAAATCAAAGAACGCTTGTACAAAATCGCTGCCGGACGTATCAACAAGGATGGCATCCTGCTCGTGCATGCGCGCCAATACCGCACGCAGGAACAAAACCGTTACGATGCCCAGGAGCGTCTGGTGGAGATCATTCGCCTGGCAACCATGAAACCCAAACCACGCAGGGCTACCCGCCCGAGTGTGAGTGCCAGGGCAGCCCGCTTAGGTTCCAAGAAAAAGCGCGCTGAGACCAAACGGCTCAGGCGGTACAATCCCGACGAGTGGGAATAATTACAAGCGACTGGCAGCCTCTTCGTCTAGCATCCACACCAGGCGGCCATCCACGGGTTGAATGTGCTGGGCAGGTAAACGCAGGGGATCACGCTCTCCTTGCAGTACTTCCTGCAGTCGCTGGGCTTTGGCTGCCCCGCTGACCATGAAGACCACCTGCCTGGCCAGATTCAGGATGCGCGGGGTCAGTGTCACCCTGCCAGAGGGCCTGCCATCGTAATCGGCAGTGACGGCCATCACAGATTTCTCTGCCATTTCGAGATCCCATTGCCCGGGGAATAACGAGGCTGTATGCCCGTCAGTGCCCATCCCCAGCAGTACCCAGTCAAAGCGCGGCAGCTCCTGCCCTGCTTCAGCAAAGGTGTGCAAAACCTCTTCATAACTCTGTACGGCTTCCAGTGCTGGAAGGTTACCATCAATAGCATGCACCTGCTGTGGGGCAATCCTGAGCGGATCGAGCACGTTGTTTTTGAACTGACCGAAATTACTTTCCTGATCTTGCGGGGGAACCAGGCGTTCATCCACCCAGAAGAAATGCATCTGCGTCCAGGGTAAGGTTGCCCGATAGGCATCGCTGCCCAGTAGATGGAACAATCCCAGCGGTGTACTGCCGCCCGATAAAGCTATTAATGCCTGACCGCGTTGTTGCACAGCCTGGTTGGTTGCCAGTAGAAAATGTTTGGCAACTGCATCTTCCAGTGCGGGCAGATTGGGGTAGATTCGAATATCGGCTTGCTTGTTCATATTCTAGTTTTAACACACTTGTGAAAAAAAGACCATATTGGCGTAGACGCTTTGGGGTGGCTGGTATAAAGATTGCAACTTGAAGATTGAAACCTAGGGTTTCCAAAATAAGGTTAAAAAAAGGTGCCCGATGATGAATTTTTTCTATAACTCAAACCAACCTGGATTGGTGCATGAATCCGAAATCGTCCAGCGTATTAATTCACTCAACGCTGCAGCACTGGATATGATCAGCCTTGCCCCGAAAGAGGGGCTGGATCTCAGTAAGCGGGCTTACCAATTGGCCACCTCTGTGGAATTCCAGCAGGATCCATATCCCAAAGGTGTGGCAGATGCCCTTTTCAACATGTCCCATTTTCATCTGGAACAGGGTGATACCATGCTGGCCCTTGCACAGGCCAAGGAAGCACTCCAAATTTATATCGAGTTAAATAAAAGCCTCAACCAGTCTTCAACTTTACGCCTGTTGGGAATGATATACCTTCTTCAGAATGAATACAACAAGGCCATGACTTCTCTCCTCAAGGCACTGGAACTGGCGCGTCATTTACCTGACCCACGCCTGTTAGGGGAAATCACCCTGACCATCGGGCAAACCTATCTGGCGAGTGGTGAATTTGAACCTGCTCTGACAGAATTGAAAAAAGCGATCGCGCTCTTCCAGAACAAAGATCTTTCGGTTCAACTCAGTTTTGCTTACAACTATCTTGCATCAGTGTACAAGATGCTCGGGGACTATGAGGTTTTTGATCAGTACCTGCGGCGCTCCGCTGAATTGGCAGATGATCTACGGATCATTCCCGTACGAATTGATAACTTCCGCCAGAATGGTCAGAGCGAGCTGCGCAAGGGCAACCTGGACGCAGCAGGCGAATACTTCGAACAAGCCCGGCAGCTCGCCGAACATCAAGGCTACCAGACTGAGAAGATCTCCTGTGATATCTGGCTCAGTGAGGTGGATCATTACCGCGGCAATCTGGATGCAGCCGTCGAACGCCTGCTGAGCGCGAATACCCGGGCCCAATCGATTCATTATGAAAAAGGCTGCCTGCGAGCTGATCGTAAATTGGCCCAGGTTTATGCTGAGTTGAGTGATTATCGCAAAGCGTATGATCATTTCCAAAGTTTTTACCAGATCGAACAGCGCATCAAACGTGAAAAAAACGATCTGAAATATATGACCCTGGAAACCATTGTGCGTACGGAAGCCCTGCAGAAAGAAGCCCGAATCATTCAGAATAAGAACGACCAGATCGAAAAAGAGATATCCGAACGGAAATGGGTGGAAGAGGCACTGCGCCAGAGCGAGGATAAATATCGTCGCGTTCTCAATCTGGATGCCACCACTACCGTGAACACCCTGCGCTACTTCTACGACCTGGCAGAACAGGAAATTCAGCGGGTTAACCGCTACCCACACCCGCTCTCTGTGCTGATTATGGACATTGATCAATTCAGCGCTGTGAACAAGCGTTTTGGCTTCGTCATTGGTGACCAGGTGTTGCAATGGGTCGCTCGTCGCTTGAAAGATCTCTTAAGGGTTGTGGATGTGATTGGCCGCTATGGGGGAGATGCCTTTATTATGCTACTGCCAGAAACCGACCTCGAAAACGCTCTTATTGTTGCTAACCGTATCTGCCGCCACTTTGCTGACGCCGATTTTGAAGTTGCTGGAGAAAAACTGTCCCTTGCTTTTCACGGTGGTTTAGCAGAATATGAAAAAGATATGCAGGTGGATGTTTTCATCCAACGTGCCAATCAGGCATTGGAAGCAGCCCAGCACAGCGATACACAGTACATTGTGCAATGGAAAGATATCTGATCAGCCTGCCAGCATTCAACCATTGCAGCAAACTTAAAAAACAGATTCGCCTATTTTCTTTGGATTCGGTTAGAATCTAACTATCTAAAGATGGTGGTGCAGGTATGAAACAATCTCAAATTCAGGTATTACAGCAGCAAATAAATCAGACCCAGGATCCATTGGAAAAAGTGAAGCAGCTGAATGAACTGGCTCTGGTTCTGGAAGACAGCAATCTTTCCTATGCTATTCGAGTGGTTGACGAAGCGGTAGAGCTTTCACAAAGTCTGGATGAATCCAATCCAGAAGTTGCTGCGGTGGTAGCCCATAGCCTCTTCACCCGTGGCTTGCTTAACCTGGAAACCACCAATTATGAATTGGCTATTTCCAGTATCTACCAGTCTTTGCCCCTCATCACTCAGATCAAAGATGATATCCTGAAAGGACGGGCCCTGGAAGTGCTTGCCAAGGCTAACTTTGCTTTAGGTAATGCCCCCGAAGGTTTTGAGTTTTCCTGGCAGGCGCTCAGCTATTATGAAACGGATTCTAATCGTCGTTGGGTAGCCGGGCTCTATAATCTGGTTGGGCGTCAATATATGGAAATGGGGCAGCTGGAGTGGGCGGAGCGCTACTTCCAGCAGGCATTTGATCAAATGGAAGGCTTGCCAATTAACAAAACGCATGCTGATATTCACCTCAATTGGAGTCTATTGGGGACGCGTACCGGAAATTTTGATCAGGCTCAAACACATGTCCACGAAGCCATTAATATTTATCGCAAGTTCGACGCGATGGACAAATTAACCAAGGCTTTGGTCATCCATGCTCGCGTGCATGAAGCCCTGAAGGATTTTGAAGGCGCACTTGTGCATCTGCATCAGGCGCTGCAAATAACCGAAGACCATGGATTGCTCTATCGAAAAGTGCGTGTGTTGTTGGCAATCGGCCAGATCGCACTTGAAAAACAGGATTATGATTCTGCTTTCCGTTACCTGCAGGACGCACTGGCACTTTCTGACAAACTCAATATGCGTCATGAGGCGATCCGCATTCACCGCTCCCTGGCGCGTGGATACAAACAAGTTGGCAGTTTTGATAAATCTCTTGATCATTTTGAGAGTTTCTATCGCTATGAAAAACAAAACGAGAAAGAACAGGATGTACAGCGTATCCGTAGCCTGGAAATCATGCACCAGATGGGGCAAATACAGAAAAAATCCAAGCTTCTGGGACAGGAGAGCCGCAGCCTGCGCGAACAACTCAATCTGATGCGTGCATCCCAATTAAGTTCCCAACCAACGCAGATCACCGATCCATTAACCGGTTTATTGAATCGCAAACACTTCTTCACGATCCTCGAAAATGATCACTTGAATGTTGAGCACTATGGAAAAGTCATATCCATGATCATGGTGGATGTCGACCAATTTAAGAAAGTCAATCAGGAAAACGGCAATTTGGTTGCTGATCAGATCCTGTTAGACCTGGCGCATTTGATTCGGGATGGTTTCAGGCAGCGTGATCTGGTGTGGCGTATCAGTGGTGAGGAATTTGTGATTATGCTGCCCAACACGGAGTGCAAACACGCACAAATCCTGGCAGAAAAACTGCTCCAGCGTGTACGTGAGCATACCTTTGAAATTAATAAGAAGAAAATTCAGATTACGATCAGTCAGGGGCTTGCCTGTACCAGTGCAGACCATGAAAAACGAGTGGATATGCTTCTGGAGCATGCCAATCAGGCCTGGTCTTTAGCCAAGCAGCAAGGTGGAAACCAATTGGTTATTTGGCGCTCATCCCATACAAGAGATGAACATTAAAACAGGCGAAACCAATCGGTGCCAAAGATGATGGAGCCGGCAATCACCAGGAAGGCGATCAGCAGAATCACGCCACATCCACACCCCATACAGCCCTGACCGAAACCAAAACGACTTTGCAGCCAATCGAAAACTTTATCGAGGAAAAATAGTTTGAGCAAGCCAACCAGGCAGCCACTGCGATTATTCATATGATTGATCCTTTCACGCTGGCAGGTTATTGATTCCACCAGCTGATCAATTTTATCATTTGATTTTCATTAATTGAGCCGACTCATCTAACCAATTTGAGTATAGGAAGATTGTAGTGTATAGAGCTTATAGAAGTGATAAAATGTGCATAGGCCTTATTAAGGAGATGTCATGTCAACACGTTTAGAATTCATTGAATTTATTTGTGATCAGATCGCGGATTGTGGTGCCATTCGCTACAGAAAAATGTTTGGGGAATTTATGGTGTACGTCAATGATAAGCCACTCCTGCTGGTGTGTGACAACACGGTATATGTAAAAATGCATCCTGTTTTGGAAGAAACTATGCAAAATACTGAACGGGGATTTCCTTATAAAGGCAGCAAAGAACATTCGTCTGGATATTGATAATTCAGAATTTATGAAAAGGATTATTGATATTCTGGAACCAATCACGCCAATACCCCAAAAGCTAGTCGCGCCATGGCGGGCCACGCAAAATGATATTCTTAATTGCAGTGTCATTTTGATCAACACGAACCTTGGGTCTTTCATATTCTACTGAATTTATAATCTTGGACGAAATTATTAGGCACATGGCCGTTATCAAGATCTACAAAATAAAATGGTGTTTTTCTCTAATTCACAACCCCCGGAAATGTTAAATCGTGCTAAAACAGTTTTTTACCGTTAGCATGAATAATTTTTATTATGAATTGTGTTATTGACTGCCACATAAATTGCGGTGCGACACCCTGGACCTCTAAGGGCCATTCTATTTTAGAGACTGAAACGTCTATGCGTGGCGCGGGTGAGTGTTGTTAGCCCAAACTTTTTGCGACCCTGACTGCGGGTAAGTAAAAACGGGGCATTTGTACTCCGCATTCAATTATGATAATAGTGATAGAACAATTATTCTATATGTATATATGTGTAGGTTGGTGGATTAAAGTATGCCACATTGACAGATATTTTGACTTTGTTCACTATATTTTCAATCTGAACAGAGTCCTTTGTGTTCTAGATAGTAATGATTGTTATTATCATCATATCCTCTATCCCATGCATATGTTTTCAATGGTAAGGATTGTTCCAAATCTGTCTACCATTGAGCAAAAATGATGGCTTTGCCTTCTGGTGTTTTTACCTTGCGTTTGTGTTTTACTCCCCATTTGGCATCTGGGTCTCGGGGACCCTTTCCCTTATCTTCTCGCTTTTTATCTTTAACTGTATTGACATTAGCTATGCTATGAACACTATCAACAATCTGAATTGACCCAAACTTTACACCCTTTTCCTGAGCAATCTGTACGATCACTGTTAGCATTTCTTCAAAAATCTTCTGTTTTCCGCGCTATATCAATCGATTACGAAATACTGTCAGAGTGGTCTGGTGCAGGTTGGTCTACTGCCAGTCTAACAAAGTATTTGGCTGATAGGGTGTCATTCAGGTATCTTCCACTTGCCGTTCTGAAAGATTGTAGAAGTATGTAACCAGTTCGATCTTGAGTAGCATTCCTGGATCAAATCGAGGTCGTCCAAATACACCTTCTCCCTTATATAACTTGATCAGTTTCTTCGTGAAGCGACTCCAATCGATTAGTTCCCGTATTTGCGAAAGAAATGGTCTAGTGGAACATCCATAACATATAATCACCATAGAAAGATTGTATTCTTGTTTCTGCATGTCGTTCTTGATTCATACTGGTCACCTCTTTGTTGTTTTCCTGTATTTGAATCAAATTTAGTCTGTTTTGTCAATTAATTGCTTTGTTTTTCAACACCCTCATCAATTAATTTGCAGTGTATAATGAAGAGAAATAAACTGAATAACTCTGAAATATAGTCAATAATGCGTATAATTCCTCCTCGAAACGTATCTGTTAAAATACCCCAAAGCCGTTCATTTAAATTATATCAATGCAAGACTGAGAGTGAGATTGTCTTTAGTTACATTTGTTATATTTCTAGTGATTGGTTATTTAATTTACTGTTTTTTCTAGCAAAAACCTGTGGAATGAGGGATACTGTCAATAGCCGGGTTATTTTTACCACCCATAGTCGGGTAATGTTT
>SWCB01009431.1_pt1 | contig 85485 bp, 54 predicted proteins | sample 4692901 | NCBI WGS metagenome assembly SWCB01 (sample SAMN10267276, study PRJNA491770) | bioreactor metagenome | isolation source: DHS bioreactor inoculated with subseafloor sediment | place: Japan: off Shimokita Peninsula | collected 2006-08 | reverse complement strand
AAACGGATCTGAAATAAGTAGTATTACAGATTTGTATGGTAAAAAAATTGCCGTAATGGAAAAGGACTATAATGGCGAATCTTTCAAACATTTAATTAATTCGTTTAATGTGGCTTGTGAAATAATTGAGATGAGAAATTTTGATCAATTATTTGAATCTGTGCGTAATGGTTCAGTTGACGCTTGCGTTGTAAATAATATTTTTGGAACCGCTAAACAATTTGAATATTCTTTAAAATCGACTGGAATTATTTTTAATCCTTTTGATATTTTCTTTACGGTAGCTAAAAATAAGAACAATGAAGTTCTGGCAGCAATTGATAACTATTTAGCCGACTGGAAAAAAGATGAAGGTTCTCCTTACCACAAAGCGCTTCATTCTTGGACACAAAAAGAGATCAATCTTATCAATACTATTCCGCAGTGGGTAATTATTCTTCTTAGTATTTCTTCATTCTTAATAGTAATTGCTTTCTTATTTATTTCTATTCTTAGAAGACAAGTGAAAAAAGCAACTAAAGAAATATTAGAAAATAAGGAAAAACATAAAAACCGATTTGAATATTTCCCTTTTCCCTCTTTCATTTGGGAAAAAATTGGTGATGATTTTGAAATGAAAGTAGCTAATAAAGCAGCTTATACTGAAAGTGATGGCAAAATTGAAAATATATTCGGAATTAAATCAAAAATATTATGGAAAGATGAACCTGATTTAATAGAAAATTTATATAAGTGTTATGATCTAAAAAAGAATTTTACAATCGATAGAGAATACACTTTTAAGTCTTCCGGAAAAACAAAGTTTGTTTCAACTACATATAGCTTTCTTCCTCCTCACAGTGTTCAAATTACAACTGTTGATAGAACTCAGCAGAAAGAAGCTGAAAAGGAACTTCTCCATCAAAAGAATCTTTTTGAAACTATGTTTAATTCAATAAATGATGGCGTTGTAATTACAAATACCAGCAGGGAAATTATTTTAGCAAACAAAGGAATTAATAATACTTTTGGTTATGAGCCGGATGAACTAATTGGAAAAACAACAAAAATTCTTTACGCAGATGAAAACCAATATATAAATATCGGCAATTCATTGTTTAATAAAGCTTCCTCATCTGATAATAAAACTTATCAAACCTATTTCAAGAATAAAAATAATCAAATTTTCCCAGGTGAAACTTTTGGTGCGAAACTTTATAATGAAAGCGGTGAGTGGATTGGCAATCTTGGAATAATGCGCAATATTACTGAGCGAAAACAATTATTTGATGAAATAAATCTGGCAAAAGAAAAAGCAGAAACCAGTCAAAAAGAATTATTGGAAAAACATATTGAATTACTGCAAGCTCAAGAAGTAGCAAAAATTGGCAATTGGCAGCACGATTTAATATCTGAAAAAGTCTATTTATCAGATATTAGTTATGAAATTTTTGGATTTACGCAGGAAGAATTTTGTTTTGAAAAAATTTTAACTCACTTACATCCTGATGACAAAAAGATAGTTCTTGATGCTTTGGAAGCTAGCGCAAAAGGGAAAAAAGAAATTGACCACATAATTAGAATGATTAGACCGGATGGAAAACTGATTTATATCCACGACCATTGGATTAATATTTTTGATGAAAATGGGAAAGGAATTAAAAGAATTGGAACACATCAAGATATTACTGAATTAAAAATTGCAGAAGAATCAATTAGAACAAGTGAAATTAAATATAAAAATCTTATCTCAAATATTTCCGATGTAATTACAATTATTGATAAAAATGGAATTGTGCAATATAAAAGTCCAAACATAACAGAAAATTTTGGATGGACTCCAAATGAAATGATTGGCGAGAAAATATTTTCTTTCATAGAAAATGAAGATTTTGAACGAATTGAAAAAGATTTTGAATCTTTAATATCTCTAAAGGATAAAAAAATTCTTGTTGAGTTTAATTATAAATGTAAAGATGGCAGTATAAAACCTGTAGAGTTAACAGCAGTTAATCTTATTGATAATCCAATTATAAATGGAATTGTTGCAAACTACAAAGACATATCACAAAGAAAATATGCTGAAAAGGCTGTAATTGAGAATCAAAGATTAAGCGCAGTTGGAGAAATTGCATCATCAGTTGCGCATGATTTTAATAATGCTCTCCAGGCAATTTTAGGGAATCTTGAACTTGCGATGTTAAAAACTGAAATGCCTTATTCTATTACAAAGTATCTTGAAGGAATAAGAACATCAGCAATGGATTCGGCAGCTAGAGTGCAGCTTTTGCAAAGATTTGGCGGGAAAAAGCAAAATACAATAAATTATACATCAGTTGAAATAAATAGAATCCTTGATGAAGTAATTGTACAATCACGACCTTTATGGAAAGATAATGCCGAAAAAAATGGTTTAGTTTTTCAAATAAATAAACAGTTTGAAGATTTACCGCTTATAAACGGAAATCCGGGTGAACTTAGAACTGTAATTTATAATATGCTAAAAAATAGTATTGAAGCTATGCCTAATGGTGGAAATATTTCTATACATACTTTTAAAAATTCAGATACTGTAAAGATTTCAATTTCAGATAATGGAATAGGAATGGATGAAAACACCAGAACAAGAATTTTTCAACCTTTCTTTTCCACAAAAGGATTTGAACAAGGGCGCGGAATGGGCATGAGCGGAGCTTACAGCATAATAAAAGAACATGGTGGAACAATTGACATTATTAATTCAACTCCGGGGAAAGGGACAACTCTCCAAATATCTTTGCCAATTAGCAATTTGGTAATAAACCAAGAACAAGAATTATCCGTCAATAACACTAAACAAAAAATTAAAGTATTGTGGGTTGATGATGATAAATTGATAAGAGAAATAGCAAGCGAAATGCTGATTTATCTTAATTTTACCGGCGATGTTGTCTCTTCCGGTGATGAAGCACTTAAGCTTTTAAACGATAATAAATATGATTTAATAGTCACAGATATTGGAATGCCGGTTATGAATGGCTGGCAATTAGCTGATAGGATAGTAGAAAAATTTGGTCCAGATATAAAGATTGCAATCCTTTCAGGCTGGGGTGAACAAATTGACAAAGCAGAATTAGATGCACATAATATAAATTTTGTTCTAGCAAAACCTTTTCAAATAAATCAACTTAAAAAACTAATTTTGGAATCTGTTGAATAAAACAAGTTAGATGATTTTTCCAAATTCTTACTTCTTTAACTGACTGGAAACTTACATTCCCAAATGCTGATCAATTTTGGAGACCAGCAGTATTTGAAATTTGTGCAAATAAATGTGATGAAAAAAAGTCAAGACAAAGGAAAAGAAGTAGAGAAAGAGAAAAATCAAGCAACATTTTTAATTAAGTTTTCCTTCTCAAAATCAATATGGCCTATTGACCAATTGTATATTGTGAATAAAAGTTATTTTAGGAATCTATAAATTTATAAACCTTCATTTTGGCTTCTTCAAAACTATCCAAATCAATAGTGATTTGAAAAGAATAACTTTTTATCATCTTCGAATGAACTTTTTTCAAGACTACAAAACCTTTATGGAGTTGCATCTCTTTAAAAATTATTGTTTAATAAAGAGAGACAATAAAAACAAAAAAAGGAGAAAAAAATGGAAGAGCATAAGGTAAAAGTATTAGATATTCTAAAACTAACCCATGATGTTAAAAGATTTATTGTAGAAAAACCAAAAGGCTACAAATTTAACCCCGGACAAGCAACCGAAGTTGCAATCAATAAGGAAGGATTAGAAAAAGAAAGAAGACCATTTACATTTACCAATTTAAATGATGACGCAGATCTGGAATTTACTATCAAAATTTATCCCAAGCATGACGGTGTAACAGATGAACTCGATCACGTCAATATTGATGACGAACTTATAATTCATGATGTTTGGGGAGCAATCAAATACAAAGGGGAAGGTGTTTTTATCGCTGGTGGTGCCGGTGTTACCCCTTTTATTGCTATTCTTCGTCAATTAGAGAAAGATGGTAAAATTGGAAATAATAAATTACTTTTTTCAAATAAGACCGAGAAAGACATTATCTTAAAAGAAGAATTTGAAAAAATGCTTGGCAATAATTTTATTAATATTCTTTCACGCGAAGAAAAACCTGGTTATAAATATGGACATATTGACAAGGACTTTCTTAAAAACCATTTAGATGATTTTAAGAAGAACTTTTACGTGTGCGGACCTCCAAAATTCACAGAAAATATTTCCCAATCCTTGGATGAACTTGGAGCTTCTTCAGATTCTATAATATTTGAAGAGTAATTATTTTTTTAGAGTGAGAAATTGAAGTAACTGGCAACAAAGCCTTAATCTGCGGACTCCTTATTTAAATAAATTAGTTACTTCAAGCAGATGCTAAAGTGCTTCTCATTAAATATCGGATTACCATTTTATCAGAAGATTAGGCATTGATAAGAGCTTTTGTATCATCATATCTCAGATCATTTATCAACTACAAAACTATTTTGCAGTTCATGGGACCTGAGTAGATGAAATTGTATCTAACATTAAAAGATTTTTTATTAATCAGTAAGAGGTGGTTATCAACTTAGCGGAATAAAATCTTAATAAATCTTTTCAAAAATATCCTTGATAGTGAATAAAACTAACACTAATATATTGACATGAATATTCACCCAAATAATAAAATCAAAAAAATTTTCAATGCAACTCTTGAATTGATTGCTGAGAAAGGCATTCATAATACACCAATGTCAGAAGTTAGCAAGCGTTCAGAAACTGCTGCCGGAACAATTTATCATTACTTTGAAAGTAAGGAAAAGCTAATTAATGAACTATATCTTGCTGTAAAGAAGGAAGTTGTTGATTCGATTTTGCAGAATAATACCGGTAAAACTTACGAAAAACGTTTTTTTAACATTTGGTCAAACTATTATGATTTTCTGACCAGTAATCCGGTTATTCTCTCTTTTATGGAGCAATGCTCCAATACACCACTTATAATTAGTGAAACCAGACAAAAAGCTGATGAATTTTTATCCCCATTAGTTCAGTTTTATAAAGAGGGAATGCATGAAGGAGTTATAAAGAAAACAGATGTTGAATTAGTAATAGCATTGTTTCATGGTTCTGTTTTAAGTATTGCTCAATTAAATAATGCAGGACATTTAGAGATAACTGAGGCAAGAAAAAAAACCGCTATGGAAAGCTGCTGGAAGGGATTATTATAAAAACAAGCGGCATCACTACCGATACCGCTGTTTACTTAGTCATATTTTTATTTTGTATTGGATAATCGTGCGAAACTTTCTTCTAGAGTTTGACCGCGCTGCAAACTGAAATCATAATACATAAAAGGTGTATTGGGCTGACTAACTTCATTAAGCTGTTTCAATTCTTCATCAGATAGTTTTATTTCAATGGATGCGATATTATCTTCAAACTGCTTAAGACTTCTGGCGCCAATAATTACAGTGGTAATATTTTGCTGATGCAGCAGCCATGCAAGTGCAATCTGCGCTGAAGTTGCATTGTGGTTTGTTGCTATATATCTAAGCACTTCCACGATTCTATCTCCCTGTTCAAGATCAACAGGAGGAAATGAAAAATGACTTCGCCTGCCCTCTTCGACATTTTCACCTGTATACTTACCGGATAGGAATCCACCTGCAAGAGGACTCCATACCATTACACCCATATTAAGATCACTAGCTGCAGGAAGAACTTCGTATTCAAGTTCGCGCCCGGCAAGCGAATAGTATGACTGAGTTGAGACAAACTTATGAAAACCTTTTGCTTCCGAAATTCCATGTGCTTTCGCTATCTGCCATCCTGTGAAATTTGATAAACCGATATAGCGAACCTTTCCTGATCTTACTAGATCATCCAATACAGAAAGAGTCTCCTCGAGCGGAGTTGTAGGATCCCACAAGTGTACCTGGTAAAGATCTATATAATCGGTTCCAAGTCTTTTGAGGCTTCCTTCAACCTCACGCATAATTGCTTTTCGACTGGTCCCAAGAGAATTCATATCTTTTGTAAAAGGATTGTAAACCTTGGTGGCTATTACAGCATCTTCTCGGCGGTTGCCAATTGCTTTGCCAAGAAGTCTCTCTGATTCTCCCATTGTATAAAGATTTGCAGTATCAAAGAAATTTATTCCCGAATCAAAAGCTTTGTCAACTAAATTTTGAACTTCCTTATCATCTAAATTTCCTATAGCTTGAAACGCGGGATGATTTCCGAAAGTCATTGTTCCAAGGCATATGCGGGAAACATAAAGTCCGGTATTGCCAAGTGGTAAATATTCCATTTAAAGTTTCTCCTTTCTGAAAAGTATTATAAATTGATATCTTTATAAATAACTTGTTATAGTATCGATCGAATGTTCATTCGAATATACTATAAAATTATGGGTAAAGTCAAGTTTGAAAAGAGTAATTTGTTTACAAACAAAACTTTATTCAACAGAAGTTTTTAATATTGTGTAGTAACTCAAGAGAATTTTATTAATCAGCAAGATGTGGTTTTCAACTTAGCAGAAAGTAACTAGCTTTTTAACTAGCTGTTGTAATTTATATCAAGCAAATGTTACGTTTTTAGGTTGTTTTCGCATAGTTAGCTTTTTGACCTAAAATTGCACCTTTACACAAGGGAGGGCATAAAAAAAGCCTCAATACGTGCTGTAAAGAGGCTTTTTCTTTGTAGCGGGGTCAGGACTTGAACCTGAAACCTTCGGGTTATGAGACTTTTCTTAAGTTAAGAATATATGAGTTTAACTTAATATAGGTGCTTAATAGGTGCTTAATAGGTGCAAATAACGGACTAAAGAACTTAGAGAGGAGTTAAAATGTATCTCTCTAAAAGATCCAAAGGAATTTATTATGTTGTTTACTCAAACGAAACTGGAAAACGTACTTCAAAATCAACAGGGTGCAAAAATAAAACTGAAGCTCATAGGTTTCTGATAAATTTTATCAAAGAACTAGAGAGTAGTAAAATTAAATATCAAGACGTTCCTTTTAAGGAATTCAAAATGAAATTTCTAATCTATTCAGAAACTTATCATACATGGAAAACTACACTAACCTACAAATCAACCTTTAATAGTCTAGAAAGTTATTTTGGAAAAATTAATCTACTAAGTGATCTAACAAAAAATAGAATTGAAGAATATATTCAGTATCGAATTAGAAATGTTTCTTTATATGGTGCTAGAAAAGATTTAATAAATATAAAAGCATTCCTAAATTGGGCAGTTAATCAAGAAATAATCCCAGATAATCCAGCTCAGAAAATCCCAAGAGTTAAACCACCAGAGAAGTTACCAAAATATTTTTCACGTGAAGAATTTGAAAAGTTGTTGATTGTTATTGACAACGAATTAATCAAGGACATTGTAATTTTAGCAGTTAATACAGGAATGCGTCAAAGAGAAATTATTAATTTAAGATTTGATATGGTCGATATGGTTAATAAGTTAATAACACTAAATAATAGTGAGTATGTTACTAAATCTAAAAAAGTTCGATCAATTCCACTAAATGAAAAAAGTTATTCAATAATAAAAAAGAGGTTGAAAAATAGAACCAACAACCTTGTATTTAATAAGAATAATAAATTGGTAAATCAAGATTATGTAGTTCATAAATTCAAAAAGTATGTATTAATATCTGATATTAACCCTAAGTTAAATTTTCATTCTTTACGTCATACGTTTGCATCTTGGTTGGTACAAAGTGGTGTTTCCATTTATATTGTTTCGAAGTTGTTAGGTCATGCAGACATAAAAACAACTGAGATTTATAGTCATTTGAGTTTATCTAACTTTGAAGATGCAGTATTTAAGCTGTGATTTATTTGTTTTATAATTATGATTAGAATGAATATATAAACGAAAATAAAAAAAGAAGTCAATTTTTTATGGAAGTTTAGTAAGGGGAGATTCTCTTTTTGAAATTTTTATTTTAGCATATATTCATCGCTTAATACGTATCAAAAATTATATTTATTTAGAACAACCTTATTTCCAACAATCAAAACTCCATAAATAAATTAGGGTAAAAATTTATACCCTTTTTTTATTCCATTACTCCTTTAAAGTAAAACATCGTTCCTTTTCGAATATTTCTTTTAAAGTGCATAAATAAGCCAAATTTGCACTTTTCTTTTATTAATATTTCCTTTGTTTACACAAAAAAAAGGAAGGTATTATGAACGATTTTATTAAGAAGTTCGACTTAGAACCTAGTGGATATAGAAGAACATACAACCTATTCTATCTTGGATTTTTTGTTGGGGAAATTCAAAGTCCTTATTTACTTATTAAGTATCCGGTTTTATTCAAAAAATTATCTGCATATGGAGTCTATGAAGATGTGCTTATCTATTCTAGCGACTTAGGAATTACCCAAGATGATCAGTATAGATTTTTCGATAAAATCAAGATCATGTCTATATACGGAGTTTTAATTGCTAGCTGTGAAAAGTTTCTTAATTATGGTTTGCCTTATGTGTGGACTGAAAAGAACGGAATAAAAAATATAAAATACTATTTGCAGATAACTGACTTTAATGAACTTACTTTATTTGATGGAGACGAAAATGAATAAAGAATACGAACAATTATTGAAAGACCTTGACGGATTATTAACTCTTAATGAGATGGATAAATATGTGTTGGATGTTATTCTTGGAGTTTCTTTGTCTGTTGAAACTTCAAAACCAGTTTGGGTTATGATTACCGCACCCCCCTCTAGTGGGAAAAGTGAATTGATTGGTCTTTTAGGTACTGAAAAACCATTTCATCTTTTACATAATATCACTGATAAGTTTTTGTTTAGTGGTTATGTTGGTGCTAATGGTGGTTATATGATAAGAGAGGTTAAAGAAAAAGGGATTTTAATCTTTCCAGATTTTACAACTGTACTTACAATGAATAGTAATAAACGAAATACTGTATTCAATCAATTAAGAACTATTTATGATGGTGAATCAAGTATTGGAACTGGAAGTAGTATGGGTAATGTGGATAATTGGAAAGGGAAAGTTGCAATTATTGCTAATGTTACTCAATCAATTGAAAAATTGAAGGATAGGAGTTCTGATTTAGGTGAAAGATTTATTTACTACAGTTTTGATCCTAATGTTACTCAAAGTAGTTTGAAAACTTATGATACTACGGATATTAAAAATTCCTTAATCGAAAAAGTAAACGAAATTTTAGATAACTCTAAAGAGAGATTAACCGAAATAAAGTTATCAAAAGAGCAAGATAAATTTTTATGGGATGTTGCAGAACTTATTGGTTGGAGTAGAACAGTAGTTGAAAGGGATGGTCGTCAAAGGGATATAACCTTTGTACATACTCCAGAAAAACCAGTTAGATTGCACAAAGCATTAAGAACATTATTTATTTGTTTGTTGGCTCTTCATGCTGATGAAAACCGTGCAAAAAGTATTTTATTAAAAGTTACAGATAGTTCAATACCTATTCTTAGATTTAAAATCCTAAAATATTTGGAAGAGGTTGGTAATGCACAAATAGAAAACATTGAAATTGTTGATAAAGTATCAAATACAGTCATCAGAAGAAAGGTCGCAGATTTAATAGCATTGGAAATAATTAATTCAGTTCCGAATCCATTAGACGAGGGTAAGAGTAGGTTATACTATCTTAGCCAAAGATTTAGAGATTTATTAAAGCGAATAGAGTAATTTGTTTTCCGAAAAATATATAGTACATATATATAAACTAATATATGCTATGGTATTTTTTCGGAAACTAGGAATGAATTAAAGTGATGCTAAATTTCTTTTGTGATTAATAATTCCTCACCTAGCATATCAATAATATTTGATTGTTTAAGGTGATTTTTTATTAGAGAGGAATTCTTATTAAATTAAAGAAATGATGCTCTCCCAAAGAGCTAATATCTATAATATAAAATGTGGTGTAATAAAAATTTAATATTTACTACTTCGCTAATTGATGTTTCTTCTCTTTTGAAGAATTAAAAATTAGAAGTTTTTCCCAATCAATATTTCCTAAGTTATCACTGAAATTTATCAGGAAATGCTTTGTGAAATTGTTAATAACACTACTATAACTTTTATAAAAATTATCATTTTTTTCTTTCGCTTTAAATCCAATTGGCTCTATTATATTAATATACATTTCAGAATCACCAGAAATTAATTCCCAAAAAACTTGTCCACAATATTTAAAATAATCACCTTTATCTGGATTATTATCCCTTCCATAACAACAACCATTGATTGCTACTATATTCATGTCTCTATCATTTTGTCTTAACACTTTCTTTGCCGTATTAAAATCGCTTCTCATTTTATTTATTTGTGAAGAGTTACCCCAATTTGGTCCCGATTTAATTGATATTATAAAAACTACTCCATCTTTAACAAATTCAAGATCTATTCCTTGAGTAGAGGACTTTCTACCACCATATATTTTATTATTTATGAATATAGCTAAACCTTCAAGAAAGTCTCCAAACATTGTTTCTTCTTGTGACGAAAGATGAGCATCCAATAATGCTTTAATAAAATCATTAGCTGTACTAATATTTTTAGCTTTCATCATATATATGTTTTTTCTTGAAAGCAACTTTTCTAATTTGAATTTTTCCAAATTTTCAATTCTTTTTTTATGGAAACAGTCAATATTATCTTCTACATATTTATTCAAATAATTGAAGTTCATAATCTCTAATCTCATTTTCTATTTCATGAATATATTCTTTGTTTATATCGATACCAATCGAATTACGATTATTCTTTATTGCTGCTTTAATTGTTGTCCCTGAACCTATAAAGGGATCAAGAACAGTGTCATATTCATTTGTAAACAGTTTAATAAACCATTCGGGTAGTTGCTCTGGAAATGTTGCACTATGATTTTTATTATTACATTCAGTAGCCATATGTAAAACGTTGGATGGAAATACCATTTCTCTTTCTGTCCAATTAGATATATTTTTTCCAAATCCACTTCCCACTTTAGAGTTATCTCTTATTTTATCTGTTTCACTCAAATTTTTTAATCTTGATTTTGCCCAATCACCTCTAGGAATCATAACACTTTCTTGATTCATTTTGAATTTCTTTTGTTTTGTAAAATGCAACAACCTCTCCCAGGAATCTCTAAATCTATTTGGCCATTTTCCAGGATAAGAGTTTTTTTTATGCCATACATATTCTTCTGTCCATAACCATCCTTGCTTTTTCATTGCTAGGATTAGCTCTAATACATATGTATGTCTTTCTCCATTCACGGCTTTTTCTTTTATATTTAGCACAAATGAGCCTGAATTTTTAAGAACTCTGTAAAACTGTTTTGACTTTGGTAAAAACCACTCAACATATTCATTTGGACTAATTCCACCATAAGTATTTTTTCTTGCATCAGCATAAGGGGGAGAAGTAATTATCAAGTCTATTGATTCGGAATCAAAAGTCTTTAAAATATTTTCACAATCTCCAATGTATAATTGACTCTTTAATTTCATTTTAAAAGTTCTTTTTATTTTTCCGAACAAAGATAACAATAACTATTGTAAAAAGATTTTGTGATATTGTTAAAATATGTCTAGCAGTATGAATTAATAAGTTATATTTTTGAATAGTTTTAATTCTAGAATTTATAAAAACTAAAATTACATAAATCTCTTCAGAAATAGCAATAAACTGTTAAATAAATAATACCTCATAAAATATAAAAAGGAATTTTAAATAATAGTTATTAACGAATACCAAATTTTTTCTTGAAGAATTGAAATGCACGAACTAATTCTTGCGTTCTTTTAAGAGCTAGTTCAATAAACTCATCACCTAAGCTATCAACTTTATCTGGATGATATTTTTTAATAAGCTCCAGATATGCTTTTTTGATTTCATCAAAGTTTGCACCATGTTTTAGGTTAAGAATTTTATAATGGTATTCTTCAGAATTTATAGAGGGTTCTTTTTCATCTGTCTTTTGGTGAGAAGAATTGTCTCCCCTAGTATCTGAATGGTTGTTGGAATTAGAACTTGAGTTTGAATTGTATTTATTATTTTGAGTCGATTTAAAATTACTTTGATCTTCTTTTTCATCTTGATTTTTATAAAACCTATTAAATAGATTGTTACTTTTAAGTGTACCATGTAAAAACAAATAGAAAAGTCCTATCCTAATTATTAATATTGGAGTAGATATTGAGATTAAAAAATAAAAAGTAGCGAGATCAAATAAATTAATAATTGTAATGATTATTAAATTGCTATACTTTTTGGATTTGATAGTTTGTTTTGCGAGTGGTATAACGATAAAAGGTTGTGAAAATGTTATAAGGAATAAAAAAATGGATCCTATTTTAATAGAATACCTAATTCCAATAAAGAATATTATAATACTATAAAAAATTGCAAAGATAGAAGTATATTTAGCTTCCCTATGATACTCATCTTTAGTATGCATTAACTTAATTCCCTATTAGTTTCTTAAATTAATCTTATTATTATCGAAACTTTTCATTTATTATTGATTGATATAAATCACATTCATAAAACCAAAGTCAAAATAAACTAGTAATTGATTAGAGTTTATTTGGGCAAAAAAATTAAAATAAATCCTCTAGAATTTTCAAATTTGTTTAGTAGTAGTTTTATATGGATAGACTATAGTTCGTTTGATAGAGGGCATCTATTGCGTTTAAAATGGATTCCTATTTGAGCTAGTGTTCATAGGGTTAAAACCTAGATTAACATTTTTTTTGAAGTGGATTATTAGCTTGCTTCTTATAAGGAATAAGTTATCTTATAGGTAACATTTCTAAATAAGTATTTATTAACCAATAAAATTATCTAAGTTCTTTATTCATTGTAGCAATGAACCCGACTTTAATTTTAAAGTAATCTGTGAAATTTACTAGGTGCTTTTTTAGGTGCTTGGAGATAATTTTTCTTTAAAAAAGTTTGATTTAGGTGCTTTTTTAGGTGCTTATTTTCTATACTAAAACAGACTCTTTAAAATAAAAAAAGCCTCAATACGTGCTGTAAAGAGGCTTTTCTTTGTAGCGGGGTCAGGACTTGAACCTGAAACCTTCGGGTTATGAGCCCGACGAGCTACCAATTGCTCCACCCCGCGATGTAAAATCTATATCAATACTCTTAAGAACTCATTTTTATTAGGACTCCTAATATAGGATGCTTAAATGAGATTGTCAAACTTTTTGGAGAAATTAATACTTACACTTAACTTTGCATAAAACTATTGGACAAAGAATGTTATTATCTCTTCAAATAAAAGATTATGCGTTAATAGAAAATATTAATGTTGAGTTTGGGAAAGGTTTAAATATAATTACTGGTGAAACCGGTGCAGGAAAATCAATCTTAATTGATGCACTTGGTTTAATTTTGGGCAATAGAGCTGTCACTGACGTTGTGCGCAAAGGATCGCAAAAATCTGTTATTGAAGGAATTTTTAATGTTCACAATAATAAAAAAGTTGAAAATCTTTTACGTCAAAACGAAATTGATTTTTCGGATGAATTAATTGTAAGAAGAGAGGTATCAATAAAGGGTTCTAATAGATGCTTTTTAAATGATACTCCGGTTCAATTAAGTTTAATAAAAGAAATTGGTGAACTTTTAGTAGATCTTCATGGGCAGCATGAGCATCAATCTTTGCTAAGAACTGAAACACATATTGAAATGCTTGATGATTTTGGGAATTATGAAAATCTTCTTTATGATTACAGAAATTCTATATCCATTTTAAATGAGAAATTATCCTTTCTTAGTGAACTGCAAAAAAAAGAAAAAAATCTAAAAGAGAAAAATGATTTATATGAATATCAACTAAAGGAAATTGATGCGGTTTCTCCGGTTGAAAATGAGGACGAACAAATTGAGGATGAATTAAATATTCTAGAAAATGCAGAAAAACTTCTAGAATTAACAACCGGAGTTTATGAGAAAGTTTATGAATCAGAAGAGAGTATTTATGATTTGTTAGGACAAGTGAAAAATGATATTGAACATTTAAGCTCGATTGATAAAATATTTTTATCTACAAATGAAAATTTTGAGACTGTTCTTTCTCTGCTGAGTGAAATTTCTGAAGATGTTAGAAGTTATAGAGATAGAATTGACCTAGATCCGGAAAAATTAGAATCAATGAGGGAAAGATTAAATTCTATAAAACTATTAATAAAAAAATATGGCGGTTCTTTAAAATCTGTTATTGCTCATAGAGAAAAAATATGGCAAGAATATGAGTTGTCTTCAAATTTTGAAGAAAAAATTTCTGATCTACAAAATGAAATAACAATGTTTAGGGAAAGAGCCGGAAAATTTGCATATCAGATTAGCAAAGAACGAATTAATATTTCAAGAAAAATTAAAGAAGGAATTGAAGCGACTATAAAGAATTTAGGAATTGCAAATTCTAATTTTGAGGTACGCATTAAAAATAGTCATCCTAAAAATAATTCGGAAAGATTTGTTATTTCACAAAATGAAAATTTTCTATATGACAACAACGGAATTGATGAAGTAGAATTTTATATTTCAACTAATTTAGGTGAAGATCCAAAACCACTATCTAAGGTTGCTTCCGGAGGTGAAATATCCAGAATTATGCTTGCATTGAAAACCGTTCTTGCAAAAAATGATAAACTGCCACTTCTAATTTTTGATGAAATTGATACCGGCGTAAGTGGAAGAATTGCACAAAAAGTTGGGGAGTCATTAAAATCATTATCCGAATTTCATCAAATAATTGCTATTACACATTTACCACAAATTGCCGCTCTTTCTGATTTTCATTATGGAGTTATGAAAAACCAAATTAATGGCAGAGTTGTAAGTTCCTTAAAGGTTTTATCGGAAAATGAAAAAATTGAAGAAGTGGCAAAATTACTGAGCGGCGATCAAATTTCGGAATCTGCTATTAATGGGGCTAAGGAATTGATGGGATTGTAAATTTAAAAATAGATAAAATAAAAAAGCCCGACTTTTCAAAAAAATCGGGCTTCAAAATAATCAATTAATTTATTTATTAATCACAGAATTCATTGTCACCAGGAAGATCAATATCAATGTTCTCTGTAGTTGATGTTACTGTATAAGATTCAGTATAGTATTCACCATCATAAAAAGTTCTAAATTGATATTCTTGACCAATTTGGAGACAGTTAATTCTGATATAACCATCAACTATTCTTCCTGCTAATTGCCAGCTTCCATTCTTAAATATTTCAACATCAAGAGTGCCTTCATCTAGAACGTTTCCATTAGGACAAACGCCGCGTATATAGACATCAATATTATCGCCAGTTACATTTGCTGCTGCTTGAAGTGTATAAGTAATTTCTTGATCTTGGCAAAGATCGGCAACATCAAGAGTTCCAACACTATTATCAACACCATAATAGTAATATTGATAATAATCATTCCAGCTTTGGAAAGCTTTTAATCTTACAGGTCTATTATCCGGCACGTTCAATAAACTAAGGACGGGATCATAAGCGTAAACATAACCGTTGTATAAATAACCACTTTCGTTAGTGAATTCTGCAACAATATATAACCATTGCCAGCAACCGCCTTCTATTGCAATTTTAACTTCTGTTGTATAGCAGCCATCATAGAACCAATCCATATTCCACCATGAAAGGTGAGTCATATCGGATTTAGTAATTGATAAATTTCCATCAGATCCGTTAGCTGCTGCAACTGTAAAAGTGCCTTCATTTTTCCAACTACCGCTATCTTCATCATAACTCCAAAGAGGAATTTGATCTCCTGATTTAACAGTTGTTCCGGTTTGAGGATTTACAGTATTAGGATTAATATCAATTTGTACAGAAACATTTTGACTAAATGTTTCAACTTCAACACCATTAACACTCATGTCTATAGCTGCAAAGCCCGCTGTAACAAAGCTACCAACATTATTAGCAGCATCTCTAATCGCAAATCCACCAGGGAAAGAAGCAACTGAAGCAGGTTCTGTAGCATCAAAATATGTTACTCTGGTTGCAACTGTTCCTTGTAAAGTATTACCGTTTGCATCTTTTAAAACTGTTCCGGCAGGAACTGTAACTTTTGCTTGTACGCCGGTTCCGGAAGAAGAAGAAGTTGCCACAATTGCAGTTGAAGTTCCTGTTGTTGCACTTGCTGTTCCAGCAGTTCTGTTTTCATTTGTTGTTACACCAGGAATACTATTACCACTGAAGTTAACCATATTAACCGTAAATCCGTTAGCGCCCGGTTTTGTGATTATTAACCTTTTTGAAGTTGATAAATAATTGTTTGCTTTGGCAACAAGAACTACTTCAACCGGATTATCTGCACTCGGAGTTACGTCATCAGAAATTGCGAAATTAAGAATTCCTATTGATGTACTGGTTGAAGTCATTGGTTCGTTAACTGTAGAAATAACTTTATCGCCATTTATGCCGCCAAAATTAACACTGATTGGTGACGTAACTGTTTGTCCTGCATTTTGATCGATAAATTCAACGCGAACTGTAGTTGTACGAGGAATATTCTTGATTCTTACTGTAACACCTTCAACCGGACTTTTAATATCGCAGCTTTGAATTGCAAAAGCAGAAAGCAATAAAGCGACTCCGGTTACAATTGTAAATATCTTTTTAATCTTATTCATATTTATTTTTCTCCTTATTAAAACTTGTATGTTAATCCAAATGAAACAACCGGATACCATTTAAACCAATTTAAATTATCTTCAATTATTTGCTCTTGCTCTGGCGAAGCCGAAGGCGAAATTAGTCCGGTAGCTTCTAAATCTACATTTGGTGCTCCTTGGTAAATTGTACCAATATCAAAAGTAAATCCTAATCCTCTATCACCTGCAGTAGGGTTACCAAATCCAATTCCTATGTATGGAGCAATTTTATTAAAATCAACTTTTGCATTCATAACACCAAGTTTATCGGGTGTGTATAAATCTCCCCCAACAGTATAAGTATTAGTTGGAGTCATTTCGGCATCACCTTTATTAAGGTTTACTAATAAACCAGCAGTCAATCTAAATCCTCTTTCCCAAGGGAAATAATCTGCTAAAGCTGAGATCGATAATAAATCTAGTGAACCAGCATACTTATAATCATCAGTAGCACCGCCGCCGCCATCAGCAGAATAACTAAAAAAAGCGACTCCTAATCGAGCATTAAAATTTGGCCCGAATGAACGAATACCTTCTACTGAAATTCCTAAGGTATTGATTTTAAGTGCTGCGGCAAAATCTTGCGCTTGATTTTTTTGCGGCTGCATTGTTATAACTAATAGAATTATGAAAATCGGTAATAATTTTTTCATAAAATGCCCTCCAGTGTAATTTAGTTTATAATTGCTTATCAATAAATATGAGTCAATAAATTATTTGTTAAATCTAAGTTAATAAGTTCTTTTAATCAACAAAAAAGTCTTTTGTTAAATTGACAAGTGCGCTATTTAACAGCCTTTTGTTTGTCTCAAAATTGTGACAAAATCCTTCTCAATAAGTCTCCAATTTGCGACATTTTTAAAATACCAATTGCTAATTTGCTAATTATTCACTTATTTCACGCAATTAAAAATATGGCATCCCAATTGAGACAATTAAACTTACAAAACAAACGGAGTACTAAATGAAACAAAATATATTCTTTATACTTTTTGCACTATTTTCTTTTAACTTAACTGCCCAATCTTTAGAGGAAACATTATCAAATCTTTCTTCTTCAGGAGCTTCGGCTTATATTGCCCCAATATCAGGAGCATTTGGCGCAAATTTGAATAGCGGTTGGTTTAACGGAGCGCCTCCGGCATCAAAACTTTCCGTAAATGTTGAATTAAAAATAGTTGCTTCAGGTACTTTTTTTAGTGATGAAAATAAATCTTTTAGCACTGCAGGAACTTATAGATACACTTCTTCTCAAATCGATCAAATTTTACAAAATGCATCTTCGTTACCTCCCGGATCAGCAATTTATAATCAAGTAAAAGCAGAAATGCTTTTGAAAGATTTTTCTGTGCAGTTTTCCGGACCAACAATTGTTGGGAGTAAAAATGATTTTATGGAAGTAAAATTTCCGGGAGAAACTATTCAAGGTCAATCTATCGGGGAATATTCTGTTAAGTTAAATGGCGTAGCAGGTTTTTTAAATGATCTATCATTATTGCCTCAGCCGGGTGTACAATTAAATTTGGGAACCGTTTACGGAACAGACGTTTCCTTTAGATATTTCCCTTCAATTGAAATTTCAGATTTAGGAAAATTCAGTATGTTCGGATTTGGAATTATGCACAATCCCGGTGTATGGCTGAAAAATCCTCTTCCTCTTGATGTTGCGTTTGGTTTCTTTCATCAATCATTAGAAGTTGGAAGTTTATTTGAAGCGTCAGCAACTCAATTTGGTATAATTGCCAGTAAAACCTTTGGTGCCGGCATTTCTATTACACCTTACGCAGGTTTAACTTTTGAATCATCTACAACAAAAGTTACATATGATAGAATATTTACTACTCCAGCAGGAAGTGTAAATATCCCAATTTCTTTTGAAAATGACGGTGAAAATAGCGCTGCATTTACATTAGGTGCTGCATTCGATCTCTTTATTATGAAATTAAATTTAGATTATAAATTAGCCTCTGTAAATACTGCTTCCATTGGTCTTTCTTTCGGTTATTAGAATTAATTCAATTAATTTTAAGGCTGATTCAGATTTATTTTGAATCAGCCTTTTTTATTTAATCCATTTCTAAAACAGATGGCTTTGTCTTGATTTTTCAACATTTTCGGAACTTTAAGTCCATTCTTTTGCTTCCAATAGATACTTAATAAAAAACAAAAATCATGAAAATTTAGTATCTTTGCAGTTTTACTGAAAGCACTAAATGCATTTAAAAAGATTAATAGAGAAAAGTAAATCATAAAGGAATAACTTATGTCAAATAGTAAAAATAAAGAAATGTCTTTAGAGGAACTTGAGACCAGAGAATGGTTAGAATCTCTTGAGTACATTTTGCAGAGCGGTGGACCGGAGAGAGTTAGACAACTCTTACATGATCTTGACACTTATGCGCACGAAGCCGGAGTTGAACTTCCTTTTACTGCAAATACTCCTTATATAAACACTATCCCAAAACACAAACAACCTCACTTTCCAGGTGGAAGAGAAATTGAACGCAGAATAAAATCTTTAATTAGATGGAATGCAATGGCAATGGTTGTCCGTGCAAACAAGGAATTAGCCGGTATTGGCGGACATATTTCAACTTATGCTTCTGCAGCAACTTTATACGAAATTGCTTTTAACCACTTCTTTAAAGGAAAAGACAATAACCAAGAGGGTGATATTATTTATTTTCAAGGGCATGCTGCTCCAGGAATTTATGCTCGTGCATTTCTTGAAGGTAGAATTTCTAAAGAAGAATTGGAAAATTTTAGAAGAGAACTTCAAAGTGGAAAAGGACTTTCATCTTATCCTCATCCTTGGTTAATGCCAGATTTCTGGGAATTCCCAACAGTTTCGATGGGGCTTGGTCCAATTCAAGCAATTTATCAAGCTCGTTTTAATAGATATTTAGAAGATAGAGGATTAAAACCTGATACCGGAACAAAAGTCTGGGCATTCTTAGGTGACGGTGAGACTGATGAACCTGAATCTTTAGGTGCTATTTCTCTTGCAGCACGAGAAAAATTGGACAACTTAATTTTTGTTATCAATTGTAATTTGCAGCGACTAGACGGCCCTGTAAGAGGAAACGGAAAAATTGTTCAAGAACTTGAAGCTGTTTTCAAAGGTGCAGGATGGAATGTTATTAAAGTTATTTGGGGAGGCGATTGGGATCCTTTGCTTGATGAGGATAAAACCGGAACTCTAACTAAAAGAATGAATGAAATTATTGACGGTGAATCTCAAAAGTATATTGTAGAAGGCGGATCTTATATTAGAGAACATTTCTTCGGAAAATATCCGGAGCTTAAAGAATTAGCAGAAAAATTTTCTGATGAGCAGCTTGAAAAAATGAAACGCGGCGGTCATGATCCGGAAAAAGTTTATGCCGCATATAAAGCTGCAACTGAAAATACCGGTACACCAACTGTAATTCTTGCAAAAACTGTTAAAGGATATGGATTAGGTGAAGCAGGAGAAGGGAAAAACATTACTCATCAACAGAAAAAATTAAATGAAGATGAATTAAGAGAATTTAGAACAAGATTTGGAATTCCTATTTCCGACGAAGATATTGCATCAGCTCCTTTTTACAGACCGGCTGAAGATTCTCCTGAAATTACTTACTTAAAACAAAGACGTAAAGAACTTGGCGGTTATGTTCCAAAAAGAATTGTAAAACATCAACCTATTCAAACTCCTTCGGAAGAATTATTTGAAGAGTTTTTAAAAGGTACTGATGGCCGAGAAGTTTCTACAACAATGGTTTATGTAAGAATCTTAACTAAACTTCTAAAAGATAAAGAAGTTGGAAAACTTATTGTTCCGATTGTTCCTGATGAAGCTAGAACATTTGGGATGGAAGCATTATTCCGACAAATTGGAATTTATTCACACGCCGGTCAGCTTTACGAGCCGGTTGATAGAGATAGTTTACTTTATTACAAAGAAGCTGTCAACGGTCAAATTTTAGAAGAAGGAATAACAGAAGCCGGTGCAATGTCATCATTTATTGCAGCAGGAACTTCTTACGCTACACATGGAATAAGCGCAATTCCATTTTTTACTTATTATTCAATGTTTGGTTTCCAGAGAATTGGTGATTTAGCTTGGGCAGCCGCCGATATGAGATGCAAAGGATTTATGGTTGGTGCCACAGCCGGCAGAACAACTCTTTCGGGAGAAGGACTTCAGCATCAAGATGGTCATTCACATCTGCTTGCTTATTCAATTCCAAATTTAATGACTTACGATCCGGCTTATGCTTATGAACTAGCTGTTATTATTAGAGACGGTATTTATCGCATGTACGAAAAACAAGAAGACATCTATTATTATATAACGGTTATGAACGAAAATTATGCGCAACCGGCAATGCCTAAAGGAGTTAAAGATGGAATTCTTAAAGGAATGTATAAATTATATGCATCTAAAAAAACAGCCAAAGCAAAAGCTCATTTAATGGGAAGCGGTTCAATTCTTAATGAAGTAGTAAAAGCAAAAGATGTTTTGGAAAAAGATTATAACGTATCTGTTGATGTTTGGAGTGTTACATCATATAAAAATCTTCATTTGGATGCTCTCCAAACCGAAAGAGAAAATATGCTAACCGGAAATAAAAAACCAAAACTTCCTTATGTAGCCGAAATCACTAAAAACGAAAAAGGTGTTTTTGTTTCCGCAAGTGATTATGTCCAAATTTTAGGTGATTCGATTTCTAAATGGCTTCCAAGCCCGCTTCAAACCTTAGGAACATTCGGTTTTGGTAGAAGTGAAGGACGCGATGAGTTAAGAGATTTCTTCGAAGTTAATACTAAACATATTGTTTATGCAACTTTGTATTCTTTAGCAAAAGAAGGATCGGTAAAGTGGGAAACTGTGAAAAAAGCAGCTAAAGAATTAGGTATTAATCCAGAGAAAAAGAATCCATTTAAAGATTAATTTAGAAATTAATAGGTAACGAAATGTTAAAAGAATTTAAATTACCTGAATTAGGCGAAAATATAGAGTCGGCACAAATTACAAAAGTGCTTGTCTCTATTGGCGATAAAATAGAAATTGACCAACCGGTATTAGAAATTGAAACCGATAAAGCTACTGTTGAAGTACCTTCTGAAGTTAGCGGCGTAGTTAAAGAAATTTCAATTAAAGATGGTGACACTGTAAATGTTGGTCAAACTGTTTTTCGCATAGATAGCAATGATTCAGATATAAAGAAAGAAGAACCAAAACAAGCTGAACAAGAAAAATCTAAAGCAGAAGAAAAGAAATCTGTTGAAGAAAAGCCGGTTCAGAAAGAAGTAAAAACAGCAGCTAAAAATATTTCCGGGAAAAATGAATTTAAACTTCCTGAGCTTGGTGAAAATATTGAATCCGCACAAATAACTAAAGTGCTAGTAAAAGCTGGTGATTCAATATCTGAAAACTCAGTTGTATTAGAAATTGAAACCGACAAAGCAACAGTAGAAGTCCCTGCAGAGATTTCCGGAAAAGTTAAAGAAGTTTTTGTTAAAGATGGCGATACAGCTAAAGTTGGACAAACGATATTTTCTGTTGAAGGAGAAATTTCATCAAAAAATAAAGAAGAAGAGGAAAAGACAATTTCTTCATCTGAAGAAAAACAAGAAGCAAAAGCAGAAAGTAAACCTCAAGCCAAGCCGGCAGAAGTAAAAACTGAAGGCACATCACAATCTACAAGAATGCAGAGAAGTGATTTCCAAAATAAAATTGCACCGGCTTCCCCTAGCGTTAGAAGATTTGCTAGAGAAATTGGTATTGATGTTCATCAAGTAAACGGATCAGGGCCCGGCGGAAGAATTTCTATTGAAGATATAAAAACATTTGCAAAGTCAATAAATGAAAGTATTTCAAATGGTACTTCCGGTGGAAGCTTTGTTGGTATTGGTCGTCAACCATTACCAGATTTTTCAAAATGGGGAGAAATTGAACGAAGCGCAATGAGCAACGTAAGGAAGAAAACTGCTGAGCACCTTTCTTATGCTTGGTCTTCAATTCCTCATGTAACTCAATTTGATAAAGCAGACATCACAGATCTTGAAGCATTAAGAAAGAAATTTTCGAAAAAAGTTGAAGCATCAGGTGGAAAATTAACCGTCACTGCAATTTTACTTAAAGTGATTGCATCTGGATTAAAAGTTTTTCCACAGTTTAACGCTGCAGTTGATATGGAAAACAAAGAAATAATTTTCAAGAAATATTATAATGTTGGTATTGCTGTTGATACAGAAAAAGGTCTAATAGTACCAGTAATTAAAGACGTTGATAAAAAGAACATCGTTCAATTATCAGTTGAGTTAAAAGAACTTTCTGAAAGAGCGCGAACAAAGAAAACCACAATTGAAGAAATGCAGGGAGGTAATTTTTCAATTAGCAATTTGGGAGGTATTGGCGGAACATATTTTACTCCTATTGTAAATTCTCCTGAAGTTGCAATTCTTGGTGTTTCAAGATCGGCTTTTGAACCTGTTTACCAAGATGGTGAATTTGTTCCAAGATTAATGATGCCATTATCTTTAAGCTATGATCACAGAGTTATTGACGGCGCCGATGCTATTAAATTTTTAAGATGGGTAATAGATGCATTAGAAAATCCATTCTTGCTTAGCTTAGAAGGATAATGAAATTAAAGAAAAAGATTTTTGTGGAGAAAAATTAAATGTCTAATAAAACACAATTAGTAGTAATTGGCGGCGGTCCCGGAGGTTATGCTGCAGCATTTAACGCTGCAGATAAGGGAATGAATGTTACACTAATAAATGATGATAAAAATCCCGGCGGTGTTTGTTTATACCGTGGTTGTATTCCATCAAAAGCTCTATTGCATGTTGCTAAATTATTAAACGAAGCAAAAGAAGCAAAAAATTGGGGAATTGAATTCTCTGAACCAAAAATTGATTTAGATAAATTGCGAAGTTTTAAAAATAAAGTCGTAAATCAAATGACCGGTGGATTAGGACAATTAAGTAAAGCTAGAAAAGTAAATTATGTTGAAGGTAGAGCTTCATTCATCAATTCTACAAAATTACACATCAAAAAAATTGATGGAACTACAGAGGATTTGGAATTTGAAAATGCAATTATTGCAACCGGATCATTGCCTACTAGAATTCCGGCATTATCTATTGACTCTCCTAGAGTTATTGATTCAACCGGTGCCTTAGAGCTTGCGGATGTTCCGGAAAGATTTCTTGTAATTGGAGGTGGGTATATCGGACTTGAAATGGGTTCTGTTTATGCGGCTTTAGGAAGTAAAGTTACGGTTGTTGAAATGACCCCTTCTCTCTTACCGGGTGCTGATAAAGACCTTGTAAATGTGTTAAAGAAAAGCATTGATGAAAAAATGGAATCCGTTTATCTAAACACAAAAGTTGTTAAAATGGAAGATACCGGTAGTGCAGTAAAAGTCACTTTTGAAGGAAATGATGTTCAGGAAAAAGAACAATTATTTGACAAAGTGCTTGTTTCTATTGGCAGAAGTCCAGTTACAAATGGATTGGGATTAGAAAATACAAAAGTAAAAATATCTCAGCGCGGATTTATTGAAATCGATAATAAATGCCAAACAGATGATCCAAAAATATTTGCAATCGGAGATATTGTTGGCGGTGCAATGCTTGCGCATAAAGCATCGGCAGAAGGGAAAGTAGCTGTCGAAGCAATTCTTGGTCATAAAGTTGCCTTCGAACCTAACGCTATTCCAGCAGTTGTTTTTACTGATCCGGAATTAGCTTGGGCCGGAATTACAGAAATTGAAGCAAAGGAAAAAGGGATTAAAGTTGAAGTTGCCAGATTTCCATGGGCAGCAAGCGGTAGAGCCACAACTGTTGACAGACCAGACGGATTAACAAAATTAATTATTGATCATGAAACAGAAAGAATTTTAGGAATGGGAATTGTTGGTTATGGTGCAGGCGAAATGATTGCTGAAGGTGTTTTAGCAATAGAAATGGCTGCTTTAGCTAAGGATGTTGCACTTAGTATTCATCCTCATCCAACTCTCTCAGAAACAGTTATGGAAACTGCTGAAGTTTTCTTTGGTGAAAGTACTCATCTATACAGACCAAAAAGAAAATAGAATTTATTAATTGATATAATAAGTACTGAGAACTCAACACTCAGTACTTATTCTTTTCCTATAATATCTTCAATAATATTTACCGCATGAAATCTGGAATTTTCTATAAACCAAAAACCTGTATCTAGTCCGCAGCAGACTACGCCTGCTAAATAGATTCCCGGAACATTAGTTTCAAATGTTACATCATCGTAAAATGGTTCTTTAGAAATTTCATCTCGATATTTAATTCCGATACTTTTCAAGAAATCAAAATCTGGATGATAACCAGTCATTGCAAGCACAAAATCATTTTCTTTCTCAATAATTCCATTAGGTGTTTTAATTTTTACGAATCTTTCAGAAATCTCTACTAATTCAGAATTGAAATAAGTCTTAATGCTCCCTTCACTAATCCTATTTTCAATATCTGGTTTTACCCAATACTTAACATTATTTTCTAAATGGTCTTTCCTTAAAACCATCGAAACTTCAGCCGCACCATATCTATAAGTCTCTAAAGCCACATCTACTGCGGAATTTCCGCCACCAACTACCAGCACTTTCTGATCAACATATGCATGAGGTTCATCATAATAATGTTTTACTTTAGGCAGCTCTTCCCCTTTAATGTTAAGCTTATTAGCATGATCATAAAAACCAATTGCAATTATTACTTTTTTACTTTTATATATTTCTTTATCAGATTTAATTTGAAAATCGCCATCATCACCAATTACTGAATTAACCTTTTCATAAGTATTTACGTTTAATTTCCATGACTGCTTAACACGCCTATAATATTCTAAAGCCTCAGTTCTATTTGGTTTTACTCCGTGCGAAATAAAAGGAACTTCGCCAATTTCAAGTCTTTCAGATGTTGAAAAGAAATTCATATTAGTAGGATAATTAAATAATGAATTTGTTATTGTCCCCTTCTCAATAATTAAATGAGATAATTTATTTTTAACACATTCAATTCCGCAAGCCAGACCTATTGGACCGGCTCCAATTATAATTACATCGAATTCTATCATTCAAATTACCTTAGTTTTTAAACAAATATACACCGGAATCATTTTCATTATTTTTTATAACCGATAAAAACTTTTCATCCATTTTAATTTCATAGGTTTTTGGATCAACATATTGCGCAATAATTTCAACAGAATTGTCATCATAGATTCTAAGTTTTACATAGTTATAAACATAACCGTAAAATGGATGATTTATTAAAACTGTCTCTGAAGCAGACAAAAATGCTTTTTCATTTCTAACTGTTCCCTTAGCAAAATATTCAAAAGTGTTTATGTGCATTCCACCAATGGCATCCGGAGCCTCAGTTTCTTCTCCATCAATAATCAATTTCGTTTTAGCATAATGAATTACAACATTTACATTTCCACCATTCTTTAATGTTGCCATAAGTTCTTTAAAATCAATAATGCTATTTGTCTGCCCGTTTGCTGTAATTATCAATGTGAGCAAAAGCGAAATAAAATACTTCATTACTGTTTCCTCCGAATATTTTTCATATTTTGATATTTCAAAAATAGCAATTATGCATCAATCACAGTTAAATAAATAGACTCAATGAAAACTTTTAAATACTCATTTATATCTAGATTGATATACAGATATGCCAATATTCCGGTAACCTTATTTTTAATAATTCATTTATTTGTTTCAGTTGCCGGCGTTCAGCAAAATTGGATATTTATAATTCCATTGCTGTTAAACCTTATTGTTCTTATATGGATTAATAAATTCTATTATAAAAGTTATAATACATTTCCATTTCATATAGCAATTGATAATGAAAAGATGATATGCACAGATTTTTTTGATAGAAGGAAAAAAGTTATTCTAAAACATTCAGATATAACTAATATAAAAGGTGGTATTTTTAGCGGGAATAGGGCAAGACCAATTTACATATATGATGAAAACCATAATATTGTTTTGGGATTTCATCATCATTTAAAAGGTTTTAATGCTGTTCTAACATTAATTCTTAGCAATATTAAGCAAGACCTTTACGAAAGTTTATTGGATCAAATAAAAGAATTAGGCTTTGAACAGAAAGAAAAACTGAAAAAGAGAGTTGATAAAAGTAATAAAAAGAAAAGCCCATCAAAATAAGATGGGCTTTTTTAATATTATTTTGCTTTAGGAGGATAAACTGCATCTTGACATTGTTTAGCAATTTTAAACTTAACAACATTTTTTGCTGGAATTTTAATTTCAGCGCCAGTCTGAGGATTACGACCTTTTCTAGCTTTTCTCTTACCAACAGTAAGTTTTCCTAAACCTGGTATTGTAAATCCTTTTTTAGCTTGAACATGTGATAAAGCCACAAGCCCTTCTAAGAAATCAGTCGCTAATTTTTTTGTAGTTCCAAGCTTCGCTGATAAATGATCAACTATATCTCCTTTAGTCATATTTTTCGATACCGCTTTAACTTTAGGAGTTGCTACTGCCTTTGGAGCTGCTTTTGGCTTTGGAGCTGCCTTTGCTTTTGGAGCTGCTTTAGCTTTAGGAGCTGCCTTTGCTTTTGGTGCTGCTGCTGCCTTTGGTGCTGCTTTTGCTTTTGCCATTACATCTTCCTTGTTTTGTGAGTGAGTTAGTGAAGCATTTACCTCGAAAATAAATAATTTTATTAATAAAACAAATATGTTTTGCAAAAAAGTAATTTTTCTAAATACTTTCTTTCCTCAATATCCATGAGGCTTTTGAAAGGATTATACTTTTATACATTTTCATTTATAGTTATCTTTCAGAAATTAATTTGAGTTGCAAATGCAGAATTTCGCTTTATGTATATTTTCCATACTTGTTTTTTCCTTGTCAATAAAGGCTGAAACCAACTTCTATTATTTTTATACCGTAAATAATGATTCATTAGAATTAAACGATTCTCTTTCAGTTTCCGATTCAACTCTGTTTGCGGATTCATTATTAGCCCAAGATTCGCTTATAATTATTGACACATTGAAACCTTTGTTTTATTCGCCAATTAGAAATTCTAAAGCAACTTCAGTTACAAAAAATAAAATCAACAGAAAAGATTATAGATATACGGGAGACTTAATAAACCAAATTAATGGAGGTTTCCTTAGAGATTTAGGGACTTTTGGGCAGCCCTCAGAAATAACTTTTTTGGGATTAGGATTTAATAATTTATCAATCAATGTTAATGGAGTAGATCAGAACAACAGAATAACAAATAGCTTTAATGCATATTCATTGCAGACTGAAAACATTGACTCAATAATTGTTCATCCACTTACTCAATCATTTATCTACAATAATTTTAATAACCCAATAAGTATTGAAGTTATTGAAAAGGACTCTCTTTATTCTATTCCGTATTCCAGAATTAAATTTTATCAAGCTCCTTACGGTGAAGGGATGTTTGATGGAAGAGCAAGTTTGTATTTATCGAAAAGAATTAATTTGACAATCGGTACTTCAAATCAGAGTATGGATTCAAGATATAACAACTCCGACTTCAGCAATTGGCTTGGTTTTGCTAAGATTCGTTATATGTTATCAAATTATTTCAACTTCATAATTGATTATTCCTACAGGAATTCAAACACATCTTTATTTGGCGGTGTTGATTTAAACGCTATTGCTCCTTCAGAGTTGGAAACAATTTTGTACGATCCTCTTCAAGCTCCCGTCAATTATGAGTTCTCTAGTTTTGATGCACAATCTCCCAGATATCAAAAATCGACTTCTCACAATTTTAGCGGTAAAATATTAAGTACAATAATTCCGTTTATTAAATCTGACTTAACTTTCTACTATCAACAAAATTTGGATGAGTTTAGACAGAATCAATTTACTAAGAAATCAAATTTGCCGGAAATTATTCACGATAACAGTTATCAAACTTTCGGAATAAATTACTCGGCTGCCTATACTAGTGAATTATTTGATGCATCAATAATTTCTAATTTTGAATCAAATGAAATCGAATCGGATTTGTTCAAGGAAAGATTCTCTTTTAGTTCATTGTCATTAGCAGGAATAGTTTCATTGAATTTATTGAATGATTTTGTTACTCCAACCGGATATGTAAAGAATATAACCTTTAATGGAAACAATTATTTTGGTTTTGGCTTGGATGCAGAAACAAATAGATTTTTAAATTTTTCTCTAGGAGGTGGGATTTCTTATTTTGAGAAACCATACAATTTCATTGAACAATCGATAACAAATTTAACTCCAGAAAATAAGATAAGAAATAGAGCTTTTCAGTTTAGTATTAGTTACAAGTCGGAAATATTAAAAACTCAGCTTTCTTATTTCTTTATTCAACAAGACAATGCTGTGCTTCCTATTGTAAATAAATATGCTGATACTCTTTTAATTAATGAAGTGAGCGCTGGCTCATTATTTAATAGAGAATTAAAAGGATATAGTCTGAATGGTGGAATTAATTATTGGCTTTTAGGCATTGAGTATAATGGCTCTTACTATATACAAAATAATAGTGCAGACAAATTAAATCCAGAATATTTCTTATTCGCCGGGATTTATTACAAAGATATTTTGTTCAACAAAAATCTAAATTTAAAAACTGGTTTTAACTTCTATTTATATGGAAAACGATTTTACTATAATTATGATTTTGAAAAATCAATTCCTTTCCAAAATTATATAATTAATGGAACCGGAACCCCTTCTCTAATAAGCAGTTCACAAGCAGGAAGCAATTTTAAAATGGATTTCTTCTTATCGGCAAGAATTCAAGAATCAGCAATTTTCTTTTTCGTATTTGAGAATATTCTAGATGCGAAATATTTTATTGTTCCATACTACCCTACGCAAGGAAGTGGATTACGATTTGGTGTCGCATGGGAATTTCTTGATTAACTTCATCTGCTCCATTCCCCTTTATAAATTATTGATAATTAACTATGTTTTTATATTAAAATAAAAATTACTGCGGTAATCGTTTTAAAAAAATTATTCTAAAGAAAAGAATCCATTTAATATTAATGAGGAAATAATGAAGTTTATCAAATTTATACTGAGTATTATATTTTTTGTTACAATAAATTTTGCTCAAGTAATAGTTACAACACCTCAATTCCCTACTCAAACAGATTCAATAACAATTGTTTTTGATGCTGTTAGCGCTGAACGTGACGAGCTTGTTGGTTATAGTGGTGATTTGTATGCGCATACCGGAGTTAGATCAACTTCGGGTAATTGGCAGCATGTTGTGGGTTCATGGGGAGTTAATTCCTCTCAACCAAAATTAACAAGAATTGGTGTTGATTTATATAGACTGGTAATTGGTTACCCCAGAGAATTTTACAATGTAACCAATAATGGTGAAATACTGTTGGCACTTAATTTTGTCTTTCGAAGTGCTGATGCCAGTCTTCAAACCGAGGATATTTTTGTTGATTTATACACCAGCGGCGTAAATGTAAAAATTGTGGAACCCTTTATTTCCCCTTTCTTTACTGACTTAAATAGCAATGTTGAAATAACAGTTGTTAGTCAAAAAGCATCAATAGTTAGTTTATATATTAATTCTGATCTTGTAAAAAGTTCAACCGATGATACTCTTAAGTATTCTTTAACAGCTCTAGATGCGGGCAAAACAAAAATTACTGCAGTTGCCATGGATTCACTTACCAATAAAGAAGCTTATGATTCTTTATTCTTTATAACAAAACCCGAACTAATTATTGCCGATCCTCCAGTAGGAACCATACCTGGGATAAATTATACAAGTATTAATTCTGTAATCCTTTGTCTTGAGGCACCTAACAAGCAATTCGTTTATGCGTTTGGTGATTTTTCAAATTGGGATTTTGAGCCTCAATATTTTATGAACAAATCGCAAGATGGCAAATATTGGTGGACTGAAGTAAATAATCTTACGCCTCAAATGGAATATTCTTTTCAATATTTAGTTGACGGCGAAATTAGAATTGGAGATCCGTACTCAGAAAAAATATTAGATCCTTGGAATGATCAATTTATTGATTCAGAAACTTATAGTAATTTGAAAGAATATCCACATAACAAAACAACTTTCCCGGTTTCAGTTTTGCAGACAAACAAACCTGAATTCAATTGGGAGATTACAAATTTCGAAAAACCTAAAGTTACCGATTTAGTTATTTATGAATTATTGCTCCGTGATTTTATAGAAGAACATAGTTTTGAAAAATTATTAGATAGTTTGGATTATATAGAAAGATTGGGAATTAATGCGCTTCAGTTAATGCCGGTCATGGAATTTGAAGGGAACAATAGCTGGGGTTATAACCCAATGTTTATGTTTGCAGTTGATAAATATTATGGTCCAGAAGAAGACTTAAAAAAGTTAATTGATGAATGTCATAAAAGAGGAATTGCCGTAATTTTTGATATTGTTCTAAATCATCAATTCGGTCTTTCCCCTTTGGTTAGATTATATTCAGAGGGGGGTGAACCATCGGTTGAAAATCCTTGGTTTAACACTGTTGCTAAACACCCTTTTAATGTTGGCTATGACATGAATCACGAAAGTGAAGAAACAAAATATTTTGTCGATAGAGTGACCAGCTATTGGATTGAAGAATTCAAAATAGATGGATACCGTTTTGATTTATCAAAAGGATTTACTCAAAAAAATTCTGGTTCCGACGTTGGTTTATGGGGACAATATGATGCATCAAGAATTACATTATTGAAAAGAATGGCAGATAAAATTTGGGAAATTGATTCTACTAGCTATTTAATACTTGAACACTTTGCCGACAATAACGAAGAAAAAGTTTTATCAGAATATGGTTTTATGCTTTGGGGAAATATGAATCACGAATACAACGAAGCAACTATGGGCTATTCCTCTAATTTTAATTGGGCTTCTTATAAATCACGCGGCTGGAGCGATCCAAACCTTGTAACATATATGGAAAGCCATGATGAAGAAAGACTGATGTACAAGAATATCCAATACGGTGCTGCGTTTGGTGACTATTCAACTAAAAACGTGAACACAGCTTTATCAAGAATGAAAACCGCTTCAGCATTTTTCTATACCATACCTGGACCAAAAATGATTTGGCAGTTTGGTGAATTGGGCTATGATTTTTCAATCAACTATCCTTGTTTAACAAGTGACTGCAGACTTGATCCCAAGCCAATTAAATGGGATTATTATTCAGACATATCAAGAAATAATTTATTCAAAGTGAATAAAGCAATTATTGATATCAAAAAGGAATATGATGTTTTTGAAACATCTGATTATACACTTGACGTATCAGGACAAATAAAAAGAATTCAATTGAATCATGAAACTATGAATATAAATGTGATTGGTAATTTTGGAGTTACTGAAAATTCAATTAATCCTAATTTCCAAAATACTGGTAAGTGGTATAATTTCTTTTCGGGTGATAGCATGGAAGTTATTAATACACAAGAAAATATTTTACTGCAACCGGGAGAATTCTATATTTATTCAACTAAAAAATTACCTGCTCCAGAGCCGGGAATTTTAACTTCAATAAATAATAATATTGATGAGAACACAATACCAAATAATTTTTCGCTGGGGCAAAATTATCCTAACCCATTTAATCCTACTACCAATATTGAGTATAAGCTGTTGAGCAATGAATTTGTAACCTTAAAAATTTATGATGTTTTAGGCAAGGAAATTAAAAGTTTAGTAAATGAACAGAAAAAAGCTGGAACATATAAAGTAACTTTAGATGCCAGTAATTTAACAAGTGGTGTTTATTTTTATATTCTAAAAGCCGGCGATTTTACAGAGACAAAAAAAATGATGTTTTTAAAATAAAATAATTCTTGGATTGACTAAAAAGTATTTCTTTTTAAAAGATTACTTTTTAGTCGATTTTCAAAATGAAACAAAATTTATCTTCACAATTTGAATATAACTTTTGGGCTAATTTGCAAATTGCTTCAGCTCTTAAAGGAATTATTTACCCTCCAAAATGCTTGTCTTTACTGAGCCATATAATTTCTGCTCAGGATATTTGGTTCGAAAGAATAAAGAAAACAAACTCCTACCAAATTGAAGTTTGGGATGAGTACACTTTACCTGAATGTGAAATCCTAATAGAACAGAGTAATAACAAATGGAAGAACTACTTAACCAGAATTAGCGAAGAGAAATTGAATTCTACTATTTTGTATCGAAATAAAAATGGAATTGAGTTTACTAATTCTTTAAAAGATATAATTACTCACGTTCTTAATCATTCAAACTATCATAGAGGGCAAATCAATTTACTTTTGAGTAATGCTGAGTTAAAGCCCGCAACTACTGACTATATTTATTATTTACGGCGATAGCGAAATTCAGACAATAATATTGCGGCAGCGTTTGCTACATTTAGAGATTCAGCATTTCCAAATTTTTTAATTGTTATTTTATCGGGATTCAATTCAAGCAATTTTAAAGATGGACCTTTAGATTCATTCGAAAGAATTAATACAAATTTTCTTGGAATTTCTTTTTCTTTAAAATCTTCACCGTCTAAATCTGCACATAATAATTTATATCCGTCTCTATTCAACGAAACCAAATCATCATAGAAAGATTTCGATTCAAAAATATTTAAATGAAATATGGAACCCATTGTTGATCTAATTAATTTTGGATTATAAAGTTCAACCGAATCTTCACTTAAAATAATTTGATTGATACCAAACCAATCGCAAGTTCTAATAATTGTACCCATATTGCCGGGATCTTGAATACTTTCTATAGCAACAATAAGATCACTTTTATTTAATTTATTAGAAATCTTATTAACAAGAGCAGCAATTCCTTGAGGAGTTTTTGAATCACATATTTTATGTAATTCGTTTTCTTTTATAAAATCAACTGGAATATTTTTTTTCTTTGCTTCACTAATTATCACGGTAAATTTTTGTTGAAATTTAATATCAATAAAAAGTGATTCAATAATAGCATCAGAATTTATAGCTTCGGAAACTACTTTTTTCCCTTCAACCAAAAATTGATTTAATTCAATTCTATATTTCTTTTGAAGTAATTTCGATACATATTTTAATTCGTTTGGCGACACAAAAATATTTCCAATTATTTAAACAAATATATTGATTAGAAACGGGAAATATTATATTTTTATGATCTTGATTTGCTGGCATAGCTCAATTGGTAGAGCAGCTGACTTGTAATCAGCAGGTTGCGGGTTCGAGTCCCATTGCCAGCTCAAAAACCCCGAATATAGCTTATTTTCGGGGTTTTTTATTTTAAAGTATTTCTCCGATTTAAGAAATTTGACCCATTTTACCCAATTAAACACCATCTACTATTGCAAAAACTATTGCAGTAATTTTTACCGATCACTTTGTATTTTAGTAAAATCCCTAAATTATTTACTTAGATAACAGTATAAATCAACCTGTAGCGTCCTGAAATAGGTTGACTGAAAAAGAATACAAAAGTCAACCTATTTCAGGACTATACATTTTGAGGAATCATTTGAATATTATCTCTTTTTGTTTTTCGTTTTTCTGAGATATCCATTTATCTCCTTTAATTATACTTTTAATAACTTCGCATTTATCGCAACTATTACTGTGCTGGCTGACATTAAAACAGCACCTAAAGCCGGGCTAAGAACAATACCATAAGAAAATAAAACTCCAGCCGCTAAGGGAATTGCTATAACATTATAACCCGTAGCCCAAATTAAGTTTTGTATCATTTTACTGTAAGTTGCCTTCGCAAATTTGATTAGCGTAACAACATCTTTCGGATTACTTTTTACTAATATAATATCAGCAGTTTCAACAGCCACGTCGGTTCCGGCGCCGATTGCAATTCCAACATCAGCTTGGGCAAGGGCAGGAGCATCATTTACACCGTCGCCGGTCATAGCCACAACCATTCCGCGACTTTGCACTTCTTTAATTTTTTCAGATTTTTTGTCTGGCAGCACTTCTGCAAAATAATCATCAAGTCCAAGTTGATCTGCAACCCATTTAGCAACCAGCTTGTTATCGCCGGTCAGCATCATCGGTTTAATTCCCATCTCCTTTAACTGCTTAATTGCTTCTTTAGATTCTTCGCGGATAATATCGGCAAGAGCAAACGCTGCTATTAATTTATCATCAACTAAAAGAAAAACGACTGTTTTCCCTTCACCGGAAAGCTTGTTCATTTTTTCTTCGTCCTCTATTTTGATGTTGTTCTCTTTTAAGTAACCCGGGCTGACAACTTTAATATCTTTCCCGTTCACCTTTCCTTCAGCACCTTTACCGGGAATTGAATTGAATTCTTTTAACTCATACTTCTCTTCGTTTGCCTCATTAAAAGAACTAACTATTCCTGCCGCAATTGGATGTTCAGATTCCGATTCCACAGTTGCTGCTAATTTTAACGCTTCTTTTTCATCAATGTTATTATCAAAAAGAATTGTATCGGACACACCAAATTCACCTTTGGTTAAAGTGCCGGTTTTATCGAAAATAATAGCTTGAATATTTCTCGCATTTTCAAATGCAGTACGATTTCTTATCAACAAACCATGTTTAGCGGAAAGCGCCGTTGATACTGCAACAACTAATGGAATTGCCAAACCAAGCGCATGCGGACAGGTAATAACCATAACCGTAACCGTTCTGGTAAGAGCAAAATTAAAACTTTGTCCTGTAAACATAAACCACGAAAACATTGTTATAGCACCGGCGCTGATTGCAATTATTGTAAGCCAAAAAGCGGCTTTGTTAGCAAGATTTTGAGTCTTCGATTTACTCTCTTGTGCATCTTGAACCATCTTAACTACTTGAGAAAGGAAAGTCTCATCACCGATTTTTTCAACAACTATTTTTAGCGAACCCTCGCCATTTATTGAGCCTCCGATTACTTCATCTCCTTCACCTTTTGATACAGGTTTGGATTCTCCTGTAATCATCGCTTCATTTAGGGAAGTTTTACCTTCAATAATTCTTCCGTCAGCCGGAATTTTTTCACCCGGTTTGATAAGCACTTTATCTTCGTGTTTTAGTTCGGAAACAGACACATCAACAACATCACCGTTATCTTTAATTTGATGAGCTTCGTCTGGCATAAGTTTAGCAAGTTCTTCCAATGCTTTTGAAGCGCCCATCACTGAACGCATTTCAATCCAATGACCGAGAAGCATAATATCGATAAGCGTTGCAAGCTCCCAGAAAAATACTTCGCCTTTTACACCAAAGACAACTGCAGTGCTGTAAAAGTAAGCGACCGAAATTGCGAGCGCTATGAGCGTCATCATCCCGGGCTGCTTATTTTTCAATTCATCAAAAAGACCTTTTAAGAAGGGATATCCGCCGTAGAAAAATATAAACGTTGATAAAGCAAAAAGAACGTACAAATCACCTTTAAAATTGAATGTGTCTTTTATGCCGATAAATTCTTGAATAAGAGGGGAGAGAATCAGTATCGGTAAAGTTACAATCAATGAAATCCAAAAACGTTTTTTGAAATCTTCTACCATATGGGTATGGTGATCGTGATGATTGTGATTTTCATTCTCATCATGTTTATGATTATTTCCTTTTTTTACCATCGCTGTTCCTTACATTTTTGAAAAAGTTTTTTCTATAACTTTCAGCATTATTCCAGATCATTTTTCATCTTATTAAAATCTTCCTTTGTAATTTCACCTTTTGCATATCTTTCTTTCAAAATATCTAATGGTGATTTATCGACTTGTTTGTGTGAGTTTGAATAAGTTTGTTTTTGAGTGAATCTGAGTATTGCCCAAACTATTATTGCAATTATAACTATCCAGAAAATCCATCCAAACCACATACCGCCTCCCATAAATCCATTGTGAAACATTTTCTCCTCCATATTTTTACAATTTACTTTATTGCTTTGACACCTTCTTTTTCTATTCTTACCGAAACGGATTTTATTATATCAGATACAAATACTTTCCCATCTCCTTTTTTTACCGGTTTTTGCAGAGTCAATTATTGCACTGATGAAATTTTCAACTTCTTCATCTTCACATATTAGTCCAATTTTTTATATTATTGCAATATTTTCGACAAAAGTCCATTAAGAGCAAACTTTGGTTCTCGTCAATCCATTTGCCAATAACCGAAACGTTAATAACGGTCATCCCGCGAACACCTTTTTTTCTAATGCAGAAATGACATCGTTAGCTTTTTCGGGTAGAATGTATGCTTTAATCTCTTTCATAATTTTACCTCAAAAAAAATTAGAACCCCGCAAGAGCGCGGTTATGTAGCTAATTTTACTTTTTGAGCTTACCATCTAAAGTAAATTTCTATATATATTTTTCCGGATTATTCATGAATGTACTGTCACAGTTTGGGCAGCAAAAACCGATTGTTTTACCTTTATATTGAACGGTTGGAGTTTTAGGACCTACTTCACCGCCTTTTACAGGGCAGACTTCATTCCATATTTTCTTATCCGTATTCATTGATAGTTTTTCATCATCCATCATCCTTTCTCGCTCTTCCATATAACCGTCTTCGATTCATATGATTCATCATAACGTTTCTTGCATTTTCGTTATTAAGGACATGCTACATTAACTCATCCATATATCGATCATTATCCATCATATGTTCTATAAAAGCTTCTCTCTGTTCGGGATCATCTATTATATTTTCAGCCTTTAGATCCGATTGTGATTGGCAAGTTGTAAGAAGTAGGATTATCGGAAGTAGCAAAATTATTTTTTGCAACGACATAAAGCATCCATATTTATTTTATAAAAAACATCTATTTTAAAAATGCTTTATTAAGAATTACAATGTTTCATTCAACAATCAATACTTTACTAAGTTTACTAAAAAATTGTGTAAAGTCAAATATTGCATCTACAATAAGAAAAAGTTACTTGGATAATCTCTGTCCAAAACAAATTCAAATTTTCTGTGACTTAGAGACAATTCCGACAGAAAGCGTCGAAATCATCCAACTATCCTTCCACTCTTCCTGCTTATTTATTTCTCTATTCATCATTCCACCAGACATAGACCCATCACCTAAGAGCAGAAAAAGCACAATAGCCACGACAACCCCAACTGCTAAAGGTTTATGGTTATTGGTGTACATTCTATTGTTCTCAATATGAAATATGATATTCTTATATATTAGTGAAATTAGAGAAAGATATAAGTTCAGACATTCGCCCAAAAAGATGAAAAAGGAACTACATTTTTTTGGTTGGTCAGTAAATTCGAAGTAAAGGATTTCGCAAAATTACTAACTGATTAAAGCAAATAAAGTCCAGAATTTTAAAATCTTTTTTGAGTTATTTTATATTCTTTCACGGTTTATAATTTTTGAAATCTTGTGCGTTACACTTTTTCTTTCGGTAGATCAGCCACTTTCCCCGTCGGTAAATATTACTCGAAGATTAATAATCTTGCGATAAAATCTAATCTTGGAGAAGCTTTTACTTACTAACTAAAAAAGTCAACCTATTTCAGGACGCTACAAAATCGGATATCCTTTTTCTGCTTGCTCTTTGGATGGCAATGGGACTCTTAGTAATTGAATCCAGAATGAAAAACAAATAATAACAAAACGATTTATTTATTAGGTGAAGCATCAAAACAAAATTAATATTATGGCCGATATTGGTCACTTAATATTCTGGATTAGCTATTCCAAGTTGTTAATAAATATTATATTCTCAATTAGAAAAAATAATTTTTTGTTTCTTTATTTTTCAATGTGGAGATATAAAATTATATATTTAAGTACATCTAGATTTAGCTTTTCAAAATATGATTTTCATTTAAATTAAATATTATGATTATTCAAAAACTGAACAGTCGAATATTTTTATTCCCTCTTGAAAAAGAAGAAGAATTTAGTAACTCATATATTGAGAGTACGAAAAAACACAATAGAATAGTGCTATTCATTGGTATTCTAATTTATGCCTCTTTTGGACTTCTTGATCTGTATGCTGGCCCAGAACTAAGTATAAAATTCTGGATGATAAGATTTGGATGTGTTTTGCCCATAGCTTTTGCAGTATTATTGTTATCATTCTTAAAACAAAGTAATCTGTTTATTCAATTTTCCCTTTCATTTGCGTCTTATATTTCCGGTCTTGGAATTCTTAAAATGATAGAGGTGGCAAGTCCCCCTATAAATTATTTATACTTTACAGGACTAATGTTGATTTTTATTTGTTTGTACTCATTCTTCCGAATAAAATTTCTCTGGGCTGTTGTTACAGGAGTTTTACTGCTTATTACATTCGGATTATACTCAATATTTAGCTATAATCATCCGGCAGTTATATCACTGAGCATTTCTTCTTTTTTTATCGCAGCTAACATTATTGGCATGATATCAACCTATACAATTGAGTACTATATAAGAAAAGACTATCTAAAAACAGATATGCTAAATAATGAGAAGGAAAAAGTAACTGAAGCAAATCTATTGCTGGAGAAGCGAGTTGAGGAAAGGACCAAAGAACTTTCAATCTCAAAAGAATTAGCTGAGAAATCAGAAAAATTAAAAACGGAATTTCTTGCTCAAATGTCCCATGAAATCAGATCACCTATAAATACAATTCTAAACTTAAGTTATTTGATAAAAAATGAAGAGGGCGAACTTTCAAAAGATGAAATAAATGATTGTTATGCCGGATTGACACATGCAGGGGAAAGAATAGTTAGAACTATAGATTTGATCTTAAATATGTCAGAGATACAGCTTAAATCTTATGAGTACAATTCAAAGCGATTTGATCTTGCTGAAGTACTTGAAAAATTAACAAAGCAATTGCAATACTTAGCATTTTCTAAGGGACTAAATCTTAGATTGGTTAAAAACTGCGAAAATAGTTTTCTTATTGCAGATGAATACACGATATTTCAAATTTTTGACAATCTGATTAATAATGCTATCAAATATACAAATGCTGGCAAGATTAGTGTTATCCTTTCCGATGAAGCGGAAAATAGATTACGCGTAGAGGTTATTGATACAGGTATCGGAATATCAGAAAAATACCTTCCCAACATTTTCGATTCATTTACTCAAGAAGAAAGTGGTTATACAAGAAGATATGATGGAAATGGATTGGGTTTAACGCTTGTCAAAAATTATTGTGATTTAAATAACGCCGAAATATCCGTCGAAAGCAAAAAAGGTTCTGGCAGTAAATTTATTGTAAAATTTAATCGACAATTTTAAGCTCTCTTTTCTAATCAATTTCATTACAATATTTCCCAAAGTATGGGACGTATAACATTGGTTTGAAAGTTAGGATAATTTATTATACTGTTAAAAAATCATTTTAAGCGTTAGCTTTATGTATAGTAAATGAAAATTTTGATCCTTTTCCATTTTCACTTTCAACCCAAATTTTACCACCGTGCATTTCAACAAATTCTTTACAAAGCAGCAGACCTAAGCCAGTGCTTGATTCTCCTTCGGTTCCTTCTGAGCTGACTTTTTCTTCTATCTTGAACAGTCTATCAATATCCTTTTGCTGAATTCCAACACCGGTATCTTCAACCGAAACTCTAATTGTGTTATCATCGGCAGATTCTGCTTTCACAATAACTTTGCCGCCACTTTTTGTAAATTTTACGGCATTGGAAAGAAGATTCCTCAGAACTGTTTCAGTCATTTTCTCATCAGTAAAAACCTCTTGCGAAGTTGTAATTTCATTTATTATTGTAATTTGTTTCTGCAAAGCTCGCTGGTAAATTGTATCAATACTTTGAGAAACAATTTGTGCTAAATCTAAATTCATTGGAGTAAATGTTATTGTTCCTCTTTGAACTTGTGCCCATTCTAACAAATTTTCCAAAAGTTTGTATAGTTTTTGAGAAGCTTTATTTATTGATTTGCTATACTCAACAAATTCATCAGTTGTAAAGCTATCAGAACAATCAACCATTAACTCGGTTAATCCTAAAAGTCCGGTAAAAGGACTCTTCAAATCGTGTGCAATAATCGAAAAGAATTTATCTTTTTCAGCATTAAGTTTGGTTAGTTGTTCATTTCGCTCTTCTATTTCCTTAGTAATTTTAACTCTCTCAGTCACATCTCTGCCAATCCCTACAAGTCCAATTATACTGCCATTATCATCCACCATTGGAATTTTAGAAGTCAGAATCCATTTTTTCTCACCATTTGAATCAACTAAATATTCTTCTCGGTTAATTACCGGTTCCATATTTTTAATAACTGATTGATCATAAGCAAAAAATCCTTCCGCTAGTTCTTTTGGATAAAAATCAAAATCAGTTTTGCCCAAAACTTCATCTTCAGAATTTGCGCCCATCATTTTTAATTCAGCACGGTTTGCAAGAGTTTTGCGTCCATCAACATCCTTGCAGTATATTGAAGCCGGAAGGTTATCAATAACAGTGCGAAGTAAAAGTCTTTCTTCACGAAGTTTTTCTTCAGCGTACATTCTATCAGTAATATCACGCCAAACAGTATAAATAATTTGTTTACCTTTCAATTCAATTGGAGTTAACATAACTTCAACCGGAAGATCGGTTCCATCTTTTTTCTTATGAATCCATTCAAATCTGTTATAACCTTCTTCTATTGCTTTATTAACCATCAATTCCACTTTAGCGGAAGAGAGTTGCCCATCAGGCTGTTTTTCAGGAGATAATTCCCAAGGTTTTTTATCTAATAATTCTTTTTTAGATGAATACCCAAGTATTGAAACTGTTGCGGCATTGCAATTAGTAAAACCAGTATTATCAAGAAGTAAAATTGGATCGGCTGACTCATCAAATACTCTTCTAAAAATATTTTCACTTTCGCGTAATTCATCTTCTGATCTTTTTCGTTGAATAGCTGCTGCAATTTGACTCCCAACAGAAGTTAAAAATTTAACATCTTGCTCAGAATATACTTGTTCTTTCTCATAATGTTGAAGCACCAAAACACCAATTGTACCGGTTGGCGTTGGCAATGGAATACCAATCCAGGATGGTGAATTTGTGCCGACTAAAGAGACTTCCTTTCTCTCGGCTAAATCATCAAATAATTCTTGTGTAAGTAATAAAGGTTCCCCGGATTTAAAAATATAAGCAGTGCAACTATGGTGCATAGTAACCGGTTCCGGAATTGAATCATATTTGTCAACAAAGAAAGGGAAATGGAAAAGACCTGTATTTGAATCGTGAAGTGCCACAAAACAATTTTCTGCATAGACTACTTTGCTTAAAGATTCATGAATTATCTTTAATAGTTCGTCAAGATTTGCTGTTGTGTTAACACCATAAGTAATATCATAAATAACTTGTTTTTCAAGATCTGTTCTGTTTCTTTCTGTAATTATATTTTTGGAGAATGTTTTTAGAGATACAATCTCTTCTTTGAGTTTGTTTATTTCCGCCAGCAGTTCTTCTGATTTGTGTTTCGTGTTCATTTTAATTTTCCAAAAAGATTAATTATAAAACTTTTAGTTAAACAAAATCTGCTGAATACTTAAAAACGATTTGCTCACTATTAATTTATATCTACTCTTTTGTTTTACATAATTTTCGTTGCAGCTAAATCAATTATTATCTTATCTTTTGATTAAATTCTAGACTCATGCATCCTATATAGGATATAATCGAAAACCTTAACTAATAGTTTACTGCTATAATAAATTTAGTTAAACAGATCCTATTCTCAAACCTAATTATAATTTGAAAAATTTGTAAATTTCCTAAAAATTATTGGGATTTCATTCAACGCATTTATATACATCTATGATATTGAATTTGAATTATGCTTTTAGATAGTCATATAGATTTTGAGTTAATCTTATAAATCAAGTAGAAATTCAAAAAGGAATTATTACCAATCAACTAATCATTTTTAAGCGATATATAAAAAGATGTAATAAAGTATTATTGATTTATTACTTTTGTAATAAACTTAATAATCAGCTCAAGTGAATAATAAAACAAAGAAAATATTGCTAAGAAGTATCATTCAAAAATTATCGTATTTTTTGTTTTTTATGATATTGATGTTTCATGGACAGCTGCATTTATTAATTTTCAAGTCGTTAGAAGTAAAATATAAAAAGGAAGTTAAGCAAATTATTAAAGCGGGAATTCCACAAGAAGAGTTGGTCCTTTTCAGTTTTCAAAAAAGTATATTTGATGAAGATATAAAAGACTTTAAATGGACTAAGAAAAACGAATTCCGTTATAAAAATGAAATGTATGATATAATTAAAACCGAATTAAAGTCAGATTCTGTTTACTTCTATTGTTTTCATGATTTAAAGGAATCAAAACTATTTAAAAATCTGGATGCAGCAGTTTCTGATTATATAAATAATAATTCTAAAAAACAGAATGAGCTCATAAGTTTAATCACTTTTTTTAATCAATTCTATTCTTCAGTTACCGTAAATTCTTACAACATTGTTTTTTCATGTAAAGAAATTATTTACGAAGACAAAATCATCAATATCCTAAAAGGAATTGAACAAAATATAAACCCTCCGCCAAATTTTCTTTTCGACTCATAACATTATTTTATTCAGCACATATTTTATGCTGTTCCAAATTATTTTAAAAAAATTCTTATTACGGTGGAGTATGAAAAGATTTATATTCTTCATTCTTTACTTTGCAATTGTAACAACTGCTCAAATTGTAACAGTAAAGGATTCAGAAACAGATAAACCTTTAGAACTGGTCTCTGTTTACAGCAACGACTTGAACAGAGCTTTAATAACCAATCCTTATGGAAAAGCTGATATTGCAAAACTAAAAAACAGCGCACAAATTATTTTCAGATTGATTGGTTATGAAAAAAAGGAACTGAGTTTTGATGAACTAAAAAACAATAATTTTATTGTAAAAATGAGTTCTCAAGCAATTTCATTTGATAATGTAATTGTTTCAGCAAAAAGATGGGATGAGGATAAAAGCGAAATTCCTCATACAATAGAAACAATAACTCCAAAAGATATTGAACTTCAAAACCCGCAAACTGCTGCTGATATGCTTGCACAATCGGGTAATGTTTATTTGCAAAAAAGTCAACTTGGCGGCGGAAGCCCAATGATAAGAGGCTTTGCCACAAATCGGGTTTTAATTGTTGTTGATAATGTTAGGATGAACAACGCAATTTTTAGAAGTGGAAATTTGCAAAATGTAATTGCAATAGATGCCAATTCTCTTGCAAATGCTGAAGTTATATTTGGTCCGGCTTCTGTAATTTATGGAAGCGATGCAATTGGCGGAGTTATGGAGTTCAATACAATTACTCCGCAATTTGCTTTTGATGAGCAAACAATATTCTACGGAAATGCTTTCACCCGATATTCATCAGCAAATAAAGAGAAAACCGGACATTTTAATTTTTCGTTTGGTCTTCAAAATTGGGGATTTTCATCAAGTATTACTTACAGTAAATTTGATGATTTAAGAATGGGATCAGACGGACCTAATGATTATTTAAGAACTTTTTACCAAGAAAGAGTAAATGGTGTTGATACTTTTTTTGTTAATTCTGATCCAGAGCTTCAGAAAAACTCCAGTTATAACCAGATTAATTTTCTTCAGAAAATTCGCTTTAAGCCAAATGATGATTGGGAATTTAACTACGGGTTTCATTTTTCAGAAACTTCCGATATCCCTCGTTATGACAGACTTATTGAGCTAAGGAATGGTGTTCCCCGCTCTGCAGAATGGTTTTACGGTCCTCAAAAATGGATGTTAAATAATTTTTCAATTAGTAATTTTTCAGCAAATTCAATTTACGATTTATCTCAGGCCGTCATTGCTTATCAATCGTTTGAAGAAAGCAGAAATGACAGGAATTACAGAAATAATAATTTAAGAATAAGAAAAGAAATTGTTGATGCATTTTCTGTAAATATAGATTTTGTAAAAAATATAAATTCTCAATCTCAATTATTCTATGGCGTTGAAGGGCTTTTTAACAAAGTGACTTCAAAAGGAGAAGGTAAGAATATAAGTACCGGAATTTTATCCCCGGAAAGCACGCGCTATCCGGATGGTTCTACTTGGAATTCATATGGAACATATATTACTTATAAAAATAAATTAAGCGATCATTATATTCTCCAGTCCGGCATTAGATATAATCTTGTTGATATAAATGCAAAATTTGACAAAACTTTTTTTCCGTTGCCATTTGAAGAAGCAAATTTAACAACCGGTGCGTTTACGGGAAGTGCAGGTTTAGTCTGGCATCCAACAAATAAATGGCAGATTAATTTTAATTTATCAACCGGCTTCCGCGCTCCAAATATTGATGATATTGGAAAAATATTTGATTCTGAGCCGGGTGCTGTAATTGTTCCAAATCCAAATTTAGAATCAGAATATGTTTATAGCGCCGAACTAGGTTTAATGAAAGTTGTTTCTGATAACTTAAAATTAGATTTAGTTGGTTTTTATTCTTACTTAGAAAATGCTTTAGTGAGAAGAGATTTTTCGTTAGCCGGTCAAGACAGCATTATTTACGATGGAACTTTAAGTAAAGTGGAAGCAATTCAGAATTCTTCTTTTGCTTATATCTGGGGAATCCAAGCCGGTATTGATTTTAAGATAGCCAATAATTTTAAATTTATTTCGAAGATTAATTATCAGCAAGGTAAAGAAGAAGATGATGCCGGAAACACTGTACCATTAAGGCATTCAGCTCCTTGGTTTGGAACTACTAGATTAGTTTATAACGATAATTTATACAATGCAGTTTTATATGCCGATTATAATGGTGAGATTAGTTTTAACGATCTTGCTCCAAGCGAAAGAGAAAAAACTGTAATTTATGCCTCTGATGAAAATGGGAATCCTTATTCTCCGGCATGGTTTACTCTAAATCTAAAAATCGGATTAAAAATTATGAATAGTTTACTGCTAAATGTGAGTATCGAAAATTTACTTGATAAGCGTTACCGAACATATTCATCCGGGATTTCAGCACCTGGAAGGAATTTTATAACTTCGTTAAAATATAATTTTTAGCAAAACAAAAATGCCGTTTCAGTTATTTGTTTTGAAACGGCATTTGTAATTTCTAGTTTAAGATTCAGCCTTGCCTAAGTTAAATCTCTTCCTTTCATTTGTATCAAGATAAAGTTTTCTTAGTCTTATTGATTTTGGTGTAACTTCAACCATTTCATCATCTTGAATATATTCCAACGCTTCTTCTAAAGTAAACTTAATTGCAGGTACAATTTTAACGGCTTTATCAGAACCGGAAGCTCTCATATTAGTCAGTTTTTTACCTCGCTGAACATTTACTTCTATGTCGGTTTCTTTGTTGTATTCACCAATTATTTGACCTTTGTATACAATATCGCCGGGTTCAATAAAAAATTTACCTCTGTCTTGTAAAGAATCAATTGCGTAAGCTGTAGTAAGTCCTTCACCCATAGAAATTAAAACACCATTTTTGTTTTTACCAATTGAACCTTTGAAATATTCGTATTGATAAAAACGGTGATGCATAATTCCTTCTCCGGAAGTTGCAGTCAAAATTCTTGTTCTCAATCCCATAATTCCTCTTGATGGAATATGAAATTCCAACTTCTGCATAGAACCTTTGTTTTCCATTTTAGTAAGCTCACCTCGACGCTGCCCTACAAGTTCAATAACCTTTCCGGCTGATTCTTGCGGAACATCTACAACCATAATTTCAATTGGTTCTGCTTTCTTTTTGTCAATTTCTTTGTAGATAACTTTTGGTTCTCTAATTTGAACTTCATAACCTTCACGTCTCATATTTTCAATCAAAATTGAAAGATGAAGAATTCCTCTTCCGGAAACTTTATATGAATCCGGTGAATTTGTGTCATTCACTCTAAGAGCAACATTGTGTTCCAACTCTTTGTAAAGTCTGTCTCTCAACTGTCTCGAAGTAACATACTTCCCTTCTCTTCCATAAAAAGGAGAATTGTTAACTGTAAAAGTCATACTGATAGTTGGTTCATCAATAGAAATTAATGGAAGCGGCTCGGGATTTTCCGCATCTGAAATAGTATCTCCAATGTCAATATCTTCAACACCAACAATGGCGCATATATCACCACATTGCACTTCATCAACTTCTACTCTATTTAGTCCTTCAAAAATGAAAAGTTGTTTCAAAGATACTATGTGAATTGAACCGTCTCTTTTTACTATGCTTAGTTTATCAGCCTTTTTTAATGTACCTCTGAAAACTCTGCCAATACCAATTCTTCCAACGTATTCACTATAATCTAAAGTTGTTATTTGGATTTGAATTGAACCTACTTGAACCGGCGGAGCAGGTATGTCATTGATAATTGAATCCAGAAGAGGATTTAGATTTTCTTTTGGGTCCACAAGTTCTTTAACTGCCCAACCGTCTCTTCCGGATGCATAAACTACAGGGAATTCTAATTGTTCTTCATTCGCATCTAAATCAATAAATAAATCATAAATTTCATTTAGAACTTCTATCGGTCTGTTGTCAGGTCTATCAATTTTATTTATAACAACAATTGGCTTTAAGTGAAGACTTAAAGCCTTTTCAAGCACAAATCTAGTTTGTGGCATTGGTCCTTCAAAAGAATCAACAAGCAATAAAACACCATCAGCCATTTTTAAAACACGTTCAACTTCTCCACCAAAATCGGCGTGACCAGGAGTATCAATTAAATTTATTTTAAAATCTTTATAGGGGATACTAATATTTTTTGCAAGGATTGTAATTCCTCTTTCTCTTTCAAGATCATTCGAATCTAAAAACCTTTCTCGTACAACTTGATTCTGCCTAAAAACTGCACACTGCTTCAATATCTGATCGACCAAAGTTGTCTTACCATGATCAACGTGAGCGATTATTGCGATATTTCTTATTTCTTTCACAAATACTCCATTTTAAAAAACTACTAAATTAAAATTCTACAGCCTAGTAAGATAACTGATCTTCAAATCTTTTGTTAGAAAATAAATATTATTTTTTTGATTTTACCTTTAATTTAAACCTTCCAATTATTATGAAGTTATGAACTTTCTGGCTGCTATCCCAGTTAAACCAATGTATGCTTATATTTGTCTAATAACATATCAATAGTTAATTAAAGTAAAGTGTTTTAAGGGAAAAAATCTAAATGAAAAAATTTATTCTATTTTTTATTGTTTTATTTACATTTTCTGTTTTTGCTCAACCGGATGGAAGAAAAATGATGGGAGCGAAAATAACAGGAAGTGTAATAGAATCTTCAACAAACAAATCTCTAGAATTTGCAAATGTTGTTTTATTTAAAGTTTCAGATAGTACTCAAGTAACCGGAACTGTAACCAATAAAGATGGTTTTTTTGAATTAGAGAAAGTTAGACCAGGAAATTATTATATAACAATTAGTTTTATTGGATTTGATGATGTAAAACTGGATGACATTAATATTGAACGCGGTAAATCCGTTGATCTCGGTGAATTAAAATTACAGCTTACGGCTTACGGAACAAATGATGTTATTGTTAAAGGCGAACGCGCTGCAATATCTTATGAGATAGATAGAAAAGTAATTAATGTTAGCGAACAATATACCGCAAGCTCCGGATCGGCAGTTGACGTTCTTGAAAATGTTCCTTCCGTAACTGTTGATATTGAAGGAAACGTAAGCTTAAGAGGAAGTTCTAATTTTACAGTTTTAATTGATGGAAGACCAACAATTCTTGATGCAAATGATGCTCTCCAGCAAACACCTTCAAGTGCTATTGAAAACATTGAAATAATAACAAACCCTTCTGCAAAATATGATCCGGAAGGAACAGCCGGAATTATTAATATAATTATGAAGAAAAATGAAAATTTCGGCTTCAGCAGTGTTCTTGAATTAAATGGCGGATTAAATGATAAGTATGGCGCACAAGCTTTATTTGATGCAAAAAATAGTGATTTCGATTTTACTTTCGGAATAGATTATAATGACAGAATTTATGAAATGGATAATATTGCTAACAGCATTACTACTTTTCAAGGAAATACAACTACAATCAATTCAAATGGGTTATATAATAGAGGAAGAAATTCATTTGGAATTAGAGGTTCATTTACTTGGCTAATGAATGAAAGTAATACTTTTACAATAGGAGGCAGATATGGCGGCGGGGATTCTAAAAGTAATTCCAATTCTTTAACTTCTGAATTTAGCACAAGTGGTTCATCTTTAAGATACAGCAATCTCACTAACAGAATAAGAAGCAATACTAGTTATAATATTTATTCAAATTATAAATTAGAATTTTCTAAAGGACATGAAGTTACAGCCGAAGCTTATTACAGCTACAGAAACGGTGAAGAAGAAAACACTAATGAATTGATAGATGCTAATTCAAATATAACCAGCGGTCAAATTACAACCGAAGACGGACCCGGAAAAAGAATAAGATTGAAAGCTGATTATGTTCTTCCTATTGGTGCCGATAATAGATTTGAAGCCGGCTACCAAAGTGAAATAAATTCTTCTGATGACTTAATTGGTTTTTATGAATATAATACCGCAACCGATGTTTTCGATTTTAAGTCTCAATTTAGTAATGACACACGATACAATAGAAATGTACATTCGCTATATTCAATGTATCGAGGTCAATTGGGTGCGTTAGGATTTCAAGCCGGTGTACGTGGCGAATTAACAGATAGATTAATCAAACTTCTGAATAATACAAAAGATGAGTTTTCTATAAATCGCATGGATTATTTCCCCACAATGCACTTATCATATAAGTTTGAGAATGATAACCAGATTATGGCAAGTTATGCAAGAAGAATTGACAGACCGCGCGGCTGGTACTTAGAACCATTTCAAACTTGGACTGATGCAAATAACATTAGAATAGGAAATCCGGCTCTGAAACCGGAGTATATAGATTCTTATGATTTAGGATTTCAAACTTTGTTTGGTAAAACAGTGCTATCAATTGAAGGATATTATAGATTTACGCATAATAAAATTGAACGACTTAGAACTGTTTACAGTGAAAACGCTACTCTAAATACAATTGAAAATGTTGGAACAGATTATTCTTTAGGAACTGAAATGATGTTCAACTTTGATATTATTGAGGGCTGGAATGTTAATCTGCTTGGTAACATTTATAATTATAAAATTGAAGGAAGAATTGAGAATAAAGATTTTTCAAGAGAAAGTTTCAACTGGACATCTAGGTTGAACAACATAATTAAAATTGCAGAAAATACAAGTATCCAGATTAACGGTATGTACAATAGTCCGACAGTTTCTTCGCAAGGAAGTCGTGAAGGATTTTTTATGATAAATGTAGCAGCGCGACAAAATTTCTTCGAAAAAGCATTAACCGCAACTTTACAAATTAGAGATCTTCTTGGTTCGGCTGAATGGGAAAGTATTTCAGAAGCAACTAATTTTTATAGTTATAGAAAAGCTTCAATGGAATCGCCAATTATTATGCTAAATCTTAAATACAACTTTAATAACTTCAAGCAGCAACGCGAAGGTAGAGAAGGTGAAGGGGGCGGCATGGGCGTGGAGGATGATTTTTAATTTTTTTGATTTTCAAGAAAATGCCCGTCTTCATTTCATTTTTTTGAAGACGGGCATTTTATTTTTAAATAACCATTATTTTGATTCTGATTTCGCAGCCAAATCTTTTATCATTCCGCCAAAAATATAACCGTGTAAAAAGTAAATTGAATACCAATATAAAAGTCCAAATAAACCTTTCGGTTCGAAAAAAGCTGACTGAGTTAAAATAGTTTTATTCTCTTCTATAAGATTAATGGAAAACTGTAACCATGCTTTTCCGGGAAGTTTCATCTCTGCACGAAGTCTTAATAACTCATTTGGAACAACCGCTTCAACCCGCCAGAAATCAAGGGGATCACCGACTAATAATTTATGCGGGTCTCTTCTGCCCCGCCTCATTCCTACTCCCCCAAACAAGCGGTCGATAAATCCTCGTAACTGCCATAAATAATTTGCGTACCAACCATTTTTGCCACCAATATTACAAACTACTTCAAACACTTTATCCGGACTAGCATTAACAATAATTTCTCTTTTCTCAATTATCATTCCCTCTTTCTGCATTAAATTTAGAGAAACAATATTTTTTGCTTTTATACTTGATAAAGCACTTGACCAAACAGTTTCTACTTGTCCGGATTGCTCCCTTTCCAAAGCAAAAATTACAGCGTCTTTATAACTTATTGGCTGAAAATTGAAAAGTTTCAGAGCAGAATCATCCTTACAAACTAGTTTATTTTTTAATCCTTCAATTAAAGGACGTGCAATGTTACTTGGAATTGGAGTAACAAAATCAACCCAGTATGAAGATAAGCGAGGTGTAAGAAATGGAACATTAATCATAATTCTTTTTAGATTTCTAATCTCAGCATAATTTTTCATCAAGTCGGCATATCTTAGAATATCTTTTGAACCTATTTCAATTATTCTGTTTTCAGACTCTTTTACTTCAAGTGATTCAATCAAATATCGCAAAACATCTCTTACGGCAATCGGTTGAGTTTCTGTATTTACCCATTTTGGACAAATCATAACCGGAACTCTTTCAGTTAAGTAGCGCATCATTTCAAAGGAAAGACTTCCCGATCCAACAATCATTCCGGCTCTAAATTCTGTAACAGAAATTCCAGATTTGCGCAACATTTCACCAGTCATTTGTCTGCTTAAAAGGTGTGTGGATAATTCTTCATCGGAAGATCCAAGTCCGCCTAAATAAATAATTCTTTTTACTCCTGCTTCCTTGGCAAGCTTCGAGAAGTTTTCAGCAGCTTTTAAATCCTTATCGGCAAAATCCTTCTCACCAGCAGACATTGAATGAATCAAATAATAAGCAACATCTATTCCTTCAAATGCTTTACTTAATGACTCGAATTTAAGAACGTCACCATAAATAATTTCTGCACCTTTCCATCTATTTTCGATTCTTGAAATATCCCTTGCCATACATCGAACAGAATAACCTTTATCCAATAGTCTTGGAACTAATCGCCCGCCAATATATCCGGTAGTTCCGGTAACTAATATTTTCATTTTCTCATTCCCCAATTAAAAAGATTTTGCATAAGGCAGTTTTTCAATCAATTTAGTTTTATGATAACTTGATAACCCGCTAATGGCAACAGTTTCTGCCGATTCAATATTAAGCGAACCATCTTCCCCAATAATCTCTTGAGAAAGATGAATTTCTAAAATTTCACCAATAACAAAAATTGTTTGATTAATTTCTATTAATTTTTCTTCAACAAATTTTAACGCTATTTTAATTTTTGATTCTTTTACAAAAGGTGCGTAAAAATTATTTTGATACTCCTCAGTTAAATTTGATTTTACAAATTCAGATTCATTTTCATGAAATCTTGCAGAAGTTATATGAGCTTTGTCAAAAATATTATAGTTAACATGATTGATCGTAAAATATTCTGTCTCCTTAATATTGCTATACGTATGACGAGGTACTGAAGCCGGTCGAACTAAAAACCCCATTAATGGCGGGTTTGCACCTACATGAATTACAGAACTGAATAAAGCTAAATTTGTAATTCCTCTTTTATTTTTCGTACCAATTAACGATGAACTTTTAAATCCGCTCAATGAATTGATAAAGTTTGCTCTATAATATTTTGGAAAATCTTGAATTTGTTCTTTTGTTATATTCATTTTTAATCTCCTTGGATTACATAACAAATTCAATAATAAGTTCGTTCTAAAAGATATGAGAATTGCTTTTGTGATCTAGATTTATGAAATCAGAGACTCAAAAATCAAGTCTCTGATGTTAATTTTATTCTTGGTAATTAATACTAAATAAGCGAAAGTAAATAATCCATTGAGTTTTCTATGGAATCATTAAACTGCAATGTAAACACTTTTCTTCCACTGTTTACAAGGGCTTCACGATCTCCCATTGCCTGCGCTTTAACCAGCACCCCAAATGACATTGTCGATTCATCAGACTTTGCATTATCGGGAATATCAGCATTAACTTTTTGCTGATCTATAAACTGAATAAAAAGTCCATTTCCGGAATCTCCTTTATGAAGCTGTCCGGTTGAATGTAAAAATCTAGGACCAAAACCAATAGTAGCCGGTGCTTTATATTTTGTTTCCAACTTTTTACTTAGACTAATTAATTTATCGTTCATAATTCCGTATGGATCAGTGTAGGCTTGAAGTGAAATATATCCCTTTGGATTTACTTGGTTTAGTTGTAAGAAAAAATCATCAAACGCATCTTTAAGATTTGCAGAATCTGTATTTCCAATTAGCCGAATATTTTGTTCTTCAAAATTAATATCAAGCTTAGGAAGCTCTCCTTTTTCATAATATTCTGCTACCATTTTTCTAGCCGAGATTTTTGCAGATTCAACATTAGGTTGATCAAAAGGTTGAATTGCTAATCCCCATCCGGATATTGCAGTTGCAAATTCCCATGTAAAAAATTGAGAACCATAATCATAAATTGAATCAAGCTCAATTTCAATAACCGGAAAATCAGCATTTATTAATTCTTCAATATTATTTTTGAAAGAATCATCTTCTTTCAAATGAATAATTACAAAAACTCTGTCATCAGAAAATATTGATAAATCTGTAAGATCAGCCCCATCAACCGGCAGAATTCCTTTTCCTAATTTTCCGGTACTTTCTGCAATCAACTGTTCAGCCCAAGAACCAAATGATTTAATTTGATCACTGAAAATAAAAGTCAATTTATCTTTGCCATCCTTTGCCAAAGCCGCCATCAGAGCGCCGATTTGAGAAGCAGTATTTTCTTCACCTAAAACTATTTCTTTTTTTGAATCTTCTTCAGCTCCAATTGAACTTTGGAAAAGTTTTGTAATATCAACTCCAATTAAAGCAGCAGGCACAACTCCAAATAAGGAAAGTGCTGAATATCTTCCGCCAATATTAGGATCATTAATAAATATTTTTCTGAAGTTTAAATCCATTGCCATTTGTTCTAAACCGCTTCCGGGATCAGTAATTGCGGCAAAATGCTTTGCGGCATTTTCGCCGCCAAGTTTCTCAATCGCTTTGTTGTAGAAATATTTCATAAACGAAATTGTCTCAACCGTTCCGCCGGATTTTGTTGAAACAATAAAAAGAGTTTTGCTAAAATCGATATTGTTTTCATAAAACTGCACAGCAGCAGGATGTGTACTATCAATTACTGATAAATTTAAGAAGCCTTCTTTTGTGCCAAAAGTTTTTGCAAAAACCTCAGGCGCAAGACTGGAACCGCCCATTCCCATTAACAATACTTGTGTAAAACCTTCTTTTATAACTTCATTTACAAATGAATTTATTTCATCAAGTTTGCTTAAAGTAACTTTGCTGCAGTCAAGCCAGCCAAGTCTATTTGAAATTTCAGTTGGGTCTTCAGACCAAACTGTGTGATCTTTTTTCCATATTCTTTCGGCAATATTTTCAGTCTTCAGACTATTTACAGAGTCTTCAAATTTGCCGACAAACTTTCCTAAATGGAACTTCACATTTTGCATTTAATTCTCCATCAATATTATTAGAAATCAATGCTGCAAATTTAATGATAATTATTACAAGTCATTTTATTTCTTTATTAATTTTCTGCTTTAGTAAATCTTCTGTGTCTGAATTTCTAAACAACTTTTCACTTTTTTATTTATCAGTTTGAGATTAAAATCCTATTTTAAAAATCATATTTATTTTGGAGATACAATGAAATATAAGGGAATATTTTTAGTACTTTTTTTATTTACAATTTTAACTGCACAACCAAGACAAACAAATCCAAACTGGATAAAAGTTGCCGATAGTTTAGAATTTCCGGAAGGACCGGCTTGGAACGATCAATATGGATTATTTGCATCAAACTGTTACTCTGATTGGATTTTAAATTATCATAATGGAACTGCTGATACTTTTGTTGTTCAGCCTACCAAACCAATTAATTTTGGAAAAACAAACGGATTAACTTTTGACGGAAATAATAATTTATATGCCTGTGATTTTGGAATTGGCGCAATCCTAAAATTCGATATGGATGGGAATTGTGATACAGTAGTTTCAGGTTACATGGGGAATAAATTCAATAGACCTAACGATTTAGCCTTTGATAACAAGGGTAATTTGTATTTCACAGATCCAAAATCTTATGGGAAAGATATTTTGGATGGCGCACTTTACAAATTTAATTTAGATACAAAAACAATTACTCAACTTTATCATGGATTAGCTTTTCCAAACGGTATAGCTTTTAATTTAGATTTTTCTCAGCTATATATTTGCGAATCTGCTAAGAGTAGAATTTTAGTTTATGATTTAGATAATAGCGGAAAACTTAAAGAAGCCCGCCAATTTGTTGAACTTCCAGGTGGTGACCCGGATGGAATTGCTTTTGATATTGAGGGCAATCTTTATGCGGCACATTTTGGCGGTGGTGCTGTTTATAAAATTGATCCCGATGGAAATATAATTGAGAAAATTTTAACTCCCGGCTTAAAACCCAGCAACGTTGAATTTGGAGGCAAAGACTTAAAAACCCTCTTTATTACTGAAGATGAAACAAATGCGGTGTATAAAACTGATTGGGAAATTGAAGGTTTAAAACTGATCAGATAAAAAATGTTTTGCTTTAATTAATTTGATAAAAATAAGCGCAGAAAAAATACTCTGCGCTTATTTAAAATTTATTTAACCGGAAGTGTAATTTTAACTTCAGTAAACTCATTTAGTTCACTAAATATTTCTAATTTTCCACCATAATTATTTGTTATCATTTTAGTAATCATCAAACCTAGTCCATTGCCAATTTGCTGATTTTCATTTCTCTTAAATTGAACAAAGGCATCAATCATTTTTATTTCGTCATTTCCCATTCCAATCCCTTCATCTTTAATGGAAATATTATAATTACCATTATTCAAAACAGATGATATTTTTACTGTCTCTTTTTGCTTTGAGAATTTAAATGAGTTTTCTACTACTTGTTTAATTAATGTAGAAAATAATAATAGAGGCATTTCTAAATCTACAGTTTCTAAATTAATTGAAACATCATCTTGTCTGTTAAAATTCTTTGCAATTTCTAAAGCTGTAGTTCTTATAATTCTGTCGGCTTCAACACTAATGGGCTGTTCTAAATTTTTGAAATATTCCTTGTCTTCAAACGAACGATTAATCTCTGTAAAAAGAATAAACTTCTCAATAGTATCATGCAGTCTCTTTGCAGAATTATTAATTCTATCAATCATGTAAAATATTTCTTCTTTACTTATTTCATTTTTTTCAGCAAGAAGTAAACCGGAATAACCAAGAATTGAAACCAGCGGAGTTCGCAATTCATGCGGGACATAAAAAGCAAAATTTCTTGTGATTATTTCAATTTTCTTATCAAGAGTTTCTTTTTTATTTAGTCGAATTTCTATGGCATTTAGTAAATCTGCTGCTTTATAAGGTTTGGTTAGATAGTCGTCTGCACCAATATTCATCCCTTTTCTTATATCTTCCATCTGCGATTTTGCAGTAAGAAAAATAAATGGTAAATGAGCCAAATTTGGTTTTGATGAAATTATATTTCTCAACTGATAACCATCAATACCGGGCATCATAATATCTGATATTATTAAATCCGGGACATAATTTGTATTCAAAACCTCTAAAGCTATTTCGCCACTTGCAGCTAAATTTGGCAAGTATCCACTAGCTTCCAATAAGTCTCTAAGTGATTCACTTACGTTTGGGTTATCTTCAACAATTAATATTTTTTTCATTTTTAATTACCTTTTACCAATTTATTGGCAGATATATTTTAAAAGTAGTTCCTTTATCTAATTCACTTTTTACTTCATAACTTCCTTTTGCTAAATCAACATACTTTTTAATAATTGCCAGTCCTAAACCATGCCCCTCTATGGCATCTGTATTTGTTGCTCTTGAAAATGGCTGGAATAAATGAGGAATATCTTTTTGAGGTATTCCAAAACCATTATCTTTTACTTCCAAAATCAATTCTTTTTTAATTGTTTTAATGATAATTTCTATTTTTCCACCTTCCGGCGAGTATTTAACAGCATTCGAAAGAAGATTTGTTAAAATATGAATTAAAACATTTTCATCGAAATAAATATTTTCGTTTTCCAAATTAAAAATAATTTCAATTGTGTGACTGTTATGTGAAATCATTTTTGTTTCTTCAATTATTTCGTGTATGGTTTTCCTAATATCCAACTTAACTGGATTTAAGATTATTTTTCCGTTATCTGCTCTGCTTATTGTTAATACATCTTCAATCATGTTCGTTAATTTTTCAACTGAAGACTGAATTCGTTTTATCTGAACATTAAATTTTTCTCTTGGGATTGATTCTCCAAACATTTCCAAGAAATCTGCCGAAGATAATATTGTAGTTAAAGGCGTTCTTAATTCATGCGAAACCATAGAAATTAAATGCTTCTGGAGTGCATTCCATTCTTTCTCTTTTTCTAAAGATTGCTTCATTTGAATTTCAATGGCTTTTCTTTCACTTATATCAATCACAATTCCAATTAGTCCGCTAATTTCATTGTTGTGTTTTATTACATCTTTGTAAAAAACGGAGGCATGTGTTTTGCCATTTTTATCGCTATACATATATTCATAAGTTTGCGGTTTACCAGATTGCAGTAATTCCTTATCCATTCTATCATAAAATTCTGCTGAGTCAGGTTCAAAAAGATCAAAAACATTTTTCCCAATTGGATTTACTGCATTTGTTCCTATCACTTCTAAAAAGTTATTATTTACAACAATGTATTCTCCCTTTAGATTTTTTACAAAAACCGGATTTGGTATTGTGTTTAGTAATGTACTTAAAAATTTATTTTGAATATCCAGCTCTTCAGTTCTTTCTTTAACTAAATCTTCCAAATGTAAACGATGATTTTCTAGTTCTTCTTCCATTTTTTTCTTTTCAGTAATCTCGTCTTTTATACCAACATAATGTGTTATTTTCCCATCGTTATCTTTAATTGGTGAAATAGTTGCAGTTTCCCAAAAAAGTTCGCCATTTTTCCTTTTATTAAGAAGCTCTCCTTTCCAATCTTGTCCTTTAGAAATTGTGTCCCATAATTTTTTATAAAACTCTTTTGATTGTTTATTGGATTTTATAACTCTAGGATTTTGCCCTATTACTTCCGAAAAATTATAACCGGTTATTTCTGTAAATCTTGGATTTACAAATTCAATATTGCCGTTAATATCAGTAATTACAATTGATGCAGAACTTTGATCTATTGCCTGTTTAAGTTTTCGCATCTCTTCTTCAGCTTTTTTACGTTGTGTTATTTCTCTGCTTACTAAAACAGCACCTGCAAATTTATTATTCTCAACAATTATTTTTGCAATTGTTTCTATCCAGATATACTCGCCATTTTTTCTTTTAATTCTAGATTCAAAATATTCCGGTTCTTTTAGCTCCTTAACGCTATTTATCGTTTTGGTAACTATCTTTATATCATCTGGATGAACTATATCAAGAGGACTTTGTGAAATAAGTTCTTCAGGCTTATAGCCCACTATAAATTCAGAAGACTTTGATACAAATGTTATAATAAAATTTTCGTCTATTTTACTTATCAAATCAAAAGTATTATCTGTAACTGATCTTAAAATTTCTTCACTTTGTTTTAACTTGTTTTTCTGATTTTCTTGTTCTGTAATATCCCAGAAGAATACTGCAAAATGTCTTGGTTTAGGCTGAAATACTACTGTTTCATAATGTTTATTAAATTCTTTTGAATAGTTATTATAACTTAATGATCCTCCACTTAATGCTATTTTACCAAATTTTTCAATCCAATATTTTTCAGTATTTGGGAAAACCTCAAAAATTCTTTTATTTACTATATCTTTAGCTTTAATTCCAAGTTCTCTTTCAAATGCAGGGTTTACCATTTTAAATCTATAATCAATAGGTTTATTATTCTTATCGGTTATAATTTCGTTAAATGCAAACGATTCGTGCATTTTCTCAAAAAGCAATCTAAAATTCTCTTCACTTTCTTTTAACTTTCTTTCATACTCTTTTCTTTCGGTTATATCAATAAAAATTCCTTGTATATACTTTTTATTATTTATTTCAATCGGACTAGCTTTTACTTCTGCATCAATTACTTTTCCTTCCGAATCAATTAATTGTTCACTTAAAAATTTGTTTTCTTCGAGATTTTTTAGTGTTCCAAACTTTCCGCCAAAATTTTTCTGAATAGTATTTTTAGGATGCAAAATCATTTGCGGTTTTCCAATTAAATCTTCTCTATCTCGCTTAATTAATTTGGCAATTGAATTATTACAGTCAATTATAGTTCCGGTTTTAGGATCAGCAATTACAATTCCTAATGGTGATTGTTCGTATAATGACTTATACTTTATTTCGCTGGTTTTTAGCTGCAGCGCTATTTCTTTTTCTTTAGTTATTTCTCTGCCAATTCCAACTACACCAACTATTTCTTTGCCTTCATTCAATAAAGGAGAAACCGCCGTTTGATAATATGAGACTTTATCGTTTATAGAAACATTCCATTCATAAATTACATTTTCTCCTTTTAGTGCCTTTCTATTATTTATAGAATGGATTTTTGCAGCTTCTTTTCCAACAATTTGTTCCGGTGTTTTTCCAATAAAATCTTCTCTTTTAATAATTCCCTTATCAAACAGACTACTGTATATTGAAGTATGTCTTTGTTTTGAATCTAATGTAAAAATTAAATCTTCCGTTGATGTTAAAATATTATTTAGAGTTTGTTCATTTTTTACTACTTCTTCAAGTAACAATTTGCTTTCAGTTATATCTTGAACAAATCCATTTACTTTTTTTACTTTTCCATTTTTATCAATAGCTGAAACAAAGCCTCTTTCTATAAGATGCTTTATTTTTTTTCCTTTTGTAATTATTCTGTACTCTATATTTAAATCTTTTTTGTTTTCTATTAATTCGGTTTGTGCATCTTTAAGTTTTTGCAAATCATTAGGGTGAACTTTACCAATGAATTGATCATATATTATTTTTGTTTTAGGATTAAAATCAAAGATTTCATAAGTCTGTTCAGACCAAGTAAGTACATTATTTTCTAAATCATTTTCCCAGCTTCCAAGCTTTGCAATTTTTTCTGATGTCTCTAATAATAAATTTTTTGATTTAAGTTCATTTTCCAATCTTTTTCTTTCACTAATATCTCTTGCAATTGATATTACAACTTTATTATTACCGATTTCTACAACTTTTGCATTTATTTCTGTATATAAAACACTACCGTCTTTCTTTTTCAGTCTTCCTTCAAAAACAATTTTACTTTTATAACTAAGTTCTTTTACTTCATCAGAAATGGATTCATAACTTTCCTTAAATGAAATAGTGAGCGGCGAAAGTTCTAATAATTCTTTTTCTGTATATCCTAATTTTTTGCATGCAGTTTTATTAACTAAAGTAAAATTTTGAAATTCGTTTTCTTTTTGCAATGGATGAACAAAAATCAAATCACCTGCATTATCAAGAAGTGTTGATAATGTTTTTTGAGATTCTTCTAAAGCTTCTGTTCTTTCTTCAACTAATATTTCTAACTCATCTTGATGTCTTTTAATTTCTTTTTCATATTCTTTTTCTAAAGAAATATCAGTCAATATTAATTTGAAATTTAATACTCTTTGTCTATCAACCGACGGCGAGATAGAAATAATTGCAACTTTCTCTTTTTGATAATCTTCATTCTTTATTACAACTTCAACTTGAGAAGATAATTTAGTTACAAATACTTTCTTTAATTCGTTAAGGAATTTTTTTCGAGATTCTATTTCTAAATAAAAAGTGAAATATTGTCTTTTTTTACTTTCTAATGGAAGATTTAAGAAATAGTAAGCCTGTTTGTTAGCTTCAAGAATTTTACCTTCAGGTGTAATTGTTACGTAACTTAATGGGGCATTATTATATAGATCGCTGTACTTTTCATTTTGTTTATTGATATCTATATAAGCCCTGTTTAATTCCTCGGTTTGTACATCAAGCTCTTCTTCATAAACCTCAAGCTCATGAAGCAGTTCCTTAATATTATTTTCAACAGATTTTGGAATATTATCTTTAGGATTATTAATTAAAGATTCAGCATTTTTCTTTAGTTTTACCAATCTAACTTTAGAATTGCTAAACTTTTCATCAATCGAAAGCAATTTACTCATTTTCACCCTTTACAAATTTTAATACGAACATCTAAAACAACAACTGAAATATTTTTTTGATTATTTGAGAATTGCACCCTCTGCAAAATCTTAACAATCCAATTATTTATGAAATTTTTGCCACAGAAGTTACTTTGTATTTTTTACCATTTGCTGAATTTAGCATGGAAGCATTAACTAAAACTTTCATTTCTTTCCCGGATTTGGTATTTACTTCCCAAATTGAGGGGAGTTCTTTTCCATTTTGCATAAAATCATCATGCATCTTTTGCGTTTCTTTTTTGACTCCCTTTTTAACAACAATTGTAAATGGTTTTCCAATCAATTCCTGTCTTTCATATTCGTACATTTTGCAATATTGATCATTTATATCAACAAACTTTCCTTTTTCATCCGTAATGCAAATCCCAATAGGAGCAACTTTAAATACAGTTGTCAGCAGTTTTTCTGTTTCGCTAAGTTTAATTTTTATAGTTTCTAAATCCGAAAGATCATGAAAACTAATTATTGCGGAACTTGATTTTTCCGTTCTATTACTAATTGGAATAAAACTCAGCCTGAAGTTTAACTGACCAATTTCATTTCTCTCAAAAACATATCCACTTTTCTGAATTAATTTTCCATTTAACGCCGAGCTTACATCATTATGAAATTTTTCAAATGCGTTTGACGGAATAAATTGTAAAATCGATTTACCTTTTATTATCGACTTATCACTAATTTTCTTTAATTGATTCTTTGCCTGCGAATTAAAAGAAATTATTTCAAAATTATTATTAACTAAAAGATATCCTTGAATTGTAGTGTTTAAAATTGACTGAAGATTTGATTCAGATTCTTGAAGTAATTTGTCCTTTTTCTGAATGTCTTCATTAATAACTTTTAATTCAATATACGCCGTATGAAGTTCTTCATTTGTAGATTGCAATTCTTCGTTACTGGTCTCTAATTCTTCATTTGAAGATTGTAATTCTTCATTTGTAGCTTGAAGCTCTTCATTTAATGATTGAAGTTCTTCATTACTGGTTTCTAATTCTTCTAAATACGTCTGTAAATGCTCTCTTGTAGCTTGAAGTTCAGACTCAAGTTCATTAATACGCGGATCGATTTTCCCATCTATTTTATAATTATTATTATAAATAGGTTCCTTTTCCGGATCGAAAGTTTCAAAAATTACTAAGTAAAATTCAGTATTAGAATCAGTGTATAACAAAGGTTTTACAGAAATTTTCACGAAATAAGTTTTATCAAAAAAGACAAACTTTTTTGGATTTCCTTTAATAATTGTTCTGTCTTTTATACTCTTTGTCAGAATTGAATGTAGCTCCAAACCCAGTTCTTTATTGATTAATTTAAGAATACTCGCATTCATACTTCCTTCATTAAGCGAAAGAAATAATCTTACATCTCCATAAATTTCTTGAACGTCCATATTCTCATTCACAATAACATAAGGATGTTCAAAAGTTGTATAAATAGTTTCTTTTACAATTTCAGAAATTGAATTTCGAGATTTTTCGCGAGATGACAAAAGCGCAGATTTAGTTTCTAATCTAGGTTTAATATTTGCGAATCTAATTGCATTTAAACTTTGTCCCCCTTTTCTTTTAAAGATCTTAAACTTAGCATCAATACTGCTGAAAAGATCGGCAAACTGCCCTACAGTTTCAGATTTGCCAAGGAATAAAACTCCATCCGGATTAAGTGCATAATGGAAAACAGGTAAAACATGTTTTTGTAATTGCAATGAAAAATAAATCAGCAAATTTCTACAGCTTATCATATCAAGTTTTAAAAACGGAGGATTTACGGTTACATCGTGTTTCGAAAATAAAACCATCATGCGAATGGATTTTGAAATTTCAAAATATCCATTTTCAATTTTTTTAAAATATTTATCAACTATAGCCTCCGGCACTTCTTCAACGGTTGAAGCCGGATAAATTCCTTTCCTGGCAGTGCTAAGAGCTTTTTCATCAATATCTGTAGCAAAGATTTGAATATTAAAATCGGCTATTCTTTCTCTAAGAATTTCGGAAAGTAAAATTGCATACGAATACGGTTCTTCGCCGGTAGCGCAGCCGGGCACCCAAATTCTAATTGTGTCTTTTGCATCTTTATGCGAAATTATATCAATAAGAATTTCTTCAACAATTTTAAATGCTTCACTATCTCTAAAAAATCTTGTAACTCCAATAAGAATCATTTGAAATAATGCATCCAATTCAACAGGTTTGGAATCTATATGCTGTAAATAATCATCGAGTGATGAAATTTTTAATGCGTTTAATCTTTTATCCAATCTTCTAATAATTGTTGATTGTTTATATTGGCTAAAATCCGTTTGAGTCCGCTTTGATAATAAATTAAAAAGCCTCGTCATAGAATCCGTTGCGTTATGATCAATTTCTTGATTCATAAAAATTGAATATGGATTTATCAAAAACTCTTTTATTTCTTCACCCATCTTTTCCGGTGAAAGGACTAAATCAATTTTCTCAGTCTGAATTGCAGCTAGCGGCATTCCATCATATTTAGCAGATTGAGGTTCTTGCGCTAAAGTTAATCCGCCAAATTTTTTAATTGCGGAAATACCTTTTGCACCGTCACTTCCGGTTCCCGAAAGAATAATACCGACACAATTATTTTGCATATCTTGTGCAAGCGAAGAGAAGAATACATCAATTGAAGGCTTGGGACCCGCAACTTGCGGCGGTTTAGCTAAAAATAATTTTCTGTTTCTAATTGTTAATTCGCTATCCGGCGGAGTTATATATACAATATTTTCTTTTATTTTAAGACCGTTTGTAATTTCTTTAACAGCCATTTTTGTGCTTTTAGAAAGAAGTTGAACGAGCATACTTTTATACGAAGGACTTAAATGTTGAGTGATAACAATTGCGGCATTAATAAGTTTTTCCGGTATTCCGGTAAGCAATTCTTGAATAGCCTCTAAACCGCCGGCTGAAGCACCAACACCAATAATTACTAAGTCACTTTTTTCTTTTGTTTGCTTCTTTTCTTTTGTCTGTTTCATTTTTTGATTGTTTCATTTTTGGTTAAAAAAATTTTTTTAAACATCTTTATAATAGTAAATTATCTTTAATTCTACTATAAAAAAGATAATAAGATTCTTTGAGCTACAAATAGAAAATATTAAAAAACCAATTGATAATAAAATTTTCAAATAAACTAATACATTGAGTTGAGCAAATAATAAAGAGAAGCGAATTTGCAAGATCACATTTAAATTTACTTATATTGCTGCTGCAGCTAAACTGAATATTCCTAAAATAGATTTTGAAAATTTACTCTTCATAAAATAAATTAGAATTTTTATATTTGATAAAGAATCATTTAATAGAACTCTTAATATTTTTTTAGATGAAGTGAGAAAACAATAGAAAAGAAAATCAACAGTTTTGTAACAAATAATTTTATTCCAATATTATTATTTGTTTTTATTACGGCAGTGATAATCCTCTCTGTTATAACTGTTAATTCAATTGAACATTCCATAAAATCAGAGAAATTCAATTCATTAAAGAGTTCTGCAAAAATAATTGATTACAAATTTGAATCTTGGAAAAGTGAAAACATTTACAGAACTATTATCAAGCTTACAGAAAATTCAAAAAATATCTTAAATGATACTTCTTTTAATCCAGAAAGCTTAATTGACGAATTAAAATCAGAAAAAGATTTAATCAATTATCGCTCAGAAATTTCCGCAATTATTTATAACGATTCTTTATATGAAACCGGAACAAATCCGCTTTTAATTAATAAGGAAACACTAAAAAATAAAAAGTCATCATTTTATGATAAAGAAAGTAATATTGGATATTTAATTCTGCCCGCTTCATTGAAATCCGGCAATCCAATTAAATTTATATTCAAAATTGACTATAGAATTATGCTTTCAGAAGCAGTTAAACTTATTGATTTACCGGAAAAGGCTTCTATTGGAATAGTAAATAACTTCGATCTGATTTTTCTTGAAACAAGAAATAATTCTACCGATTTAGAAAATCACTTTGAAATTACTGCTTCAAAAATAAATTCGGATAAAATAAAAAATGAAATTTTAATTCTTGAAGGGAATCAATTTGTTTCTACAATTTTTTATGACGAAGAATTAAATTTGCTCATAAATATTTCTGTTGATGATAATTCACTTTTCTCAGTTTTTTATTTCTCTAGATTTTTAATTTTCTCCGCACTTACAATAATTGTAATTATCGCTCTGGTATTGATGTTTGCCCTTTCAAATTACAGAAAAGGGAATTTGAAAGATTTAGAAAAAAGCAAAAACATTTTAGAGAAACAAATAAGTTTGCGCACAAAAGATTTAGCAAAAGCCAACGCAAATATTCAAAGAAATGCAAAAAGATTTAAAGCCGTTATTGAAAATGCGGGTGACGCAATAATTACTGTTTATGAAAACGGAATAATTAGATACTTCAATAAAACCGCAGAAAATATTTTTAATTATGATGACGATGAAATAAAAGGAAGGCATTTTAATTTTCTTTTACCGCGAAGAGAACGGCGATATTTCAATATGCTGTTAAATCGGTTCAAAAAAAATCCGGAAGAAAGCTTAATCGGTAGAGTTATAGAAGTAAACTGTAAAAGAAAAGATGGCTCAATTTTCCCGGCGGAAATGTCTTTAAGCGAAATTGAATTTGAGGAAAAGCATCTCTTCACATGTATTATAAAAGACATAACAATTAGAAAGAAATTTGAAGCGCAGTTACTTGAAGCCAGCAAAGCAGCAGATAGAGCGAACGAAGCAAAAAGTGATTTTCTTGCAAGTATGAGTCATGAACTTAGAACTCCTTTAAACGGAATACTTGGATATGCACAAATTTTAGAGAGAGACAAACTTCTTACGGAAAAACAGCTTAAGGGAATAACCGTAATTAAGAACAGCGGAGAACATCTGCTCTCATTGATAAATGATATTTTAGATCTTTCCAAAATTGAAGCACAAAAATTTGAGCTTCATAAAACAGTATTTAATCTTGAAGAACAATTAAAAACCGTCTGCAGTTTAATCAAAATAAAAACCGATCAGAAGAATATTGATTTTGAAATTAACAGACTTTCAGAAATTCCAAAAATTGTTTTTGGCGATTCAAAAGTTATAAAACAGATTTTCCTTAATATACTTGGCAACGCAGTTAAATTTACCGATAACGGGAAAATCAAACTAAATATTGGATATAGAAATTCTACCGAATCAATACTTTTTATTGAAATTGAAGATACCGGAATTGGAATTGAAGAAGAAAAAATTTCGGAAATTTTTGAACCTTTTAAGCAGATTCAATCAGGTAATAAAATAATTCAAGGAACCGGATTAGGTTTATCAATAACAAAAAAACTTATTGCCTTAATGAATGGAAGAATTCAGGTTGAAAGCAAATTAAACATTGGAAGCAAATTTACAATTGAAATTCAATTAGAAACTTCAAATGAAAATATTAATATCAATCTTGATGAAACACCAAACATAATTGGCTTTGGCGGCGAAAAGAAAAATATTTTAGCTGTTGATGATAATATTACAAACCTTGATTTATACGATTCAATTTTGAGTGAACTTGGTTTTGAAATTGAAAAATGCGAATCCGCAAAAGAAGCTTTATCAAAGCTAAATAAAAAGAAATATGATTTGATTCTGATGGACTTGATTATGCCTGAATTAAACGGTTATGATGCAGCAAAACAAATTAAAGCAAATCAGGCTTGGACAGAGATTCCAATTATTGTTGTTTCTGCCAGCACACTTGCAAGCAACAATTTGCTTTACGATAAATCTACTTTTAATAATTATCTCTTAAAGCCCTTTAATAACAACGAATTGATAAATTTGATTGGTGAACATTTAAATATAGAATGGAAATATGAGAATATTTCCGGATCAATAGATAACTCTTTTGAAGATGAAATAAATTATCCAGATAAAAATATTCTTTCTGAAATATTAAAAAATGCTGAATTTGGTGATTTCAAAAAAATTGAAGAGAGGCTTTCTGATCTATCCAGCGAAAAAACTTTTAATAAATTTATAAATCTTACAAATGAATATATAAAACAGTATGACGATGAAGGTTTAATTTCATTTTTAAGAAATATTGAAAAGAGCGAATAAAATATGAATGAAATAAAATCCGGAAAAATTTTAATAGTTGATGATACTCCTGAAAACATTGACGTTGTAAGAGCATTATTAGAAGAAGAAGGTTATGAAACAATAATTGCCACCAATGGCGAAAAAGCAATTGAGCGTGGAATAAAATCAAACCCGGATTTAATTCTTTTGGATATTCAAATGCCGGGAATTGACGGATTTGAAACTTGCAGAAGAATGAAAGAATTGGAAGAATTCAAAGAAACTCCAATTATTTATCTTTCTGCTCTTGCCGACACAAACAGTATTATAAAGGGTTTCAAATTTGGCGCCGTAGATTATATCACTAAGCCGTTTAAGGCTGAGGAAGTTTTAACACGCGTAGAAAACCAATTAAAAATGTTTCGGATGAAAAACGAATTACTTTCGTTAAACGCAAGCAAAGATAAATTTTTCTCCATAATTGCTCATGATCTCAAAAATCCATTTTCTGTTTTGTTTGGTTTTTCGGAAATATTAATTGAAGAATTTCATGAATTATCAGATGAGGACAAAGTAGATTTCATTACCAGAATTAAAGACACTTCTCAAAAGTCATTTAAGTTACTTGAAAATTTATTGCAATGGTCACGCGCACAAACTAACCGAATGAAGCTTGAAAAGACAAAAGTTTTACTAAAAATTCTCATGGAAGAAATAATTATTGAACTTGAAAAATCTATAGAAGCAAAAGAGATAAAACTAAATATTAATATAAGTGATGATCATTCAGCATTTTGTGATAGAGAAAGTTTAAGAATTGTGTTTTTTAATCTTCTTGATAATGCAATAAAATATTCGCATCGAAGTTCAGAAATCTCTATTTCATCAAGTTATAAAGATGATTTTATTTATGTGGATTTTGCTGATAACGGCATTGGAATTAACTCATTTATAAAACCAAAACTTTATTTGATTTCCGAAAACATAAAAACACCCGGAACCGAAAAGGAAGTTGGAACTGGATTGGGACTTATAATTTGCAAAGAATTCCTAAATAAAAATAATGCCGAACTTCTTTTTGAAAGCGAAATTGAAAAAGGTTCTACTTTTACAACAAAATTACCAATGAAATAAACTGAAAATTATTTTAAGAAATTTTTGCTAATAAAATTATTCCTATACAAATCTTTAGCAGATTTTAGTTTTCTTTTTATCAAATAAACACTTCAAAGTATTTTTTATTCTTATTTTATTCATAATTTTCAAATTCATTTTTTTCTTAAAAAATTCCGGTGCTTATGAAAACTTTTACAAAATTCTTATCTCAAATTTTAATACTATCTATAGCTATAAGTGCTCAACCTTGGGAACTTGATAATACAATTTTCAACCCAAGCGGAGTTCCTTCTTTATCGTTTTCTCAACCTAGATTTGCTGACTTGGACAACGATGATGATTTCGATATGATTCTTGGTCATATTTCTGATACACCAATTTATTTTGAAAATGTAGGAACTAAATTCAACCCTAAATTCCAAAAAGATGAATCGGTTCTGGAAAATGTCGAATATCTAACGGCCGAAATGGGAGTTTGTGCTGACTTAAATAATGATGGATTACTTGATTTTATTAGCGGAGGCTATACCGGGCTTCATTTCTATAAAAATGAAGGAACGTTTAATAATCCGATTTTTGCTAAAGCTGAAAATCCATTTAGTACTCTTTCGGTTGGAAATACTCCGGTTCCGACTTTAGCAGATTTAGATGCAGACAATGATTTGGATTTAGCTGTCGGACTTGGTGAAGACGGTCGCGTTGTTTATTACGAAAATACCGGAACTACTGATTCTGCTTATTTTGCTGAAAGTAATTCGATTTCCCTTTTTGATGTTGGATTGTATTCATATCCGGTTTTTTTCGATTTGGACAATGACAATGATTTTGATTTGCTCGTCGGAAAGGACGGTTATAATTTTGCTTACTATGAAAACACTGGTGATTCTTCAGCTCATATTTGGACAAACAGAAATTCACTTTTTCAAAATTTGGGAAGCAATACTTATTGGAATTCTCCCGATTTAGTCGATCTAAATTTTGACGGAAAAACTGATTTAGTTTATGGAACAGCAGATGGACCAATTTATTATTATACAAATAGCGGAAATAATATTTCGCCGGTTTGGAATAAAAACAACACAGTTTTTGGCGGATCAATAGATATTGGAGGCGCAAGTTCTCCGGTTTTTTATGATTATGATAATGACGGTGATCTTGATTTAATTAGCGGATCACAAATGGGTTCAATAAAATATTTTGAAAATATTGGGACAAAAGAAGCCCCGGCATGGAAAGATAAATCATCAATTTTTAATGTTATTGATCACTCTATTTATTCATCGGCTACGGTTGGAGATATAAATAATGATTTAATGCCCGATTTAATTGTCGGCGATTTAAGCGGGGATCTATATTTGCACATTCAAACAGCAAATGGATTTATTTCTGCAGAAACCGGAATCAACAAAAATTTTGGTGGATTTTCTGTCCCAAGACTAATTGATATTGATTATGATTTCGATTTGGATTTAATAGTCGGGAACGAAGATGGAGAATTATTTCTATTTGAAAATATTGGGACACCGGATTCTTCAAGCTGGTTGGAAAGACCGGAAGTATTTCAATCTATTTCTATGAGTGGTGGAAATGCGGTTCCAACATTAGCAGATATGGATAATGATGGTGACATGGATTTAATCTGTGGTAATCTTTTTGGCGAACTAAAATATTTTGAATATACGGTAAATGGATGGGAAGAAAATAATTCAGAATATTCAGAAATTTCTGTAAATCAAAATGCAGCGCCGGCTTTGGCTGATTTAGATAATGACGGCGACATAGATTTAATCCTTGGGGATTATGAAGGAACTTTTAGTTTCTACAGAAATTTGAATGCAACAAATATTGATGAAGAAGAAATAATTCCAACTGAGTTTTCATTATTTCAAAATTATCCAAATCCTTTTAATCCGACTACCAGTATTGAGTTTAAAGTACCTAGTAGTGAGTACGTTTCTCTAAAAATTTACGATGTAATTGGGAATGAAATTGCTTCGCTTGTAAATGAGGAAAAGGAAGCGGGAAATTACAAAGTAACTTTTGATGCTTCAAATATTAGCACTGGAGTTTATTTTTACAAATTAACTGCAGGAAATTTTTCGCAAACTCGTAAAATGCTGTTTTTAAAATAATTTTATTTTCTTGTTGAATCAAAATTGAACAAAAAAAAGGCTAAACGAAATCAAATTCTGTTTAGCCTTTTTGCTTTTAATTAGTAATTAATTTTTATTCTACTGAAGCAGTTGCTCTAGTAAGATTTTCAATTTTAGCTTTTAATTGATGCAGAGCAGTAGTACTTTTTTCTAAATCATTTAGAATTGCCGATTTAGTCTCTTCAAATTTATTTTTAAGATTGCCGAATAAATTGTTGTAATAATTTATTCCTTCATTAAGGTTTTTTGCAAAAGTCAGTAAATATTTTTGCTGATTTGCGGAAAAAGCATCTTCAATTTCTGTTACTTTATTTTTTAAATAATCGATGTACAGATTTAGTTCTTTAACAAACATATTTGGTCTGTCATTTCTTTCAATTACATTTGTTCTTTCAATTACATTTGTTCTTCCATAAATATGATCAACCATTTCTTTAAGGCTCATTATTTTTGAAAAGTAAGCCATATTTGGTCCGGGACATACAGAAACACCCGCTCCCTCAATCTTGGTTTCCAAATTATTAACCAATAGTGCAGAGGTTCCTAAACCAACGCAGATACAAGATTTTTCTACAATCTTTTCATACTTTTTATTGTAATCAGATACTGAAACTGCATCTCTTTCAATTTCCTTAATTTTCAAATGCTGGTATTGACGAGAAGCCAAACAAATACTTTTATCTGTAAATTCTTTGTTGTTTAATTCAACATATTTTTTTGGACAAGAACTTCCCGGTCTTCCCTTTTCAATAAGCGACAATTTTTCTATGTCTTTTGTATTTCCTTTTAAGCAATTAAATGGAACTCCTAACGGCGAAATATTACTTAAATACAAATCTTCTTCTTTGGCATCGGTTAATAATTCCAATGTTGATTCATCAACATTTGTCGCTTCGGGAACAAGTAAAAAAGGAGTTCCCCAGCCCACAGAATCAATTTCATAATAATCAATTAAAAAGCTGTGTTCTTCGGCAGTACCAACTCCTCCTTGAGCTGTAATATTAAGCGACAATTCAGAATTTGGAACAACACGATTTTTATCGGCAATAGCTTTAGTAAAAATTTGATGCATCGCTTGAATAAGTTCATTACGCTTAGTTTTAAATTCTGCTAAAATTGGTCCCATCAAAAAGCCGTCGGTTGCAAAAGCATGTCCGCCGCAATTTAAACCGGATTCAATTCTAAACTCAGAAACCCACAAACCTTTTTTCGCAAGAAATTTTCCTTGAATTAAAGCTGATCTGTAATCACTAACTTTTAGAACAATTTTCTTTTTTATTTTTCCATTTTGATCAGGATAAAAATCTTCAAATTTTTCTAAGTAACTATATAATCTTGGATTCATTCCGGCCGAAAGGATTAACGAAGAACTCAATTCGGAATTTGCAAATCCTCTTAGAGCAGCGTGAGCATCATTAAATTCTACGGGAAGTTTTTCGTTATTCAGATAATTATCTTTATCAACTTTGGTCATAATATTAACATCAATACTTCCCATGGATAAATTTTCTTTTATCCAATTTCTAACTTCATCTAAGTGTAAGTATTTCTCGGTAAAACTTTTGAATTCTTTTTTTAATGTAGAACTATCCGGCAGCATATTAAAATAATCTTTAAGCTCATTTCCCTTATCTGCGGCGGAGTTTTTTACTTCTTCAAATTTCTTTTCCGCTAATTCATTAATTAAGTTAAGATAAGACGTAATTCTTTTTGCTCGGAAATCTTCAATCTTTTCCGAAATTTCATCGTAATGAATTCCATGTTTTCCGCAGTACATTTTACGTAATTTCTCAAGTAAAATATCATCAACCAAAGAGATTACTGAATCAATTCCATATTGTGAAACCTTCAAAGGTGTATCTATTGTAAATCCAATTCCCATTACCGGAATGTGAAACGAATGTGCTTTTATCATATTAAATTATTTTCTTTTTATTTAGTGATTAAAATCAGAAAACATGAAGCGAATTTTAATTATATAAAAGCAATAAACGAAGTGTGTATAATCAAATTAAAGTACTCGCATAAAATATCTTCACTAGAGAAGATAACATTATTTAGATTTTACTCCAAATTTTTAGAAGTACTTAAAATCATCACCTAAAAACAGACTCCCTTTTAACAAGAACTCAGATTTATTGGTCAATCGCTATTCATAAATTAAATTACAATTTCATACTTCTAATTTAACTAAAGTCCATAGGTATTTTATCTTTTAATTAATGAGTCGCCTAAAGCCTGCGGCAATAGCTCATAAATCATTTGTCATGCCGGTTCACGTTTTTTGTGATACCGGCATCTATTTTTTAAGCTTTCTAATTTTTTTTGAGATTGCGGGAATTTATGGTGAATTTTCAACAAGCACAGCACAAATTATAAATGACGCAAATTTCACTATAAAAAGAAGACGAAATGGAAGTGAACCTTCTGAAGGAACACAGAATTAAATCATTTTTATTTAGTTGCAGACTTGATAAAATGAAAATATAAAATATTCAATACCGGCAAATGCCATTATTGCTAAGGAAGCCCGCCTTGTTGAAACAAAGCGAGGCAGGCTTCGTCTTCTTATCGCGCGGTAACGCTATAAGGGTTAGATTAAAGATTTATGATTTTCTTTGAAATGAAATTACAGTTTAAGTCAAAAAAAAAGAAAACCTCCAAGGATTTGAAAACTTATGAAGTTTGGTTGTATGGAAAGAAGCAGACTTCATTTAAGAGCATTTAAATTTTCATTTAGTTCTTAAAATGATGCTTGAAAATATTTTTTTACTTTGCAAATAATCTCAACTTGGCGGGAATTTAGTTAAACTAAACTAAAAAGTTGGGCATATCACTCCAAAATAGGTTTACTATTTTCTCCTTTTAAATAAACCTATTTCACATTTATCCAAATTGTTTTCAAAATTAAATAGGTGGAAACACCTATTTAATTTATCATATAATTTATCTATTATTGACAAAATCCATATTGACAAAATATGATATGGTAAAAGACAATTGAAAAACCTCAATAAAATTATATAACATGGAGCTATTATGAATCAAAAAAAACTACTTGTTTTAATATCAAGCTTTTTTTTAGGTGCTTTAGTATTTTTTTTACCACAAGTTTTACAAAAAACTGATTTAAGTAAAACCAAAATATATAATGAAGCTTCACTTGGAGTAAAAGATGATCCTAATGCAAGAATAGAATATGAAAGAAAAATGTTGGCAGATCCGAAAACAGGGAAAATTCCAGAAAAGATAAGAGAAAAAGAATTATCATTTGCAAAATTTTTGCCAACTGTAGAAGATAATAGTCTGCAAAAAGGAGCTAAAATAAGTACCCTATCTTGGTCAGCTAGGGGCCCAATAAATAGAGGAGGAAGAACTCGCGCTCTCGCAATTGATGTGCGCACGCAAACTGCGCCAAATATAACAATAATTGCTGGTGGTGCATCAGGTGGTATCTATAAATCTACAGATAATGGTGTTACTTGGGTAAATAAACTTCCTGCCGATGTAATACACAGTATAACTTCTATTGCACAAGACGTGAGATCAGGTCAAGAAAATACGTGGTATGTCGGAACTGGAGAAAGAGCAAATAATTTATTGGGGGGTGGTTATAATTCAAGGGCATCCTTGTTTCTCGGTGATGGTATATTCAAATCTACAGATAATGGTGAAACATGGACGTTGCTAACAGCTACATCTAATGCAAATCCTCAATCCTATTCACAAGCATTTGATTTTGTATTTAATGTTGCTGTTAGCCCAGTCACGGGATTTGTTTTTGCTGCCGCTTCTAATACAATTATGCGAAGCACTAATGGAGGAATAAACTGGACTACAGTATTAGGAGCTTTTTCAGACAATTACTATACAGATGTTCAAATTACAAGCACTGGAATTCTTTATGCGACCATTGAATCAGGTAATACAAATGCTGGCATATCTCGTTCATCAGATGATGGAGCTACTTGGACATCAATTACTCCCACTACTTGGCCTGCTGCTTATGGAAGAACTGTTTTTGGTATAGCACCTTCAAATGAAAATATTATTTATTTCTGGACTTATACTTCTGGAGTAGGTGCAACTCAAACTCAATTATGGAAATATACTTATCCCGGAAGTGGTGATGGAAGTGGTGATGGCAATTGGGTAAATCTGACTGCAAATTTGCCTGCTCCTACCGGGAATGTGGCTGGAATAAATGTTCAAGAATCATATAATATGATTGTAAAAGTAAAACCTGATGATGCTGATTTCGTAATTGTTGGAGGGACAAATCTTTATAGATCAACTGATGGGTTTTCAACAGCTGTTGCAGCTACTGGCAATACAGGCTGGATGGGTGGATATGCAGTTGCAAATGATATTTCTCAATATGCAAACCATCATCCCGATCAGCATTCAATGGTATTTCTTAGTGCCGCTTCTGACCCTGACGTATTATACTCTGGACACGACGGTGGACTATCAAAAACTACAAATGTTAATGCAGCAAGTGTGGTTTGGTCTGATTTAAACCAAGGATATATTACTTCACAATTTTACGCATTAGATATTGATCCTAATACTTCAGGAGATCCGGTTATTGCCGGTGGAATGCAAGATAATGGAAACTACATTACTTTCTCGACTAATTATAATACAGGATGGATAGATTGGAATCACGGTGGTGATGGGGCTTTTGCCGGTGTTAGAAAAACTGGTTTAGATGAATATACTATTTATCTTGAGGCACAGAATGGCTGGTTATGGAGACAAACTTACAACGCGGCAGGAAACAGATTAACAGATGATCTTATTGAACCAGCAGGTACTAAATCATTTGTAAATCCATTTGTATTAGATCCAAATGATAACAGTCTGATGTATTTTACAACAACAACAGGTGTTTTAAGAAGTAATAATGTTGATGCTGCAACCCCAACTTGGAATTCATTGACAAATGCTTACATAAGTGGTGCAGTAACTGCAGTTGCAGTATCTAAAGCATCTCCAGCCAATAGACTTTATGTAGGTAGTTCGAATGGAAAAGTATTGAGCATTGAAGGTGCTAATATTGGTAATCCAGCAAGAACCGATCTTTCAGCTGCTTTAGTTACTGCAGGGGCAAATACCGGCGGATATGTAAACGGTATCTTTGTTGATCCCGCTAACGGAGATAATGTGTTTGTAGTTTATTCGAATTATAGTGTTAGGAGTGTATTTCACAGCACAAATGGCGGGACATCCTGGACTGATATAAGCGGAAATCTCGAAGAAAATGTGGATGGCAGTGGCAATGGTCCATCTGTAAGATGGATAACGGTAGTTTATGGTGCACAGACTATTTATTATGTCGCTACAAGCACAGGTGTATATTCAACAGCAACTTTAAATGGTACTTCAACTTCTTGGGCACAAGAAGGTTCAGCAACTATTGGTAATGTAGTATGCCCAATGATTAAAGGAAGAGATGCAGATGGTTTACTTGTAGTAGCAACTCACGGAATGGGAGTTTACAGCTCAAACCAAACTCCTTTACCGGTTGAATTGACATCGTTTTCATACTCAATTTTTGATAATGCGATTAATCTTGAATGGCAAACCGCAACAGAAATTAACAACTACGGATTTGAAATAGAACGGCAGATTCTGAAACAAGTTCAGAATGACAGCGAAGTTTGGGAAAAAGTTGGTTTTGCTGAAGGACACGGAAATTCAAACTCGCCAAAAGAATATTCTTTTATTGATCAATCAGTTCAAAACGGAAAATACTCTTACAGATTAAAACAAATAGATTTTGACGGTCAATTTGAATACTCAGATGAAATAGAAATTGAAGTGAATTTTCTTCCGACAGAATTTGCTTTATTTCAAAATTACCCAAATCCGTTTAACCCAACGACCACAATAAAATATTCAATTCCTACAGTAGAGACGGGGCATGCCCCGTCTTTACAGCTGAATGTAACACTAAAAGTCTACGATATTCTTGGTAATGAAATTGCAACTCTGGTTAACGAAAAAAAATCAGCCGGAAATTACCAAACAAGTTTTAATGCAAGTTATCTTTCAAGTGGCGTCTATATATACAGACTTATAACTTCAAGCGGCTTTACAATGACAAAGAAATTAATGCTATTAAAATAAAGAAAGACATCCCGTTTGCGGGGCGGCGTCTATATTTACAGAATTTCTGCCGGAAATTTTCACCAAGTGCTTAAAATGTTGCTTGTAAAGTAATTTATCAATTAGCGGCAATAACAATTTGTCGGGGATGCTGTTAAAATTAAAAGAGTCACACAAATATTAAAATAATTTATCATGCCGGTTCACTTTTTTGTGGTACCGGCAACTTTTAATAATGCCATGTTGTTCTGCTGCACTCATACTGCTTTATACAAACAAATTTTGATTAAATATTCAAAAACATCACAATAGAAATGTTGTGTACAACGTCTTCAAATTAATTCAAATATTTTTCATTAGACTTATTATAATTATAAAGCGAGTAGTATATTCATTTTCAAATTTGGATTTGGGCATAGTGCTTTTATTGCCTTTTATTATAACGTCTTGCAATATTATTATAAAATAGATTCAACTTTTATATTATTTTACACTATGTGATATTTTGATGCGATTTCTCGCTATTTATACAGTCAGTTTTTTTGAAATGAACGATTTGCTACTTAAAACAAAAGAAATATTTAAATTATATTATTATTGATAAAAGAGAGATGAAATATGAAGTACATATTTATGCTTTTAATCGGATTTGCATTTATAAGTTGTGATAACGATTCATCAAGACTAGAAAGAGCAAGCGATAATTTAGAATGGAATAAGCAAATAGCTGTTGCCTATGTTCACTCTTATGCAACTTCTATTGGCGAAGCGGTTCTGGATATAAAGGATGACTCAACCAAAATCAATTACATACGAAGGGCAATTGATCCGATTAATTTTTACAGTGACAGCTCAGGTTATTTTTATGTTTATGATTTCGATTGTATTAATATTGCGCATGCTCGCCAAAAGGATTTGCAAGGTCAGAATCTTTATGATTTTACTGACACACGCGGGAAGTATGTAATACGTGAATTAGCAGCTATGGCTTTAAGCGGTGGTGGTTATGTTGATTATTTTTGGATTAAGCCGGGCGATACAGGCGAAAAAGAGAAACTAGGTTATGTTGAACCGATTCCTAATACAAATTACTTTATTGGTTCAGGAGTTTACTTAGAATAGCAATGCGTCGGTAAAAAGATTAATACATTCTTGTAAATGAAATTACAGATTTAGTAAAAAGAAAATTAGAAAGCATTGTCATGCATGATCACGTTTTTGTGATACCGGCATCTATTCTTTAAACTTTCTAATTATTTATTGAGATTCCCTTTTACAATTGCAAGAGATTGAATTATTAACCCGGAAGCACTTTATTTGTCATTAGTTCCGTTAATAAATTTTACATATATTTTCCTCACAGTATTTAAGTTATATTTTGTTTAACTATCATAAGGCAAGAAAATGAGCAAAGGACAAGACGCAAAAAAGTCATCTAAAAAAGAAGCAACAAAAACAATGAAAGAGAAGAAAGCTGAGAAAAGAGATAAAAAAGCAGGCAAGAAAAGCGGTTTATTAAACAGCTGATTTTTATTTGTCTTCATTATAACTATTTATTTCTGCTCTTATAATGGAGACAAAAAGAGTCATATTAAAAATTGAATTTTTCATCTAACCAAAATATGCTGCAATTTGTAAATTGTTAGCTACCAAATATTTTAGTATTTTTGCACTCGAGTTTTGAATAAGAACACTCATTAGCGAAAATATTATTAAAATCTTCTTTTTTCGAAATAACCTTGACCTAACCAACTTATTCTTTCTGCATAAAGCTTTATACAGAATACTTTTAGAAGAGTAAATAAGTTTAATCTGTCATTAATAATTCAGCTCAATTAAATAATAATAGAAAAATGGAATAATCAATAAATGATAAGTACAAGTAATTTAGCACTAAGATTTGGTAAAAGAACTTTGTTTGAAGATGTAAATCTGAAATTTACACCGGGCAATTGTTATGGTATTATTGGAGCAAACGGTTCCGGTAAATCAACATTTATAAAAATTCTTTCCGGCGAAATTGAACAAAGTTCAGGACATATAATCATTACACCCGGAGAAAGACTTGCTACATTAAAGCAAAATCATTTTGAGTATGATGAATATGAAGTGATAAAAACCGTTATCATGGGGCATCAAAAGCTCTATTCAATTATGGAAGCCAGAGATGCAATTTATGCAAAAGAAGAATTTTCTGATGAAGACGGAATAAGAGCCGCAGAACTTGAAGGAGAATTTGGCGAATTATTCGGATGGGAAGCAGAATCTGAAGCCGCTGAATTATTAAGCGGATTAGGAATAGAAGACGAACATCATACAAAATTGATGAAAGATTTAACCGGCAATGAAAAAGTAAAAGTCCTTCTTGCCCAAGCTCTGTTTGGTAATCCGGATATTTTGCTACTTGATGAGCCAACAAACCATCTTGATATTATCTCAATAAATTGGCTGGAAGATTTTCTTTCGAAATTTAAAAATACCGTAATTGTTATTTCGCATGATAGGCATTTTCTTAATCAAGTCTGCACCCACATTGCGGATATTGATTTTGGACAAATAAAAATGTTCACAGGTAATTATGATTTCTGGTTAGAAAGCAGTCAGCTTGCGGCTCAACAGGCAAAAGATTCAAATAAAAAAATTGAAGCGAAACGAGCAGAGCTTCAAGAATTTATTTTCAGATTTAGCGCAAATGCTTCTAAATCTAAGCAGGCAACTTCAAGAAAAAAACAACTTGAAAATCTTACTCTCGAAGATATAAAACCTTCATCCAGAAAAATGCCTTACATTCATTTTAAACCCGAACGTGAAGCCGGCGATAATTTAGTTGAGATAACTAATCTTACTAAAAAATACGAAGGTGAAATTCTGCTGAATGATTTAACATTCAAAGTGGAAAAAGGTGATAAAATTGCGTTTGTTGGTCCAAACGATTTAGCAAAAACTACTTTATTTAATATTCTTACTGAAAAAGAAAAAGCAGATAAAGGAAGTTTTAATTGGGGAGTAACAACTAAAACAGCTTATTTTCCAAAAGAAAATGCCGAATTTTTTGATGTTGATCTGAATTTAATTGACTGGCTCCGTCAATATTCAAAGGAAAAAGAAGAAACTTATATCCGTGGATTTTTAGGAAGAATGCTTTTCAGCGGTGAGGAGACATTGAAAAAAGCCAGCGTTCTTTCCGGTGGCGAGAGAGTTCGTTGTTTGTTTGCCAAAATGATGTTAACCGGTTCTAACGTGTTAATTTTAGACGGACCTACAAATCACCTTGATTTGGAGGCTATTTCTGCGCTTAACAACAGCTTAATTGAATTTCCGGGAACAGTTCTTTTTAGTTCTCACGATCATCAATTTGTACAAACAGTTGCAAACAGAATTATAGAAATTACTCCAATGGGAATGATTGATAAGCGTATGACTTTTGATGAATATTTAAGTGATGAAAAAATTAAGAAAATTCATTTAGATATTTATCATGCTGCTACAATAAATATCTAATAAAGTTGATTGAAGATTCAGATTGTAAAAAAGTTCTTGAATAATCATTGCGAGACTAGCATGACTCGCAATGATAAATATTACTTTTGAGACTCTTTTATTCCAATATTTTTTTAACTCGACCTACTTCCCCGCTTTCCAATCTAACTTTTATTCCGTGCGGATGATTTGAGGATTTTGTAAGAATATCTTTTACATATCCTTCAGTCAAATTATTTGTTCGCTGATCTTCTTTCAATACTATTGCAACATGCAGTCCGCGAATAATATTTTTACGATTTGTTGATTCCAAAATTCACTCAGTTTATTTATTCGTCCAAATTTTTCTTTCGCCGGTTCTTTTGCGCTTCGGATTTGATGCAGCAAAATCATTACTCTTTTTCGATTTATTTAGAACTGTTTCACTTCTTCTGTTAGATTTATGTTTGTGAGAATTATCTATAGCATCTTGAGATTTTTCAACAGACCTTTGAGTAATATCAATTTTAAATTGATGTTCTTCAATAACCGGGACCGGAATGCATATTAATTTAATTATATCTTTCCAGTAAGCTCTTTCCTCAATATCACAAAATGAAATAGCAACACCGCCAAGACCGGCTCTTCCTGTTCGTCCAATTCTATGAACGTAAGTTTCAGGAATATTTGGGATTTCATAATTTATTACATGTGATAGTTCGTCAATATCAATGCCTCTTGCGGCAATATCTGTTGCAACCAGCACTCTAATTTTCTTTGACTTAAAATTTGCCAAAGCACTTTGCCTGGCATTCTGCGATTTATTTCCATGAATTGATTGAGCAGCAATATTTTCTTTGTTAAGCTGTTTCATCAATTTCTCTGCACCATGCTTTGTTTTTGTAAAAACTAAAGCTGATTCAACTGCAGGATCTTTCATTAATTGAACAAGCAAAGATTTTTTATTTGATTTTGCAACATTATATACACTCTGTTTAATTGCCTCAACAGTTGTTGATTCCGGTGTAACCTCTATTTTAATAGGTTTTACTAAAATTGTTCTTGCTAATTTTACAATTTCGGGGGGCATTGTCGCAGAGAAAAATAATGATTGTCTTTTTGTAGGGAGCTTTGCAATGATTTTTTTTACATCATTTATAAATCCCATATCAAGCATTCTATCTGCTTCATCTAAAACAAACATTTCTATATTGTGGAGCATTATATAATTCTGACTCATTAAATCGAGCAGTCTTCCCGGAGTGGCAATTAAAATATCTACACCGCCGGCTAATTTATCAGTTTGAGCTTTTTGTCTAACACCGCCAAAGACAACCGCATTTTTCAATCCGGTATATTTTCCATATGCTGAAAAACTTTCGCCAATTTGAATTGCTAATTCTCTTGTTGGCGTCACAATTAAAGAGCGGATTACTCTTCTTTTGAATTTATCTTTCCGTTCGTCATGAAGCATTTGTAAAATTGGAATTGCAAAAGCGGCGGTTTTTCCTGTTCCCGTTTGAGCGCAGCCAAGTAAATCATGTTTATCCAAAACAACGGGAATTGCCTGCTGTTGGATGGGAGTTGGAGTTTTATAGCCTTCTTCTGTTAAAGCTTTTTGAATTGGTTTAATAAGATTAATTTTTTCGAATGACATTAATTCGTTTTTCCTTTTGAATCGATTTGTTAAAATTTTATTCTGTTCTGTATCAGTGGTAAATGATTGAATATCTTAAAAAGAATTGCAAACAAGGAGAGCAACTGAAGCATTACAAATAATTACTTTGTAAAAATAGACTATTTTGTACTCATATCAAAAAGAAATGAGTTAATACATTTTCCTGCTCATTCTTTAATCTTATTTCTGGAAACCGAAAATTCGCTAATAACGAAATTCAATTGATTTATTTGAATTAAAAATTCCATTGACTTCTAAAATATTTATTTTTTCAAATTTTCATTCAAATAATTCATTATGAAAAATCTATAAATCATTGTTTCAAAAAAGATTTTATGGCTCAAAACGAAACAAAACTACGGAATCTTTTAATCCATTTATTTTGATTTTAGTTCAAAATCATATTTGGCATAAATACTGATATTTACAGACTAGTGCAACCCTCGAAATATGTTTTACTGCAATGGCGGTGTGATTGAAATTAGTTCAAGGCTGGTCTTTTTTCATGAACACCGCTTGTTGGTTTAATTTACAGTAAAAAATTTCACAATTTCTTGTAATGATTCCATCCTGCTTTCACAAAATTATTTCGAAATAAAAACAATTTACTAAGTGATTCAAAATTACAAAATTCTCATAATGATACATTTCAAAATTACTTGCCCCCCTAAAACAATCTAAAAACGCAGTAAATGTTTGGCACTTTAATTGGCTATTAATATGCAAACATTGAAATAAATCAGAGGCAATAATGAACAAATCCTTTCAACTTTTATCAACTCTTCTACTTGGGTTGATTGTATCTTTTAATACAACTTTTGCACAAAATAGTGTAGATGTGAATGGATATACATTCTTATTTAACGGTTCAAATTATGATGGTACAAATACCACTTTCTCATATACAATCACTGCACTTGGCACAGCACAAAGAGACATTTCGCATTTTAATTTGGAATTGTGTGAAACTATTTCTTGGGATGATGTTTTGGAAGCAGGTCCTAGCAAAGCATTTCTTCCAAACGGAGATCAAACTTCTCCACAACTTGATTTTCGTGCTATAAAGTTTGATACTGGACTTAATAAAAGCCAGGGATCAACGTTAGATTTCTATATTACTTTAGCCGGTGATTGGGGAACTGCTCCAGTAAAAGTCGGTTATAAGGCAGGAAGTGAAAACCAAGGAACTAACGGTTGGTTTGGTACAATTTCAGGTCCTTCATGTGATCCCGTTCAACCGGAAAAATCATCTTTAGGTGATAAAGTTTGGTTAGATGAAAATGGTAATGGAATTCAAGAGGCAAATGAAGATGGTATTGAAAACGTTGTTGTAAATCTTTATGACTGCAATGATCTTTTTATCATTTCAACCACTACTGATGGAAATGGTAATTATTTATTCTCAGATTTAGATGCAGGTAGTTATTATGTAGAGTTTATTCTTCCTTCAGGATACACTTTTACTTCAAAAGACTCAGGTAATGATAATTTAGTTGATTCTGATGCTGATCAGTTAAATGGTAAAACAGAATGCACCGAACTTGTAGCTGGTGAAAATGATTTAACTTGGGATGCTGGTTTAGTTGAAATTCCGGTTGAAGAAAAAGCTTCTATCGGTGATAAAGTTTGGTTAGATGAAAATGAAAATGGAATTCAAGATAACGGCGAAGCAGGAATTGAAAACGTTGTTGTAAAACTTTATAACTGTAATGATCTTTTTATTTCTTCAACTACTACCGATGGAAATGGTGATTATTTATTCTCAGATTTAGATGCCGGAAGTTATTATGTAAAATTTGTTCTTCCTTCAGGATATACTTTTACATCCAAAAACTCAGGTAATGATAATTCAGTTGATTCTGATGCAGATCAATTAAATGGTAAAACAGAATGTACCGAACTTGTAGCCGGTGAAAACGATTTAACTTGGGATGCCGGTTTAGTTGAAATTCCGGTTGAAGAAAAAGCTTCTATTGGTGATAAAGTTTGGTTAGATGGAAATGAAAATGGAATTCAAGATAACGGCGAAGAAGGAATTGAAAACGTTACAGTTGATTTATATAACTGCAATGGTGGATTTATAAAAAGTACAACAACAGATGCAAATGGTAATTATTTATTTGCAGATTTAACTCCGGGAGAATATAAAATAAAATTCAATCTTCTAAATGATTATGTGTTTACAGTAAAAGATGCCGGAGCAGATGATGCAGTTGATTCTGACGCAAATACCTCAACCGGATACACAACTTGCACAGAATTAACTTCAGGTGAAAATGATTTAACTTGGGATGCCGGAATGTTCTTGCCTCCTTCTGAAGAAGTTGATATTAAAGTTGAAAAAACATCTTCAAGTTATGATGCTGAAAATGGCGAAACTGTAACATTTACAATTACAGCAACCAACATTGGGACCGGAACAGCAACTAACGTATCTGTAAGTGATGATCTTCCTGAAGGTTTAGATTTTGTTTCTTCTTCAAGTGATTATGATGAATCAAACGGAATCTGGACTATCGGTACATTACTTCCAAACGAAACTGCAACTTTAACTATAACAACTAAGGTAAACTTAGATTTATCCAACAGCAGTTTGGTTGATTTTGGTATAGCAGCACCTTTTAATGTATTTATTTTTGAAGATGTTTATCAACCATCATCAGATACAGAAGGTAAAATGGCGGTTGGAAACGACGCATATTTATCAAGCTACAGTGTTGGTGATAAAATCGTTGGCACAAATGGCTACGAAGACGTTCTTATTGTTGATAGAAACTTTGAGCTTGGCAGCGGAAGAATTTACGGAAACGTTGTTTATGGAAATACTATAATTGCTAATGAAAATCATATTGACGGCGAAGCAATTAAAGGAAATCCAATTGATTTTGCAGCTGCTCAATCTTATTTGAATTCTTTATCAGCACAACTAAAACAACAACCGGCAAACGGTTCGGTTTCAGTTGAATGGGGACAGTTAAATTTAGTTGGAACGGATCCTTATGTTAACGTATTTAATGTTTCTGAAAGTGATTTTACTACAACTCATACAAAAGTTATAAACGCACCTAATGGTTCTGTTGTAATTGTTAACGTTGCCGGAACTGACTTAAATTGGACTGGCGGTTTGACTGTTACCGGAACTTCAAGACAGCAAGTAATTTATAATTTTTATGATGCTGAAACTTTAGGAATATCGGGTATTTCTATTGAAGGATCAGTATTAGCCCCTAAAGCAGACGTACAATTCTGGACAGGTCAATTAAACGGACAACTTATTGCAAAATCGCTTGAAGGTTCTGGTCAAATTAATAACTGTTTATTTGTTGGAAGTATTCCGGTAAATCAAGATATAGTTAATATAGCTTTATTATTAAATGTTGATCAAGATGATGTGAATCATAATAATAATTCATCTAGCGTTATAATAAGCATAAATACAGACGATCCCGGTAATGGAAACGGAAACGGCAGCGGAGATGATGATGGCTCAAATTGGGAGTTAGTAGGTAACTTTGACGCAACAGAAATAGTGTGGTCAATGATAACTGATGAACAAGGAAATACATTCATCGGAACAGTTGGCGGCAACATATATAAAATAGACGTAAACAACGAAAAAACATTAATAAACGAAGACATGAACGTAGGCTGGATTTGGTCACTATACGTTGATTCATTTGGTAAAGTATTTGCCGGAACAGAACAAGGTGTCTTTAAATCAAACAGCAGCTACAGCACATGGACACAAAAACTTGTAGGAACAGACGTAAGATCTCTTACAAAAGTAGACGGCAAATTATACATCGGAACATGGGGCGGTGGAGTTTATAAATTAAACTTCAATACTGAAGAAATTACCGCAATGAACGATGGATTAGATATACTAGCAGTACATTCAT